>Ga0316209_1000914_pt1 | contig 38751 bp, 48 predicted proteins | sample 6monopyrite_MG_FD_204945 | JGI IMG/M metagenome (GOLD analysis project Ga0316209, IMG submission 204945) | Microbial mat bacterial communities from mineral coupon in-situ incubated in ocean water Damariscotta River, Maine, United States -... | ecosystem: Environmental > Aquatic > Marine >...
CGGGGTATGGATACCCAATAGCAGACTGTAATGATCTTCTACTTCCATGATAAATTAATCCATGCTGACGAGTTGCTGAAATACATTATTTTACGGTAATTTCACACAGATCTACGAAGAACCCTTTTTCAAAGGGATGCCGTAGGCCGCCAGCTTGTTCGGATCGAGCTGGATCTGGTACTCCTTGACGAAACCACCCACCGAGGCGACTTCGGCGACGCCCTCGACCGACTCCAGCCAGTAGCGCAGTTTGAAGTCCTGCAAACTACGCAACTCGGCTAAGCTATGGTTGCCCGACTTATCCACCAGGGCATATTGAAATACCCAGCCCACGCCCGTGGCATCGGGGCCTAGGGTGGGCTGTACATCTTTCGGCAGTTCGCCTTGCGCCGAGTTGAGATACTCCAGCACTCGCGAGCGCGCCCAATAGATGTCGGTGCCTTCATCAAAGATGACGTAGACAAAAGAGAGCCCCATATAACTCTGGCCGCGTACGGACTGTACCTTCGGTGCCGCCAGCAGCGTGGTGCTCAGCGGGTAGGTGATCTGATCCTCCACCAGATCGGGACTACGCCCCGGCCACTCGGTGTAGATAATCACCTGCACATCGGAGAGATCAGGAATGGCGTCCAGCGGCGTATCAACCAGTGCTCTGTAACCCCAGAAGGTCGCCGCGATCACGATGAGCAGGGTCAGTAACTGATTTCGTGCGCAGTAGCCGATGAGCCATTCGATGGGGCCATGTTTTGAGGAATCAGGAGCATTCACCATGACTCAAGCCCCGCTTTTAGTTTGCTCTCAGCAGCGATGAGGAAGTTGCCAGAGGTAACCACCGTGTCACCGGCTTCCAAGCCTTCCAGCACCTCGATCCACTTACGGCTGCGTTGGCCGGTTTTAATCTTGCGTGGTGCGAGGCGACCATCACCCAGATCGAGAAATACCACACGGCTCTGACCTGAATAGATCACTGCCGATTCAGGCACCACCAGACGCTTGCCAAGCTTCGCTTTGAGGTTGAGTTGGGCATACATCTCCGGGCGCAGAAAACCGTCACTATTATCGAGCACCACACGAACACGGGCCGTATGGGTGTCGCCTTCCATGAAGGGGTAGATGAAATCGACCTTGGCCGGGTATTCACGATCCTGCAACTCAGGCAGAACCACCTTGGCCTTCATGCCTGTTTTAATCAGCGGCAGCTCGTAGTCATAGACCTGCGCCTCAACCCAGACGCGCGCGAGATCAGCAATACGCAATAGACGCTGGCCCGCTCTGAAAGCCGAGCCTTCGACGACTTCTTTGTCGATCACTACACCGTCTACAGGGGCCAGAATGGGCACATGCTCCTGTGCTCTGTTGCGTTTTTCCAATGCATCGATCTGAGCATCACTGATATCCCATAAGCGCAAACGACGACGCGCTGCATCTAAGCGATGTTTGCCTTCTTTTGCTGAAGTGCGACGTAGTACCTCCAGATACTCCTCTTGCGCGCTTAGCAGTTCGGGGCTATAAACGGTGAATAGTGGTTCGCCCTTTTTCACCGACTTGCCGATGGCGTTGGCGTGCAGTTCACCGATCCAGCCGTTGAACTTCAGCGCCACGTCACTCAAACGGGTTTCGTCATAGCTCACCTGAGCTGCGGCACGGATGGTCACGCGCAGTTTCTTCTCTTTGACGCGCCCAGTAGTAATGCCAATCAACTGCCGACGAGCCGGGTCAACTCGCACGGTGCCAGGAACATCGGCACCCGCACCGCCACAAGTGGCGCAACGCAAACCTTTGCGACCGGTAGCCAGATCGAAGGTGATACTGCCCTTTCCCGTATCGGCCTCAATCTCGATGGTCAGCGGCCATTCGCCGCCCATGGATGGTTTAAATTCACCCTCATAACGGCCGGTTTCGGTCTCGCGCATCTCCGCCGGTGCGTACATGGCGGGCATGCTGCCCATCGCAGGCATCACCGCCACCACCTTAAGCACCGCACCGCCTAGAGGCTGACCCACCTCATCCTGCACCCAGATCGTCACCCGGTTTTTACCGACCTTTGGTGTTTCTGGCTCGACCTGCGCCTGCACCTTGAAGGGGCCGGCATCCAAAAAACCGGCGTCAGCGGCAGCTGTACCGCTAATAACGGTGAATAGAAAGAAAAACAGTGTGCTTGTAATGTTGTGTTTCATCATTGATTCCCCTCGAAATTGGCTTTGTGCAGGGCTTTTGGCCCACCCACGGTATGTTCCAGTGCCGCCAGGTGCCGGTGGTAGTCCGTCCGCGCCTGTTCGAGTTGCAGCCGAGTCTGCATCAGGTTTTTTTCCACGCTGATCAGATCAAGGAAATTGCCGCTGCCCGACTCGTAGTCGGACTGGGCCGCTTGCAGATTCTCCTCGGCCAGCGGTAACAATCGCTCCCGGTAGAGGGTGATGATGTGGGCACTCTCACGCACACGGTCATAAGCGCGCTGCACCTCACCCAGAACCTGCGATATCGTGGCTTGTTGCTCCGCATCGAGGTACATGATCATCGCCCGCGCTTCATCCTTGGCCGCATTGCGTCTGCCGTGCAGTGGGATATTGATCGCCGCGCCGACGGTGAGACGTTTTTCGTCCTGATTCCATAAGGTGTTGTAGCCAGCGTTGAGGGTGATGTCCGGGTAGAGATCGCGTTCGACCAAGCGCTCCCGCTGGCGACTGGCCCGCAGCCGTGCGGTCACTACACGTAGCGCCGGATGATGTTCCAACGCAAACGCCCGCAACTGTTCCACTTCCGGTAGCGACAGGGTTTCAGGCAGCTCCGCCGGAAGAGGCAGTGGTAGGTCAGGCAGACGCTGCAACAAGGTGTTCAACTGTGCCAATACGTCACGGCGGCGGCGCTCCAGCACGATATCACGATGTTCCAGCAGCGTAACTTCCACCTCGGCACGCAAGACATCCTGCCTGGAGGCGCGACCTGCCGAATATTTAATTTCGGCGATATTCTGGAACTCCTGCAACAACGATCTATTGACGTTATTGACACGCAGGGCTGCGTGGACGAAGTACCAGTCGGCATAGGCTGCCTGGGTCACTTCGGTCAGTTTCAAGCGAGCCTGTTCGATACCTTCAAAAGCGGCATCGGCCTCGAAACGGGCGACATCGCCGCGTAGATCGCGTTTGCCCGGCCAGGGCAGGCGTTGGGAGAAAGCGAGTTTCTGACCGAAATCCACACCCGGCACGCCAATGGTTTGCGGCGCGACGCTATAGGAAAGCATGGGATCGTCGAACGATTCAGCCGTTGTGATGCGTGCTTTAGCCGCCGTCCAGGCCGCCTTCATGGCAGGAATGTCCGGATTACGCGCCAGTACGGCCTCCACCAGGCGCGATGAAATCAGTGACGACTCATTAGCGAACGGAATATCGGCCTCGGTAGCCATGAGCGGTTGGCAAACGGCTGCCAACCCCAACAGGGCAATCCCCATGCGGGAACGCCTGCAATTATTCTTGTTGTGCATAGAAACACCTTCGTTGCGAATTGAATACAGACCGGGTTTACAACGCAGGCGCACAACAAATGCGCGAGAGCGAAACCCAGACGTGAATCAGCACCCTGCGCTTTGTTTCAAGCGCGGAGTACGAACGAAGGTGTGGTCAGATACGGAAGCGGTTGGTCAGCAGATAGACCGGCTTGTCGGGGAGCGGAGAGGACGAATCGGGTTCAAAATGAATGCCATGATTTACTGGAATAATTTCAGGGAAATCAAACGAAACCAGTATAGGTGGCGGCTGAGCCGCGTCAAGCAGTAATACCTGTTGAGATTGAGTGCTGGCACCTGATGCCTGGGTCACCTGGGATGGTTCATAAGATATATCGCAACAACCATCACCCACCATGCCAGCTTGATCCTGACAGGTGCCATCCATCTCACAGCCCATCGCGCCCATGTCGCCCGGTTCATCACAGCAACAAACCATGCTGGCCCGTTCGTGTTCATGGTCATGGTCATGGTCATGGTCATGTTCCATTAATTCACAAGCATACAGCGTCTGGAACTGCGTCAGCGGCCCCACGAGCAGCAGCAGAGCGACGATGAGTCGGCGAATGGATGGATGACACTATGCTAACCCGCGTTAGTCGATCAAACAACTTCTGATGTGGGTGATTTTGGGCGAATTAGTTCCCAACATTCACTCATCCTCTTCGATTCTATCGATAATTGGGCAACCTTCCTCACTGGCAGTACAAAGATTAACCAGCAGGGCCAATTCCCTACGCAAACTGTCCAATTCGGTTAAGCGGACTTCCACTTCCTTCAATTTGTTAGCGGTCAACTGGCGTACCTCAGCGCGAGCGTGTTGCGGATCTTCACGCATCTTTAGCAGATCACTAATTTCGGCCAGGGTGAAATTCATCTGCTGAGCACGTTTGATGAATTTCAGTCGCGAAATGTCTTTGTCTCGATAGTGCCGAATGCCCGATTCCGCACGGCTTACTTTCGGCAACAGGCCGATCTTTTCGTAATAGCGCAAGGTGTCCACACTCATCGCTAACAAGCGGGCGACTTCGCCAATAGTGCGCTCAGTTGTCATCGTTTGTTCTCCTGCTTGCCAGGTAATGTTGTATGGCTTTACGCAGTTGTTGTCTGGATGGCAAGGCGGTAAACACCAGCTCTCTGCCGATAGCAATGGAAGGTGTGGCCAGCACACCGAAGGCGACGGCATGGTCTATCTCTTCGACCACATTGACTTCACGCCAGGTAATATTTTCAAAACCGGCTTCTTTAAGCAGTTGCTCAACCATCCGGCTGGCACGTTGACAGTTGCTGCAAACCGTTGAGGTAAACACCTCTATATCAACGCCCATGTTGCTCACCGGGTTGCCATTTTTGAATCTGATGGTTGGCGTAGTCCGCCACGAACACCGAGCCATCATCCGCAATCGCTACGGCAATGGCTGTGTGGGTAGCGTTCTGGGTGGCCCCTTTAGTTGATAGTCCAAATGCGTTGAGAAATTCACCCTTGGGTGTGAACTTTTGCACCCGGTCGTTATAAAAATCGGCCACATATAGATTGCCTTTTGGACCAACACTAATGCCCGTCACGGTGGCAAACCAGCCGTTAAATGAACCAAAGATATTCATCGCCAAGGGGCCGCCCCATTTATGGGAAAACTCACCACTCGGACTGAATGCTTGAACCCGATCATTGTAACCATCGGCAATATAGAGTGTGCCGTTTGGTGCGATAGCCACATCTGTGGGATAGTTAAACTCGCCAGCCCAGACGCCGGTTTCGCCAAGCGTTCCCCATTGACGAATGAACGTGCCATTCGCATCCAACTGCTGTATGCGCTGGTTATAGAAGTCGGCGACAAAGAGGTCACCATTTGGTGCCACTGCAACGCCGCCGGGCACGTTGAACTCACCCGGCCCTACGCCCGCTCTACCGATAGCACGAAGAAATTGACCTTGCAGCGAGTAGACCTGTATTACGTCATTGAAGTAGTCCGCCACATAGAGTTCGCCGTTGGCAACCGTCAGGTTCATGGGACGGCCAAGCTGCCCCGTGCCTTCACCCGGTTCGCCAAACAGCCGCTGAAAATTTCCGTCGAAATCGAACACCTGAATGCGAGCATTGCGCGAATCACTGACAAAAACCTCTGATTTCGATACGGCAACGCCCGTGGGTTCGTTGAACTGGCCGCTGGCTTCACCTTTTCCGCCCCAGGTTTTTACCAGCTGATAAGGCGGCTCTTTGACTGAGGGAAACCAGGCGCAAGAAGAGATGAATAACGTGGTTAGCATCAGAATGGCGAAAGAGGGAAATTTCACAACGCTTGCTCACTCATCGAGCGCAGTGTGAATCCAGCATCATCCACAAGCTGTTTTAATTGCACTTCAGTCAATGTCACGCCTTCTTTGACTTTGACGATGACTAAACCTTTTTCAAGATCAAAGCTCACCGATTCAACCCCTTCGGTCTTAATCAGTTTCTTTTCGATACCGTAAGCACAGAAGGGACAGGCCAAGCCATCCACACGCAGATTGTATTGCGTGCCAGCAGCAAACAGCGTGGCACTCCAAAACAGGCTGACCACCGTGAGCAAAATCAGTTTTTTCATCCCCTTATCTCCTCATTATGTGCAATCTACAAGTGCCACTCAAACTCCAACTTAGCCCGGTAGTCGGATTCAGCCTGGTTACCATTCAAGTCGCTGGCAATGGGAAGCTGCACACCTGCCTTAACCGCAAAGTTGCGTTGCGTCCAGAAAATTCCCGGCGAGATGAACCACTCACTACTTCCCGTATTGGCAAGCGTCGAACCATTCAGCTCGGCACGTTGGCCCCGTTCACCGTTGAGTTCAAGTATCCAGACGGTATCCGGCTTGAGATAGACCGGAAACGTGGGCCGATAGCCCAGTGCAAAATCGACCAACCACCTATCGCCCCGGCGCAGACCACTACTATTCTCGCCGCTCTTCTCACCATTGTGCCGATAGCGAATACTCGTCCAGCGATACCATGTGAGACTTTCATAACCGTAGGTAAAACCCAGCAAGGCATCTGTCGTTCCGCTACCCAGGGGCGGATTGGCCTGGTCGTCACCATTAGCCGACATGACATTCAGCAAAACAGCGGCCGACTCCTGGCGGCCAAGGCTATCTTTGCGCCAAAAACGATATTTGGTAAACAGGCGCAGATCCCCGATGCCACTATTTTTGTCTGTAGCACCCTTTACGCTCACATAAGGCAGAGCGATACCCGCCGCCCAGTCACCGGTCAGACCATAGGTCAGCTCAAGGCCCAACTCAGATTGCCTCTCTTGTCCCGCCTTTTCACGGTCAGCCTCCACATGAACTTCCACGCCCCCCTTGTAGAGGACATGCGGCCCCGGACTAAACACTGGGTTATGGGCTGAGGCAACACCACACCAAAAGAGTGACAGGGTGCCCACAGCTAAAAACAGTTGAAACGATTTCATCTTATCCGCCTCCATCTCACCGGTCTTTTCAGAAAATTGTCTAGCCGATAACACAAAGCCTACCCCCTGGAGTTAACTCCAGGTCAAGTTTTTGTTTACCGTACCTACATACAGAGTTAATCTAAAAATATTGTTTGAATGAGAGGATCTGAAATGCCGCTACCACCGCTCACCATCGGCCGCCTGGCCAAGGCTGCTGAGGTCAATGTGGAGACTATTCGCTATTACCAGCGGGTAGGCTTGGTTGTTGAGCCGGTCAAGCCGTTGGAGGGATTCCGGGTTTACCACGATGAGACCATCAATCGAATAAGGTTTATCAAACGTGCCCAGAAACTGGGCTTTAGTTTGCAGGATATCGCTCACCTATTGGAGCCAGGCGAAGGCCATTGCAACGATGTCCGTGAACAGGCCGAAGCGAAGCTCAAGCACATCGAGGCGCAAATCAAAGATCTGCAGTCCATGCGCAAAACGCTGAAAAAGCTCATTAGCGAATGCAGCACAGGCAATGAAAATGGCGACTGCCCCATCGTGCAATCGTTGACGAATAAAAAATGATTCATACACTGCGAAATCTGGGTAAGGCATCCAGCCGAATGTTGGCTGAGGCCGGGATCGAAACGGAGGATCAACTGCGGGCTGGGGGCTGTTGCGGCCTATGTTGCTGGAAAACATGCGGGCTGCGCGCCCAGCCTGAACCTTCTGTGGGCCATTGAAGGTGCGCTCACCGACCGCGACTGGAAAGTGGTGGCGAAAGATGACCGCCTCTCTCTGCTTATCCACCTTGAGGCGCTGGAGAAATCACTGAACACAAACCTGGCAAAGCCCTTACAGCAGATCCCCGGCATCGGCCCACGGCTCTCACAGATGTTAATGACGCTGGGTTATCACAACAGCGCCGATCTTGTCGGCCAAAACCCGCAAGCGATGTACGAACGCCTATGCGCGCTGCACGGACAGCCTATCGACCGTTGTGTGCTCTACACATTTCGTTGCGCGGTTTACTACGCCAGCCACTCGCAGCACGATCCTGAGTTATTGAAGTGGTGGAACTGGAAGGATTCCTGCAAGCGCTGATACGCAGGACTTGACTCCGTATCAGGGTACGGTTGCTACACTTCTCGGTAGATAAACCATTGGCGGGAAAATACCATGCGCAGCTTCATCTTGATCATCTCCTTTATTCTGCTCACCGCTTGCGGCGAAGCGAATAATCCGGCGCAAATCGTCGTACCCGAATCGGCACAAAAAGTAAGCCTGGCGGTCAGCAATATGACTTGCTCTACTTGCGGCCCCACCGTGCGCCGGACATTACAGCAGGTCGATGGTGTCTATAAGGCAACTGTTGATCTAAAAGCACACACCGCCACCGTTTATTTCGACCCAACCCAAACCGAAGTTCCTTTTCTGACCCAGGCTACCACCGTTGCTGGTTACCCTTCGGAAGCTCTGCTGTGACGAAAAGTGTTGTGACGGGAGAGCGCTTGACTCTGTACTGCGGTACGGCATTTAAGGTCTCTAAACTGCCCATACTGCAAGGAACACTGTATGCCAAACCCTGAACAACGCAACGAAAACACACTATCAAAAGGCACTCTGTTTGCCAGTGTGATCGCGGGTATCACGGCTTCAGCTTGTTGTCTGGGGCCACTGGTCTTGTTAATGCTGGGTGTGAGTGGCAGCTGGATCAGCAACCTGACCGCGATGGAGCCATATCGCCCAATCTTCATCGGCATCACGCTGCTGTTTCTGGGGCTGGCCTTTCGTAAACTTTATCTCGTACCACAAAGCTGCGCCGTCGATACTCCGTGCGCCCAGCCCGCCAACCTGCGCAAACAACGCATCGTTTTTTGGCTGATCACAGTTGTAGTCACTGCAATGATTGCCTTCCCTTGGTATGCGCCCCTGTTTTTAGAATAAAGCGTTTCTTGAGAAAAGGAGAACCACAATGTTTCGCTCACTGATTTTATCTTTCATCGTCATCTTTTCTACTTTCGGCCTCGGCTTATCCTCCGTCGTCCAAGCCGAAGAGCAACAAACATCGCAACAAACCGTCACGCTGCAAGTGGAGAACATGACCTGCGCCTCGTGCCCTTTTACCGTCAAAAGGGCACTGAAACAGATCGATGGTGTTGAGAATGTCATTGCTAAATATGAAGGCGGTGGCGAAGGCTGGGCCAAGGTGACATTCGATCCGGATAAAGCCAATGTTGAGAGTTTGATCAAGGCTGTAACGAATGCGGGCTACCCCTCGCATCTTTAAACCTGTGGATAATATGAACGCGGCAACCACTCACGATCTCGAAAAATTAAGCGCTTTTTTTGTTGACGCTTTCCCAAAAATGAATCCCGAGGAACAGGTGTTGGCTCGCACGATATATCAACAATTGGCCCAAGGTAAACCGCTCTCTCTCGAAAGCTTGGCGGGAATGCTGAATCAAGCAGTGGAAGTCATTAAAAAGAGGCTCGTCCAGTGGGGTAGTGTCTTTTACAACAACACCGGGGGAATCATTGGCTTTTTAGGCATTACTGTGGACGAAACGCACCACCGCATGCAGATCAATGGCAAAACCAGCTACGCCTGGTGTGCCTGGGATACGCTCTTCATCCCCGAGCTGGTGGGTGCTACAGCCCAGGTCACATCCACCTGCGCCACTACCAATAAACCCATTACCCTGGCAGTGACACCACAAGGCGTTCGCTCAGCACCAGTGGATATTTGGGTCTCATTTCTGCTACCTGATGAAAAGGCAGTGCAGGAAAACGTAACCACCAGTTTTTGTTGCCACGTCCGTTTTTTCAGCTCCAGAGCAGCAGGTGGAACCTGGACAGCTCAAAACGAGGGCACCTTTCTGCTCACCCTTGATGACGCTTTCAAAGTTGGTAAAAAGGTCAATGCTGCCCGCTATGCCAATGTTCTATAAACCATATGGATGACTCACCTATGAATACACTTCACATTGCCATTGTCGGCACCGGATCGGGTGCCTTCGCCGCTGCCATCCAGGCGGTGGAGAACGGCGCTAAGGTCACCATGATTGAAGGCGGTGAGGTGATTGGCGGCACCTGCGTCAACATCGGCTGCGTCCCCTCAAAGATCCTGATTCGCGGCGCATATATCGCTCATCTGCAAGGACACCATGCGATAGACGGTCTGCCCTTGAACCAACCAAAAATAGATCGCCAGGCCATGGTGGCGCAACAACAGGCGTCGGTTGAAATGCTACGCCATGCCAAGTACGAAAGCATTCTAGAAACTAACCCAGATATCAATCTACTGCGCGGTATGGCTCGCTTCGAAGATGCCAACACCCTGATTGTGACCAAAACGGATGGCACTGAACAGCACATCCAGGCTGACCGCATCTTGCTTGCCAGCGGAGCCAAAGCTGCTGTTCCGAGCATACCGGGACTGAAAGAAACGCCTTACTGGACATCCACCGAGGCGCTGATCGCCGAGACGATCCCAAATCACTTGATCGTCCTCGGCGGTTCCGTCATTGCCCTGGAGTTGGCTCAGGCTTTCCGTCATCTGGGCAGTGAAGTCACCGTCCTGGCGCGCAGCACACTGCTCTCCAGAGAAGAGCCGGAAATTGGAATACAACTAAAAACCCTATTTGAGGACGAAGGCATCCGCGTGCTGAGCCACACTACGCCCGGATCAGTCAGCCACGACAGCGGCCAATTCATTGTGAAAACCCAACATGATGACATCAGTGGTGATCAGTTACTTATTGCCACCGGCCGTCAAGCCAATTCCACTGCACTGGCGCTAGAGAAAGTAGGCGTTCAAACCGACCCACGAGGTAGCATTATCATTGATGACCATATGCGCACCAATGTGGAAAACATCTACGCCGTTGGCGACTGTACTGATCAGCCTCAATTTGTTTATGTCGCGGCGGCGGCCGGTACTCGCGCAGCAAGAAACATGACGGGCGAAGATGTGCTATTGGATCTATCGGTGATGCCCGCTGTGGTCTTTACAAACCCCCAAGTAGCCACCGTGGGGTTGAGTGAAGCGCAGGCTCTGGAACGAGGTATTGAAGCCGAATCACGCACACTGAACCTGGAAAACGTACCCCGTGCCCTCGCCAATTTCGACACTCGTGGATTTATCAAGTTGGTCGCAGAAAAAGAGAGTGGCCGCCTTCTCGGTTGTCAGGTACTTGCCGCAGAAGGAGGAGAAATCATCCAGAGTGCGACATTGGCCATCCGCAACCGCATGACAGTGAAGGAACTTGCCGACCAGCTCTTCCCCTATCTCACTATGGTGGAAGGGTTGAAGCTAACGGCGCAGACTTTTAACAAAGATGTCAGCCAGCTTTCGTGTTGCGCGGGTTAAACAGATGACAACCCGCCACCACCTCAAAGATTACACTATCTCGCAACTGGCAAAAGATGCCGGGATCAGCACGAGTATGATTCGTTTATATGAGCAGCAAGGCATTCTCTCACCCGATTGTGTCGCTACTTCGCTAAAAATTATTTGGCGTCCATGCCAATAATTCACTCACTTACGCGACAACTGATGCCTTTTTCCCCGACCGGCCTTCGCTTCGGCCATGGCCGACTAGGAGTGGTGGCTATACAAGCCTCAGGATTAGAATGTCACCACCCGCTCCGCCTCGGCAATGAGCCGGTAGAGATCTTCCAGCGTAGAAATCGGACAGAGATCAGAACCACCACGCTTGCGCAGCTTCAGGCAGGTGCCACAAGCTAATATCTCGCCCCCAGCATCGGCAAAGGCCTGCATTTGTTCGCCTACACCGAACGTTTCCGTATCCAGGTTCTCCGCCTCAACGCCTTTACCGAGCAGGAATATCTAGGCGATATCGCCTTTGTTAACCGTGAATGTAGCGAGCCGAAACGCATTCCACACAGTTTCCGGATCTGATGAATAGATGATGATCGCTAGTTTCATTATTGTCTCCTCACGCTATGTTCAGCCGTTTAGCCGTAGTAACTACTAATCATTACACAAACACACCCCTTGACCTCAAGGTTCCCGAGGCATAGCCGATATCGGTATTGATAATCATTCGCATCTATGTTTTACTAAACTCTCAGCTATAAACAGCACACGGCTATCTAAAATTATGTATATATGCATTTGCAAGCAAGTCACAGACAGGCAGATTAAAGCCGCAATGAATGAAGGGGCGACGACGTTGCGCGACCTGCGTAATGAACTCGGTGTCGCCAGCCAATGTGGTCAATGCGGCCGTTGCGCCAAGACCATGCTAAAAGAACATGCGCCTAAACCCTGTGCCAGTCAGGCATTCTCTAAACAAATACCCTCCCCTGCCTCAACAGGTGTTTTTCCATTATTCAGTGAGGCCATGCTCGTCGCTGAATAACGCGCTTTTAACTAAGGCAGCAACATAAACAAACCAGCTTCACGAAACTTTTCAATACGTTCTCTAACCACTGTAAATGGATAGCCCCCCTCAAAAAGACAATAAGACAAATAAGAATAATTTCTATTTACAATTCAAATAATTAAGTTTGACACCCCCCAACTTTCGACCAATAATCAAGTCTAGTTTAAACTAGATTCTCGTGGTCTCTGCCAGCCAGTCCGTCCGGATAGCCAGCCCCCATCTTAGCGCCAAGCACCAACCATAAGGAGTCAACGATGAAAGGTGACAAACCTACGGTAGAACTTCTCAACCGTGTGTTGAAAAATGAACTTACCGCCGTTAACCAGTTTTTCCTCCATGCCCGTATGTATAAACACTGGGGGCTGGGCGGTCTGAACGAACATACCTATAAGGCCTCCATTAAAGCGATGAAACAGGCCGATGACTTGATCGAACGCGTGCTCTTTCTGGAGGGCCTGCCCAACCTGCAGGATCTGGGCAAGCTGCTGATCGGTGAAGATACTCAGGAAATGTTACAAGGCGATCTAACACTTGTGAGCGCCATGCGGGAACGGTTGGTGGAAGGAATAACCCATTGCGAATCGGCCACTGATTACGTCAGCCGCGAGCTGCTTGAAGATATCCTGGAACACACTGAAGAACATCTGGACTGGCTGGAGACCCAACTTGCGCTGATCGACAAGGTGAGCACTGAAAATTATCTGCAAAAAATGATGTAAGGAGCAAAGACCATGAAAGGTAATAACAAGATTATTGACACCCTCAACGAACTTCTCGCAGGCGAACTGACCGCGATGGATCAGTACTTCATCCACTCTCGCATGTTTGATGACTGGGGCCTAACCAAACTTTATGAACGCATTGACCATGAGATGGACGACGAAAAACAGCATGCCGACCTTTTAATCAAGCGTATTCTGTTTTTGGAAGGCACGCCTGACCTCTCCCAGCGTAGCGGGCTAAACATCGGCAAAGACGTACCAGAGGTACTAAAGAATGATCTGGAACTAGAGCGAAGCGTCATCACCGCGCTGAGAAAGGCGATTGCAAGCTGTGAACAGGAACAGGACTATCAAACCCGAGAAATTCTCGAAGGCATGTTGGCCGACACCGAGGAAGACCATACCTATTGGTTGGAGAAACAGTTGGGGCTGATCGATAAAGTCGGTCTGCAAAACTACTTGCAGTCGCAGATGGGTTAAATCCGCAATAGATTACTCTGGCCATTGCGTTAGCAATGGCCAGCAAATCCCCATACTCAATAACACTGACTTCATTTGCGTTTACGCCACCACATCATCAAGCCCGTCACATACAAACCCACCAGCGCAAAGCCGGTAAAAAAAACTACAATACGCCCGGCCATTCCAAAAGCTTCACCGTTATGCAAAGGAAACATCCAGGTAATAAATGTATCACCCCCGCTCATGATCTGCGGCTGTTGAACTGACAACACATTTCCGTCATAAGGGGATATCCAAATCTGGGTGGCACCACTGGTTTTACGTGCCTCACCCGGCTGACGCATGATGACGCGATAGGCTTCTTTTGGAGTGGCTGGAAAATAGACACGCTGTAACCTTGCCTGGGGAAATAAATTCTTCGCAATCGTACTGACCTCATCTACGCTCAAGCGTGCTACGCCAACCTCGCTATCTATCGATAACGCAGGCGGCGCGACGTTTGTCAGGGGTGAGACCCAGCCCACCACAGGTTTCACATAGTGCGGGAAGATCATATAGACCCCCGAAAATGCAATCGCTATCAAAACCACTGCCACATAGATACCGAAGGTTTTATGCAGGTCATAAATGTAACGCAGACCGTTGGCACGGCGTTTAAACCTCAATGCCTGAAAAAACTTGGACCATTTAGGCCACCACAAATAAACTCCGCTAAACAAAGAGCAAAACAGCACCAAGCCCAGAATGCCAATGATAGTTTTCCCTTCATCGCCCAGCATCAAGGTATAATGTAATTTGTAGATAAAGCTCATGAGATAGCCGCCCCACTCTCTCTGCCCCAGCACCTCAGCGGTAAAAGGATTAACCATCACATCAAACAATGCCACCGAGTTCTCTTGAGCCAGAGAAAACCGTAGCTTCATTGCTGCCTGCGGATGTCTGGGAAGATAGAAGCGTAGTAATTTTGCCTGGTCTGGCATGGCTATTTTAGCGGCAGTAACGATGTCAGTTAAGGACGCAGACTCACCACCAGACGCTACCGTCAATACCGCCGGATTCAGTAATTCATCGATATCTTGGTAAAAAACAAGTGAGCTGCCAGTTAGCCCGCTAAAGGCGAACATAAAGCCGACGGTTAGCGCGATGTATAGGTGAACCTTTCGCCACAATCTGCGAGCTGAGCTACGTTTGACAATGATGTAGGGCGCTTGCTGTCTGGTAGCATTATTAGCATTTGTGATCACATCCTGACGCATAAAACTACGCAGTTGCCCGAACAACGTTTTGGGGAGATGAGAGCAAATCTTTAGTACCCTCCTAGCACTTGCAGCTGTTGACCATCACCCAGGGTCTCCAGGGTATAAAGATTACCCTCCAGATAAGGCTCGATCAGCAGCGCCTGCCCCGGCTGTTTGCACCATACCGAAGTACAGTAGTTATCAAGCTCACGAGCGTTTTTCGCCAGATAAACCTGCTCACTCGCCACCCCCTCACGCGGTTTCACCACGCAGGGGTATGGCACTTCCTCTGCAGCCATAGCAAGTGACTCTGAATCGAACACGGTGGCATGCCACAGTCGGTCGATGTGTTGCGCCTTCATATAAACACGCATCTGCGCCTTATTCTTGGCTCGGTAGGTCACCCGCCAATCCTTGCCGGGTAGGGCAAAATAATTGGCCGCAATGGCCGCGCTGGTTTGCAGATGATCACTGTTAGAGAAAATCGCCACAGGGACCTCCTTACGCTCAGAAATCGCTTCAATCACTGCGACTGGGTTGAACACATCACAGGCAACAATCTCATCCGGGTAAGCCGACAAGTCCTGCTGACTGAAGTGCCGACGTTGTTGCTCGGCACAATCGGTCAGTAACACAATGCGTAAACTAAGCTTGCGCGCCGCAGGCAAAAAACCTTCACTGACCGACGTGCTTACTACATGGCTAATTAAAACTAACTCTTTCATTGCAAGCTCCTGCTGTTTAACTTAGAAATCCATTTGCGCACTTAGAATAAATGAACGTCCGGGCGCCGGCAGTCGCCCCACTGGACTGACATCCACGCCACGGAAGTAATAGTCTTCATCTAATAGGTTGTTGATAGCGAGGCCAAGATTGAATTTATTATCATCAATGTTGAAATCACGGCCGATACGGGCATTCACGAGGGTGTAGGACGGAAGCTCACCGGCACTGCCGTTGGCCGTCTCCTGCTCGGTGTTGGCAGCATCGCTAAAGCTATCACTAACATAAACCGCTGTTGCAGCCAGATCCCACGCCTGATACTGGTAGTCACCAGCCACACTTAAACGATGACTCGGCGCATTGGGCAACTCCTTGCCCTTATTGGCACCCGAGAGTTGCTCGGTCGTGAGATAGGTATAAGCAACCGAAAGTTTGGCATTGGTAGATGCTTGCCAGTCGGCTTGCAACTCTAAACCTTGATGACGGGTTTCACCCAGGTTTTCGAAACGCGAAGTCACACGATTAAACTGGATCTGATCCTTGTAATCGATCTGGTACAAAGTGGTGGTAGTCGACAGGCTAGCATTCATCTGATAGCGCGCACCCAGTTCGTAGTTCCAAGCCGTTTCATTGGCCACGTCACCTTCACGGGTCACTTGGGCGGTTTGTACGGGGACTAATGAACGCTGGGTATTGGCAAACACAAACAGTTGATTACTTGCCTCATAACCGATGGTAATGCCGGGCAGGACTTCCGACGCCTTATTGGTATCAGTCGCGCCGTTGGCACCATTGCGATAGTCCATGTTGACATCTTCGTAGCGCAGCCCCGGCGTGACTGCCAAGCGATCATCGAGTAATCGAATGGTGTCACTTACGTAGAGTGCAGTCGCCTCGGAAACAAAACTCCAGTCCCGCGCTAGACTCCGCGTGCCGGTTGCCAACTCAACACGATTCACATCGAACTCCACCTCTTCCTTAACAAAGCGTGCGCCGACGGTGAGGGTATGATTACCCATGCGGTGGGTTAAGCGAGGCTCGGTGCCATAGACGTTGAACAGGCGTGGTGAGTCGGCGACATGAGTGGCGGCTATCGCCGGATCAGCCCAGTTACCGGAGCCACTCAGGTTTTGACCAAAGAAAAAGGTGCGATCAGCCTTGTGGGCAAAATTACGCCACTCCAATTCAGTATTGGAGTTGGGCGTATAAATCCAGGACAGGGTGCCGCGCACCAAATTTGCATCGAAACGGTCATAGGGGCGTTCGGATTTGGTGCGGTCCTGTTCATAAGTACTTGGACTGAGAGAACCCGGCAGATCAGCGTTTACATCGTAGGACTGTAATTGCGCGCTAAGCTGGTGTTTATCATTAGGAAAATAATCTGCATCCAGTATAAAATTGTTTACTTCGGTATATGAACGATCACGAAAACCGTCACCGCGCAGGGCATTGACCTGCAGCTGCAACGCCAACTCATCCGATACATAACCACCGGCACGGTAGTAGGTATCCGTCAGTACGTTGCCACTCTCTTCGGCAATCGTAAGCTGCTCACGTAATGTCTGGCTAGTTTCTAAAGGGATGGGACGGGTGATAAAGTTGATCACACCGCCGACATTGTTTGGCCCATAGTGGACCGCCGCGCCGCCACGTACCACGTCGATGGTATCGACACTCTGCAAGGTGATGGGAAACAACGACAGGCCTACGTTGCTATATGGTCCGATGGCAATGGGATAACCATCCTGCAGCACTTGCACTCGTTCGCTACGAAAGGGTGACAAACCGCGTACACCGATATTGGGCAGTATACCGGTACCGGTCTCGTCCAGTACCGTGACACTCGGTACCGAGCGCAAGGCGTCCTCAACATTGAGTGCACCACTTTCGTGTAATTCATCCTCGCCAATAACGGTGCGCGCACCACTATACGTCCGTATGCTCTCCTGTGTGGGCACGCCTGCACCCAACCAATCTCCGGTTACGACTACCCCGGATAATACTTTGCTTTGATTTGCGTCCAACCGCGTCAACGTCACCGTGCCTGAGTTCCCAAACCGAGCCGTTAATCCCGTCCCGGCCAGCAGTTGCTCAAGCGCTTGTTGCACCGTGTAGCTACCCTGCAGGCCTGGGCTGATTTTGCCCTGGGCCATTTTGGTAGTGCCGGCCAGAAAGATGCCCGACTCGCTAATGAAACGGGTGAGCACTTTGTCCAACGGTCCCGGCGGGATGCTGTAACTGCGGGTCTGGCTTTGTTCGGCTTGCTGTGCGTGAACCGTCCCGGACATCAGTAAGAACAGAAGCATCAATAGGCTGGCGTAGATTAGATGGACGGCAAGCGTTCGCTGGCGTTGGCCAGGCTGGTGAGCGACGGACTGGAGCAGCGCGGTACCAGCACGGCATTGTAAGCAGTTTTGCATGGGGCTTTTTCCTCGGTAAGTTCATTCACAAAGTGGGGTTCTTACCTTATGAATCGAACGAGCTGACTAAAAGCGGAACCGCTATCGGAAAAAAATTTTATTCACCCCTCAGCTGCCGGGCGTCTCGGCCTCGATGGTCACCCACCAGGGGAGCGTGCGCCGCACAGTGATGGGCAAGACTGCTTCCAGCATCGCCAGCACCTTGTCGGGATCGTGCAGCGGATAACCGCCGAGCACCCGCAATTCGGCAACCTCAGGCGCCACGCCCAGATGGCCGGATCGGTAGCGGGCAAGCTCGCGGACCAGCTCCGCCAGCGAAATGTCTTCGGCCAGCAGAATGCCGTTCGCCCAGACCTCGCGGCTGCGATCCGCCGGCACCGGCGCCGAGATGGTGTCCCGGGTAAAGGTCACTTGATGGCCGACCTCGACCACCCGCCCCTCACCCGTATCCGCCAAGCGTATTTTTACTGCACCCTCATACACGGCCAGGAAAGTGGCGTTTTCCTCCTGGCGCACGGTGAAGCGCGTGCCCAGCGCCTGCATGCTGCCTTCATGGGTATCGACGACGAACGCTCGGTGAGGGTCGCTGGCAGTGCGGATCAACACTTCACCTGCGATTAGATGCAGCCGCCGCACATCCGCCTGGATGCTGGCGTTCACGGCGCTGGCGGTGTTTAACCCGATGTGCGTGCTGTCGGCCAGGGTAAAATCGCGAATCTCCCCGGTGGCGGTGCGGTAATCTGCGCTCCAGGCCATGGCCCTGCCGGGAAGCGGCGTATGCCGCCAACCCAGCCAGGCCAGCAGCCCGCCGCCGGCCAACCCGGCCAGGCTACCAAGCGCCTGACGGCGCGTGACGCGTTTGGCGCGCACCTTCTGGAACGCCGAGGCGGCTGCCTGCCGGTCGGGTCCGGACTGCACGGAGTCGAAGCGCTGACTGATGATTTCGACATAATGCCAGGCTTCACGATGCTCACTGCACTGGTCTAGCCACACATTCCATTCTGCACATTCCTGTTCGGTGGCATTTCCCAAGCGCAACAACGCGAACCACTCGGCAGCGGTCTGCAGGGTCTCATGGGACGGTGTGGACTTATGCGTCCTGGAAGCGTCTAGTAGCGAGTCAATTTCGTACATGGTTCACCAGGCATTGCAATTTACGGTATGACCGACTTCCAACGTCATGCAATGCAACATCGCCCGGGCGACGTATTTGCGCACCATGCGATCGGAAACATCCAGCTGCCGCGCCACCTCCTTGTCCGTCATGCCCAGGACCATGGCCATCACGAAAGCGTTGGCCGCCTTTTCAGGCAACTTGCGCAGCATAGTGTCGATCTCCGACAATGCCTGAATAACGCTGGCATGCTCCTCTGCTGAACGCGCGACCGCCTCCGGCTGGGCGGCCAGCGTCTCCAGCCAGGCCTGCTCGATCTCGCGCCGACGCCAGAGATCAGCGCACAAACCCCTGGCAACGGTACTTAAGTACGCACGGGTACCATCGAAACTGTCAAAGCTGCGCGGCCGCACGAGCAGGCGCACGAATGCGTCGTGGGCCAGGTCGGCCGCATCCGCCGTATTCCCCAACCTTCGACGCAGTAAGGTATACAACCAACCGTGGTGGTCGGTGTAAAGCACATGCAACTCTTGCTGGTAGGGTTTATTAAGGGTGATGCGCATAGGGGGTATCGGGATGATCCAACCGTTAAACGATAATGATTCTCATTATGATATAGAGCAATCATATCAAGGTCAAACCCGAAACACAGGAAACACCACAATTTTGCCAAAACATCTTCTCAGAACCACCACAGGCGAGATTTTTTCATCAAGAGCTATTTCGCGCCAGGCACCTGCGATCACAGCTTATACGCGCCTGGCGTTTACGCCACCAGACAGACCATCAAGCCAGTGACATAAAGAATGATCGGGATAAATCCAAGCCATAAACACAATAATCCGCCCAACCAATCGCTCGACTTTTTGTACGCCTCGAGTTCAATAGTCACCCACATATCGAGTGCTGCACGTTCCCACTGATCCCTGACGGCAGCAAGCGGGTGACGATGCCTATGGCGATAACCCATCAGCGGCGTGCAGACGAACATTGGCTATTTCACCAGCAACCGGGCAGTTTCCAGATAGGCCTTGCCCTGTGTTTTCACGGTAACGGGATCGGCACGCTCTGACGCCACGTGGACGGCCTCCAGAGTACCCGCCAGGGCGGTTAACTCGGCGCTGATTTTGCGCAGAGCATTTTCCAGAGTGTAGGTCAGCTGATGCACCTGACGCAGGTCTTGCACTGTCAGTGTTTCCTGTTTGATGAGGGCGTCAAGCCTGGCGTTGGCCTCCGAGAAATTGGTCGCCGCTTGCGTCAAGGTCGTGGCGGGCAGACCCTTGAAGTGCTCGGGGCGTGGTTCAGCCAGGGCGGTGGGGGTGCTGATTAAGGCGATCAGTGCGCTAAGTAACAGTGTCGATGCTTTCATAAAGTTTACTCCTATGTTGATTTTCTGAATTCCGATAGTATATTCCACCGCCAGTGTGCGATTCCGTAAAATCACTGAGGTCGAACGCAAAGTTCTTGATCGCGCACCGAATCGAGACAGTCTCGGCGACCACGACATGTGCAGGCTGCCTGGCGGCGCACGTGAATTGCAATGCATCGGCAACGGCGGTGTAGCGGTCTGCCAGTGACGCAGCTCCACTACACATCCCCCGGTGTTTTCGGTGTGCGATCGCGCAGCAGCAGCGCGATGGGACGCAGCCACTTCGGCCGCCACGCCAGCGTAAACGTCACCGCCATGGCTGCGACGGAGATCATCACCGTCCACAACAGGCTACCAAAGCTCGAGCCTTGTGCCTGAATAGTCAGTATCAGCGCCGCTATTTGAGCGCCCAGACCCGCGCTCGTGAGCCAGGCGGAATTCACCCGCTGTTCGACCGGTGTCTTCGACACGGCCGCCCAGTGCCGCGCCTGCGCCAGCGCCAGCAAGATAAAACCGAGAATACTGACCAGCGCCGCGATGATCGTGAGTGCGATGTCAGGCATCAGGCGTACCCTCCCCCACCGTGTCTCGGCTCACCTGCCTGGCGCTGGCGGCGGTTTTTGCGGTGGCTGGCGGACGAGACAATCGCCAGCTACACCACAGTGCTACACCGGTGCCGAGCAGCAGCAACATGTCCATACCCGCCACCGGCCAGTAGCCTCGAGTGAGCGTCTTGAACAGGTGGTCGCCCGTGGTGACGCCGTTGAGCAACACAGCCGCCAGCGCCAGCACCGCAATGGCCATGCATTGCTCACGCCAGGCGCGGCGCGCGGGCTGGGTCGGCGGGTCGGCGCGCCGCCAAGCGGCGTGACCGAAGGTGGCAAGCCATATCAGGTAAAACACCCACATCTCCAGTGCTGCCCGATCCTCGCCCGCGAAGCTCGACCCTAGGGGCAAGAGGCGATTGGCGACAAAGAAGGCCAGCGTGGCGATGACGATGCCGGTAACGCTACCGATGGCCAGCGCCTCCACCACACGCACCCCGGTCAAGCCCTTCTTAGCGTGCTGTACCCGCCGCGCCTCCAGCCAGAACAAAAAGCCGGTGGCGATCATCACGCAGCCCGACAATCCGGCCAGGAAATATAACCAGCGCAAGGTCCAGTGCTCGAACTGAATGAAATGCAGGCCCGAGATAAAGCGCTGTACCGTCATCACCGGCGCCGCCTCGAAGCGGTACAGCATGCCTCCCGTGCTGGCATCGAAGTAAACCTGGTCGCGGTTCATGGTAATGTCCCGGGCGTAGGAGCGACGCATCTCGACATAGCTGTTGGCATCCCCCGGATGCCACACGCGCACGAAGCGCGGACGCCCTCCGGCCCATTCGCGCTCGGCATGGTTCACCATGGCATCCAACGAGGCCAGCGTGCCGGGTGTATTGGTCTTCTCGCGCTGGTAGCCGCCGCGAGCCTCCAGGCGGTACTGGTCCTTCGCTTCCTGGCCAATGCCATAGGCGCCGACATGCGCCTGCGGAAAGTAGATGCCAATGAAGATGATCAGCCCGGAGAGCGTGATCACGAAATGGAACGGCAGCGCGATCACGCCGGTGAGGTTGTGCAGATCCAGGCTGCTGCGTTGCAAGCGCTTGCGCGGGCGAAACAAAAAAAACTCGGCGAAGATTTTCTTGTGGATGACCACACCAGAGACCAGCAACACCAGCATCGCCATGGCGGCCAGGCCGACCAACCAGTAACCGAGATCCATCCATTTCAGGTGCAGCCGGTAGTGGAAGGGGAAAATGAAACCGGTGCCGGCGTGGCTGCCGGCTTCAGGCAACACGGCACCGGTAGCAGGATCCAGATACCGCGTGACGGTGCGGTCCTTGTCATCGCGCCAGCTCAGCCGCAGCGTTGGCACACGCTCGGTGGGTAGCAATACGCCCCATTGCGGTGCCTTGGCCGCAAGCCGCTCAGCCACGGGCCGTACGGTGGCATCGAGCGACAGCGATGCAACCGGGGCCGCGAGCCGCGTCATCGGCATCATCCAGCGATCGATCTCGCGGTCGAAGACCGACAGCGTGCCCATCCAGAAGATGGCAAAAAGCACGCTGCCAATCACCACGCCGGCCCAGGTGTGCAGCCAGGCCATGGAGTTGCGGAAGGTCGTCTCCATCGTTGCGCTCCCCTACTGCACAAGCCACAGCAAGCCGGCCGTCGCCGCCGCGCCGCTCGCCAACTTCAGCCAAAGCCGCGTCGTGCTCTTCACGCTGAAGCCCCACACGAGCAACGCCAGATACGCGACAAAGCCCAGCATCGCCGCCAAAACCACTGCTTCGGAGCGCGCCATGCCAAGACCGGCCATGGCCGCGCCCGCCAAGGGGACCATCAGCGCGATCAGTGCGTAGCCGCCGAACACGGCGCCGAACACGTGCAGGCTGACGCGTGCAATCCTTGCTGCGCCGTGATCGGTTGATTGGATTGCCATCCCCTACCCTCAGAGCTTCACTTCGATAGTGGCCATCACGGTACGGGGCGCACATAGCCCGATAGCTGTTGGCGAGATCACCCTCGCGCTTGCCGGCACGACCAAGCGCCTGGGACCGGAGGCGAGCTGGCGGCCGCGCGTAGAATGTCCCCATTATCATTTTTCATTATCTCTTTTATGTCCCGGTCAAGCTGAGTACGATTACCGACGCTGCGAAAACGAGCGTGAGCCACAGATGGACGCGGCGGAGCACCCGATACATATTAAAATTTGTAGTCAAGCCCAGCCCAGAACACGCGCCCAATTCTGCCGGACGTGTCGACGGGCGCCCCCTCCAGCGTTCGGCCGAAATCCTTTTCGTCCGTTATGTTCTCCGCACGGAACCGAAGGGCTGCATGGTCGTTGATCGCCCACGCCGCACCAAGATCAATGCGCTCGGAGGCACGGCTCTGGGTAACCACGCCGTTCCTGTTTTCGCGCACGAAACCAGCGTTGTACAAACCCGCGCCCCACACGGAGAAATCTTCTGTCACCTGATAGGTGAGCTGCAGCGTTACCTGATTTTCCGGTACAGGCGAAACTTGTGATCCCCAAAAGATATTGGCGTTGACATCTACCCCGTTGCGCTTAGCATCGAGATTAAGAATGTGCATGTAGCCCGCCTGTGCGGCGACGCGCTCGGAGATCTGCCAGAATGCGTCAACCTCAATGCCTGACTGGTCGACGGTTACGTTCTCGGTTAGGCCGCCGCTACGAAAAGGCACGTTGTCCTGCTTGGTGTTGTAGACGGCAACATCGACGTAGCCCGTTGACCAGCCTTGATTGATACCCGCTTCGTAGGTAATTGACTCGACAGGGGTGTCTCCAGCGCCTGCCGGGTTCAACGAATCCGATCCGAAGTTGCCATACTTTTCGTAGAACCGGTTGAAACCAGAGGCCACGCTGCCCCGGATGCGGGTGTTATCGAGAACAGAGTAACTCGCCCCGGCTTCCCAGCTCAGCAGGGCGTCTTTGCGCAGGGTGTCTGGCTGCTTGATACCTCCGCGCACGATCTCGTTGTTCAGCCATGTGTGGCGCAGCCCGGCCGACACCTTCAGGTTGTCGTGTATGGTTAAAGCAAGTCCGCCCTTGATCGCATAATCATCGAAAGTGTTGTCAAACTGCCTCTCCGGAATCGGGGAGATCTTGTCCCGCAGATTGTTCGTACGTTTGTACTCGGCGCCCAACGTGGCAAACGAATCAATCGCATCCGTGAGCGCCTGCGTGCGGTAGAGCTCGGCGAAAGAAGTTCCCGTGATCAGGTCGCGCTCCCTGTCGCGCGCCTGCCAGAGCGTAGGAGAAGACGTGTAAAGATATCCGGCCCGCATACTCGTCGTGTCTGAAAAAGCGTGGTCCAGAGTGGCCGACAAAAACAGAAACTCCGAGGTGATATCATTTGTGGTGGTTGAACCGGCTGGACGGAAGATCACGGTATCTGACCGGTTGTCAATGGCCATAAGCTCCAGCCGCGTGTTGTCGGAAGAATTCAGGCCGATTTTGGCAACAGCTCCGTAGATATCCTGCGACTTCAGGTTGGCCGGCTCGCCATCATAGTCTCCGATGAAACCACGTCCGGCGAAGTACACGTCCCAGAACTGGGTGCTGTCCGCGAACTCGCCCTGAGCAACCCGTTCGTCTGCCGTATTGATATCGAAAGACACGGCGGCATGATTGTCATATCCGCGGCCAGACTTAATATTGGTCCGGAGGATACCGCCATCCGTGCCGTCGCCATACTGTACGGCCCGACCGCCCTTGAGTGCGCTCATCTGTTCAATCGCAATCGAAGGGATGCGAACATTTGAGAATCCGCCGCCTTCCTCGCCGCCGAACTTCACAGCCGGCAAACCGTCGATGGAATCCGCGCCACCGAAATTGCCGAAGGTCCGAATTCGGTTGCCACCGCCGAAGCGGTCCTCGCCTGGTGAGTTGATCAGGCCCGGGGTGGTGAACTTGAGCGCATCCAGAGCATTGAGCGGGTTAAGGTTGTTGATCTGCGAGCCTGAAGTGGTTGATGAAGACCTCGAAGCTGTAAATGAGTTTTGCACCTTCGCGCGGACAGACGCCGAGGGATGCTCACGACCGGCGACTACCTCAATTGGCGCCAGTTGGTACACGTCTGCCATGGCCGTTGACGCCAAAAGCCCGACAGCAAAAACAGTAACAGTACCACCGAAAAGAACCTTGCGATTTTGCGAAACTCGCCCAAAACGAATTTTTACCGCCATCTTACACCTCCGCGCAGACAATTATGTTGATTTCAAACTGGCTGGCTGCCGACGGCACAATGGCCTGAGGTTGCTGGCGAGGGAAGCGCCTGGTAACGAAGGCACCCTACATCAATGCAACGAATAAACCGAGCCTTACCCTGTCATCGGGACAGTATTTTTTTACGGAGAGTGTTAGCTGATAGGAGTCGGAACTTCGATCCGATCTAGCAAGATCAGATAGCGCGTTAGCCGGCGCATGCGAACCAACGGCGTATTGCCTATACAGCTGATAACGGATTCATGAACCATCTACGGCCTCCTTATCCTCCAAAAAATTCAACTGCTCACCACTCTCGTGAGTAGGTCGCACTAACGATTCGTCCCTGCCCGGCCGTATACTGATTGTCAAAGTTGTAATACTGGGAGACAACGGGGAAATACTGTGTATCAAACAGATTCTCCACACCAACCTTCAAGCTGCCCTTGCTCAGCTTGACGGTGCTGAGCAAATCCACCAATACAAAATCGCGCACCTCACCCTTACCAAATCCGCTCTCGCCACCAAAGCGATTGCGATCCCCTGAATACAGCAGTTGCAGACGGTTGCGCCAGTTCGCCGAAGTTTGATCTTCGGTATAGGCAGTCAACTTGAGCGGTGGAATACGGTTGCCCAGCAGATAGGTCTCATAACTTCCGTTATTGTCGGCATCTCTTTTCCCTTCCATCCAGGTCAGGGTTCCCCCCACTTCCCACTTCTCCAGTGGCTGTGCATCCAGAGTGGCTTCAACGCCATAGATGCGTTCCGGATCACGCAACACCAGGATGGGATCGGTCGGGGATCCGGGACTGGTGAGCGAAGCCCCCATATCGGACGTGCTGTAAAACATCGAGAGCGAGGTTTGCACCATCGACCAGTTGCCGCGGATCCCCAGCTCGTAGTTGTCCACGACCTGCGGCTCGGGGCGGATGTTTTTTATGGAGGTTCCGTCCGGCGCATTGCGCAGCGTCCGCCCTATTTCAGGCACCGTGAAACCTTGCGAGAAGGAGGCAAAGCCACTGATTTCGTCGGTAACGTTATACACCGCACCCAAATTAAGCACCGTGTCGTTGTAATTAAGTTCGCCGCCTTCAACACTGTTGTTGCCACGCACGGTGGTAAAATTATTCACATCAAATCGAATAGTCTCGTATCGGGCGCCGCCGTGTAACAATAGCTTGTCCGTCACATCGAACTCTGCCTGGACAAATGGCCCGAGGGTATCCTGACGCATTTTAGGGACGTAGAGGCGCCCATCCTCAAGCGGCTGCGCCGTTTCCTCACTCAGCAAGTCCACCCCCCAAAGAAGCCGCCCGCTGGAGAGTGGCGACTCGATATCCAGGCGTGCACCGGTGCGCTGCGAGTCCACCGAGGTCTGCCCACCGCCTGGAAATGCCGTGGCGGAATAACGGAAACGGGTCCTGTAGTCACGGTAGTAAAGCTGTGCCTTGACACGGCTACCGAGGACATCATCGTGGCGATAAGCGAGGTTAATTTGCTTATTCGTGATGCCCTGATTCTCGCCAGGATCTTTACCTTCGAGCGCAGTGGCCTTTTGCTCACCGGCCACACCCGGCACCAGTACGAAGTCCGTACCCTGATCAACATCGTAATAGTTGGCGGACACTTCTAGCCGTTGTTGCGCGTCCAGATCGAAGCCCAGCTTGCCGAACAGATCATAGGCATTAAAATCTCCGCCCCTGACATTGGCGTCGGTGGGAATGCGGTCGCCCTCGCCGTCGAAGGATCCTCCGGTCTGTTCACCCGAAACGCTGAACACGTAATCGACCTTCTCCCCACCGCCTTCCGCCCGCTGAGCCAGTCGCTTGCGCAGGCTTTCGCCCACATCGGCAGGCGCGAATCCGAGTGTTACTTCAGTGGTGAACCGCGTCGGCCCTTCACCTGGCTTCCTGGTGATGATATTGATCACCCCACCTGTACCACCCAGACCGTAAACACCGGTAGAGCCGCGCAATACCTCGATGCGCTCGATGGACGACGGATCGATCGTTTTCAAGTTGCGCAGGCCATCCCGAAGTTGGATGGTCTGTGGCACACCATCAATCAGAACAAAGAGGTCCCGCCCACGCAGGGTCTGGCCAGCATCGCTCAAACCCTCATTGCTGGTCGCCATACCCGGCACGGTTTTGGCGAGCAGATCGCCCAGGTCGCTTGACAAGGCCGCCTGTTTCTCAATTTGCTCACGGCTGACGACAGTGACAGCCTGGGGTGAATCGGCAAGCTTTCCCAAGCCGCGCGTGGCGGTAACGACGACCCCGGGTAAAACCTTGCCTTTGCCTACCGCCAATCGCTCCAGCGTCACCGTGCCTGAGTCCCCAAACCGGGCGACCAAACCCGTCCCGGCGAGCAGGATGCGCAGGGCTTGTTCAGGGGTGTAGGTACCCGACACCCCCTCCGTCTTCAGCCCTCGCGCCAGGGCTGCGTCATACAGGACCTGAAGGTCCGCCGCCTCACCGAAACTGGAGAGTGCGGAGGCAAGGGCCTGCGGCGGGATCTCGAATCGTAACTGTCCGTTTTCAGCGGATTGCACCGCCTCCGGGCGGGACTCGGAAACACCCGACGCTTCCTGAGCATAACCTGCGGGTGCCGTAACCAATGCCGCAGTCAGAAAAAGCAGCCGCCCCTGTTTTATCCAATACTTTGTGCAATCCATATAATTCCCACTAAAATCAGTCTGTTGTTTCATCGTTATTACTTACTCCAGTTCACTGTATTGAGAATGTTAATGCGTATCATTCTCAATATGACGCTTAAAGAGCCCCCACCCCTGACATCGGGACAGCATTTTTTTGCAGGAGGGTGTTAGCTGATAGGAGCCGGAACTTCGATCCGATCCAGCAAGATCAGATCGCGCGTTAACCGGCGCAGGCGAATCGGCAGCGTATCCTCCAGGGCCTGGAGCACCGCGTCCGGATTGCCGGTGTCGAAAACACCGCTGACCCGCGATGTGCGCAGTTGCGGATCGAGAATGAAGATGGCGCCTTTGCGGTAGCGGTTGACCTCGTCGATCACCTCGCCCAGCGGCTGGTCGTTAAACACCAGCTTGCCGCGTCGCCAGCTGGCGATCTGCCCGAGATCGATCGATTCGACGTCGGACAGATCGGTGTCCGAACCATAATGAATCCGTTGCCCGGGGATCAGGCTCGCCACCGATCCGTTACGGGAAACCTGTACCGTGCTCTCAAGCACGGTCACCGCCACTTGATCCGGCTTTTTGTACACCTCGAACGCGGTGCCCAGCGCCCTGACCGTGCCACCACCAGTCGTCACCTCAAACGGGCGATGGTTGTCCGGCGCGACAACAAATAGGGCGCGACCCCGGTGCAACACCAATTGCCGGGCTTGCGGTGAAAAATCGACCGAGAGAGCCGAGTCGGTATCCAGATAGATCGTCGAGCCATCGGCCAGGGCCAGCGTCTTCTGTTCGCCAGTTTGTGTGTGGTAATCGCTGGCGAGCCGCACCCATATATCGGGCAGCCAGAGGCTGCCACTAAGCACGACCAACAGCACGGTGACCAGGGATACCCCCCACCGCGACATACTGCGCTTCTGCATCCTGCCCGGTGGATAGGCAGGGGCATGGTTAACGGTTTTCCCCTCGGCGAGTTCCCCATCCGCCCAGTCATCGAGACCATCGAGATCATCCCAGAGGGCGCTGGCCCTATCGAACTCCCGTGCATGGATAGGACTGCGTGCGCGCCAGGCTTCAAATTCGCGTTGATCGTCTTCCGTGGCATCACCAGAGCGAAGCCGGGTGAACCAGACAACCGCTTCGTCGGACACAGCTTCGTTGAACAGATCGCGTGTCATGCCGGTCGCGCCAACTCTTTTGATGCTAAAAGATTCATAAGCCGTTCCAATGTAGTTGAAAGCCCGTCGCTGTACTTTCAGCTATTACTTAAGACGGTGTTGCCTGCGTAATACCTTACCCCTAACTTTACTGAATCGACTGTCGCAGACGATCCCGGCAATGGGCGAGACCGCGGATGATGTGCTTTTCCACCATGTTTCTGGAGATACCCAGACGGCTGGCAATCTCCGCATGGCTCAAATCCTTGAACTTGTGGAGCATGAATACTTCACGGCAGCGCGGTGGCAATTCATCGACTGCATTACGCAAGATCGCCAGGCGCTGTTGATAGTCGATAACCGTGTCCGGCAAAGGCATGCCATTGGGGACATCCTCCGGAACCGAGTCCGCACTGATATGCCGCGTGCGGACTTTTTCCGAGCGGAGATGGTCGACAGCCAGGTTAGCCGCCATTCTGAACAGGTAAGCGCGTGGATGCTCTACTTCCGTCGCTGGCGAGAGTCGCTGTACCCGCAACCAGGTCTCTTGCACAACGTCCTCGGCCAACAGCGGACAACCAAATTTACGCAGCAGGAAAGCTTTCAACTCTTCGTAACAATCGGAAAACGTGGTTAACAACTCTGATTCGCTACCGCTAGACATGGCTCAGGGTCACTGTATGTAGAAGGAGATGGGCACAATCAGTTCAAGCCTTGAGAGTGTCATTTCACTGGGCATGGCAGGCAATGGCTCAGCACGACGAATGATGCGCTCAACCTCCTGATCGAGAAGCCGATGCCCCGAACTGCGTTCAACTTGATAGGAGAGCACCTGTCCTGCGCGATCAATCACGAAACGCAGATACGTGGTGCCCTCCTGACGCCGCCGTTGGGCACTACGGGGATACTGTTTGTGTTTTTCCAGCCAGGCACTTAACTGGGCCAAATAATCTTTTTTCGCGCCGGGATTACCACCACCGGCACTGCCATCACCGTTGCTGACTGCCTGCTGACTCGGTATAGACTGCGTGCCGCCAGCCCCTTTGGGTTCGCTCACCGTTTTGACCACCTGCGCAGGTGCATCCAGCGTCTTCGGTTCAGCGGTCGGCTTTGCGGTGACAACTTCTGCTTTTGGCTCCACCACCGGCTCGGGTTGTGGTTCAAGCACGACCTCTGCCACCACGGGTGGTTTGGGTTCAGGAATTATTTCTGGCTGCGGTGCTGGCGTTTCCTTCACCTCCGGCGGAGGTTCTATCTCGACAACCTCGGATTGTTCAGCACGCGGCTCTATTTCCTGGGGAACAACATCCTCGACCGTCTCATCCGTCTCTGTCACCGCATCGGGATTACCAAGCGCACCCGAAGCGGGGCCCAGCGCAATCTCAAACCCCGTCACGCCCACGTCTCTGGCACCACCCTCAATCTCTACCGCTGGCCGGTAGAACAATAATAGCGCGACAGCATGAAGTGAAGCGGCCAAAGCCAACGCAACGAACCAATGGCGACCTCGCAACTCCATCAATGATCCTCTGCCACGGCCAGCAGAATCAGCTTCGCTACCCCGGCCGCCTTAAGTGACTCCATGACATCCAACAAACTCTCAGCCGCCAGGCCGCCATCCGCCTTTAGCTGCACCAATAAACCCGGTTCGGCGGCCAGGCGCTCGCTGATCAGTGCATTCAACGCTGGCATTTCCAGTGCATCTTCACCAATAGCCAGATCGCCATCGGCAGACATTAAAACGATCAGCGTCGGCGCTTCCGCCACCTGAGGCGCCGACGATGCAGGTGGCGCCACATCAAAGTAATCAGATTGCGTAAAACTGCCCGCCAATATAAAAAATATGAGCAACAAAAAAACGATATTGATCAGTGGAATCAGGTTGGCTTCTTCATCTCGTTTCCTTACCGGCGTGTTGAGTTTCATGCCATTATTTCCTTTTATCGGACGGGGCACGTAAAAGCGAGACATTGCGGCCACCCACCGCGCGCAACCGGTCCAGCAACGTTACGATTCGCTGCAACGGCACGCTCGCCTGTGGTCGGACCACAAGTTGAAGATCGGTATTGTTAGCCAGCTCGGAACGGACCTCTTCCGTCAACACATCCAGACTCACCGACTCACCACGCAACAGAAAATTATCTTGAGTGATTTGAATCACCACAGGAGACTGATCGCTGTGACTGACACCCGTATTGCTGGCCACGTTTAGCTCAATCTCACGCCACTCAATAAAACTTGATGCCAGCATAAAGAACAACAGCAGGATAAACACCACATCGATCAAGGGCGTCATGCTCAGCAGGCGTTTGCGTGGTGGAGGAGTTTGAATAAACAAAAGCGCCACACCCTAAACTTGTTCTGTTACCAATACCGCAGGCGTCGGCAACGTCTCAGTGCCTGACTCTGGCTTGGCTTCATCCCCTGTTTCAGATAGAGCAAGACCGATGGTAAACACTCGCGTCAGCGCATCTTCCATGCGATGCTGTGTGCGCTCGACGGCCCGCTCCAAAGCACTCAACACCGCCACCGTGGGAATCGCTACCGCCAGGCCAACCGCCGTGGTTAACAGCGCCTCCCAAATGCCGCCGGAGAGCGCACTGGGATCAACACGACTGCCCGCTGCCTGCAGTTGCTGAAACGCAGTGATCATTCCCAACACCGTCCCCAGCAAACCCAGCAACGGACTCAGGGTGCCGATCAATTCCAGCCCGCGCAGATGGCTACGCAGTTTCTCAAGCTCAGCGCTGGCCACCCGCGCCGCCTCTTCACGTACCGTGGACTCGGCCGCACCAAGCTGACCACAACCGTTGATAGCAATAGCCATCACCCTGGCAACGGGATTAGGCGACGACTTCAGCAACGCTAATGCGGCGCCATTTCTCCCCGCCTGCCAATGTGCCAATGCCCCATCAACAAATTGGGTTGAACCCAGCTGTAAACTGGAAAACTGCCACAGCTTGAGCAAAATGATCGTCAGTGCGGTCACCGACATCACGATCAGAATCGCCACCACGGGACCGCCGACATGAAGCAGCGAAACGGCGGGTTCAAATCCACCCTGAGTAAAAAGCGCACTCGCACCGTCAAATGTTACCGACATTGCATCATCATTCATTCTTTTCTCCTTTATCTATCCGAATCAAGCTTCAGCACTACGAATGCCCAGCACTACACCGGTGATCAGCGATACCAGCCAGAGCCACCATACGGCCACACTGAAACGATGAAAATTATTAATGGCTTTTTCATCTTTGCGAATCAGAACGGCGCTCGCCCAAACAGTGTGGATCAACATGAGCGTGATACCGGTATACCCTAAAACCGAGTGTAGACTTAGCTGGACATTCTCCCGCATCGCCATCATCAAACCCGTTCCAATGGCATCCGCCACCAGGCCAGTCCAGAAAAAGATCAGATGCCAGGCCTTCAGACGTCCGGTAAAACGTTCGCTCCAGACACCAATTGAGTAGAGCGCGAGGGCGATAAGAATATAGATACTAAAATACATAATTTCAGACATGACGATTCCTTAATATTCAACGGCGCGCTTTCAAACCAATCACTACGACACTGAGTTGATATAACGTACTTCTTCTAGTTTGGACGTTGGGTGAACCTTTTTTTTGCCATCAGGCACAAATGCATGCCGCTCATAAAATTTCCTGGCCGGGACGTTGCCGTCTAACACCCACAGCGTGACTGTAGAAAACCCCCTGTCATGAAGCGCTAGTAAGCCGCGCTTGAGAAGTAGCGACCCGTAGCCATTGCGCCAATGGTCAGGGTGAATGTACGACGCGGTCACTTCGCCCGTTCGCCCCATTGCTTTGTCGGGATCGCGACAGGCACTGATGTGAATAAATCCTACTGTTTTGTTGTTATTCAGAACCATGTAACAAGGCCAGGTTTCATTGCTCAATATTTCTCCCCAGGCTTTTGCTCTTACACCGGTATCAAGCGCATTGAGAATCTCATCACCCATCAGGTCGCGATAGGCGCCGCGCCACGCAGAGATATGTACCATCGCGATGGCAAATGCATTTTGCGGACTTGCCCGCGCTATTTTTAGTTTTTGCCCCATTACAGATTCACAACCAGCGGCCGGTCTAGGGTGGGATGCGGCATGACCGCAACATCGATATTGAATACCGGACGAATCTTTTGCGGCGTCAATACCTCCTCCACGCTTCCCTCGGTGACGACTTCACCCTTGTCCATGATCACTATGCGATCTGCATATTGGGCGGCCAGATTGAGATCGTGCAACACAGTAAGAACACCTACACCTTCATGGGCGAAGGCGCGGGCCAGTTTTAAGGTGTGATGCTGATGAGACACATCCAGCGCCGATGTCGGCTCATCCAACAATAGATAACGGTGCCCCAGGGCGCTCTCTTGCCAAATCTGCGCCAGTACCCTGGCCAGTTGTACCCGTTGTTTTTCACCGCCAGAAAGCGACGGATAAAGCGCGTCTGACAAATGCATGGCATCCACCCGTTTCATGGCCTGCTGCACAATCTCAGCATCTTTGATGCGCCCGGTGCTGTGCGGGATGCGACCCAGCGTCACGACCTCAGTCACCGAAAAAGGAAACATCAGTTGAGACTGTTGTGGCAGCACACCCACCAGGTGAGCAATCTGATTGGATTTCCAGCGCTTGTAGTCCTGTCCGTTTAAGCGTAGTTCGCCGTGATAAACGCGATGTTCGCCGGCCATGATTTTCAACAACGACGATTTTCCTGCCCCGTTTGGCCCTAGCACCGCCAGCACTTCGCCGGGGCGCACCGCCAAGGAGACCTGGTGCAGTAGCGGCTTGCGCCCAATGTGTAAATCAAGATCACGCACCTCCAGACTCATAGGGCACTCCTTTTGGCGCGCAGGGCGATCAAGCCGATAAAAAAAGGGCCGCCGACCAGGGTGGTAATCAGGCCAATGGGCAATTCTGCCGGCGCGATCACGGTTCTTGAGAACATATCGGCCACCAACAAAAATAACGCGCCCAATAAGGCGCTGCCCGGCAGCAGATAACGATGATCCGGCCCCAATGCCATCCTGACGATATGGGGCACGATGAGACCGACAAACCCGATCATGCCCGCCACCGCCACGCTGGCGCCGACGGCCAGGGCGCACATGATGATCACCCGGTACTTAATGCGTTCCACATCAATGCCGAGATGGCGGGCCTCCGATTCGCCCAATAACAGGGCATTGAGCGCCTTGATGGAAAATGGCATGAGAGAGAGCGCTAATAAAATCAAAACACCAGCGCTCAGCACGTGCTCCCAGGTAGCGCCACCCAAGCTGCCCATGGACCAGAACGTGAGTGAGCGTAATTGGGCGTCGTCGGCCATAAAAGTGAGCATGCCGGTGCCCACAGCGGTGACAATGCCGATGGCCAGCCCTGCCAACAGCAGCGTGGTCATGGACGTACCGAAACGGCTGGTGGCAATACGCGCAACCAGTAGTGTGGTGCATAGGGCACCGATAAAAGCGGCCAGTGGCAGGGTGTAGACGCCCAGCACCTCGCTTAAACCGCTAAGTACGGTATCACCTAAGACGATCACCGCCACGGCCGCCAGACTGGCGCCGCCGGACACACCGATCAGTCCGGGATCGGCCAGAGGATTGCGAAACAGTCCTTGCAGGGCCGCACCGCTGACCGCCAGGGCTGCCCCCACCAACATGGCCAGCACCGTACGCGGCAGACGTATGGTTTCGATAATCGATGTAATGTGCGCAGGAATGGTCTCTTCGGTTAATACTCCAAAGCCTGTCAGCAGTGCCTGCAAAGATTGCGATAGGCTAATGTCCATAGGACCCGTGCCTATGGAAGCGACCATGGTTACACTGAGGGCGATGCCCAAGCCCATTAAACTCCAGCGGGCACGAATCTCCCTGCTCATCGTTCTGTCAAATGCTCGGGGTAAAAGGCTTTCGACAAGTCGTCGAGTGCCTTGCCGATACGGGGACCGAAGCCCAGCAGGTACAAACCGTCCATGGCAACCAAGCGGTTATTGCGGGCCGCTGGGGTCTGTGCCAATCCCGGTTTACTAAACACATCCTCAGGGGCCACCGTATGATTGCCGCCCCGTTGCATCATTAAAATCACTTCCGGGCGGACTGCGACAATGGCCTCGGTAGTCATGGGTTTATAGCCTTCGATTTCACTGGCAACATTAATGCCACCGGCCAGGGTGATCATGGTATCTGCCCCGGTATTGCGCCCGCCAACAACGGGGCTGTTTCCGGAGGCACTGAATATAAAAAGTACCCGCAACGGTTTTTCGATGCGCTTGACACGGTGGCGGGCACGTTCGACTTCTTCAGATACCTGTTGCCAAAGTGCCTGCCCTGCCTCTTTTTTATTTAACAACGCCGCAACCCCTTCGATCTTGGCGCGCACCGCTTCCAGGGTGGGGGCTGCGGTGTACTGTGCGACATCGACACCGGCCTGACCGATTTGATTCAACACTCTCGGTGGACCGGACTGCTCGGTGGCGATCAGGACATTCGGCGCTAGCGATAGCGAACCCTCGGCGGAGATGTTACGCATATAACCGATTTGCGGCAGCTCAGTGGCCGCGACGGGATAGCGGCTGGTGGTATCAACCCCCACCAGGCGAGCCTCTTCCCCCAAGGCGTAGACGATTTCCGTTAGTGATCCGTCGGCGGAAATGATTCGCTCCGGGGCAGCGAATGCGGGTAGCGTTACTATTAGCATCAATATTGTCGCTAAGATTTGTTTGTTCATCACATCACCCTCTAAGGTTTGGCACTGCCGGTTAACCCGGCGGCCATTTCATTTGCCGGCAAAATCCTTTATTCTGCTCTTTATTATGCAGCCCCAGCCCTATAACACAGATAACCAACCACACGGCGTAACCGGCAAACCAGGTAGACCACCATTGCTCATGCAAGGGGATTGATGCGGGCTGTTGCAAGAGAAAAAAGGCGAGCGCATTTAGCATCATAGTAACGCTAAATCCAGCACTTCCAATCCAAAGCAGATTTTTCCCCGCATTCTGTCCCATTAGCTAGGCGGTCTTTATAGCTTCACGCTACCCGTTGCTCATTCTCCAACATACTTTCCGCCAGATCGCGCCAATGCGAATTCTCTGCACTCCCTTCCTGACGCACACCAAAAAACTGAACGACTAATTGGCCCTGCCGGTCATAAAACTCCACTGACGTTACCCAGCCTGTATCACCAGGTTTGCGTACCAACCAGGCACTGCTTATTCCGTCTTCCAGCAGATGCAAATTGAACTCTGAATCCAGTACATTGAGCCATGGCCCCATACGTTTAATCTGGCTAATCACGCCGGAATGAATCTGAATGTTGCCGCGATTACCAACAAAACACATAATTGGAACTTCTTTTTTTGCTGCGTGCGTTATCAGATCCTCAATGCATTTTGGATCAAGCTGTTGCGCATAATCATCACCGACCAACCGGAACGCCTGCTCGCGGCTAACGTTGTGTTTTTTTAAAATGCCGAAAAATTGATGCACATCCGTCATTCCCAACCATTCATTCGTTAGTTTTTCCACATCAACATTTTTATCATTCACATAGACTGACGCATCATCTATGGCCGAGAATTCCAAGGGTGTCGTTTGATCTTCTGCACGACACTGTTGCACCAAGTCGATATAAGCATCCGTATCACTCTCGGTTTGAAGAAATATTTTCTGAATTGCCGTACCGCTTTGATCGAAAAACTGCAAGCTGTAACGCGGCCCGTTTTCTGTTGACTCCTGCACCGCAAAACCGTGTTTCCAACGGTGCAGGAGAATGCGCAAATCTATTTTACGATCCTCGGTAATCACCAATCCCATAGGGCCATTGATGGAGACATTATCGTACTTTCCTTTGCGTTCATGCACAGCATGTTCATTACGGGTAAGTGACATGATATAACCGAGTGTCGGCAGTTGCTCGATAAGATCACCAAACTGCTGATTCAATCGAATACTCTTCACATCACACTGATGATCAAGCAACTCTGCTTCACTGATCTTGAGTGCTTCAGCCATCTCCCGTCGGCGCAGTGATTTCTCTTCCTTAAGTTTTTTGTATCGCTCACATAAGGTCGACAATTGGTATCCGCGATTAAACTGAGTTTCTATATTGATTGCATTCATTTCTCTTTTCTCCTAGTGATTGTGTCGTCTGTTCTTACACTCAGACGGCTGGTTGAACTCGTTTACTTGCAAAGTGCTCGTAGCTAAAAAACATTACCTTCGGGATCATGTCTATCACATACCTTTGTTCTCACCCTAACCAGACGCCCATGCAATCACTGATTCATTGACCGGGGTTTTGTTTTTCGAGACGACCCGCACACCCTGTTCCGGTGAGGCGTAACCCTGGCTGACAAAAAATGACAGGCCGTCAGAAGGACAATGTGCTTGAATAGAAACCCCGGGGTATCGCAGCGCTACCCGCTTCAACAGTGCAGCTCCGATACCACGACGCTGATAGTCAGGGTGCACCAGCAACTCACCGATCATGGTGATGAAGACCCCATCACTAAAGGCACTTACATAACCGATCAGTTCGCCCGCTGAATTTCGCGCCTGGGCCGTGAAAGGGTAGGCGTCTATAGAGCACTCAATGTCAACGCAAGAGGCGTGATGCGTCCAATTCACCGAGCCTCTCAATGCGGCCAACTCTTTTGCCAAGATATCCTTACCCGTTTTGATTTGAATTTGATTGTTAGGCATCGGCTGCCTCCTTTGATAAACGCGGCCATGGGCCAAATTGATAGATAAAACCAGCGACGAAGAAGGACAGAATCAGCGCTATAAGATAGTAATAACTGTTATCTTCTGGCGTTTCGCTCTGCGGCACCTTCTCCATCATCTGCCCCTCTACCTGGGTGCACGGTGCCAAACAAAAGTCGAGCGCTTGCTCGTTAACGTACTCTTTAAGAAGGTTTCATTTTGGGTAAATACGTCACACTGCGGCAACGTGATCATGCTCAAACTCAACGTAGTTGTTGCCGCTGGAAAACTGGGCCGTGACGGTTCACTCATCACCACAAGCCAGGGCCATGCAACGGTAGAACCACCAGCATCGCCACACCCATGCGAATGAAATCCGCGCTTCGAGTGACAAACATCGAATTCATCATCTACACACTGCCCACCATTTTCACTTACCCCTTTACTTTGCTTGCCGGGCGAGCCGGTCTTCCAGTAAATGAGGCATCTGCGCCGCATAACGGGCAGTGGCCTCGGCGGAAAACAGATAAGCACGGGCTTTCGTCTCATCACCCTCTGCCCTGGCTTTCACAGCAAGCTGCTTCAATTCGTTAACCAAGGCGATAGTCGCGCTGATGACAGCGCCGTCATCAGGGTGGCGAGCAAACAGCCCCTCACCCTCATGTTCTGCATATTCGCCACGTGCCCAGGTGGCCAGCGTTTCAATCGAACTATTGACCGAGTGATAGGAATCCAACTTGCTGAAACTAAGCGCAGGCCCCACGTCATCGGCGTTTGCCACTGGCAGAATAATTATGTTTAAGGCCATCAAGATGGCGAAAGTGTGGTTACGTGTAAACATGGTTTTGTCCTTTATCTGGTTACGTTTAATGTTGAGATGTAAAATATGGTGTGGGGTTTCCGCTTAAGGTTGCTTGCTGCATCTGGTTTTCTTCAATCCCATTTTCAACTCCTCCACCACCGTTTTGACGCCACGCCAAAACGCTAGCGCGCTATCATCCGCTTTATCGAAAAGCTGGCACGCCTTGATGGCGTCGGATGACATTTGGTCCAGTTCAAGTAAAC
>Ga0316209_1000915_pt1 | contig 38745 bp, 32 predicted proteins | sample 6monopyrite_MG_FD_204945 | JGI IMG/M metagenome (GOLD analysis project Ga0316209, IMG submission 204945) | Microbial mat bacterial communities from mineral coupon in-situ incubated in ocean water Damariscotta River, Maine, United States -... | ecosystem: Environmental > Aquatic > Marine >...
ACGCCCGCATTAATACCGGTGCGAACGCTTTGCGGTAGCGCTTCGCGAACTTCCCGGCTGACTCGCTCGGTGACCCATTTGGCCGACTGGCTAAAACGATTGCGATCTTTCGCGTCAATATACCCGCTCATCGACTGAGTTACCAGGCCGCCGAGTGATATCGCGACAATAGAAACTAACAAGATGACAATGACCAGCTCGATCAATGTAAATGCCTTGTGTCGCCGAGCAAAAGTCACTTAAAAATTACCTTTGTAACTACTGAATACCCAACGCGACCCGTCAGGGATGGTAATGGTTACTTCGATTCGTTTTAGATCCTGTGCAGGCAAACCGAAAGAACCGCCAGCATAACTCACATTTACTTGCGCGCGAAAGCCGCCAAACCCGTTACGCGGGTTTCCTAAGGCATCTTGTGGTGGTTGTTCATCCAGAAGATGATAATCGTCCACGTCATCAAATTGCGCACGGGTCTCACCGTCGCTACCCAGAGCGAACAGGTTACACAGTGGTGCTGTCGGCGCATTACACGGAGGGGTATTACCAGCTGGAGAGTTTTCATGAAAGCGTTTCAAACTGATTTCTTCCAGATAAGCTTGTGCCAATTCCGCCGCCTTAACCTGCATCACCGGTGAAGCGCTTTTCATTTGGTTATCGGCAAAAATACCGTAAAAAATCACCATAACGATGCTGGTCAATACAATGGTGATTATCAGCTCGATTAATGAGTAACCTGAAATAGATTTTTTTGGGAGGCTGATTAGCATCGGTGAATATAGCCGCTGCTTTCAAAACACACAGGAACTATGTTGTCAGCTGTTACGTTAATTGTCGCACCTGTTGTCATTCCTATAGTATCAAAAGTGATGCTGGAGGGCGGAGAAAGCGTTACACCAGAGTCGACTGTTAGCGGGAAGTCCACCTCTGCGGAAGAAAAAGGGTTGCCGTCGGCAAGCAAGTTAATCTGGTTAGTTTGAATATTGAGGGAAAAAACGCGACTGGGGTCGTTCATACTCAGTTGTTGTGTTAGCTGTGCGGCAGAAATGAGTTGCTCTATGGCGTTGTCTTGTTGGTAGGTATCGGCAGTGCTAGGTCGGGATAGAATATAGCTAGTCAAAATAGACAAAATTATTAAGACGATAATCAGCTCTAATAAAGTAAAAGCCGCCTGATAACCGGGCGGCTTTGCATTTCTTTTCAAGGTAAAAAACCGAATTAACAGCCTGTTATTGTAGGAACTGACACACTGGCAGGTATTACTTCACTGGTTGCGGCAGTGTAAGTGACAGAACAGTCCGTTCTAAGGCTAAATAAGCCAGCTCCATCGTGAGTGATGTCGCCAGTAAAATCAACCGCAGTACCTATTCCGTCCGCGTCGGCTGTCGGGTAGCCATACGCCACTGTTACCGCTACGCCACCCATAGTAACGCTACCGTTTACATCTTTTTCTATTCCTAGTATTAACGCTTTAGAATAGGCTAGTGTGGCGGCGCTTCGAACCGTCCCTTCGACTCCTTGAATAACAGACACGCGCGCATCGGTCTGTAAATCGACGAATTTTGGCACAGCAACCGCTGCCATAATTCCCAAAATCACGATTACCACGACCAATTCAATTAAAGTAAAACCTTTGTTTTTCGACAGACTTCTTTTCACAATTTAATCCTCGTCTTAGAGTGTTTAATATCAATAAGTTAGTTGAACTTGTTGCTCATTTTAGTGCAAATCTTCTTTACTTTCCATCTCCTGGGCGTAATTCACTGTGTTTTGTTGATTATTTACCAATGAAACTGTACCAAGTGACGCATTATATTGCATATTGAGTCCAATTTCCTTTACTGGCATGTAATAGCACACGCCCCGGTCATCGATCCTTGTCCAGTAGTGTTGACCGTCGTTAGTATTTGTATCGCCTTTGTTTAATAAAACTAAAGGCTTTATCGGCCCCAACACAAAATTCCATATTTGACGGCAGTTTTTTATGCTGGCGGGCATTAATAAACCTTCTTCCTGAATGTCAGTGCCGATGGGAAAACCTTGTGCGTTGAAATCCAGTCCGCTATTGTTATCCTGCCAACGGTTCAGGTTCGACTCTTCGTCTTCGCTCAGAATAAATTTAAGGTTTGCCAGGCGGACCCCGTTGGCAAATGCGGCGTGATTGAGCTTGAAAGCCTGCCTGTTCAGGTTATCAATTACATCGGGCTGTTTAAAAAATAATAGATAAATCGCCCCGCCAAGTACCAGCGCGATTAAACTCAGATAAAAATAAACACTTTTTAGTCCGCTCGCGGTTAACACTTTATATTCTCTTTACCGTTAGGAGGTTGCAACGTTGAATCGAACCAAAAGTGAACCTGCAATTTAAAACCACCAGGCTAACTTTTTCGTGCTGCAGAAGTTAACTCCCACATTGGCAGATAAATCGCCAACATCAGGATCAACACAATGCCGCCGATAAACACGATTAAAATTGGTTCAATGGCATCGGATAATTTCTTTAGATCGTAATCCACTTGCTCTTCGTAAAAATTCGCTACTTGCTCTAACATTTCATCAAGCTGCCCAGTTTCCTCACCCACTGAAATCATTTGAATTACTAATGGAGAAAAGAGTTCGGTTCTGGAGGCGACCTGACGAATGGCTTCGCCGCGTTCTACCCCATCGCGCATCGATCGAACGTGCTCGGCGACCCAGTCGTTATCTACCACTTCGGCGACAATATTGAGCGCATTGATTAACGGTACGCCGGAGCGGATCATCATGCTGAATGTTCTGGAAAAACGCGCGAGCAGTGCACGATAAATAATATCGCCTACGACGGGAAACTTGAGTTTAATTTTATCCCACCAAAGTTTTCCTTGTTTGGTTTTGATATAGTTTAAAAAAGAATAAATCGACACAATAGAGGCGATTAAAAGATGAGGCCAGTAATTCAAAATAAAATCACTGGTAGTCATTAATATTCTAGTCGGCAGTGGGAGTTGGCCTGCGTCAAACGCTTCGAATATTTGTACGAACTGTGGAATTACAAACACATTAATAATAATTACCGCTGCGACAATCGCCATGGAAACAAACATAGGGTAACGGGTTGCACTTTTGATTCTTTGTCTGGTTTTTTCTTCTAATTCCAGGTAAGCCGCAATCTGTGAAAAAGCTTCTTCAAGACGACCAGAGTTTTCTCCCACATGGATCAGGCTGATATAAAGTGACGAAAATATTTTAGGGTGCTTTGCAAAGGAAGTCGCCAGGTTGGTTCCCGCATTAAGGTCGCTAAAAATTACTTCTAGCGCCTCTCTTAATGCCGGCGAATTGGTGGTTTCCAACAACCCGCTGATCGCTCTGGTAAGGGGGATCCCGGCTTTGGTCAAACTGTACATCTGGCGGCTGAACATCACCAGGTCCTGCGAGTCGACGCGGCGCGGCTTGAATAACTGGCCAACATCGATGTTCAGCGCTGAGCTGGACTCGACTATTTCATCAATTGAGACCGGCGTGATGCCGCGGCTGAGTAATCTGTCGGCAACCGCTTCCTGGCTAACCGCTTCTATGCTTCCGCTGACAGATTCGCCGTTGGAATTTTTGGCCTGATACTGAAAGTTAGCCAAACTATTCCTCCAGCGCTTCTATCGATTCGCATACGCGAAGGACTTCTTCGACGCTGGTCACTCCCTGTAGCGCCAGATTTATTGCCGAAATGCTTAGCGGGGTAAACAGCTCGGATTGCCGCGCCAGTTTAGAAAACTCACTGTAGTTTTTGGTGCGGATCGCTTCCAGCATATCTCGATTAGGCAGCAGGGTCTCAAAAATAGCCGCTCGGCCCCGATAGCCGGTATTGTGGCACTGGGTGCACCCTTTTCCGCGCTTCCACTCGGTTGTTTCGTCGACGCTATCACTTTCTTTTTTAAGCCATACCAGCTCGTTTTCGTCCGGGGTATATGTTTCGGTGCAAAATGCACAAATACGCCTGACTAGTCGCTGCGCGATAACACCGCGTAAGCCACTGGCGAGCAAATAGGGTTCTGCGCCCATATCGGCCAGCCTGATCGCGGCTGACAAAGTATCGTTTGTGTGCAGCGTTGATAACACCAGATGTCCGGTGACCGCAGCGCGCAGTGCTATTTCTGCAGTTTCCTGATCGCGCATTTCACCAACCAGTACCACGTCGGGATCCTGTCGTAATACCGAGCGTAATACGCGCGCGAAGGTCAATTCAATTTTCGGGTTGACCTGCACCTGATTAATACGGCTTAGTTTATATTCCACCGGATCTTCGATGGTGATGATTTTTCTTTCGGGCGTATTCAGCTCAGACAGAGCCGAATAAAGCGTAGTGGTTTTACCGCTACCGGTTGGGCCGGTAACCAGAATTAAGCCGTGTGGGTAAGCGAGCAACTTTCTTATCTCTCGTAGCACCGCTGGTTCCATACCAGTGTGTTCCAATCTAAGCAAACCGCTACTCTGGTCGAGTAGTCGCATAACCACTGATTCACCGTGCTGGATTGGCATGGTTGATAAACGAATGTCAACATCGTGACCGCGCGCACGAATTCTAAAGCGGCCGTCCTGCGGTTTACGTTTTTCTGAAATATCCAGTCCGCACATTAATTTCAGGCGCAACACCAGCGCGGGGACAATTCGGGTTTCCTTAATGATCTGCTCCTGTAGTTGACCATCCACTCGCATTCGAACTCTCAGCGCGCGGGCGTCTGGCTCAATATGGATATCAGACGCTTTCATTTGCATCGCCTGGTCAAAAATACTTTGCAGCAATTTGGCAACCGGCGCGTCTTCATTGGACAGGTTTTCACTCAGCCCGGGCAGGTCAAAACCTTCGTCACTTAAATCATCTTCAAGCTCTTCCGCCAGAGAGGTAATTTCGCTGGTCGAGCGATACAGGTTATCAATGTTAGTCAGTATTTCTGACTCAATGGCGACACATAAGCGAGTCGGCTTGGAAAGTTTTTCCTGTAGCTGATCGTATTTATCCAGATCCGTCGGATCGGCCATAACCACCAGAAAATGATCGTCTTTTTCGTCGATTACCAATGCTCGCAGTCGACGCGCGTTCATTTCGCTGAGTTGGTTGACCGCCGCCGTATTAATTTTAAAGCGAACCAGATCAATAAACTCAATTTGAAGTTGCTCCGCCAGCAAAATAAGCAATTGCTTTTCGTCAACATAACCCAGGCTGACCAATAGTTTGCCAAGGCGCTGCCGATTATTTTTTTGTTCCTTCAGAGCATCCAGTAGTTGCTTTTCGGTGATAACCTTTTTATCAACTAGTAGATCACCCAACCTGACTTTTTTTAATAACATAATCTAACCTTGATAAAGCGCGAGCTTATTTTTAATAAACTGTTGCTGCCTTTGGCTGATGCGAGGGTCGGCCAATGCTCGCTCGAAGCTTGCAGTCGCCTGTCTGGTTTGTCCGCTTGCGCCAAAAGAAATACCCAGCGCAATGTAAATATCAGCGGAAGCTGGTGAAAGCCGAAGTAACGACTGATAATCGGCAATCGCGAGTTGATGTTTGCCCAGCTTTTGCCGGACGACTGCTCGCGTTTGAATTAATTGGGCGGCCGATGGGTAAACTTCATTGACGTCGATTAAAGCGCTTTCGGCTTCAGCTAAATTGCTCTGGTTGATAAAAAAGCGAGCCGCCGTGAGTCTGTAGGCAGATTCCCGCGGGAAAAGCTTGATCGCCGTTTTGATTGATTCGTTAGTTTGCGGGTCGTTTTGGCGCCACATTAAATTAATCAGAAAAAGCCTGGCCGGATGAAAGTTGCTGGCGTCCTGTAATAAATTTTCTAGCTGAGATTTTGTCTGCGTAACGCTAACATTGCCGTTCAACGCTTTAATTTTTTCAAAACGTTTTTTTATTATGGTCGAGCGGGATTGTGATTTGAACTTTTGTTTTGTGGCTGGCGAACTTATTTTGTTATCCGCGGATGCCAACTCTATTTTTTTTATATCATTTATCTTCTGCGCTCTAATACCTTTTTTTGATTCAGCAGTATCAGAAGTTACAGTTGTTTGTTTGTCACCAGCTTTAACCATCGGGAGCGGTGGGCTGCTTGTTAATTTTCTGTTAGAACTAGCAGCAGCTTCCTTTTTTGCTGGTAAGATAGGTACGCTTTTATTTTCGGATATTAATATTCCTGGGTTTTCGTCGTCCGACTCAACTGCAGGAGGCAGCGGTTTAGCGATGAATTCTTGTGGTAAATCTATTTTTGATGCGCCATTATCCGGTGTAATAAAAGTGTCGTAGCCAAAATAAAATAATGCAGCGACAACCAATAACAATAGCGCACCGATTATTAATCTGGAATTGCCGCCGGACTCGATCGCAGATTGTAACGGCAGTTGTTTTACTTCTGCTTGCGATTGCTCCAGGTCTCGCAGCATTTGATTAACGACGCTCACAACAAATTCCAATAAGCCATCGCGGAGCTACTGGTGATCAGTGCAAAAATTGCCAGTAGGATGGTCAGTTTATTTTGTAGCCAGGTATCAACGGCCTCGGTATCTTTGGCGGCGCGAATTAAGTTTTTTGCGCTAATGATTTGCTTGTCCTGGCCATAAGCCAACAACAAGGCTTTGTGGCACAAAATGTTGACCAGTCTGGGCACACCGCGGGAATAATGCGAAAGTAAAATATTGGCCAGCCAGCCAAAGGTTATTTTTTTACTGGAAACCTGAGAGAGGCGCCTGAAAACATAAGCCCTCACCTGGCTTAAGCTAAGGTGTTGTAGGCGGTAACTGAAAACGATCCGCTGTTTTATTTGTCTTAATTGCGGTCTGGCTAGTAAGGCGTCCAGTTCCGGCTGGCCAAAAAGTACAATCTGGATCAGTTTTTGTTGCTCGGTTTCCAGATTGGTAAATAGACGCAGCGTCTCCAGCCCTTCAGCATCCAGCTGTTGGGCTTCGTCAATTATCAGCACGACCGGCCCGTGTTTTTTGTTCAGGTTGAGCAGGCGCGTTTGAATTCTCTGGCCGAGCTGATCATCGCGACAGTCTGAGTTAATTCTGATCCCAAGCTCTTTAGCCAGCGCAAATTTGAGCTCTTTTGCCGAGAGCTTTGGGTAGGGAATATAAGCGACAAACCGATTGCCTTCTAATTGATTAAGTAGATAGCGGCAAAGCATGGTTTTACCGGTCCCGACTTCTCCAACTATTTTTATTAGCGCTTCGCCGCTATTTAGCGCAAAGTTGAGCACATTGAGCGCTTCGACGTGGGGTTGCAGCGGACAGAAAAAACCCGTGTCCGGCGTTAAGCCGAAGGGGAGTTTTTTCATGGCGAAGCGATATAGATACATCGTTTATCGATCTGCGGCTTGTGTTGAGTAGGCGCTCATAACGGCAGCGATTTACATCCCATTAAAACGAGATTTTACTCTTTGCAGTTCGTCCCGTGTTTGTTGCTGGTTTACCAGGTTGGCTCTTAACAAGATAACTAATTCACTTTTAACCAGAGATTCCCGTGTTTGCTTAAATAGATTACCAATTAGCGGTATGTCACCGACAAAAGGTGTGGATGTATTAGTCTTTTCGACTTTGTTTTGCATCAGCCCACCTATCACTATGACCTGCTGATTTTTGGTGCGCACGATACTGTCAGACTCACGCACGTTGGTTAGCGCAAGTGGCAGGGTAAACTCATCCTGGCCAAGGGTAAGAGTTTTTTGCTGGTCATCTACCTGACTGACGATTGGATGTATGTGTAAAATAATTTCGCCATGCTGGTTAATTTGCGGGGTAACGTCCAGCGAAATACCCGAGAAAAACGGCGTCAAAGTGACATCCGGCGTGGTTGATGTGCTGGTTCCAGTGACAGTTGTTGTCGAAACATCGGTAACAAAAAACTCGTCGCTGCCCACTTTAATAACGGCCTTCTGGTTATTAACCGTTGAAATCCGGGGAGAGGATAGAACCTGCACGTCGCCCTGAGATTTAAGCAGGTCTATCGCGGTTTCAAACGAGTTGCTTTGGTACAGCATTGAAAAAACACCGTTGAACGGAGATTCCGAAATTGGCTGGTTCAGTATTTGTCCTTGCTGGCCAAAAAACAGCGAATCATCGTTATTAACAGTAAAAATTTTACGCCAGTCGACGCCAGCCTGGAAGCCATCGTTAAGGGTCACCTCAATAATTTTTGCTTCTAGTATTACCTGACGATTCAAACTTTGCTGGGTGACACCTAGATATTCGCTGATCAATCTTTGCGTTGCCGGAAGCGCCTTAACCACCACCACGCTAGCTTGCGGGCTGACGACAATGTTGGCCTTTTCTTCGTCTTTGATGATCAGGTCCAGACTAGCTTGTAGCTCTTTCCAGAAATCAGCCAGGCTTTCAGTTTCTATTTCCGATGAGTTGAGCTGGGTGACGTTGCTTTGCCCACTGCTACTATTATTGCTTCCGCTGTTGCTGCTGCCAGATTGTTGATTGCTGCCGCTATCGCCGGCGACTGTTTGCCCGGCAACGTTGGTGCGGGACTTTCCGCTGCGGATCAGGTTGATATAGTTGACCGGATAAACCACAGCCATCGACTCAGCCGAAGACACAAAAAACAGGTTGCCCTGTCGCTCCACCATTAATGGGTAGATTCGCTCAACTGCTGATAAGACTTCGCTTACGTTGACATTATTTAGCTGCAGTGAGATTTTTAGATCGATTTCCGGGCTGACCACCATGTTAAAGGGTGTGTCATCTACCAGACCCAGCAGGAAACTGCGCGCGTCGATATTTTTTACCAGCACATCAAACCGTTCTTCTACAGGGGCTGACGTGTCCAGCGTGACCGGTGGCAGCAGACTATCCAGCATTTCCTGATCACTGATGTTAGAGACGTTGGAGGGTCGGGACTGCAATTGCTCGAGAGCGGAAACTGCAAGCGAAGGCTTGCTTTCTGCCGGTGGCTCGATGGTCTGACAGCCGCTAAGCAACACACTTATCAGACTGAGCCTTACCCATTTATTATTTTTTACCATCATATAGAGTTACTTTTTTATTTTTGAAATTAAAGTTAAGTAAAAATTTCCAGTGCTGGAGCTTAATAGCACCTTGTTGTTAAATATTTTCAGGATCTTATTGCCGCGATACCTATCACCAACTTTGTAGCTATCGCCTTCGATAATCGCGGTTCGCGACTTATTTCTGGTAATGATCGCGGTGAGCGGTTGTTTGCTTTTACCTTTTTCATTCACCGTGGTTTTTGCAACCTGCGCGCCCGGTAAAATCGGACGGGTCGGATCGCTGGCCAGCGCCAAGCCGGCAAAACCAGATAGAAATATTATCAGAATTTGTTTAACCACCAATCCACTTCCTTTCCAGACTCAAGGTTGACACTACCAGAGTGACAGTCGATTTTGGGTGTCTGTCCACGGTAAAATCCAGGGCGTCAAAATTTACCTTTTGAGGCATCGATTCTAATGACTGCAGAAATTTGCGAGTATCGGCAAATTTTCCCTGCAACACTATTTCAACCGGGTGACGATACACCTGAGTTTTCTGTTGTTGTTTTTTGTCGGTCTGAGAGAACAAATCTTCTGCCGGTTGCTTGGTTAAAGTAATTAATTTCATCGCCTTAGAGCGCGCGATGATTTCTTTTAATACGCTTGCCATTTGCTCCGGTCTAACCAGGTTGATGGTTTTTGCTTCCAGTTCAGCCTGTGTTTTTTCGATTAGTTTTTCAATGCTTTGCAGCTGCTTTCTTACCGGATGATTTCGCTGGTTGGCAAAGCTGGCGTTTAGCTCGTTTTGCTTGGCGTTCAGTTTTTGGATTTCTGTCTCCAGCGTCGTCAATTCGCCCCGTAGTTTCTTACTTTCTCCGGCATTAGGAGCTATCCACACCCAGTCAACCAGAAAAACCACCAACACCAAAGCAGCCAGCGTGATCAAAATGCGCGATCGGATCGCTTGCTGGTCGAACCGGGCTAGAATCTGGCTCACGCGTTTATTCATTGATCAGTTTACCGTTTAATAATTCAAAGTTGATTAACCAGCTATTTTGTTCGTCGCGTTCTATTTTTAGTTCGTCAAAATGTCGCTTTAAAGCGTTCGCGCTTTTCAGATCGTCAACATACAGAGGAATAGCATCAACTTTTGTGGTTGCTCCATACAGGCTTACATCCTGTGACTGTATGTTTATTCGGGTCAACCACACAGGCTGTTTTTTTTGATCGGCCAACTGCAAAAATATCTGGCTGTAGTCAGGTCTTTTCGCATCCAGCGGCGATTTTACCAGCGAAATCACTTTACGGTAACGACTCAACTCATCCTGTCTGACTAGCAGTGTCTGCTGCAGGCTGGCAATTTCTGTATCCTGGGCAAGCTTTGCCTCAATGGATTTTATTTGCTCCTGCAGTGTCTCTTGAAACTTCTTTGTGTCGTTAATCTGTTGCGCCAGAGTATCGACCTGTTGAGACTGTATCCAACCGATGGTTAACATTCCCAATAAAGAAAGGCCGACCACAAAAAGCGCAAAACGGTGGTCAAAGCTGAGCGGTTTGGGCCGGTATTCATCTAAATAAAAATTGACTGATTGCATTTAAATTTCCACCCGCGTGGCACATCCGAGTTCGGCCAGGGTTGGTAGGTTTTCATCCACCGGCGTTAAATCGTGTTCACTGGTTACCAGAGAAACGGGCGTGTCGGTGAGTTGCTGTAGAGTTTGCAGAAGTTCACCCGCGCTGTTGTCGCCTGATTCACCGCTACCGAGACGTTGTAGCAGCAATAATTTGTCAATCGGCTTGCGGAATAGCTGGCTGATCACATAATCCAGGGTACGCTGGGTTTCCAGCAAAAAATTTTCCTGTTGTGTTTCGCGTTCTTTTATTTGAGCGTCATCGGCTTCCAGAGAAAATTCCTGGCCGGGCGTTTTCGGCATAAACCGCCCCTTCTTGTGGCGGGTAAAACAAAGCTGGTTGTCCAGATAAAAATTAAACACCAACCCGCTGTTGTCCTCACCCACATAGCCCACAATCTTTCCATCACCCAGATAAGGTAAAAGCGCCTGCCCTATGGCCAGCTCCTCGATTTCAATGGATTCCATCGTTAAATGAACACTATGGGTTAATGTAATCAGTGACTCGACCAGCTTTTTTTCGACGGTAACGGCAACCAGCTGTTTATCCTGTGGATCAGGGTGGTTGGGTTGATAGTAGCAAAGCAGCACTGCGTCTACCGGAAAATCCAACTGATCCTTTATCTGCCACTTGAGCGCCTGGGCCATTTCGGTTTCATCCACCGATGGTTTATCAACATTGTAGGTCTGATATAAATCATGACTTAGTAACCAGCGGCAAGCGGCCCCTTTGGCAACATTCTGCTTGCACCAGGCCTGAAGGTTTTGAGCCAGCTCAGCCTCCTCTGCATACTCAAACGTAGTTGTTGAGGACAGGATCAGGTCTTCTGTGCTTTTATCAAAATAATTCAGGCGGCATTGCTGGCCGTCGATAGCGCACACAATCAGGTTTTTTGCAGCTTTTTTATTAAAAAATGGCACAGGTTATCGTTTGTCCGTTTCTTCTTTTAACTCATTAAATTTTTGTCCTTTCCGGCCAGATTTCGGGCCGTTTCCACGGCCTTCCTCTTTATAAAGGGCTCTTTTCAGGCAGTGTGAGGCATTCAAACGTAAAAATACCCTAGCCGCTTTGACAAGTCACTAAAAATCATGAAAAACCTGTATTTTTAATGATCTAAGCTCACTTGTTAAAGTCTAGTCGAGATTATGGGCTAATTTGACTAATGTGTGGGTTGTTACATCGATCGATCTGGACAATTCAGATTTGAAGCATGCGTTTTAACTCTGACGGTAACTCGGCTATAATCGGCGACAATTCAAACACCCTAGAGCCTTATTCGTTTTAATACATTCCAACTGGAGAAAATACTGTGTACAAACTACAAGCAATTTTGACCGTTTTGGGGCTGGCGCTGGCCAATATCGCCTTTGCAGGACATCTGGACGGTACTACTGTAGACCAGCGAACAGCACCGACAGGCAAAGTATTACAGCAAGGAGACGCGCCAATCGTTGAAAAAGTGGTATCCACTATTGAGTCTCAACCTGAAACACAACCACAAGCGAGCGCAGAAGTTGAGGTGGTTGAGCAGCCGCCTGCTAAAGAAGCCGTCGAAACGGCAGCGGCAACAGAGGCCAGCTCGTTCAGAGGGGGCGAAGAAATCTACTCCGCCAAGTGCGCTATGTGTCACGATGCCGGGATTGCCGGATCGCCCAAGGTGGGAGATGCTGCCGCCTGGACCGCACGTATTGCCAAGGGAGAAGCGGTATTAATAGAAAACGCAACAAAAGGTTTTCAAGGTGACGCGGGAATGATGCCACCTAAAGGCGGCTGCTTTGATTGTGCGGACGAAGAAATCAGCGCAGCGGTAGAGTTTATGGTCGCGAAAAGTCAGTAATTTTTAGTTGTGAAGTTGCAGAATAAAAAAAGCCGGTATATTCCCGGCTTTTTTTGTATTTATCTGACCAGCGCTTCGAGTTTTTCAACCAGGCTTTCCCTGGCTCTTTTTAGCAGACTCTGACTATCATCGTGTTTTCGCCAGTTGGCTTCGCCAAACAGGATCTTGTAATCGAGCTGGTTACAGATAAACTCAATTTGCTTACTGAGAGCTTTGTCCAACTTGACTTTGAGTGATTCAAGCGCGTTGGTTGGCGTTTCCGGCAGTACCATCAGGTAGGTGCCCTGATCGGTATGACCTATCATGTCGGCCCATCTCAGTTCGTCCATTAAAGTGTCTTTGATCGTGTTGTGCAGTGTTTGCTCGCACACACTTTCGGGCTTATCAAATACCAGCAGGTGAAGCTTCAGCAGCGACAAGGGGTTGTCGTAGCGCCGGCTGCGACTAACTTCATAGTCGAGAAAATCCACCCAGCTGGCGCGCTTGGGCAATTGGCTGGTCATTACCCTGTCCGACAGGTTATTTAGTTTTTTCCTGTTGTGCCGGTCGCGGGTGAAATAATGTGCGTGTGCGCCTTTGGGTTCTTCCAGCGTCGTTTGCCAATGCTGAAAGCGAACATCGTTGGCGCCAGCGGCCCCAAAAACCTGAACCAGCTGAGCGTTTTTGTCGATGGCTTCCAGCGGCAAAGCGGGGTAGAGCTTACCAATCACCTGCTCGCTATCGAGTTTGGTTTCATCAAGAAATAACGCGTTACACCAGATAATACGGTGCGAACTGTCGCAAATAACGATAGCCAGCGGCGAATTTTCGAGTAATTCTGTTTGATTAAATAACTTAGACAATTTTATTGCTCCACCGCTTCAAAAAATCTCATTAAGGCTTAGCAGTATTGAGATATAAGCGATATTGATCCACAAACGCTAATTTTACACCTACACTAATACAGATATTATAGCCCCTGTCCCATAAAAAAGTGCAATATTGTGGCCCGTTCAGAAATAGACCCGAAAAAACTGAAACAGATGCAATCCCGCTTTGAGCGTTTAAGCCACGATCGTCTGCAAAAAATGCTGGCTGGTTTTGGTTTCTCGCAAAGTGACGGGATCAAACTGCTGAATTTGCTGTTTCACGTCAACCACCCGATGTTACCGGGGTATGTTGACAAGTCCACTCCCTGTGGCATCCCAAACTATTTTCCAACGGCGCTGGAAAAAAAAATCGCCAAAACGGTGAGCCGTAGCTTCAAGTTTGAGAGCCGCGCCTATTTGAAATTTGAGATCGCCGCGCTGTATCTTATGGGCAGTACCGGCACACTGGGGCAGTCGATAAGAAGCGATCTGGATTTGTGGGTGTGTCTGTCTGAACCATTACCGCAAAAACAACTGGCAAAGTTGCACAAAAAATCTCAACTGATCAGTCGGTGGATGGCCACTCTGGGAGTTGAATTAAATTGCTATCTGGTGCAGCAGGACGAATTTTCAAAAAGAAAGCAGAAAAATCTGAGCAAGGAAAGTTGCGGTGATACCCAGAATTATTTACTGCTCGATGAGTTTTATCGTACCGCAATCTGGGTTTGTGGAAGACAGCCCCTGTGGTGGTTGATCGCACCGCAGGACGACTATTGTGATATGGCCTCTCGTCTGCTCGAAGATAAACATATCGACCCGGCTGACTGGATCGATTTTGGCGAAGTGGTCGAAATACCCGCTGAAGAATACTTTAGCGCAGCCCTGTGGCAACTGTATAAAGCGGTTGGCTCGCCCTATAAGTCGTCGGTCAAGTTGTTGATCCTTGAAATCTATGCGCGCTACTTTCCACAAACCGGGCTTTTGTCGACACAGTATAAATCGTTGGTGTACCAGGGAGATGTCAGTATCGACCAGTTAGACCCTTATAGAATGATTTTGCAATACGCAGAAAATTTTTTGCAGCAGCAACCGCAAAGGCTGGAGTTTTTGCGGCGCGCTTTTTATCTGAAAGCGGGTTCTGCTATCAAGTTGGGCGGTAAAAAACCTGACAATTGGCGCAAACAGGAAATTTTGCAACTGGTTAGGGGTTGGGGCTGGCCGCAGTCGCGGCTGGACTATTTGAACGCTCGTCCCCATTGGAAGATTGGCGAAGTACTCAAAGAGCACGACGATTTGGTCAGGGAGTTGACTCACTCCTATCATTTTTTATCCAGTTTTGCGCGGGTGCAGGGGGTGTTGGACAAAGTCAGTCAGAAAGAGCTCAAACTTCTGGGGAGAAAGTTATACGCGGTGTTCGAGCGGCGCGCAGGAAAAATTGACCGGGTCAACAACGGGATAGCAAGAGACGTTACCGAAACCTCGGTAACCCTTTACCAGACAACACCAGACCAATGGTGCCTGATTTCCGGACGGGTTAATCAAAACCAGCTGGTGATCCGGTCACCACTTTACAAGAGTCGCGATTTTTTTCAAATGCTGTCCTGGTGTGTGTGTAATCAGGTTGTTGATAGGGCCACCCTGTTTCAGATTTATTCTGAGCAAATATTTTATTCTGCGGCGCTAGCCGAAGAAATGGTCAAAGCGCTGCTACGCATGACCGCCGACCACCAGCTTGGGCCGAGTGATGCCCAGTTTGAAAAAGTAGCAGAAACAACACAGCTGGGCGTTTATCTCAACAGCGAGCACGACCCGTTGGAAGAAGACAAAAGCCGCGGCGTTTACCAGATAGTCGACAACCCGGACTGGTTTTGCTGGGGCGAACCAGCGATTAACCTCCTATCTCAATTTAATATTTTTTATGTAAATAGCTGGGGAGAATACAACTGTAAGAATTATCAGGGTGAATTTGCCTGGGTACAGCTATTTCAGGATCAGCAGGCATTTTTTGACCGCCAGCAACAATATCAGCTGGTGATTTGTGGCAACCTGCCTAACGCCGATAAAGTGAAGCCCAGAATTCAAGCCTTGTTTGAAAAGTGGCGACAACTACTGCTGGCGAGTAAGCGTCGTTCGATTGGCTACACTTATCTTATGTCGGTCGCTGGCGGAATATTACGTCTGGATTTATTTCAGGGTGAATTTGGTTTTCGCTACTTTAAACAACATAAAAAATGTTTGTACAGCCTGGGTGATCGAACCAATCAGACGGTCGAGTTTCAGGTGGACGATAACCTGGCTCTTGGCGCGCCGCTCAAGCGAATTATTACCAAACCGTTGCGCGATGAATACGACTGTTACCTGATGCAACGCTCGAATAAGCGGATCGATGTGGTATTAAAAAGCCCGCAAGGCCATCTTTTTTATCAGTCTCATCATTCGGTCGACTTGAAAAATCTGGTGAGTCATTATCAACAATTTATTGATTCGGTGACTCGCCACCAGGCGTTAATTGGCCAGGACGCCAACGCCTGCCATTTTTGGCACTTGCCGCCGAGCGCCGATCCGCAGCAGGGACGATTTCGTAAAATCAAAGAAAGTAGTGGTTTAATTGCGAGTGAATACCGTCAGATTCAGGCGATTGCAACTTTCAACTCCGACAATAAAATATGTTTTGACCTTTACACCGCCGATCAAGTCTGTCTTTATCGTGACTACAGGGAACTGGTGTACCGTCAGCTGGCCAAATCAATATTGCAGCAACGATCCGACGCGACTAACTATCCCATTTTTATTACCGATCTGGATTTATCCATCAGTCACCAGCCGCTGACGCTTGTTGCTTTTTTTGAGCATAAACGAGAAATCGAGCGCAAACTCAATCGAGCGCTGGAGCAACTCGGCAAACATGGATCGCAAAAATAAACGCCCGAAAATCACTTATTAAAAGAAGCCTTAAATAAACACATTGATTTCCCTCGGGAAATTGCACAAAATCAACCCTAATTCCCGGTCACTTTCGAGTTACTTCATGTACCTTAAGCCATTTTTTTTGGTAGCCACTATTTTTTTTAATGTCGCCTGCGGCCAGAAAGGCCCGTTGCTGTTAACTCAGCCAGCTTCGCCTGGGGAAGATAAAATCCGCGTGTCTCATCCGGCAATTGACGAAAAAAATCCTCAGGCAACGGACAAAACCCGGCAAGATTCAAGTGAGCATGACAAGTCACAAGGCGCTAACCATGATGCTTAGCTTTGCCAAAATGCACGGCTTGGGTAATGATTTTATGGTCGTCGACGGTGTTTCCCAGCAGGTCTATTTTAATGAAGGCCAGGTGAGAAAGCTGGCCGACAGGCACCGGGGAATTGGGTTTGACCAGTTGCTTTTGATTGAACCACCGCCACAACCCGACGTAGACTTCCACTACCGTATATTTAACGCCGATGGCTCAGAAGTCGCCCAGTGTGGTAACGGCGCGCGCTGCCTGACGAGATTTGCGCGCGAAATGGGATTGACCTGGAAGCATAAATTACGTCTGAGCACCATGAGGGGTATTTTGAACGCCCAGATCACGCGAAACGGTCTGGTCAGCGTCGAAATGGGCGTGCCGCAACTGCTGCCCGAGCAAATACCGCTACGCTACGCGCAACAGGAAAAAATCTATCGCGTGACTGTCGACGGTATTGGCTATGAATTTGGCGCCGTTTCTATGGGAAACCCGCATTGCGTTCTGACCGTCGAGGACATTACCACGGTCGACGTGGATAAAATTGGACGCGCGCTTACTGCGCATAATTTGTTTCCCGAAGGGGTCAATGTCGGATTTATGCAGGTTATAGGCGACGACGAAATACGCCTGCGAGTTTATGAACGCGGCGTCGGCGAAACGCTGGCGTGTGGCAGCGGCGCGTGCGCGAGCGCGGTCGTGGGCCGATTACAACATCAAATGCGACAAAAATTACGCGTCTTTTTACCGGGCGGTCATTTGCACATCGAGTGGCCAGGAGAAGGTCACCCTGTTCGTATGATGGGGCCAGCAGAAATTGTTTATCAGGGATATATCGAACTATGAAGTTTCCTAATCCGCAAGCACTGGAAGAAAAAAATCTGAGTCAGCTGAATCGACTGATGGAAGAAGCACAGGTAAAAAATTATCTGGCGAACCATCCGGACTTTTTACAAAAAAATCCTCAGCTTTTAACTCACATGGAGCTCAGTCACGGCGACGGGGAGACGACCTCGCTGGTAGAGCGCCAGGTTAAGGTTTTGCGCGAGCGAAATCAGGTACTACAGGGACAATTGATTGATATGCTGCACGCTGCGCATAACAATGAAAACTTGTTAATTGAATGCAACCGTTTTATGTTGGATTTGCTTGGTTGTGATGATCTGCAGTCTCTCTCTGCCAAAATTATCACCTCCCTCAAGGCAGATTTTACTCTGGACGATGTAGCTCTGGTGCTGGTGGGTGATTTTCCCGTTGCCAGTCCGGCACAAATTTTCGAGAATGCAGACGCGCTCAAGCAGCTGCTCGATTGTCAGTTTCCCGACAGCCAGCCGTTGTGCGGGCGACTGGGGGCAGCGCCAAAGAAGGCGCTGTTCGGTGAATTGAGTAAAGATCTGCAGTCGTTCGCGCTGGTTCCGCTGGGAGAAGGTTGCGAATTTGGGCTGCTGGCGCTGGCGAGTAACGATGTTTCCCGGTTTGAGCCGGAAATGGGGACTTTATTCATCGAATTGATCGGTAAAATAGTTACTCATTTAAGCCAGAGTTATCGCCTGAATCCGGTCGACCGATCAAATCAGAGCGCTACCTCGGTTTAGGTAGATTGTATGTCTGATAAGACGCCGGGATCACTCATCGCTTTTCCAGCGATCCTTAGCGAACCGGTCGAAGGTTTTTTGCAACGCCTGAAAGTCCAAAAAAATTACTCCCTTCACACTCAAAAAAATTACCGCAGACAATTGCTGCGCCTGTTGGAGTTTGTTGCGGGCATGTCAATCGGCCAGTGGGATCAGGTTCAAACCGCTCACATTCGGCAGTTGGCCGCGTTTTATCATCGCAAGGGCCTTTCGGGTCGTTCAATTGCCCTGTTGCTTTCCGCTTGCCGCAGTTTTTTTAACGACCAAATTCAATTAAATGAGTTGGCTTTTAATCCGGCCAGGGGCGTGCGAGCACCTAAATCGGCCCACAAACTCCCCAATTCAATCGAGGTTGACCAGTTGTGCGCCCTACTCGAAGCCATTGATGTTTCCGAGGATATTGGGATCCGGGACAAGGCGGTGGCCGAACTATTTTATTCGAGCGCGATCAGGCTGGCGGAGCTGGTGCGTCTGGCCCCGCAAGATATCGATTTTAGCGAGCGAACCGCGCGCATTGTGGGCAAAGGCAATAAAACCAGAATCGTCCCGGTTGGCAAACAAGCACTGGCTGCGATTAAAGAGTGGTTAAAAGTCAGGGGCGTATGGATGGGCGTAAGCGAGTCTCCGGCGCTGTTTGTCAGTCAGAGAAAAACCCGCCTGAGCCCGCGCAGTATTCAGGCGCGACTGGCCTTTTGGGGCCGGATAACCGGTTTTAGCGGCCGCCTGCACCCGCACCGTTTCAGGCACGCGTGTGCGACCCACTTGCTGGAGTCGTCTGGTGACTTACGTGCAGTGCAGGAGTTGCTGGGGCACGCCGATATTGCCACTACCCAGGTTTATACCCACCTGGATTTCCAGAAGCTGGCCAGCGTGTACGATAAAGCGCACCCGCGAGCCAAAAAATGAAGGAGCCGCCGGTCGATACCAGTCTTTTTAAGGTGATCAGCCTGGATCTGGACAACGCCCTTTACGATAATCAGCCTGTGCTAGAACGCGCCGAATCCCTTTCGGCCGAATACCTCAAAACGCAGTTTCTGAACCAGGGGCGCGACTACCAGCCAGCGGAGTTTAGCGAGATTAAACAGTCGCTGCTGACCAGTGGCGATATCCGCTATGAAAATCTGAGTTATTTTCGTCAAGTAGCCCTGTCGCGATTTTGCCAACCGCTGAAAAATGGCGGAGCTATTGCGGCTAAGGCTTTCGAGATTTTTATACAGGCGCGCAGCGAAGTCGAAATATTTGATGAAATCTATCAATTACTGGCTGATCTGAAGACTCGCTATCAACTGGTGAGTGTCAGCAATGGAAATTGTGACCCTCGGCGACTGTCTATCGCACATTTTTTCAGTGACCACTATTCTGCCAGTAGCGGCAATCGCGCTAAACCACATCCTCAAATGTTACTGAAAGTTTTACGGGATTTTGAGCTGAAGCCAGGACAGCTTTTACACGTTGGTGACTCAGTTGAAAAGGACGGCGCGGCAGCCAGCAGGGCTGGAGTGGCTTTTTTCCACTTTTCGCCCTTTCAACCTAAGCTGGATCTCAGGCGTTACTGCCAACGGCTTTTTGAGTATCTCAAAAAGTAATAACAGGCAAAATCTTCAGCCTTGAACTATGCTCTAAGTGTTTTCCGCAAATAGTGACCTATGTGCTTACCAGGCCGTGTTTATGTTGACAACTAACACTCACATTCTTTTGATAATCGATCGACTATTATCGTTATGAGAACCGCCTTGCGTCGTCTGCTCACAGGCACTTTTATGCTGCTGGTATTTTTCGCAGAAATAGCCAACGCCAGTTATGAACCACCACTTTTAACCCAGGAAGAGCGCCAGTGGCTGGTTGAGCACCCAAACATTCGGTTCACCGGCGACCCAAACTGGCTACCGTTTGAAGGTTTCGATAAAAATGGCAATTATCAGGGAATTGTCGCCGAGCATTTGAACTTTATTGAAAAAGTACTGGCAATCAGGTTCCACATTGTGGTGTCCGATTCCTGGAAAAAATCAATCGCTATGGCGCGAACGGGTGATGTGGATATTTTGTCCGAAACCAACGGTTCATCGCTTAAATCGCAGCTTGTTTTTACCGATACTTACGCGTCCAGTCCCGTGGTAATCGTAATGGACTGGAAGCAGCAATTTGTGGAAAGTCTGGAGCAAATTGAAGACAAAACGATTGGCCTGATAGGTGACTATGGTTACATTCCAACAATAACCTCGCGCTATCCAAACTACCGATATCTAGAAGTCGAAGATATCGATGATGGATTGCTGGCGCTTTCTACCGGTCGTATTGACGCGCTACTTTGTACCGCGACCCTGTGCAGTTATCACATTGCCAAATCCAGTCTGCACAACATCAGAATCGTCGGAAAAACGGAATTCGTTACTGAATTAGTATTTGGTGTCAGGCGAGACTTCGAACCGTTGGTGCGCATCTTGAATAAAGCAATCGCTCAAATGACTGAAATTCATCGCCAGCAGATCATGGATAAGTGGTCATTGCAGAAATACGCCGAAAAAACCGACTATCTACTCGTATGGCAGTTGATGACGGTGTTAGGCGTCGTATTGGCTTTTTTTTCTTATCGCCAATTCCAGTTGAAAAAATACAACCGACGACTTACACAAAGTGAAAAACGATATGCGCGCGCTATCCGCGGAACCAGCGACGGTATCTGGGAGTGGAACATTACTAGCGGACAGTTGTTTTTCTCTCCGCGCTGGCAGGCTTTACTGGGTTATTCCTTTAAAGAACTGCCGACCGATGCCCACAGCTTTTTCCATCTGCTACACAAAGAAGACGTATCGCGGTTCAGACGAGAGCTGAATGCCCACCTCAAAACCAACTCCGCGTTTAAAATGGAGCTGCGAATGAAGCGCTCTGACGGTCAATATCATTGGTATCAACTGGTAGGTGAGGTTGAACGTAACGATAAAAATCAGCCCGTTGTGATGGCGGGCGCCCTGTCTGATATTGACCAGCGCAAATTGATTCAGTCCTTGGGCGAGTCTCGTAACTATGTGCTGGGTCAGATAGCAAAAGGAGATGATTTACAGAATATTCTGAACACTATTTTGTCGCGAGTTGAAGAAAAAAATCCGCACATGTTTTGCAGTATCTTACTGCTAGATGACGAGGGAAGGCATTTGACTAATGGCGTTGCCTTACGCCTGCCTGCATTTTACATGGAAGCGGTCGATGGTATAACCATTGGTGATGGCGTGGGCTCGTGCGGCACCGCCGCTGCGCTTAAAAAACGTGTGATTGTTGAAGATATTCAAACCCACCCTTATTGGAAAGGGTTCAGAAGTCTGGCTGCCGACGCTGAGCTGGCGTCTTGTTGGTCCGAACCTGTTTTAGACTCAAAAGAAGAGTTACTGGGTACCTTCGCCATTTATCAGCAGCACCCGTCAAAACCCAGCGCCAACGACATTTTAATTATCGAGCAGGCCGCTACCCTGGCGGGAATTGCGATTGAAAAAAACAAGGCGACGGAAAAACTGCAACTGGCGTCGCTAGTTTACGAAAACAGCAGTGAGGCGATGCTAATTTTTGACGCTGAGCGATTTATTATTAGCGTTAACCCTGCTTTCTCGCAAATTACCGGCTATTTACCAGAAGAGGTCGTCGGCAAAAAAGCCGACATTTTAAATTCTGAATTACAGGATCGAGATTTTTACGAGAAAATGCGGGCCTCGGTGAAAGAGAGTGGACGCTGGCAAGGGGAAGTCAAAGACAGAAAGAAAAACGGCGAAATCTATATTAAGTGGCTGGTCGTCAACACTATTTTTAATGAGGATGGTAGCGTTCACCGTCGGCTTTCATTATTTTCGGATATTACCGAAAAAAAGAAGTCCGAAGAAACCATCTGGAAACAAGCCAACTTTGACGCTTTAACCGGGCTTCCTAACCGGAGTCTTTTTAATGAAAGGTTGGCGCGGGAAATAGAGCGTTCGGAACGGGAAAATTCGATTTTTGCATTGATGTTAATTGACCTGGATCGTTTTAAAGAAGTTAACGATACCCTCGGACACGACACCGGCGACCGGCTTTTGATCGACTCCGCCAGGCGTATAACCGCTTGCGTGAGAAAAACTGATACTGTAGCCAGATTAGGCGGTGATGAATTTACAATTATATTGCCGGATATAAAAAATTTATCCGCGTTGGAGAAAGTAGCCGAGAATATTATTCATAGTCTGGCCAGTCCGTTTCAACTAGCGGATGAAATGATTTATGTCTCTGCCAGTATCGGGATCACACTGTATCCGGAAGATACGCAAGATTTTAACTCACTGCTAAAAAATGCCGATCAGGCGATGTATCAGGCCAAAAACCTCGGTAGAAATCGCTATCAGTATTTTACCCAGCGAATGCAAGTAGCGGCGCAGCGAAAGATCCGGTTGATTAGCGAGCTTCGAACGGCCTTAAATGAGCAACAGTTTTACCTTGTTTACCAGCCAATCGTTCGATTGAAGGACAATAAAATCCACAAAGCCGAGGCCTTATTGAGGTGGCGGCATCCGAGTAACGAAACCATTAGCCCGGCAGAATTTATTCCTCTTGCCGAGGAGACCGGGTTAATCATTAAGCTTGGTGATTGGGTCTTCAGGGAAGCGGCTAAACAAAGCGCCAGGTGGCGGGCTAATTTTGATAACGAATTCGAAATAAGCATCAATACTTCACCGGTGCAATATCACATCGAAGGTATCGGGACTCAGGACTGGCCCGGCTATCTGGAAACACTTGGCTTGCCGGGAGACGCCGTGGTAATGGAAATTACCGAGGGCTTAATGATGGACGCCAGCAGCGCAATAACCGAGCAAATGCTGGCTTATCGAAGCGCTGGCATTCAGGTCGCGCTGGACGATTTTGGAACCGGGTATTCATCGCTGTCTTATCTTAAAAAGTTTGATATTGATTTCGTCAAAATTGACCAGAGCTTTGTCAGAAACCTGGAAACGGACGGCGACAATCTGGCGTTGTGCGAAGCCATTATTGTGATGGCCCACAAATTAAATTTACAGGTTATCGCCGAGGGTGTAGAAACCGATGGCCAAAGGCAGTTACTAGAGCACATTGGTTGCGACTTTGCTCAGGGCTATCTGTTTGCCAAACCGCTAGAGCCTGCGGAGTTTGAAAAGAAACTGGCGAACAATTAATTTTTGAATGTCGCAGATCCGAGCTATCCCATGCCGATTAAATGAGTTAAATCACCAGGCTAAAGTCTATGAAATTTACTCTCTCGTTGATTTTTCTTTCACCTATTCTGATTATTCAGGCGCTTTATACCAGGCTGGTGACTACTCGATTACCTGAAGCTAAAGGCCCTCGTTCGGGAGACACAAAAACCGTTGGATCACCGCTCAGATTATTGGTAGTTGGTGACTCGGCAGCGGCGGGAGTTGGCGTGGAAAAACAGTCGCAAGCCTTATGTGGTCAGATAGCGCTTTATTTATCCGCGGATGTAAATCTTAATTGGCGACTTATCGCGAAAACGGGAATTTCCAGCGGACAAATGGTCGGCATCCTTAGAGAGCAGCCTGCTGAAAAATTTGAAAGTGTTGTGGTGTCGTTGGGGGTTAACGATATTTTAGAATGCCGAACGGGTAAACAATGGCGAAACGATCTTTTAACGTTGATGCAGATACTCAAACAAGATTTTAGCGCCAAACAAATTATATTGACCGCGATCCCGCCGCTGCACCTTTTTCCCGCGCTACCGCAACCACTACGTTGGTCGCTGGGAGAGCGAGCGAAAACTTTCAATCGAATTCTCAAATCAGTAAGCGAGCTGGATGCCGGGCTCTTTTATCTTGAACTTTCTTTTTCTGAAATTGAATTTTTTATGGCCGAAGACGGGTTTCATCCCGGGGAAAAAGGTTATCAGCGCTGGGGAAAGAGTATTGCTGAATTGATCAGCAAAAACCTTATTCAACAAAAAAGCCCGAATGACTCCGGGCTTTCAAATTTGACCTAAACCTATTTAAAATGAGTAGCGAATACCAACGGCAAAACGGTCGCTTTCTTCTTCAGAAAATTCTAGATCGCCGTAAACTGAAAACTGGTGAGAAAACTCATAATCTGCACCCAGAATCACGCCGGTTGAGCCGTCAATCACATCGGTGTAGGTAAATTCTGCTTTTAGCTCCAGCAGCGCAGTGGCCATATTTCTGACGCCAAACATAAGACGATAACCATCTTCGCTATCGCCGAAACCGCTAGCGTCAACATCAAGGTTCAGCCAGTCGATCTGAGCGTAAGTTGACATGGTGTCAGATACATCCCATTTACGACCGAGGCCGAGATTTAGCACGTTCAGATCCAGGTCAACGCCAAAGCCGAAAATCGACACGCTGTCGCTGACTGAAGTATAGCCGGCTGAGAGATAAACGTCATCGTTGAGTAACTTACTACCGATAATTTCGTAGCCAGTTAAATCCAGACCATCTTCTTCGTCATAGCTGACATAACCGAATTTAACGTAATCAAACGGCGGTGTTTCGGCTACTGCGCCGAAAGAGAAAAGAGTGGCGAGAGCGCCAAAAACCAGAGATTTTTTCATTTTTGTTCCTTATTAACGGATTAAAATCAGGGCCCAAGTCGCGCTAATAATGATTGGCGCTCAGGCCCGCTGGATTGTATCAGAGTCGAGTGGCCAAAGAAGTGCTAGTGTTGAATTAACTGATCGAGCGCAATGAAAAGCGATACTCGAAAATCGCTGACCGAAATTATCACCATCCTCAACATCAACGATAGTCAAAAAAAAAGCCCGGAGAGTTTTTGTTCTCTCCGGCCGATCATTCAAGCAATATCTCAAAAGTGCTATTTAAATACTTTTTCCAGTTTCACAATTTTAATATTCTTTGATTTTAGTTTGAGCGGATATTTTGCAATCACTTTGTCTTCATCGAGTAGTTCTTGCGGTTTTTCGCTGTTATAACTGATGGGTGACTCGGCGTTACTGCCCAATTGTTTTTTCAGTGTTTCGGCATCCTTGGTTACAAACACAAACTGAATATTATCCAGTTGCAGGTGTTTACGGATAACCTGGTTGACCTTGTTCAAGTCAAGCTTACCTAATTCGCCGCGAACATAGTCGACAAAGTTATCTGTACCGTAAAAGGCAGAATCAACCTGATAACCGAGGATTCTACTTTGACTGTCGACCAGTTGTGGCACGTAATTGCGCAGGAAGTTTCTGGTGGAGTCAAACTGCTCCTGGGTCAATCCGTTGTCTATCAGCTTTTCAATTTCCCACAGGGCAGTGCGAGTGGCAAACTGGGCATCATTGATGCTACGCAATGGCCGGATCCAGACTTGAAAAATCTGTTGTGAACGTGGCACGTTGATCGTAGGTTTGGTGGTGTACATGCCGCCGGGGAAATATTCAATGTAAGCGTAATCACCGTAGTTCATCCCGCGTTCCTGGCGGATGCGCTGATACAGATAGGAATTACTGTTGCGGTGCTCACCCAACCATGACCTTACCAGCCATAATGCAACCCAGTCAGGATCGCCGCGTTTGACTTCTATTGGAAAGCCAAAGGAGACCGCGGTTGAGAGAGTGTTTTTCTCTACGATGGTCGCGTGCCGACCGGCTATGGCGGGTGCAGAGTCGACCTTGTTTGTGGTCGCGTTTGCCTGAGGCAATTTTGCCATATCTTTAAGGACGCTGCTTTTAAACTGAGCAGGATAGTTACCAGCGATCGCCAGCGTCAGGTTTTGTTGGGTAAGCTGCGATTGATAAAAAGCCTTCAGGTCTTCCAGCGTTAGCGATTTAATATCATCAACGTGGCCCGCGTTAAGGCTGCCGTAAGGGTGGTTGGGATACAGCGCTTCATACAGTACTTCTTTTCCAAGTTCTTCATCGTTGCTGGCCTTAAGGCTGTTTTCGATTTGATTAACGAGCTGATCCTTAACGCGTTTAAAGTCTTCTTCGCGCCATCCTGGTTGCAACAATTGTTCGCTAACTAGAGCGTACCAGCGATTAAGGTTGTCTCTATGCACGTTTCCTCGAAATGCCAGCAGCTCTTTATCTACGCTGGATCCGAACCCAGCCGCCAGCGGGTACATGGCCTGCTGAATATCGTTGTAAGTGCGCGAAACAGTACCGCCATTAGTGATCATCATCGAGGTTAACGCCGCCAGGCCTTTTTTACCTTGCGGGTCTTGCATGGAGCCGGTATTAAACCACCAGGTCACGTCAATCAGATCCGAACTGCCAGGTTGTAACAAAGTTTTAATTTCTTGCTTTGCAACATTCTGGTTAGCAAGCGCAACGGGTTGATCCAGGCTGACTTTGGCGTCGAAGTCACTCAGGCTTTTCTTGGGTGACATGGTCATCATGGTCAGGTTTTTGTCGACAAAATAAGCATTGGCGTAGCGTTTGATATCTTCTGCGCTGACCTGAGAGAAGGTTTGATATAAGCGATTTAGAAATTCTGGATCCCGTTCAAAGTGTACGAAGCTGGCGAGGGTACTGGCGATGCTGTCGGTAGAGTCCAGCGTTTTGGCAAATGAGTATTTCAAGTTGTTCTTAATATCGTTTAGCCGTTTTTCGTCGATTAACTCGGTGCGTGCTCTTACCAGGGTTTTCTCGATCGCCTGCTTAACCTCGTTGGCGTATTTCTCGTCTTTTAACTGGGTGTAGATATACAGTAATTGCGGGTCTTTTCTGTCAGGAAAATAAGCGCCAATAAACTGAACCAGCTGACGGTCAATCACCAGATCTTTGTAGAGATCGGACGACTGCGAGAAATAAGCTTCGCTCATTAAATCCAGCGCAGGTTTGTCTTTCTTTTCTTCGTCCAGCGCGGGTCCTCTAAAGGCCATGGTGATATAGGTATTGGGGGTCTTATCGAATTGAAGGTGTTGAACTATCTGTTTTTGCTGAGGCGGCTCGGCCGGAATAGTTACATCATTTTCGGCGCGCTGCCAAACTCCCCAATACTGTTTCACCCAGTCGACGGTTTTCTTAACGTCTACATCGCCAACCACGATCACGCTGGCAAACTGCGGCGTGTACCAGCGTTTGAAAAAGGTCTTTGAGTATTCGAACTGGTTAGGCATTTCCTCAATGTCGCGCAAAAAGCCCATGGTGGTGTGTTTGTAGGTGTGTTTTTGAAAGGCGGCGTCGCGGATCCCTTCAAACATTTTCTGGAATGGGCTGGAGGAGTTTTTCAGATACTCGCCTTTTACCGCCAGCGCTTCGGTGCGAAATTCCGATTCGGTGTAAAACAGGTTCTGGAAGCGATCGGCCTCCAGCATTAACATATCCTCTAGGTGCTCCTTGGGGAATGAGATATGGTAGTTGGTCAGGTCATCGCTGGTGTAGGCATTACCGTCCACTCCGGCGTTTTTAAGCATCTTGCTGTACTCTGCTGCAGGAAAATTCTTTGTTCCTTTAAACATCATATGCTCAAAAAAGTGAGCAAACCCGGATTTGCCCGGTTCGATTTCGTTCCGCGAGCCGGTCTGCATCGGGATCTGCAACGAGACCAGGTCGGGGTAATCGGTCTTGACAACAATGACTTTTAATCCGTTGTCCAGAGTTTCCATGTGATAGGGCAGGTTGAAGATCTTGTCTTCGGGTTGTGCTGTTTGTGCCTGCTCATCAACGCTGGCGCAGCTGAGTAGCAGTCCGCTGATAAACAGCAGCGCCACGCCTTGCCACAAACGGCTTTTGCTTTGGTGAATCTGGTTCATAATGGAGTATCCTTGTAATGGGTTGGTTTTCATTGCCAGCTCGACGGATCGGCAAGCGACCCCTCGACGATTGCTTTGTGTGGCTTCCGAGTTAACGGCAATATAGTCTATTTGATGGCAAGGTTTCAATCATCTTACCAGGCGAGCCGCTATTTTAGGTGTCGGTCTTTGTACCGGTCGCGCATCTAATGCTAAAAAGATCTCTGGTTGGCGCGGCAGAGCCACGGCGGTAAATAATCGAAAAAATTTGTCAACCAAAATGGCGCTATCAGATACTAAGCTGATAACGAGGGTGGCATTAGCAATGCTGGATGAAAGGCAAAAAGGGTTGTCAGAACTCAAATACAAAACAAAAAAAGGCTTGGGAAAAATTTGTATCAACAGGAGTCAGAGCTTAATTCGGAATTGATCAATTCAGCCCGCTCAGGCGACAGCGTTGCGTTCGAGCAGTTGATCACAGGACAACGGCGACAACTGTTGAGTTTGGCCGCTGGCCTGGCTCGCGATCTGGATGAAGCTGAAGATATCTATCAGGAGGCGATGATCAGCGCGTTTAACGCGTTGCCGAAATTTCGCGGAGATAGTCAGTTTAGTACCTGGCTGTATCGCATAGTTGTTAATAGCGCCAATAGTTACCGGCGAAAATTCCGAAACAGCGTAGGGCGACTGTTTACCAATCGGGAGGTGGACGATAGTCAGATCGAATTCGGCAGTTCATCAGGCAGCGAGCTTGAAGCGGAATTTCACACGGATAACCCGGAAAACGCGCTGCATCAGTCCCAGCTGGGGCGGGCGATCGCTGGCGCGGTAGCGCTGTTGAGCCGACAGGAAAAAGTTGCCTTCGTACTCTGTCACCAGCAGGAGCTAAAAATAACCCAGGCAGCAGTGATAATGGAATGTAGCGAAGGAACGGTCAAACAAACGCTGTTTCGGGCGCGCGAAAAAATGCGTAAGCAGCTATCAGGATTTTCGAGGTAAATAGAAGCGATGACAAATCAAACCAATCAATCAGCAGACGCTTGCGAGCGCGAACTGATTATCGATTATCTTTATCAGGTTATGAGCGATGACACACGGCTGGCTTTTGAGCGTCGCTTGCGATCCGAACCGCAACTTCGATCCCAGTTGCAACAGCAACAGTCGTTAGACGCGCTGGTCAAGCCCGGCGTTAAGCCGCAAGTTAGTGAGCGAAGATTACAAGGGGTGAGTTGGTCACTGCACCGGCAGTTGCAAAAACAGGGTAAAAATGGCATCGCCTTGCTGCAACCGTTAATTAATTTGTGGCGATCTCAGGTAGCTTTTAAAGTCCAGTTTGCCAGCGTGCTAGTAGCGTTTATGGTTGGCGTGATCAGTGCTGATAGCAACTGGATTGACGCTAACCCGAGCTTTGATAAAAACGGACGCGAAATTCCGCTGGCGCTAGTAAAATCCGGCGATTATCAGATCACCGACCTGCAACTAAAAGAGTTGGATGCTGACAACGGTAATGTGCATCTGGTTTACTCGCTCGCCTCACAAACTCATTTAAACGGCAACCTGTCCGACACCAAGCTACAGGAGCTACTGACCGCAACCGTTGTCAGTGATGTCAGCGATTCGACCCGCCTTGATCTGGTCGAGCTACTGCAAGGGTACACTCAGTCGAAACGGGTACAAAAAGCGTTGAGTTTTAGTCTGCTTAACGACCCTAATCCCGGTGTGCGTATGGTGGCGGCGAAATCCCTAGCCAACCACGCCAGCGACGATCGGATTAAAGCCGTATTGCGTAAAGTGCTGATGGATGAAGTGAATAGCGGTATTCGTATCGCGGCATTTAATGCCATGCTTCCTTACCTGAATGCACCCGATTCAAAAACGATGCTGGAACAACTCAGTGTTAACGAGAGCAACCCCTATATTCGCGCGACCTCAAAAAGCCTGCTCAAGCAACATCACGAAACACAGAGCAACCAAATTTAAATCACTCAATCAAGGAGAAAAAATGATGAAGCAATTTTTAAACAAACCAGTGGCGTTACTGCTGGCAATGAGCGGATTGCTGGTGGCGTTACCAGCAGCCAGTGAAAACCAGAAAGTGGAAAAAACTTTCTCGGTGAAATCCGGTGGTACTTTTAACCTGGACAGTGAACACGGCTCGATAGAAGTGGAAAGCTGGAGCCAGCAAAAGGTTGACGTTGTGGTAAAAAAACGCGCCAGAAATAAAGAGCGGCTGGCCAAATTTAAAGTTCGTTTTGAGCAGAAGGGTAATGATGTTTTTGTCGATGGTGAAGCTGAAGGCTCAGGCGGAAATCGAGTGTCGGTTGAATACATTATTAAAGTCCCAAAAAATTACAATTTGAACATGAAAACTGGCGGTGGCTCGATCCAGGTCGACGACATTAACGGTAACGTCAAAGTCGATACCAGTGGTGGTAGTATTTCAATCGGTGACGTTGGCAATGGAAATGTAACCGCCGAAACTTCCGGTGGCAGCATCCGAGTGGGTGATGTCGACGGTAATTTATTGGTCGACACTTCCGGCGGTAGTATTAAGATCGGCAAGGTTAAAGGTACGTCAAAGGTGGAAACTTCCGGTGGCAGCATTGTGGTGGAAGAAGGCGGCGCGGATCTGTCGGCTGACACCTCAGGCGGCAGCATCAAAATCGGGCCGGTCAATGGCAAAGTTAGCGTTGATACTTCCGGTGGTAGCATTCACATTGGCATGGCACAAGGTGATGTTAACGCGGACACCTCTGGCGGTTCCATCAAGGTCGACGGCAGCATGGGTAAAGTGAAAGTCGACACCTCCGGTGGTAGTATTTTCGTTGGTAGCAGCGGCGGGCCAGTGTTAGCCGATACCTCCGGCGGCAGCATAAAAATCCTGCAAGCTAAAGGCTTTATTGAAGCAGATACAGCGGGTGGTAAAATTGAAGCCGAAATGATCCAGACCGATAACAGTGTTGATACGCATGTTGATCTGGAAAGCGCCGGTGGTTCTATTACTTTGTACCTGCCAAAAAACATTGAAGCCAGCGTTAGCGCTAAACTGGAAATAACCCGAAGCGCCAGACGGGATTACCGCATTTACTCCGATTTTCCGTTAACTATAAAAGGGGTAGACAGTGACGAAGTTACCGCAAAAGGTAAAATTAACGGCGGCGGTGACAAAATCAGGCTGGAAACTACCAATGGCGATATTCATATAAAGATGTTGGAAGAGTAGCGAATCATTAAGACAGCAACGCCGCCTTATTCAGGCGGCTTTTTTTGAGAGTTAAATTAAGCTGAGTCATCGCGCCTGGGAAGAGCGGTTGTCATTTGATTTATCGTTGCAGAGAAAAGCCCGCCTGACAAATCAGCTGATCAGATGATAATAGCAACCGGAATCGGTATCGATTTGATTTTGCGAAGGATAGCCATGGGTTCATCCTTGAAGAATGGCGCAGCCCATAGTTTGCAATAAACGATTTCGACTGTTTAGTCATCAAGCACTGTAAAAATCGTAAGCAAAAATGGCTTAAGCGTGTGGCAGATTGGCTATATAGTGACTGCTGGTTTTTCTTAAGATTAATTTCATGATTTTAATCCAGCAAATGTTTGTTATCTTGCCAAGTTTGGTTGAGCTGTTTTTCGATCAAGCGAATAGTTTCCGATTTAACACCAAGAGATTGAGCAGCAGGTTTAATATTAGCAATACATTCAACCACTTCCTTTATGACCTCCTGGGCATGTGGCCATTTTACAAAGCCGGCTGCTGTCGCCAATTGTTGGATGGCTTTTGCTGGCGGCTTTTTGCCAAAGCCTGCAAATGAAGTAGATTGCTCACCAAAGGGATGCGGGCTAAAAGTGATATCATAAAAAGGTGCAGGCTGCCAGTTGCCTGAATCATCTTGTAAAAATGCCCAGTTTTTACTGTGGTCATCTTGGTTACAGGCAAACAAATTAAACATGGCACGACGAAACTGCAATTGGCCTACCGCAGGAGATTTACATAAAGTACGGCTAGCTTTGATTAAATCTTCATAGTCTAAACTTGGGCTACGAAAATCGGCATCGAGCAAACCACAAGCCGTGTGCATATGTAAGCGGCCACTCGTTTTTGATGATGAATGCGAACTTAGGCGGTCGAATCGTTTTAGTGCTAACCAGTGACTCGCACCTGATTGTTTTGGCGCTTCGAGCAGTTGCCATTGTGGCGGCTTTAAATTGGCATTTTCGGCTAGCGTTAAATAAACGGCTTCGCACAGACCCTCTTCATGACCCAGCGCTAAATTGGCGGAAGTAAATTTGACTAACCAAGCTTCATCGCCGGGTTCAGGCTGAGTCCGACAAGTTTTAGTCTGCTCTGATGCAATATAAATCTGAGCCTTGGGTCTTGCTCCAGCTGAACTTCCAGCGACAATAAGTTCAGCGAGAACCTCTTCTGTTTGGTCGTCAAACAGTGCCTGAGCCTGTAGCCCAAGTTGATCGAGAGAAGTTTCGCCTTGGACTGATTTTGCATAAACCGACTCCGGACTATAACTGAGTGCACCCATGGCAGTTTGACCAACAAAAGCTAATCGATCCATTGCTGTTATTTGAGCTGGCAAAATTCCATGTTGGCGAAACACCCTGTCTTGTAATAACAAGCCCCAACCGTCTGGCAGGCTATCCGCAAATACGCCGTGTAAACCGGCATGAGGACTTTTAGGTGCCATTTGAAGTACATTGCTTGCCTTTAATGTAAAAAGCGACAAATTACCGAAAGTTTGCAGGTAGTCTTGAGCATATTGAAAGAAAACGCTCTGACTGTTTTGTGCCAAGGTTCCGACTTTTACTTTTCGCCCAGTACTTAAGGTGCGCGACACTTCGAGCTTTTGAGTGGGTTTAAAGCTCACCTTTTAATACCTCCTCGATTGAGGAAGGTGTAGGTTGTTTACGCTGCATCTGAGTTAGCTCGTATAATCTTGAGAGATCATCCAGACTTTGCCACAGCAGTAATAATTGTCGGAAAGAGATTTGTCCTGTGAGCTCAAATTTTTTAATGGTTGGAGCAGGCACAGTGCTGCGTACAGCTAGTGCATCCCGTGATAGCTTAGCCTCCTCACGTAACTTTCTTAAGTGAGCCGCAAATGCCTGTTGCAGATCAGATTCACTGAGTAATAAAAGGTTATTCACCATCAATTAAATGTGCCTATATTGAGATTAAGTATATTATAGCGTAAAAACAACTACCTGGACATTATAGTGTCTCTATTAGCCACAGAATAACCTTTTCGGATATAACTATATCCATATGTTCTTCTGTGATTGAGCAGGATCGGACCAAGCCAAGTGATTGAATAAACGAATAAAAAGTGCGAATATGGATGTCTAATCAAGCTTAAACTGCTGTTTTTACCCTCAAAAAGTTATCTTTAAGGAAGAAGATAAATGCCAAGAGCTAGCCGAAGTTTTACCCCGAATCAAATTTGGCACATTACTCATCGTTGCCACAAAAAAGAATTTTTCTCAAATTTAGGAAAGATCGAGAACGGCTTTGCGAGCTAACCGGTATCAGCGACACCAATCAATTAAGCGCGACGCATGCGAGTTGGATCAACGAGGCATTGTTGAACAATAAACTGGAACGTGATGAGAAATGGACATCCAGCTTGGCTGTTGGTAGCTAGGCTTTTGCTGATAGCTATAAAAGCGAAGCGGGTGGTAAAGCCAGTTATAGAAAAATGAAAGTGCTCGGAGATTGTACGGTGATTAATGAGCCAGAAAGTGCTTATAGTAGCGATTTATAGCGTAAAAAGGGGCGTTTAAGGTTGGTGAGAGTGTTACATTAACCTTAAATCGGTTTAAAATCAGGAGGTTAGGTCGGTCCGACCCTGAGCGGACCTCCGCTGAGCGGGGACTGAGCGGATCTTGTTATCCCTGATAATCTTAAAAGCGGGGTGAAAAAAGCCTGTCGCTATGAGCCCGAGTTGAACCCTGCCTATCAGCAACTGGCGGCCCACTATAACGTCGCCGTCGTCCCTGCCAGGCCTTATAAGCCCAAAGATAAATCCAAAGCTGAAGTCGGCGTACAGATCATCGAGCGCTGGATATTGGCGCGTCTACGCGCTCAAACCTTCTTCTCGCTGGCTGAGCTGAATCAGTGTATCCGCGCCTTACTGGAAACGGTGAATAACAAACCGTTTAAGGTGCTCAAAGGTACTCGGCGAGAGTGGTTTGAATCATTGGATAAGCCCGCCTTATCTCCCTTGCCACAACATCCCTACCACTATACCCAAATCAAGAATGCCCGGGTTGGCATTGACTATCACGTCCAGTTTGACCAGCACAGCTACTCCGTTCCTCATCATCTGGTTGGAGAAAAAGTGGCGTTGCAGATCACCGACTCAATCATCGAAATTCACTTCCACAACAAGCAGATCTGCCGCCATGCCAGAAAATACTATCCGGGGTTTACTAGCGAGCCGACTCATATGCCGGAAAAACACGCCAAGCACCACAAGTGGACGCCAGGCAGGTTTATGAACTGGGCCAGCGATATCGGCCCTGAAGTATTGCAATGGGTGAAGTCGAAGCTCAATAGCCAAACACATCCAGAGCAGTCGTATCGAGCTTGTCTGGGGCTACTCAATTTAAACAGGACTTACCCTGGCGAGCGGCTCAATAAGGCTTGTCAGATAGCCAACCGGAGTTCACTGACCAAGCTACAGCAAGTCAGATCGATACTAGAAAATAATCAGGACAAATTGCTCTCAGAATCAACCCAGGAGAAGCTATTTTCCTTACCCCAGTCCCACGAAAATATCCGTGGCCCACAAGAGTTTCATTAATCAGGAGAAGCATGATGATCGAACAAGTATTAACGCAACTGAAATCACTCAAATTGGCGGGAATGGCGCAGACACTACAGAGCCAGTGCGAGCAACCCGGCACCTATGAAGACTTATCCTTCCATGAACGGCTTGGATTTATGATTGATAATGAACTGCTAGCCCGCGAGCAACGCAAGCAGCAGCGGCTACTCAAAGCGGCAAAGCTCAAACTAGCAGCGACAGCCAGGGAGCTCGATTACCAGCACCCAAGAGGATTACAGCAGTCACAGATGGCGGCATTGCTGCAATGCGGTTGGCTGAGAAAAGCACAAAACGTCCTGATCACGGGTTCCTGTGGTACGGGCAAGACCTACATTGCCTGCGTGCTGGGCCATACTGCCTGCATGAAAGGCTTCACCGTACGCTATTATCGCCTCTCTCGGTTGCTGCTTGAACTAACGCAGGCCAAGGCCGATGCGACCTATAGCAAATTACTCAGAGCACTCGCCAAAACAGACTTGCTCATCATCGACGACTGGGGGCTTGAGCCCCTAAAAGCAGCTTCACGAAATGATCTGATGGAAATTATGGATGATCGTCATGGCTGCGCCGCTACAATCATGATCAGCCAGTTACCTACCGAGCAATGGCATCAGTCCATCGGCGACAATACCATCGCTGACGCCATATTAGATCGACTGATGCACAACGCCCATCGGGTCAAATTGAAAGGAGAATCGATGAGAAAACGACAAATTTTGTTGACTGATGATGATCACTTAGCGTAAAAAGTGACGAGAGTTGATGCGTTGAGATTTAAGTGATCACGTTGAACTGGAATAGGTGATCATCTTCGCCGGAATATGCAATTGCCGGATTTCAAGTTATCTTCAGAGCATGGCGAACAAAGGGGTTAATCCATTAATTGCTATTCAAATGGCTTTGGCCGGGAAAATCAATGCTGTAGGGTGTGAGTAGTTACCAAAAAAGAATTAAAAGGATGTAAGCAATGAACAAGCAATTCAAGTTAGTGCTTTTGACGATATTAGTGGGTCTTTTTTTAGCGTCAAATTTATTGGCAAACAACGGTGCCACACCTCAGTTGCCATTGGAGTATTTCGTAAAGCTCTCAGATGCCAGGAGCGTCAAAATTTCTCCAGATGGAAAGCACTTAGTAGTGATCTACAAAAAGGATGGGCGCGATCTGTTTGCCATATTAGACAGCCAGACAATGAATCCCATCTCGGCAATTGGCGTGAGAGGCAGCGGTGGCTCGGTAGGACAGGTTTTCTGGGCTAACAATGAAAGATTAGTCTATACCGTTACCAAAAGCAGTGGCTCGAATAAGACAACATACAGCACAGGCGAGTTATTTGGAGTCAACGTAGATGGCAGCAAGCACACTATCATATTCGGTTACCGTTCTGGAGAAAAGCAAACAGGAACTCGGCTAAAGAAAAAGAAGGCGGATTATGGAAACCACGAAATCATCGATTATCTGGAGGGAGATGAACGTCACATCTTGATTAGTTTCTACCCATGGAAGTTATTCGGCAACGTCTGGAGGCAAAATCCAACCGCCATCCCCACCATTCAAAAGCTGAACATTTATAGCGGAAAAATGAAAAAAGTTGGCTACCTTCCTAGTGCTGGTGCGCGAGCTATTACAGATAGCGAAGGCGCGGTCAGGTTTTCTGTTGCGGTTGATAAGAATAATGAACGCGTGATTCATTATAAAAAAAATAATGAGTCGGAATGGGAATTGTTTAGCTTAGACACCTTGACTGGTTCCAGTTTTCAGCCGGTGCGATTCTCAAAGGATGACGGCCGTATTTATTTTTCAGCCGACGTCGATGGCGGAACCAACGCGCTATATTCGCTCAATTTGAAAGACAAATCGATTGTTAAAATATTTCATGATGAGAAAGTTGATATCGCCAATTACATGTTTGATTTTTCTCGCCGCCAAATAGTCGCAGTCTATACTCAATTAAATCTACCGAAGTATCATTATATCGATAAGTCTGATCCCAAAGCTAAACTTCATCAGCAGCTGATGCAAGCCTTTGCTGGCAGCGATGTGGTGCTAACTAGCGCAACTAGCGACGGTGGCAAGATGATAGCGTTCGTTTACTCGGGTAATAATCCTGGCGACTACTATTTGTTTGACACAAAAACACTGGCTGCGGACTACATCATCAGTCAAAGCTCTTGGGTAGATCCGAACCATTTAAGCACAATCGAACCAATTGAGTATGTCACTCGAGACGAGGTTACCATTCACGGTTATCTGACTCGACCGAAAAATTCACAGGGTAAAAAATTACCAACGGTGGTTTTACCACACGGCGGCCCGCATGGCGTCAGAGATTACTGGCAATACGATTGGGAAGTGCAGTTGTTAGCCAACCGGGGTTATGCGGTGTTGCAGGTGAATTTTCGCGGAAGCGGCGGGTTTGGCGAAACACATCTTAAAGCAGGCTATGGAAAGTGGGGGACGTTAATGCAAGATGACATTACCGATGCCACTCGTTGGCTGGTCAAACAAGGCATCGCAGATCCGCGGCGAATTTGTATTTACGGTACCAGTTACGGTGGCTACGCCGCGCTGATGGGCAGTGTTAGAGAGCCCGATTTGTATCAGTGTGCTATCGGCTCGGCAGGGGTATATGACTTACCCATGCTGTATGAGGAAGGAGATATTGCTAAATATAGCTTGAGCGGGGTCGCATTTTTAAAAGACGCGGTTGGGGAAAATAAAGAGGATTTGCGCTCGCGTTCTCCTGTACACAACGTCAAAAAAATAAAAGCTAATCTCTTAATTGTGCACGGGGCGAGGGATGAACGAGCGCCAATAGAGCAAGCCGAATCATTAAAAGACGCCCTGGATAAAGTTAACAAGCCATACGAGTGGCTTGAGATGGGTAACGAGGGACATGGCTATTATGATGTTAATAACCGAATTAAAGTGTACGCAAAAATATTAGAGTTTCTTGATAAAAATATCGGCAAAAACTCAACCTCTCAGGCCAGCGGAAAATAAATCAAGCAGTTTTATGGCCAGCTGTCAGGCTTTGGTGAACCGTGTTTTCCGATTATTCTTGGTTGGCACGGTGGCCTTTATTCAGTACGAATCTTCATACTCTGAAAATGAAATTCCAGTCCTTCTGCTTCAGCCAGGGGCATGGCTTGGCGACATAATTCACTTCGACCCGCGTCACTGACTTGTTGAATGGTCTTAATTCTGAGAAAGTTGTTGACGCTCAACCCACCGGTTTGTTTTGCATACCCCAAAGGCTCAAAGGCTCAAAGGCTCAAAGGCTCAAAGGCTCAAAGGCTCAAAGGCTCAAAGGCTCAAAGGCTCAAAGGCTCAAAGGCTCAAAGGCTACAAAGGCTATTGGGGGTCAAATCTTTACGTATAGGTTTATATGGTTTAAGCCCTCTTACATGGTTAGACCTTTACGCATAGAATATAAAGATGCTTATTACCACGTCATGGGTCGGGGTAAGGGGAGGCAATTGATTTTTCATTGTAGCCGTCCAAATTACCATCATACTTTTTTCGTAACTACTCACCCAGTAGGCTCCTGAGAATGAAACTTTTTCAAATAAATCCCAAATAATACTTGACAGTTTTTTCTAACGAAACAAATAAATTTCTTAAGTACGTCAAAAAATGCTCGATAGAGTTCTCGTCCAGATCAAGTTTGATCGTTTCAAACATTTTTTGATTTGGACGTTAAGGTAGGCCGAGAAATGCTCGCATAACGCCACTCAGAGACCCGAAAAAAGCCATGTTATAATCTACCAAACAAAAGAAGCTGAAGACGATATTGATAAGTGGCAAAAATCGACAAAACATCCGTTCGTAATGAGGTTAACCGAATAAAGGCCGACTTTGAGGCATTGTGCGCCAAAGACAAAATTACGTCTGAAATAAAGTTTCTAATGAATAGTATGTTTATGATCATGGAACTCATGCTTTCCATCTTTCTTGAAAAAACGACGAAGAAGAATAATCAAAATTCAAGTATCCCCTCTTCACAGACCGATAAAGATGAGTCCGCGTTAAATCCTGAACACGGAAGTAATGGCAAAGGAAAAAAAGAAAAACCACTGACTGCTAATAACACTC
>Ga0316209_1000916_pt1 | contig 38714 bp, 31 predicted proteins | sample 6monopyrite_MG_FD_204945 | JGI IMG/M metagenome (GOLD analysis project Ga0316209, IMG submission 204945) | Microbial mat bacterial communities from mineral coupon in-situ incubated in ocean water Damariscotta River, Maine, United States -... | ecosystem: Environmental > Aquatic > Marine >...
CTGAACTAAGATTGAATTTAATCAATTTACTTGAAAATATGTATAGCTAAATTCAGTCAACGGATTTTAAAGCCAGTCCGACCAAACAAAAACTTATTTCTCTTTTCTACTAAACGCTTTAGTATGGTTATCTCGTTTTAGTTATCTAAAGTTTGGAATTGCATTGGTTGAGCTATCAAAATCAGTTAAAGATAAAGTGTCATTAGCGAAACGGATTAATGTTGAATGGTCTACTTGGGCTAGTCTAGCCTTTGTCGCCGCATTGATGGAAGGAGGCGTTATAGGGGTAATTATTAAGAATGGTTTTGAAAACCAAGTCGATGGCTGGTTACTTAATCTATCAGTTGCTATTGCGACTGGCGCTCCTTATTTTTCTAACCTGTTAAGTTTTTACTGGGTGAAATTAAGTCGAGGTCGCAGCAAGGCGCTACTTGTGTCAAATTTGGCTTTGTTATTTTGTTGTTGCACCTTGTTATTGACATTAGTAAGTTTTACCAAGCTAGGACTACTAATTTTCTTATCTATTATGGTAGCGGCTCGTATATTGTGGTCAGGTATTCTTACTGTTCGTTCAAATATTTGGCGAGCAAATTATCCTCGTCACATTCGAGGAAAGGTTACTGCCAAGTTAGCAACACTGTCAGCGTTAATAATGTCTGTTGCCGGAATTTCGGTCGGTTGGATACTTGATTGGAATTTTGACTATTTTAGGTGGGTATTCGTTGGTTTTTCTCTTGTTTCATTGATTGGCGCTTATCGTTACCGTAGTTTGGCTGTTCGTCACCAGAAAAAAGAAATAATCCGTGAAAGGAGCGTTCACAAAAAACGGTCCTGGATGGCTACTTTTTTAATACTGAAAAATAATAGGCCATTCGGAAAATATATGCTGGCAATGTTTATTTTAGGTAGCGGTAATTTGATGTTTATGGCTCCGCTCATCGTCTTCCTAAATGAACACACGTCTATGGAACAATTACAACAAATACTAATCACAACCGCCATTCCGTTAGCGCTTATCCCAATAGCTGTTCGTTGGTGGGCCAGACTACTTGATGGTAATCATATTTTTCATTTTCGTAGTATTCATAGTTGGGGATTTGTGAGCGCTATAGCTGTATTTTTTCTCGCTCAGATCACGGCAATTATGGAGCTTTTCTTTTTGGGAGCTGTCTTTTATGGAATCGCAATTTCTGGCGCTGTTCTTGGCTGGAATTTAGGGCACAATGATTTTGTAAATAATAATTCAAAATCGAGCGAACCAGAAAATCCAATGGATTACATGGCTGTGCATGTTACGTTAACAGGTTTACGTGGTTTAGCGACTCCTATAGTTGGTATTATTTTTTATCAATGGTTGGAGTCGATACACTTTGGCAATGGCCGATATGCTCTACTATTGCCTTTGACGATTGCGAGCATAGGCGCTACATTGTTTGTGATCTTTAATAAACAGTACCAGCGACAAGTGGACTCTCGACTTTGAGCTAGCTCAAAGATTTTATCTTAAGATGGTTGGGGCTATTTTGAACTATTCGGTCAGGTCTAATGCTGGGCTCATCGAATAAAAGTTCTCCGTCTTTGTCAATATTCCGAATAAGCGGTAAGTCGTCAAAAGGAAATAGCTTCGGGTCTAATAAATGGGAAGGTGCAACATTAGATAATGCACCGAATATGCTTTGCAGTCTGCCTGGAAATTGTTGCTCCCATTGTTGCAGCATTATTTTTACTTGTTTACGCTGTAAATTCTCTTGAGAGCCGCAAAGATTACAGGGAATAATTGGGAAGTCCATCAGTTGTGAATATTGCTCAATATCTGCTTCTTTGGCATAGGCGAGGGGCCGGATGACGACATTTTTTCCATCGTCGCTGCGTAGTTTAGGTGGCATTGACTTTAGCTTACCGCCAAAAAACAAGTTCAAGAATAGGGTTTCTATGATGTCGTCGCGGTGATGGCCTAGAGCTATTTTAGTTATGTTATTCTCAATTGCCCAGGAGTAAATTATGCCTCGACGTAATCGAGAGCATAAAGAACAAGTGGTTTTACCTTCGGGAATTTTATCTTTAACAATGCTGTAAGTATCTTCTTCTATAATGTGGTAATCGACTCCAATCGACTGAAGATAGTCTGGTAATATTTTATCTGGAAATTCCGGTTGTTTTTGGTCCAAATTGACCGCCACTAGATCGAAATTAATCGGTGCTTTAACTCGCAGTTTTATTAAGATGTCGAGCATCGAGTAACTATCTTTGCCGCCAGACAAGCAAACCATGATCTTGTCACCATCTTCAATCATATTAAAATCGGCTATGGCTTTGCCCACGTTTCCGCGAAGTTTCTTTTCTAGTCGATGACGTTTTTTATCATCGGTGGTTGATGGTTTTTCGATTAAATTCATTTATTGGGATCTTTGCAATTCAAGTATGGAAGGAATTAAGGCCGTTTGCAGGCTTAAAATATTTCAAGGGGCATTATAGCAGTTTGAGCGTGCTGTAGTTAATGCGTTATAATCATTTCAGTTTTAATCGTCTTAATCGCTGCAGTACTCTCTCCTAGTTGATTGGTTAAATCAGTACAATAAATTATCTAATTCATTGATTAAAGGAATATAAATGGAATTCTCAGAAGAATCTATGCGCGCATTATTTGAAAACTATGTTTTAGTCTACGGATTAAACTTAGTATTTGCGCTACTCATCTTTTTCATAGGTAAATGGGTCGCGAACATGGTGACTAAACTCGTGCAGTCTCTGCTAGCTAAGGGTAAAGTCGATCAGGTTCTAATCGATTTTGTCTCCGGTATAATAAAAAGCATATTGGTGTTGTTTGTCACCATTGCGGCATTAGGGCAATTGGGCGTTGATACCACATCGTTAGTTGCTTTAATTGGTGCGGCGGGGCTTGCGATAGGGTTGTCGCTGCAAAGCTCCTTACAAAACTTTGCCTCGGGCGTCATGCTAATTATGTTTAGGCCGTTTACAGCGGGTGATTTTGTCGAAGCAGCAGGTATTTCTGGTGTGGTAGAAAAAATTAGCATTTTTAATACAGTCATGCGCAGTGGCGATAACAAGGAATTAATTGTTCCTAATGGTGCGATTTATGGTGGGGTTATCGTTAATTATTCAGCTCGGGATACCAGACGGATTGATATGGTTTTTGGTATTGGCTACGACGATGATATCAAACAAGCCAAAGAGATTATGCAATTGATTCTAGCGGCCGATGAACGTATTTTAGAAGATCCAGCACCGTTGGTTGCGGTTTCTGAATTGGCAGACTCTTCGGTTAACTTTGTGGTTCGTCCTTGGGTAAAAAGTGGGGATTATTGGGGGGTGCATTTTGATTTGAACGAGAAAATTAAAATGGCATTCGACGAGGCCAATATTTCGATCCCTTATCCGCAAATGGATGTTCATTTAAACAAAAGCGAATAGCCTTATTCGAGCTAAAACTCGTCTGTATTCTAATAAAGCGGTCATAGGTCGGCTCAAAATGGCCGCATATTGAACGAATATTAGACGATTCTAATGGTGTTTTGACTGCCAAATTTTGTCATGTGAGTGACCACTTAACGTCACAGAATAGAGCGGGTGGTAAATAGGTAAATATTTCACAAAAATCAACCTCGTTCAAACACTATCTACGACGCCTGTCAATTAAAATCCACAGAAATAAATGAGAATGTTTTTTCTGCTCTGCACAAGAAATATACAGTGGCGGTAACTTACTGATTTTAATAAAGTTAACTGTAAGCTGTTGAAATATAAAAGAAAAAATAACGTTGTACAAATAACAACCAATTCAAACAGGACGCCTTAGATTAGCGGTTCTAGGCTAGTTTTGACTATCTTTTCCCCAAAGTTATCCACAGTTTTTGTGGACTAATTTTTTTCAAGATGTTGACCAAATTAAAGCAAGAATGCCCGCTATTTTGCTGGTTTGCTGGTCGCCGAAATGGTATAGGCTTGCCCTTGTTTCAGCTTCTTGTAATTGCCAAAAACTTCTTTAAAGGTCCGCTTACAGAAATGTCGAAGACCGTTGACGGTGACTACCACCAATTTACCGCCGGGTTTTAAATGGTAAAAAGCGTCATAGAGGAACAAATAGAGCATTTCGTTGCCCACTTTAGCCGGTATATTAGACACGATAAGGTCGAATTTTTGTTCTTCCAAATTAGAAAATCCATTGCTTAGACGAGCTTTTGCATTGCCTAGTTGATTAATTTTAGTATTTCGATTGGCAAAATCGACTGCGACGAAATCTTTGTCTAACATGATCACGCTGCCTTTAACTGCTTTTTTTGCCATCCATATGCCCACTGGTCCATAACCGCAGCCTAAATCTAAGCAGTCGAATTCCGGCTCAACTTCCAAGTATCGCAGTAAAAGCTTGGTACCTTGGTCAATTTCTTTTGGGGAAAAAATGCCGTAGGTGGTTTCAAATTTTAATGATTCGCCCTGTAATTCCGTTTCGATGGTTAAGGGTTGACGAATTTTTATGGCTTCACGAATTGGTGATGGGCACATTGATAGAGCTTCCTGATTTTGGACGATTGATTGTGGCGATAGTTTGAAGATACGATTTGAGTTGGCATTATATACCCATTCTACTTGAAGATGCAGGTTTCAGCGAGTCATGAGGCTGCCATATTTGAGGCGCAATGACGCCGGATTAGTCATTCTAATTCAAGTTATTACAAAGCTTCCGCTCCTGCTCACGCCCCTTACCTACATCCATGTAGGCAACAAAGAAGATGGTAGCTTCATGACTCGCCCTGCGGGAGCTAAGCTAGAAACCTTGCACTGCGTTGTAAGCCTTGAAAAGGGCTAGCCATTTCCTGCGGCTTACGCCTTGTTCAAGATTCCTAGTTTAGCTCTGAATCCTGCATCTTCAAGTAGAATGGGTATATACCCATCTTACTTCAAGATGCATATTTCAGTATTCATCAACAGCGCTGTAAATTGCGAATAACGGGGTAAACTCGGATATGCTGATTTAAGCTGTGGTAAAATAGATTCTCTAACAATTGGAATATTCTCGATTGATCAGTACCCAATATGGCAAAAATTCCAGTAAAACCAGCGAAAAACTCCAGCCTTAATCCGTTAGGACAGGCTGTATCTTATGGCGATAGATATGATCCTAGTTTACTTTTCCCTATCGCTCGAATAGAGAAGCGCTATGAATTAGGTTTAACGGATGATATTCCCTTTAAAGGCCAAGATATCTGGAATGCATACGAAATCAGTTGGCTCAATAATAGAGGCTTGCCACAGGTTGCAATTGCCGAGTTTCGCTTTCCGGCTGACAGCCCCAATATTATCGAATCAAAATCTCTTAAACTTTATCTCAATACATTCAACCAATCGGCCTTCGAGAGCATGCTAGCGGTGCAGGTGACCATTCAAGAGGATTTGTCGGGCTCTGCAGAAGGCGACGTAGAGGTCACTTTAAGAGCGGTTGATGACAATTCTTGTCATCAGATTTCGTTGCTAGAAGCTGATTGTATCGACAATCAGTCGTTGTCGATTGATCAATATGATTATCAGGCGAATTTATTAGTGGTGTCTTCAATTAAAGATCGAACGGATAAACAGGTTAATGAGAAACTTTGCTCACATCTACTAAAGAGCAATTGTTTAATCACTAATCAGCCAGATTGGGCATCGGTTTACATTCATTACCAAGGCGAAAAAATTGACCATACGAGTTTGCTTAAATATTTAGTTTCGTTTAGAACTCATAACGAATTTCATGAACAATGTGTTGAGAGAATTTATTGTGATTTGATGCAATACTGCCAACCAGACAAACTCACAGTTTATGCGAGGTACACGCGTAGGGGAGGGCTGGACATTAACCCTTGGCGAAGCAATTGTTTGGATACGATGGAAAATATTCGCCTATCTAGGCAATAAGCAGACACTTATTAGTCAAGTCGATTGACTAGTCTTTCAGCACTAACTTAACAAAATCGATAGACGTCACCACGCCAACTAATTCGCTATTTTCGGTAATGGCAACACAACCACTCTTAGTTTCCAGCAAACTCTTTGCCACGTTCTTAAGACTGTCATTAACGTCAAAAACCGCCGGAGAAGCATCCATCACCGTTGGAATATTCATGGATTTTTCTTCGTGTTCTAGTTTTTCCATACCGCGTAGGTTAATGATGCGAATTGCGTTAGAAAGCAGCGCTTTCTGACTTAACATACCAATCAGTTGATTATTATCAAAATCTTTCACAGGGATGTGCCGAATCGATTTATCGGCCATCAACATTCGTGCCTTATGGACATTGGCATGCTCCGATAAACAGATAGGATTTTTGGTCATAATTTCTTGAATGCTACTCATAATACTGCTCCCGAGTGAAGGCCATAAGATAAAGTATAGACCAAATTCGAAAAAACCGGCCTAAGCCGGTCTTTACTGGTTAATTAGTCTACTGAAAGACTACTTAACGCCATGCATTAACTTGTTGATAAATGGTGCAGCTATAAAGAAAAGCGCTGCTGCTCCTAGCCCTAACCAGAATAATTGACCAAATACGTCAGAGTACTGGTTGATTGCACTAGCGGCCGTGCCGTGAGCGCTACCACCTGAAGCAACTGAAGCAATTATACCTGCGACATAGTTAGCCATGGCAATTGATAAGAACCAACCGCCCATTGCTAGGCCGACTTCATGAGGTCTAGCAAGCTTGGTTACCATTGACAATCCAATTGGGGACAAACAAAGTTCACCCATCGTGTGGATCATGTAGCAAAGAGCTAACCAAATCCATGAGATTTTTCCATTGTCTGCGGCCATACTTTGAATCGCAAATACCAATATATAAAAACCAACAGCAACCCCAACCAGTCCAAATGCAAACTTTCTTGGGATCGAAGGGTTAAAACCTTTCTTTTCAAGAGCAGGCCACATCCCAGCGAAAACAGGCGCTAAAAACAAAATGAATATAGGATTGACCGATTGAAAAATCTCAAAGGTCGGTTGCCAACCAAAAATTGTTACCTCTGGCATGTTAACGTAATCACGTGCCAAGAAATTTAGCGATGACCCCGCTTGTTCAAATAGAGCCCAAAACAAAATATTGGCGGAAAACAAAATCAACATTGCAATGTACTTATGCAGTTGTTCTTTTTCACCACTCTGCAAACCGCTCCAGACAAAAAAGGCGACTAAACCAATCATCATGAAAATAAGAATGACACCAAGTACTTCGCTTTTGCTTAAAAGGAAATAAACAGGCACAACCAAAATAGCTGCGCCAACTAGAACTTGAATCATCGAAGCAAAACCTTTCTTTTCTTTAGGCGCTGTTCCTACATGACCTAACCAGCCTTTTAGAAGTTGGAAAACCACGATACCGAAGATCATGCCAATGCCCGCCGTAAAGAAACCCCATCGGTAGCCGTACATCTGTCCTATAATCGTTGCACATACTAATGGAGCAATTAGAGCACCCGCGTTAATACCCATATAAAAAATGGTAAAACCTGCATCTCTTCGAACGTCCGTAGGAGAGTATAATTTACCAACCATTGAAGATATGTTTGGCTTAAATAATCCGTTACCGACAACGATTACCGCTAAACCGATTAGGAAAGTGGTTAAATCTGGTGCCATCAACATAAACATTCCTGCACCCATGAGCGCTCCGCCGAGCATTATTGACCGTTGATAGCCAATAATTTTGTCTGCGACGTAACCACCCATAATACCGGTCATATAGACCATAGCGGTGTAGCCACCATAGGTCAAACTTGCCTGAGCATCTGCTTTATCGCCCAAGTGAGCAAAGAAGGTAGACGCAACATGCACCGCAAGCATCGCACGCATACCGTAATAACTAAAGCGTTCCCAAAATTCAGAAGAAAAGAGCATCCATAGGCCTTTTGGATGGCCCATAAAATCTCCTTTTGGAATATCTGTCGACATATAGAATTTACTCCTAATTTGTATTTATTAATTGTATTTTCAGAGGTAACGTTTGTTTAGTTAATCGTTTCAAATTTCCCCGTAGCCGCCTTTTATAACCTTTTAGTCTAGCCAACACAAGCAGACTTTTGAGCAATAGACATAAAATCAATAACTTAACGGGCTAAAGTATAGTTTTTGTACAATTTCTCTTTAATTTAAGGGAGACAGCAGACCAGTAAATATCGATAAAGATAACCTTATTAGCCTCAAAATCGATTAGTTTAGTGTTGTTTTCGGTTACAATAGCAGTAAATTAATCATTGGGAAGAATAAGTGACCTTTTTAGCTTGCCGAATATATAAACAAGAAAATGAAAATGGCGATAAAGTTGTTTTCCATCGCCTTGAACAAGTTGCCTTGGAGTCCCTTTGTGATGGCGAAGTGGTGGTTCGAGTACATTACTCTGGAGTCAATTATAAAGACGCGCTAGCGGCGACAGGCAAGGGAGCGATTCTAAAAAAATTTCCATTAAACGGTGGCATTGATTTTACCGGTATTGTTGAATCGTCAACCGATGAGCGATATAAAAAAGGTCAAGCAGTTTTGGTTAATGGTTGCGGGCTGGGTGAAGTTCACGATGGCGGTCTTTCCGAATATGCACGAGTACCAGCTGATTGGATAATTCCGATACCTGATGGTTTGACCATGAAGGAGTGCATGATTTTAGGCACTGCAGGTTTTACTGCCGGATTAGCGATCCATCGAATGTTGGTTAACGGGCAAACGCCCGATAAAGGCCCAATTGTAATAACGGGGGCGAGTGGTGGTGTTGGTTCAAATGCGATTAGTATGTTAACCGGATTAGGTTACCAGACCATTGCGGTCAGCGGCCGGCGTGAATTTTTTGAATATTTGTCCTCACTCGGCGCAGATAAGGTGTGTTCCGTTGAAGAATTGAATTTAAGTAATCGACCACTTGATAAAGGAATTTTCGGCGGCGCGGTGGATAGTGTTGGTGGAAATTTATTAAGTCAAATCCTCGCTCATACCAACCTTTGGGGTAACGTTGCTAGCATTGGGCTGGCGGATACCCATGAATACAACTCGACGGTATTTCCGATGATCCTTCGGGGCGTTAGTTTACTTGGTGTGAGTTCAACTAATTGTCCGATGGCGCTTCGAACGGAAATTTGGCATCGATTAGGGGCTGATTTGAAACCTCAACATCTTGATAAGATTTTAACCGAAGAAGTGAAGTTAAAAGATGTATCGGCGGTCTTTGAAGAATTGTTAAATCGAAAAAGATACGGACGAACTATCGTTAATTGTTTATAAACCAAAAAAGGCGATCATTAGTCTTGATTAAAATGAGTTTAAAACCATGAAAAATCAATTGGCAAAAATTGTTGATAAACTACACAAAAAACCGGCTTGGTTGCGTTATCGAATTTTGAGTTTTGTGTTGGGGAAAACTGTTAAATTTGTTGGCACTGCTGGGGTAAAGTGCAAACATTTATCACTTGAAAAGGCAGTATTTAAATTATCGAACCGTAAAAAAGTAAGAAACCACATTGGTACTATTCACGCTGCCGCGTCAGCACTAGTCGCAGAAACGGCGACTGGCATTGCTCTTGGCATGCACATACCCGATGATAAAACACCAGTTTTAAAGTCGATGAATGTTGCCTATGTAAAACGTTCTACTGGCGGCCTAATCGCAGAAGCTTCGCTCACCCAAGAGCAAATCGAAATGCTTCACAAAGAGGAAAAAGGCAGTATGTTGATCGCCTGTACGGTGACCGATCAAGCGGGAGTTGAACCCGTTATCTGTAGCATGGAATGGGCGTGGACGCCACGGCGACGGTAATCTTTAATGAAAGTATTTTTAACATCCTTGGGCTGCCGATTAAATGAAGCAGAATTACAAACTTGGTCGCAAGATTTTTCTGAATTAGGTTTATCGGTAACGAGTGATCAGCTACAAGCCGATCTGTTGGTAATTAATACTTGCGCGGTTACCGGCGAGGCAGCACGTAAATCCCGACAATCGATTCGTCGCTTGCACCGTAAAAATCCCACTGCAAAATTAGTGGTAACCGGCTGTTATGCCTCGTTAGAAAAAAGCGAAGCAGAGTCGTTATTAGGCGTCGATTTAATTGTCAGTAATCAAGACAAAAAAATGCTACCAGTTTTGGCGAAGGAATTATTGGAATGGACCTCAATGCCCTACGCTGCTACCGAGCCAGAAGAGTCTGCATTATTTGTTCGAAATAAAGAACGGGCGTTCATTAAAATTCAAGATGGTTGTCGTTATCGCTGTACTTATTGCATTGTAACTATCGCGCGAGGTGAAGAAGAATCACGCTCAATCGAAGATATTATTAGCGAAGTGGAAAAGCTTACCCAACGAGGCGTGCAAGAAATAGTTATTACTGGTGTGCATGTTGGTGGTTACGGATCCGATATCGAAACAAGCTTGTTTGATTTAGTGAAAGCCATTTTGCAACAAACCAATGTGCCACGGATCCGTTTTGCTTCTGTTGAACCATGGGATTTACCTGAATCATTTTTCGAGTTATTTAGAAATAAGCGACTGATGCCACATATGCATTTACCGATCCAAAGTGGTAGCGATCGTATTTTGAAAAAAATGTCACGGCGATGCAAATCTGAAAGCTTTTTAAAACTGTTAGAAAAAGCAAGAAGTGTCGTAGCTAACTTCAATATTACTTCAGATATTATTGTTGGATTTCCGAGCGAAAGTGAACAAGATTTCGAAGACTCGTTGCAAATGATTCAACAGGCAAGATTCGGTCACGTGCACACGTTTTCCTATTCTAAAAGAGAAGGAACCAAGGCGGCTAACTTGGCCGAGCAAATCTCAGAACCGATAAAGAAGTCGCGTAGTCAAGCGATGCATCATCTGGCGTCGGAAATTAAGCGTATAGAGCTCAATGAAATGGTAGGCAGTCATAATCAGGTTCTGTGGGAAGGGCAAGGAGTACGTTTAGAAAATGGTCGGAGCCGTTATTTCGGATACACACCTAATTACCACAAAGTTTCGGTAGAAATCGATAGTGAATTGCAAATAGGTAATCAAATTTTAGATTGCGAAATAACAGCAGTTGATAATAAAGAGCTCCTTATTGGAAAACTATTGCAGCAACCAAAATCAAATAATAGTAGGATAGCTGTGGCGCAATTATCGGACTGAACAATCTTAAAAAATCACCGCGCCGAAATAACGCCACTATTCCAATATCAATTTAGCGTCTTTTTCGATAGCATCCAGCTGTTGCATAAATAATTGATGCACTTGAGAAATTTCAGAACTTATTCCGGAGGTTTTTAAAAGGCTTTCATACTGATTAGCGAGGGATTTCAATCGAGGTACGCCGCAGTAAGCAGTCGCCCCGTGTAGCTTGTGAATTTGAGCGGTTAGTTCTTGTAAATTACCGTTATCCAAATGGGTCTGAATACTTTGCCTAGCATCGCTGAAACTTTCAACAAGCATTCGCAACATATCTCTTGCCAAGTCATCTCTACCACCCGCATTTTTAAGGCTGAGTTGCCAGTCGACAGAAAGATCGAGTATTTCTACAGTATCGGAATCATTTATGGTGGCTGAGTTTTGTTTGAAATAGACGGCATTATTGGTCCATTTTTGAATACTTTCCTGCAATTGGCTTTGACTAATCGGTTTGGTGAGATAATCATCTAAACCGTCATTCAATAGTCTTTCTTTTTCACCTTTCATTGCATGAGCCGTTAACGCAATGATTGGTACAGTTCGATAAAGTTGATTAATTTTACGAATTCTTTTACTAGCTTCAAGGCCGTCCATTGCTGGCATTTGAATATCCATAAAAATTAGGTCGTAGTGAGTGGCATTGCATTTATCAATGGCTTGTTGGCCGCTATCTGCGATTTCATTTTCGACATTAAAATCGGACAAAAAAGCATCAATTAATTTGAGATTGGCCTCGTTATCATCAACGCACAAAATTTTAGTTGCTCGCATTGTTTTTTGTGCGACCGGCAAAGGAGTTGTATCATCCGATAATTGCTGTCCGATGCAAAACCAATCAAATAGACTATCATAAAAGGGTTTTCGGGTGATTGGTTTAGATAAGTGTTTGTCGATGCCTATGTCAGAAAATTGTTGTATGATTTTTTCTTCTTTTGAATTAACCAATACCGCCATAGGCGCGTCTGATTTTTGTGCGATTTTATTTAATTGCATCAATGACTTCTGATGTTCTTTAGCAAGGTAACCACCCACCAATATTAAATGAATGTCTTTTCGTTGCTCGGAGTAATCATTGGCCTTTTCAATTAATTCATCAAGACTATCGGCGCTTTCGACTAACGTATCCCAACGGCCAAGTAAATACTTTGTAGCAAGTTGAGAGGTTGCGTTGGCATCATGAAATAGAACTCGTCTGCCAGGAAAACCCAATTCAATTTTTGCTTTGCTTTCGATATCTTTATCTAGTTTAAGGGTAAACCAGAAGGTTGAGCCGACGCCTTCCTTGCTCTCTAATCCGATCTTTCCTTGCATCGATTCTGCTAAACTTTTGGAAATAACTAAACCCAATCCTGTGCCGCCAAATCGCCGAGTGGTGGTGGTATCAGCTTGGGTAAATGCTTGAAAAAGAACTTTTTGTTGTTTATCGGATAGTCCAACACCAGTATCAGTAATATTGATTCGCAGGCGAACTGACGAGGGGGTTTCTTCATCAAGCATCACTCGGATTTGAATAGTTCCTTGCTCGGTAAACTTGATTGCGTTGTTACAAAGGTTTGTCAGTATCTGGCATATTCGCCCAGCGTCGCCTTTGAGAGATTGTGGGACATCTTGATAGACGATACCTAAAATTTCAATATTTTTTGCCTGAGCCGCCGGAGCCAAAAGATTAAGAGTTTCATCTACGCAATCGCTAATAGACAAAGCGCGGTTTTCGATCTCCATTTTTCCCGCTTCAATTTTCGAAAAGTCCAAGATATCATCGATAATGGCCAACAGACTATTGGCTGATTTTTTAATGGTCGATAAATAGTCAGTCTGTTTTTCCGAAAGTTTAGAGCGAAGTAGCAAATTGGTGAATCCGATAACGCCGTTCATCGGGGTTCGTATTTCGTGACTCATATTGGCCAGAAATTCCGATTTTACTCGGCTGGCTTCAACCGCCTCTTTGCGAGCCATATTTAATTCAACGTTCTGCTCTTCTAGCGCGGTGTTAGTAGCATTGATATCGGCAGTTGCTTGTTCAATGGCCATTTGCATTTCTTCTCTGGCTTCAAAAAGTGAATCACTCATATCGTTAAAGCCGTCAACCAGCGTTTTTAACTCGCCACTGCTTTTCGATTTAATCTCAACTTTAAGTTGTCCTTCTTTGATTCTTTTTACCGCGTTAGCCAATTGGATAATTGGGATGGTAATATTTCGGGCCATATTTTGCGCCAATATTCCACCGAGAATTAATCCAATAATTAAGATAATAAATGCAGTCACCATGGTCTGATATTGGCGCAGTTGTATTTTCTTATCAGTGATTAAAATAGCGACGTAGCCAACCACTGGAATATCTGATGGCGATTGCTGTGAGGCTCTGCTTGATATTGTTGGTTGACTAACAATCGGCGCTTTAATGGTATAACCGTTTTGTGTGCGGGTTATCTGGGTTTGCAAAATAAGACTATTAGATTGATTGACTAATCGGTTAACCATTTCGCGGGTACCGGAACTGGCGAGTAACAAGTTCGTTTTTGTATAAATACCAACCGCTAAGATATCTTCATCGCCATCTCTGGCATTGCCAACTAATCGATTAAGGGTCGCTTGGTTGCGAGATAATAAGCTGTATTCAGAGGCCTGCGCTAAATAGTTGACGATATTCATGCCTCTATCACGCATATTCACATCGAGATCTTGAACCCGCGTTGTGACGAAATAAGCCCCCATGACCAGTGCAACTAGTCCCGTAGGAACAAGTGCTAGCAATATGACCCGTGCTCTTATACCCCATTCATTCATCGTTTTTTAGCTTCCAATGGTTTACTTTCTAGTTGCTGAACTCTATCCACCAACGATTTGTCGTCGAGAGTAGGGTAACCCAGCGATTTAGCAATTTCTTGATTAATCGAAATGGCAAAGTGCTGATTAAATTTAGCCTTTGGCATACTTTGCGGAGTGTTTTGCAAACTCTTTTTGCAAATGGATTTAATGCTTTTAGCGGTTTCCTTAACCAGCGATTGATAAGGAGTATAAATACTGGCGATTGCAGCAATTGAGGTGTCTGACTGTTTGGCGCCTATAATAGGTATTTGTTTTTTGTAGCTGGTGATCAAAAGCGATTGCAAATCTTGAATGGAGTAGTGTTCTTCATCGTTTAAGACGAGTAAAAAACCATGTTTGATTGCCAGTTTCGAAAAATATCGCTGAGGCGATGATTGATGTTTTAGTAGGTTGAAAAATAAATCAAATCCTAATAGTTGACTAACTGTTTGATACTTCTTGAGTGAATAACGGCTGTTTATGCCAAGTATGACCGCTATTTCCTTGGCGTTATGGTCAATCGCTGTGCTGAGTAACAATTGTCGTTTAAAGGATTGCTCTTGGTAAATACCCGTTAGCTTACTCCCGAGTCTGCGATAGGTTTCGATAAAACGGTCTAATTCGTTTTTGGAAACCAAGGTTGAAAAGATTGGCGTTGAATTTCGACCGGTCAGTACTTTTTGTAATGCAGATTTGCCAATAGTTACCGCGCAGGCGTGATCCTGTTTGGTCAGTGAATCAAGTTGTGCGAGTGTTCTTTTACTAGTATCAACAATTTCGACTTTATGGCTCGAAATTTGTGATTCGAGCGCGACCACTAGCGAAAGTAAAAAAGTATTGTTTATTCGGTTGATGCCAGGATGAAAAACATACAACTTATTATCAGCTAACTCCTTTGCATTCACAAAGGTTGATAAACTGGCGCTAACGGCGATGATAAATATCCAGACAATGATTTTATAGGTGTGAGGTAAAAAATTCATTTTTTGTTGTTCTATCTTAAGCATACACTCAGGTCATTTCATTTGATTACTAAAGTATATAGCAAACGATTAGCGGTTCACAGGAGTATTGGCGAGGCGCTCTGCTTCTCATTTTAACCAATGTCACGTAGTTTCTTTTGGCTAATAATAGACTAAATTAATGCTTGAAAGGTACATATTTGGTTAGTAACCAAGAGTTATCAATCTATTAAAGATAATTTATGCGCATACGTGTAAAATTAGCGCTATTGCGAGTAATCAGTGTTTAGCCGCAGACAGCGGGTAACATGTTTAATTCGATTGTCCGTCTATTTTCGTTTTGATGGTTAATCTAACAATAATAGTATTTAAGAAGCGTATCAATGGCAAAAAGAAGAAGAAGCAGAAGAGGTAAACCTTTACCCACCGAGCCGGTGGAGGTATTCATCGAAAGTTTATCTCACGAAGGACGCGGTATCGGTCGCATTGAAGGCAAAACCGTCTTCGTCGATGGCGCCTTGCCCGGCGAAACAGTGCAAATGCAATACACTTTTCAACGTGGAAAATTTGATGAAGGTCGAACGATTTCATTTGAAAATCCTTACACAGATCGCGTATCACCACCTTGTCCACATTTTGGCGTTTGTGGCGGTTGTAGCATGCAGCACCTTTCGACGGACGCACAAATCGCCCACAAAGAGAGTATATTGAAAGAGCAATTATCTCATTTTGCTAATACTCAGCCCGAACAATGGTTAGCGCCTCTGCAAGCCGATTTGTTATCCTACCGGCGTAAAGCCCGGTTAGGTGTTCGTTATGTGTTAAAAAAAGAGAGAACTTTAATCGGATTTAGGGAAAAGTATTCAAATTATTTGGCCGATATCGAAAGTTGTGGTGTTTTAGTCAAAGAGGTTGATCAATTATTGCAACCGATGAGTCGCCTAATTGAAGCGATGGACAGCCGAATGTTTATTCCGCAAATTGAAGTTGCCTGCGGCGACGATGCGATCTGTTTAATCGTTCGTCATTTACAACCGATATCTGAAAAAGATCATAAAGCTTGGGTCGAGTTTGCCCAAAAGTATCAACTGATTATTTATCTTCAGCCTAAAGGACCGAAAACGGTCCATCGTATTTGGCCGCTAGCTGAAGATGCGGCTCAACTTAGTTATCGACTTGAAGAATATGATTTAGAATTGTTAATGGAGCCGCTGGATTTTACTCAAGTTAATGCCAGTATTAACCAGCGTATGATACCACTTGCGCTCGAATTATTAGATGTTCAACCACAAGATAACGTCTTAGACCTTTTTTGTGGACTAGGTAATTTTACCTTACCGCTTGCTCGAAAGGCGAACAAAGTGGTGGGTATTGAAGGCGTTCAAGAGATGGTCGACAGAGGCGCTATTAATGCTAAACACAACCAACTCGATAACGTCGATTTTTTTCAGGCGGACCTCGCCTCCGATCTTACTGGTCAGGTTTGGCTAGAACGTCAATATAACAAAATACTGATCGATCCTGCTCGAAGTGGCGCACTGGAAGTGATTGCGAATATTGTCAAATTTAATCCGCAAAAGATTGTTTATGTGTCTTGTAATCCGGCGACTCTCGCGCGTGACACTGGCGAGTTAGTCAAAGCGGGCTATCGATTAAAAAAAGCGGGTGTGATGGATATGTTTCCACAAACCACTCATGTTGAGTCGATCGCTTTGTTTGAAAAATAGTGTACCGAGCTCGAGAAAATAGTTTGATTCGATCGGTTAGATAGTTAGATTGATAGATAAATAATTACATTAAATTGCCTCCAATGTTTTTTTAAAGATAAAATGGTTAAGACTTCAAAAATTGACCCGCCAAAAAATGCTCGCGATGAAACATTTATTGGTTGGTGTGAACAGCTCGTTTATGACTCTGGTTCGTTTGAAGCAGAGTTATTCGATGGCGCTCGTCAATTAATCCTCGAACAGGTTGATACGGAATCTGGCGATTTTGACCGCCTTTATCACCAAGCAATAGAAACGGCTATTATCTTAAGTGAATTAAGAGTAGATAGTCCGACTTTAGTAGCGGCGATGCTTTACCCTTTTGTTGGATCTCTGGATATAGCATTAGACGCGACAAAGCAGCCTTGGTTAATCAAAATAGTCCCAAAAATAAAAGGCGTGATGGTCATGGATGGTGTCAGAGGCCTGCAAACCAATCAATCGGTTGGCACTGACAGCATACAAATCGAAAACCTTCGAAAAATGTTATTGGTAATGGTCGATGACGTCACCGTGGTTTTAATAAAATTGGCCGAACGACTATATTGCCTCAGAAACGCGAAAGAACAACCGCCTCAACAAAGAAAGCAAATCGCCCAAGAAGTGAACGATGTTTTTGCACCTTTGGCAAATCGGTTAGGGGTTGGACAGATCAAATGGGAAATGGAAGATCTCGCTTTTCGTTATTTGAATCGCGATGACTACTTGAATATCGCGAAGCACTTAGCTGAAAAAAGAGTTGCCAGAGAAACCTATGTCGAATGCGTTCTAACAACAATTGATAACGAATTGTTGTCTTTAAATATTAAAGCCGAATTAATGGGACGTGCAAAGCATATCTTTAGTATTTGGAAAAAAATGCAACGCAAGCAGGTTGGGTTTGAAGAAATTTACGATGTGAGAGCCGTGCGGGTATTGGTGCCGAAAATACAAGATTGCTATTCAGTTCTGGGGGTGGTTCACGGACAATGGAAACATATTCCAAAGGAGTTTGACGATTACATCGCAACACCAAAGGAAAACGGCTATCGTTCGCTACATACTGCTGTAATCGGACCGGATGGTAAGACTCTAGAAATTCAAATTCGAACCCATAAAATGCACCAAGAATCGGAATTAGGTGTTGCTGCTCATTGGAAATACAAAGAAGGACCCGGAGTAACGGGTGGCGGATACGAAGCAAAAATTGCCTGGCTTCGTAGTTTGTTAGAATGGCAAGATGAAGTATCGGATGCTAGCGAATTAGCCAAAGAATTTAACAGCCAGGTCTTTGATGAACGAGTTTATGTTTTTACACCCCAAGGAAAATTAATCGATTTGCCGTCGGGTTCAACCGCCTTAGACTTTGCTTACCGAGTGCATACCGACGTCGGTCATCGTTGTCGCGGCGCTAAGTCCAACGGTCGTATTATCACATTAACCCATCCTTTAGAAACCGGCCAACGAATTGAAATACTTACCAGCAAAGCCGGAGGACCAAGCCGAGACTGGTTGAGTGAGCAGCGTGGTTATTTGAAATCGTCACGTGCTAGACATAAGGTTCAACAGTGGTTTAAGTTGCAAGATAAGGGAAAAAATTCCGCCGCTGGAAAGTTGTTACTTGAAAAAGAATTAAAGAAAAATGCGTTGCAATGTAGTGATTACCGAAAGCTCGCGAAGCACTTTAATTACAATAGCAGCGATGAATTGTTTGCAGGAATTGGTGCCGGTGATAAGGGGCTTCATCAGGTCATAAATGCGGTAAAAGATCTGCAACCAGAAGTCGATTCTATTGGCCGAGAAACGGTACTAAAACGAAAGTCAAAAATCGAAAAGCGCAGTGCTTCGAGCGATGTATTGGTAGAGGGAGTTGGCAATTTATTAACACGGATGGCAGGTTGTTGCAAGCCTATCCCTGGCGATGAAATATCTGGCTTTGTCACGCAGGGACGCGGAATCATGATCCATCGCAGTGATTGCCGATATTTACTTGCCAGTCGAGAAAAAACACCGGCAAAAATACTGGTGGTTAGTTGGACTAATCAAGTGAATAAACATTACTTGATTGATTTAGTGATTAGAGCTTACGATCGTAAAGGCTTATTAAGTGATATTACCTTGCTAATGGCTAACGAAAAAGTGAGCGTGACGTCACTAAATACGAGGGTCAATAAAAAGCATCTAGAAGTAAAAATCGATGTGCAAGTCGAGTTGGCAAATCTTTCGAATGTTTCTCGGTTAATTACTTTGATTGAGCAGCTGCCAAATATTATCGCTGTGAATCGTACCAGCTCTTAAACTATCCAATCATTCATTTTTGGGCGGAATACTGATATTGCTTAGCGGAGTTTTATGAAACGTAAAAACCATGATAAACCAGTAGAAATTAGTCAGTTGATGGAGATTATGCAGAAATTGCGCGACCCAGACTCGGGTTGTCCATGGGATAAAAAGCAAAGCTATCAAAGTATTCTGCCTTACACTATCGAGGAAGTCTATGAAGTTGCCGATGCGATTGAGAGAAGGGATTTTTCTGACTTAAAAGACGAGCTAGGTGATTTACTATTTCAAATCGTTTTTTATGCACAGTTAGCTAGTGAAGACGGTTTTTTCGATCTTGCCGATGTGGTAACAAGCATCAGTCATAAACTTATCCGTAGACATCCTCATGTATTTGACGACAAAATAATGACGGATGAAAATGCGGTGCATTTGGCATGGGAAAAACAAAAACATGATGAACGGCAGCAAAAAAACGAACAGGGTATTGCCAGTTTGTTAGATGATATTCCAAGTGTCTTACCTGAACTAAAACGAGCTCAAAAAATTCAAAAACGAGTGGCTAAACAAGGATTCGACTGGCCGGATATTGGTCACGTTTGGGAAAAGCTTGAGGAAGAGTCTAATGAGGTGAAAGACGCCGCAAAAACTAAAAATAAGCAGCACCTTGAAGAAGAAATTGGCGACCTACTTTTTGTTTGTGTCAACCTTGCCCGCCACTATAAAGTTGATGCGGATATAGCGCTCAGAGTCGCCAATAAAAAATTCGAAAAACGATTCCGGAAAGTTGAAGCGATTGCTTCTAAGGACATCTCTGAATATACTTCTGAACAACTGGAGGAGTTCTGGCTGCAGGCAAAACAATCTGAAAAAAATAACAGTTAAAAGAAATGGCTTATAAAAGCCATCTTAGAAACCGTTACTATAATTTATCAGACCGTTCGACGCTAATTTTTGAATGATAACGGGTATAGATTATCGAGCCATTCGCAAAGTTTTTCAATCCCTTGTTTGATCTTCTCGAAGTGAGGTTTTCGATTACCTTCATCCCAAATTTGTCGGCCATCAAAATCCACGAATGCCAGTCGAACCGTTAGGCTGTTTGCTTTCATTCCAAAAGCAGTCCCCGGCAATAGAGCTACGCCTATGTCCTCCATAATCCGCGCCGTTAGTTGCTCGCTAGTTTTTATATTACAAACAGCTAATTTTTTGGCAAACGAGCCAAAATCTGGAAAGAGATAGAAGCCGCCCTGAGCGTCGTGAACTTTTACTCCAGCTTTTCGCAATCTATCGCCACAGTATTGACTAATTTGCTTGAGAAGATTTATTTGATTTTCTAAAAACAATTTGGCTAGTGTGTGATTTTGATACGCCGTAGTCGCAGCAATTTGAATTGGGCTCGGTGCACATGAATAGGTTTCTGATGCAACACTGATGACCGCCTGAAAAAACGCCTCACCAAGTTGTTTAGGTATGTGATGAAAACCGAGACGCCATCCACCAGCGCCGCACCACTTCGAAAGACCAGAAGAAACGATACAGCCTTCTGGATAAAAATCCTCCAAAGTTGAATACCCATCCTCGTAAGTTAGTAAGCTATAAATTTCATCGGCAATAACAATAATATTATTTTCGCGCATGACTTGAGCCAATGCCTGCAATTGTTCACTATTATAGGTTTGTCCACTCGGATTGCTCGGGTAGTTAAAAACGAGTATTAACGGAATGTCGCGGTCTTCTCGTTGTTTGCAATAGTCAGATAATTGTTTTGCTGTCAATTGCCAATGATTCTCGAAACTCGTTGTTAGCCAATCAACATTATGGCCAGCAAGTTTACCTTGTGGTTCATAGGAAACCCAGCTGGGAGCCGGCAATAAGACATCTGCTTTTTCAAAGGCTGCCATGACGCAGTAAAGAAGAATTTTGCTTCCCGCGCCAACGATAATTTGATCGGCGTGCCACTGTTTATTTTCCATCTGGTTATGAAATTTAGCAATTGATTGACGGAGGGGAAGGTGGCCTTGAACGCTCATGTATTCTTTTCGATGAGCGGCTGAGGCCAGTGAATTGCTGATCGCCTGCGGTACAGGAAATGGACTTTGACCGAAGCCGAATTTATAAACCGTCTGACGATTGTTTTCGCGCAATAATGATAATTGGTTAATTAATAAGGTTTCAGACTCTTTGCCGGGCCTAATATATTTTTCGAATTGCGGTGAGTTGTTCACGATTTTTCCTAAAACACATTTTGCGAAAATGCATTATTGCTGTATGAGAGATTTAGACTTTAGCCCTCAAGTTACGGGCATTCAAGCTAATCACTAAAATTAAAATATATTTTCAAAATTAGTCAAATAATAGGTTTTTAACAAGTATTTTCAGGTTGTTTTAAAACAGATGAAAAAATGTCGGGTGTTAGTAGTGTCAATTAGAGTGGAAATGAAATGAAATGAAAGCAAGGCAAGGGTATCGTTTTAGTCAAAGTATACTAAATTAAATCGCCGCTAACTGCTGTCAATAGCAGTTAGCGAACCGAGTGAAGTTAATCAGTCGTTCTTTGTTACACAGTCTGATTAGAGATTAGAGATTAGAGTCGGCCATTTTTAATAATATTCGTTGTTCGTCAATTTGCTGGTGATGAATATTAAAGTTTTGTTCCAACACATTCAATAACCCCGTGACATCTCCGGTTTTAAACATGCCTGCTACTCTTATTTTCTTTAGTTCGCTGTCGTCATCCAAATCGAACTTAACATCGCTATAACGGCTAATTTCGGCCATCGCTTCAACAAGTGATTCACCTCGAAATATTAAATTACCTTGTCGCCAAGATAAGCTGGCTGCTATGTCGATGGGAGCAACTTTTACTATAGTTTCGGTGACAGTTTTTTCTTCTGGTTTTACCTTTAAATTTAAATTAACTTTTTCGCCTTTAGAGATAGCGACTGAACTTTCTGGAAGCGCGATGCTAGAGTTTTCAAATTCAATCAACTCAAGCTCCGATTGAACCGGTGCTACAAGTACCTTTCCATCCGTTACAATAAGTTCGATAGATTGATTTTTTACTTCGACATTAAAAGCTGTACCGACAGCTTGAATGATTTTTCCTCCGACGATTACGCTCAGCGGACGAGCTTTGTTATGAGCAACATCGATATGAATCTCACCACGTTTCAGTTCAATAATTCTCGCCGTCGGCGTATACTGAACTTCAGCCAAGGTATTAGTATTAAGTACAATTTTGCTACCATCTGGCAAAATAACGCTATCACTTTCTCCAATTTTTGTTTGCAGTATTTTATGGGGATTTTGGTCGACGATTGCTTGTGGAGTAAAAGACGTTGGTTGATCTGAGTTCATATAAACACCCGTCATAAAAACAGCAACAATCGATGCGGCTATTGCACTGGTCCACTTTTTAGATCGATTGCGTTTATCAATGGATGGCGATTGGGGAAATAGATCGGCCAATCGACTTAGCTCATTCATTTTATCCCACAAATGTGCGACTTCTAGCAATACCTTCATATTTTTAGCTGATTCGCCTAACCATTTTTTTAAGCTGTGTTTTTCAGAACGAGCAAGACCACGGTCTAATTTTGCAATCCATTGGGACGCGGTATCTAGCCGGCGCTCTTCAATGTCGATCAAATCTTGTTTTAGCTGTCGTCTTTCTTGGAGCGAATGAATATTTGTCATAATTCGCTCCCCATATAATTATCAGTCAAATTCTCATCTCTCTTACAACTGTGGTTTTTCATCTTGCGCATATAAAGCGTGCAACGCTTCATTCCACTAGCGACATGTTTTTCCACAGTACTTTCACTTATAGCCAAATGCTCAGCAATTTCTCGTTGCGAGCTACCATAAACCTTTTTCAGAACAAACACCTTGCGACACTGGACTGGCAATTGCCTAACCGCGTCACAAAAGTGAGAAAACTCATTTTCGATTAATGCGTTTTCGTACATTTCGTCTTTGTTTTGGTCGCTGAGCAATAATTCTATAGCCAGCATATTTTCAACATTATCGACCAATTTCACGTTGGCCTGTTTTAAATAGTCCAATGCTAAATTACGCGCGGTTTTATACATAAACGACTTAGGTGACTCAATTTTGTCAGTATTTTCAATTTGACAAATTCGCACATAGGTTTCTTGTACAATATCTTCGATTTCGTGAGGAGGTACCATCCTAGAAATAATTCTAGAAAGGCTTTTTCTCGACGCCAAATAGATTTTATGAAACATTTTGTTATTATGCATAGTTTTTTCAGCTGTACCGATACCAATATCGCAAATTGGTAATATTTACCAACAATAGCTTAATAATTCCCCTCAAGTGTATAGTAAGACGACTGGTTAAACAAAATCCGCCATATCGATTTGCTGGTCTGATTAGTAGAGTTTTAGCGGCTGTCAGCGGAAAATTGGCCCATTAAAATAGCGCTTTTAAGGTTTATAAAGCAGAAAGCTTCCAAAAAAGTCAGGCATTTTCTTAAAATACCAAATTCGTTCTTTGTTCTGGAATCTTTTACTGTTAAACAAGATATCGTTTTATTTCGAGCAAAACCACTCTAACTTGTTGATTATATTGAAATATCAGATAGAATGATAAGATATGAACCGAAAATCAATATTCGGTTGTCGATACTCGACAAGATAACGATTACAAAAAGGTTTGCTCAGTCAATCAAAATGATTCGATTAGATAGAACATTGTCGCGAATAAATTTGCGAATAAATTGCCAATTAATATGGAGGAAAACTTTCGATCACTCGTCTCTTTGGTATGTGTGGAAGAAAATCACGCATTTTGGAAATAGAAGTTTGTTGTTTAGTTGTATTTGTATCGTTTTCAGTGGCAGTTTATCGGGTAGGGTAAATGCGACAGTAACCGACTCAAATACTACAACAGAAAAGGCAAAGATCTTTAATTTCGACATTCCAAAGCAAAGGGCCGACTTATCGCTAATTACATTCGCCGAGCAAGCCAACATAACGTTGCTTTTTCCTTTTGATGAAATGAAAAAGTTTAACGCAAATCGTTTGTTGGGACCCTACGACATAATGAAGGGACTATCCATTTTATTGGAAAATACAGGGTTAGAAGCGGAGGTAAGCAAAAGTGGGCAATTATCTATTCTAAAAAAACCGAACACTGAGGAAAAACAACAAATGAATAAAATGCCTAAAAAGAGCATTATAGCGACGCTACTAGCCGCTATTTTTGCCCCTAATGCCGCTATTGCACAAGATTCGGCCGATGGTGCCGAAGATTCCGAAACGGTTCTAATTATTGGTTCACGTAGCCAAAAGACACGAACCATTGCCGATTCGCCTGTTCCTGTTGATATTCTTGACGCGAGCGACCTCTCGTCAATGGGTGGAACTGCCGATTTAACTGATAATCTTAAAGCGCTAATCCCAAGTTACACGGCTACTCCAGCTACCGGAGACGGAAGTGCGTTTGTACGTACGACTTCTTTGCGTGGTACTGCACCGGATCAAACCTTAATTTTGGTTGACGGTAAACGTCGTCATCGTTCTGCCTTATTGCAATTATTTGCTCCAGCAGCGGGTCAAGGTGCGCATGGTGCCGATGTTGGTATGATTCCTGCGATTGCATTGAAACGAGTTGAAGTACTACGGGACGGTGCTGCGTCTCAATATGGTTCAGATGCGATAGCGGGCGTTATTAATTTTGTTACCAAAGACGCTTCCGACGATGGTGTGGTTGAATTGCAGTATGGTCAGCACTATGAAGGCGAATCTAGTTTAAAGTTTAGCTTCAATAAAGGCATGGAAATGGGCGAGAACGGATTTGCCAATTTCAGTTTAGAATATATCGACAATGAAGCGCTATCACGTGGTGTTATTCGACCAGACGCTCAAATATTGCTTGATGCTGGTGTTGCCGGCGTAGGTGCAGACTCTCCTTTTGGCGATGCACCCTTTACCCAATCTTGGGGCCGACCAGAAACCAGCGGTGTGCGTATGTTTCTTAATACCGGAATGGATTTAGGCGGTGGTACAAAATGGTATGGCCGGGTTGGATACGGCAGTACTGATGGACGTTATCGCTTTTTCTATCGTCGTCCGATTAATCCAGCTTTAACGGCTGCGGGCCTTGGACCTAACTCTGCAATTACGGCATTAGCCAACTTAGGTTATACCGGAAATTTACTTGATGTCGGTTTTACTCCCTATTTAGACGGCGAACAAACCGATATTAGTTTAATTACTGGTATTGAAGGCGAGTTAGGCGGCGGAACTTATTATGATATTAGTATAAGCCGTGGTTCAAACGAGCTCGATTATTTCCTCAATAATTCGGTCAACCCAGGTCTAGGAACTGTCGCCAATCCGTTACCACAACGTGATTTTGATACTGGTGGCTTGAAACAGGAAGAAATTAACATTAATGCCGATTTCTCAACACCTATTGGCGAAACACTTAACTTTGCCTACGGTGTAGAATGGCGTGAAGAGACTTATACCACTATCGCTGGCGAAGCAGCCTCTTATTCCAATGCTGATGGTTCTATTGGCGGTGGTGTGAGCGGAATGAAAGGTATAACGCCAGATGATGCTGGTGAGTTTTCAAGAGACAACTTTGCTATTTACGGCGATCTAGAACAAGACGTTAGTGAAGATGTTTTTCTCCAGTACGCGTTAAGATATGAAGACTTCTCAGATTTTGGTAGCACGGTTAACTGGAAAATTGCTGGTCGATATACGGTCAATGAAACTACCGCTCTTCGTGGTGCAGTTTCAACAGGTTTTAAAGCTCCTACGCCTGGACAAACTAATTATCGAGCGACAATTACAACGTTTGATACAACCGGTAATCAAGTTGAAGAAGGTGTTATAGCATCTACTGATCCTCGAGCTATTGCGGCAGGTGGTCAAGCGCTTAAAGAAGAAGAGTCAACCAGTTTAAGTTTTGGTGTCACCTCGGATATTGGCGAAAATACTACCTTAACTGTTGATTGGTACAAAATTGCTGTTGACGATAGAATTTATCGTACCGGTGGTTTAATTGCTGGTGATGGTAGCGCGATATCTTTCTATACTAATGCGCTAGATGTCGAGCATAGCGGTTTAGATATTGTTCTTACAACTGATATACAGTGGTCTGATTCATTATCAACTGATGTTTCATTTGCCTATGGTTACAACAAGATTGACGTTGTTGGCCAAAGGTTAGTTCAGACATTGGACGGAAATGGTAATACGGTCTTAGTTGCTCCAGTTTCTGACGGTAGTATTGATAATATCGAAAACAACTTTCCAAATTCTCGTTTTGTATTGACTACTAATACGGCAATCACGGACGAATGGACGTTAATGCTTCGTGCAAACTTCTACGGTGAGCATTTCGATGAACGCGGTTCATTTAGCGATGGAACTAAAGCGACCATTGATTCAATCATCTATATTGATGCCGAACTTGGTTATCAATACAGTGATGATTTAAGTTTCAGATTTGGCTTTGCCAATATCTTTGATTCGTTCGTCAATGAAATTAACGCGCCTTTTAGTAACCGTCAAAGTGTTGGACTTCAGTATCCACGACGAAGTGCCGCTAACTACGAAGGTGGTTCTTGGTACTTGACCGCGTCTTACGGACTATAAACGCTTTAATTTTTACTGGTTGTTATGACCAGATCTGCCAAGAAAAGCCACGTTTTTGACGTGGCTTTTCTATTTTCGAAATTGCTTAGGTTGCTTAACGGCAAGTATCATTTTTAAATACGATAAATAAAATGAAATTTCCTCCACAAAATTTTGAAAAGCTGAGAGAGTTTTTAATCCTTTTACGACAGGGAGAAATTGAATTAGATGTCGGGAAAAAAAGTCTCAACGCGCTAATCCAAATGGTCAATGATCCGGATTCTGTCGCCGTCAATAATATCGTAGCGCTTGCGGAGCAGACCAGTGTTAGTCCTGCTTCCATTACTCGTTTAACTCGATTGCTTGGTTTCAAGGGGTTTACGCAATTTCAAAAAATCTTTAAGCAGCGAGCAAAAATACCGACTGATTATTACAGTCAAAAAGCAATCAAATTATCATCAAAGGGTCAACTTTCTGCCAAAGTGATGATGCAAAAGCAACTTGTCGCAGCTGGTGAAAATATGCAATTTTGCTTGGACAATATGGAACAGCCGTTGATTCAAAAAGCGGTTAATTTACTTGCTCGCTCACGCCACGTTTATGTCTTTGGACATAAACAATCTTCGGCAATGGCTAATGTGTTACGTTACGGACTTTGTCTAATTCGCCATTCGGTACAAAATCTTGGGCAGTATGAGCATGGCTTAGCAATCGCCTTAGGTCAGCTTAGAAAAAATGATTTAGTAGTTATTTTTGGTTATGCGCCATATTCAAATTTAACCGTCGATTTAGCTGCTACCGCCCATAGCTTATCTTGTCAGGTGTTGGTGATTACTGATTCAACTCTATCACCACTTAACGATTGCGCCTCGGTATCTATATCAATACCTACCGTCGGTGAATATTACACCAATAGTTTAGCTGCTAATGTCATCTTTATTGAAAGTTTATTAAGTCTAACCGCCATCGAATTGGGGCAATCTGCCATTAGCAAACTTCAGTTTCACGAAGACTTAGTCGCAAAACTGAATGCGAACTCATAACATCGCTTTGTTTTAACTATCAATCCGCTATTTTTTACCGTTTTTCTCCGTGATCCTAATGGAAAATTTTGTTACAATATTTTCCCGTCCTAAAGACATCATTAATTTCCTAAATAACGTGCTTAAACAGACAAGAACAATCAGATTTGATAGCTTGTTTGTAGTTCCTGTATTGGTTATTCCAGCGAAATAGAAATTAATGTTGTAATCCTAATTGATTGATATATAAGACTTATTTTGGCGAGTGTTAATGACTAAATTTATTTTTGTGACGGGTGGCGTAGTTTCATCTCTTGGAAAAGGTATTGCAGCAGGTTCTCTCGCAGCATTGCTTGAATCGAGAGGTCTTAAGGTAACAATGCTCAAGTTGGACCCTTATATCAATGTTGACCCCGGCACAATGAGCCCTTTTCAACACGGCGAAGTATTTGTCACAGATGATGGCGCTGAAACTGATTTAGATCTAGGTCATTACGAACGCTTTATTCGAACCCGAATGACTCAGTCGAATAATTTCACCACCGGACGTGTCTACGCTGATGTTTTACGTAAGGAACGAAAGGGTGAATATCTCGGTGGCACCGTTCAAGTCATTCCTCACATTACCGATGAAATAAAAAGCAAAGTCAAAATTGGCGCAGGTGATGCCGATGTTGCATTAGTAGAAATTGGCGGGACTGTCGGTGATATCGAATCCTTACCTTTCCTAGAAGCCATTCGACAGCTCGGTTATGAGCTCGGTCGCGAACGGGCTTTATTTATGCATTTAACCTTGCTGCCATATATTGCGGTTGCGGGCGAACTAAAAACTAAACCAACACAACATTCGGTGAAAGAGCTTCGTTCAATCGGTATACAACCCGATATTCTTATTTGCCGTTCTGATAGAAATTTACCGGCTTCAGAAAAAGCCAAAATCGCATTGTTTACCAATGTCGAAGAAAAAGCTGTTATATCACTGCGGGATGTCGATAGTATTTATAAAATCCCAGCAATTTTAAATGCTCAGGGGCTTGAGCGGCTGATCAGTGAGCGTTTCAAATTGCCTGAGCAAGAAGTCGATTTAACCGAATGGGAGCAAGTGCTTTACGCAGAAGCGAACCCTAACGGAGAAGTTCGAATCGCGATGGTTGGTAAGTACATGGACTTAACTGAGGCCTATAAATCTTTAATCGAATCGCTAAAACACGCAGGATTGCAAAATCGAAGAACGGTTAAAATCGATTTTATCGACGCTCAAGATATCGAAAAGAAGGGCGTTGGACTGCTCGATGAATCAAATGCCATTTTGGTTCCTGGCGGTTTTGGCGAACGAGGTGTCGAAGGCAAAATATTGGCGGCAGAATATGCTCGAGAAAATAAAATTCCATTTTTGGGTATATGTTTAGGAATGCAAGTTGCCGTGATTGAATTTGCGCGAAACTGCGGCGGACTAGAAAACGCCCATAGTAGCGAGTTTTGTACTGAAAGCGATCAACCAGTGGTCGGTTTAATCACTGAATGGGTCAATAAAGATGGCTCGGTCGAACAACGCAATAAAGATTCCGATTTAGGTGGCACTATGCGACTTGGCGCGCAGCCAGCGTTTTTAGCTGAAGATTCTAAGTTAGCAAAAATATATGATAGTTGCGAAATTAATGAACGCCATCGGCATCGTTATGAAGTGAATGAAAATTACGTGGCACAGCTTGAACAAAGAGGATTGAAAATATCCGGTCGTTCGAGCCAGAATAATTTGGTTGAAACCATCGAATTGCCCGATCATCCTTGGTATATCGGTGTTCAATTCCATCCCGAATTTACCTCCACGCCGAGAGATGGTCACCCACTATTTACAAGCTTTGTCGCAGCGGCGCAAGAATTTAAGGAAAAGGAGGAGAGCTAAAATGAAAATCTGTGATTTTAATGTTGGACTAGAACATCCGTTTTTCTTAATTGCCGGCCCGTGCGTGATAGAAAGTGAACAGCTCGCACTTGATACTGCCGGTTACATGAAAGAGGTAACAGGGCGTTTGGGTATTTCGTATATCTATAAGTCCTCTTTTGATAAAGCTAACCGCTCATCTCACCAAAGTTTTCGCGGCCCAGGTCTGGAAAAAGGTCTCAAAATCCTCGAAAAAGTAAAACAACAAATTGGTGTGCCAGTATTAACAGATGTTCATGAAGATACACCCTTTAATGAAGTGGCTAGCGTGGTCGATGTGATGCAAACACCCGCATTTTTGTGTCGTCAAACTAATTTCATTCAGCGAGTTTGCGAACCCGGAATTCCGGTGAATATCAAGAAAGGTCAATTCCTTGCGCCTTGGGATATGGTTCACGTGGTTAACAAAGCGAGAGCAACGGGCAACGAAAATATCATGGTTTGTGAGCGCGGTGCGTCTTTTGGATACAATAATTTAGTGTCTGATATGAGAAGCCTGGCGGTAATGCGAGAAACCAATGCGCCAGTTGTTTATGATGCAACCCATTCAGTTCAATTGCCTGGCGGACACGGCAGTTCTTCTGGTGGACAACGAGAACATATTCCAGTATTGGCTAGAGCGGCTGTTGCAGCGGGGATTTCCGGACTGTTTATGGAAACACACCCGGACCCGGTAAACGCAAAAAGTGACGGACCTAACTCTTGGCCAATGTATGAAATTGAAAAATTGTTATCGACTTTAAAAATGATCGATGATGCAGTAAAACAGCAAGGATTCGCAGAAAATTCGCTATAAATTTTATTGAAAACGGATTCAGTTAGTTACCATTTAAATTATTATCGACGCTAATTAAATAGTGGTCGTTTAACATTATTATCGAGGTTGTATTAATGAGTAAGATCGTCAACATTATTGGAAGAGAAATTTTAGATTCCCGTGGTAATCCAACTGTTGAAGCCGAAGTTATTTTGGAAAACGGTGATATCGGAATCGCCTGTTCGCCGTCTGGTGCATCGACGGGTTCTAGAGAAGCACTTGAATTACGTGATCATGACCAATCGCGTTATTTAGGTAAAGGTGTGTTAAAGGCCGTTGTAAATATTAATACCTTAATTAAAGAAAAGTTGCTTGGATTAGATGTTAATAATCAAACCAATATTGACCAAGTTATGCTAGATTTAGATGGCACTGACAATAAAGAAAATTTAGGTGCCAACGCTATTTTAGCGGTGTCTCTGGCGGCTGCGAAAGCGGCGGCAAAATTTAATCGCCGGCCATTATTCGAACAAATGGGTGAAGGCACGATGTTACCGGTACCTATGATGAATATCATAAACGGTGGAGAACATGCCGATAATAATGTCGATATACAAGAATTTATGATTTTACCGGTGGGTTCTACTAGCTTTAAGGAAGCACTACGTTGCGGTGCAGAAATATTTCACGCGCTAAAAGCGGTACTAAGAGAAAAAGGTTTGAGTACTGCCGTTGGCGATGAAGGCGGTTTCGCTCCTAATCTAGAATCGAACGAGGCGGCTATACAGGCTATTGCAAAAGCGGTCGAAAAAGCAGGTTATAAATTGGGCGAAGATGTTTATTTAGGCCTTGACGTTGCGAGTTCTGAATTCTACAAAGATGGTAAATATGAACTTGCTGGCGAAGGAAAATCATTAACGTCAGAAGAGTTCGCTTGTTATTTAGAAGACTGGGTTAATCGTTATCCAATTATTTCCATTGAAGATGGTATGGATGAAGGCGACTGGGATGGTTGGAAGATATTGACGGAAAAATTAGGGGATAGAATACAATTGGTGGGTGACGACCTTTTTGTAACCAACACAAAAATTCTTGCAGAAGGTATTGAGAAAAACATTGCAAATTCTATTTTAATTAAAGTTAATCAAATTGGTACGCTTACTGAAACCTTAGCAGCAATTAAAATGGCCCACGATGCTGGATATACGGTTGTAGCCTCTCATCGAAGTGGCGAAACGGAAGATACCACAATTGCCGATCTTGCGGTTGCAACAAATGCAGGTCAAATTAAAACCGGTTCTTTATGCCGTAGTGATCGCGTCGCAAAATACAACGAACTCTTGCGTATTGAAGAAAAACTTGGAGAGCGAGCCATTTATCCCGGTAAAAAGGCTTTTAATTGTTTTTAAACTAACATTGGTAATATGACAAAAATATTCGTTGCGATTTTAATTTTTCTAACTGTATGGTTGCAGTACCGTGTATGGTTTGGCAAAAATGGCCAGCAACAGCTGGCTTCTTTGCAAATTAAAATTGAGCAACAGAAAAAACAAAATAAAATACTTGCGACACAAAACGAAAAATTGAAACGCGAAATATTTATTTTACGACATAAACCGGAGGCGCTAGAAGAAAAAGCGCGTGAACAGCTCGGTTTAATCAAGCAAGGTGAAATTTTCTATCGTATTATTCCAAGTGAAAACAATCAGTAATTATATATAAGAGAAACTATTAGCCACTGAAAGGTAACCTAATGACTGACGACAATTTAGATCTTTCGAGCGTAAAGGGCAGTGTAGTGATCGTTCCTGCTGCAGGGGTTGGCAAGCGGTTCGGCGGCGAGTTACCCAAACAATACCAACTCATTAATAACAAACCATTGCTCGACATTACCCTTGAGCTATTTTTGTCTAGCAATGTAATCGATAAAGTTGTTTTAGTCATATCAGCCGATGATGAACATTACAAGGATCTCGCATCTATCACTGATCCAAAAATAATATTAATCGATGGTGGCGATGAACGCCAAATGTCGGTACATAATGCATTGAAATTTTTGTACGATAATGAATTGCCAGACGATGCTCCTTTGTTGGTTCATGATGCTGTTCGACCTTGTTTAAGTCAGCGAGATTTTGACGCGTTATTATCATTCTATGAGAAAAACAAAAAGGCTTGTTTTTTAGCGGAACGTGTTTCCGATTCGCTTAAGCGAATCGACCAAGATGGCAATGTTTTGGCAGACGTTGAGCGTACCGATTTGGTACAAGCGTTGACGCCACAAATGGCTCCCTTTATTGTGATGAAAAATGCCTTTTCGAGCATTATTAAATCGGGTATTTTAGTCACCGACGAAATTGGTGCGTTAACCGATTATGATATCGAAGCACAAGCCGTTTTTGCACAAGATCCTAATCCGAAAATAACTAATAAAAAAGATTTATTAGTTGCTCAGCAAATACTTATTGCTAATAACCTTGCCGAATAGAGAATAAGATTAAATGATTAGAATTGGTCATGGTTTCGATGTACATGCGTTTGGTGGTGATAAGCCGTTGGTGCTTGGTGGCGTCAAAATCGCAGACCATGTTGGTTTAGTCGCTCACTCCGATGGCGATGTCTTATTACACGCGGTTTGCGATTCATTGTTAGGTGCAGCAGCGCTCGGCGATATCGGTACTCATTTTCCAGACAGTGACGATTCGTTTAGAGGAATTGATAGTCGTAAACTTTTGATTAGCGTGAATTCGCTGATTGAAGAACGTGGCTTTCAAATTAATAATTTGGACGTAACGGTTATCGCGCAAACACCAATGATGTCACCCCATTTTTCCGAAATCAAATCAAATATCCAAGACGACTTATCAATTGCCAGCAACCAGATAAATTTGAAAGCGACCACCACTGAAAAACTCGGTTATATCGGACGCAAAGAAGGCATTGCTGTTCATTGTGTTTGTTTGCTCAGTTCAAATGCGTAACTCCATTTGCTAATGGAAAACTCTCAAAATAATTATTCCGAGTTGCTCGAGAAACTGCCACGGGCTTTTAATTCTAATCCTGCAAAAGCTATAATAAAAAGTAAGCCTGAAGATTTCAAAGTGTTTGAAAAACTAACATTTGAACCAAGTGGTAATGGCGAACATTTGTTTTTACAAATTAGGAAAGTCGATACTAATACTGAGTGGGTCGCTAGGCAGCTACAAAAAACCTTTATGTTGAGCTCACGTGAAATAGGTTATGCGGGGAAAAAAGATCGCCACAGTATTTCTACTCAATGGTTCAGCCTTCACCTACCGGGCAAAGAAGTGGATCTATCACTGCTAGACAATAGCGCCTTTAAAATCATTCGATCGATTCGACATCATAAAAAACTAAGGATCGGTAGCGTATTGGAAAATGAATTCGAGATAACTTTAAGAGAATTGACCTCAATAATTGCACGATCAATTATCGATCAGGTGGTTTCTTTAGGTGCGCCAAATTATTTTGGCAATCAACGATTTGGTTTTGAAGGAAATAATCTCGTCAAAGCAAACGAGTTGTTGAACCAAAGAATCAAAATAAAAAATCGAAATAAAAGAGGTTTGATTATTTCAAGCGCGCGTTCGCTAATTTTTAACCTTTTATTGGCGAATAGGATTGAACGGAATTCTTGGATTAATCCGCTAAAAGGCGATTGTATGATGCTCGATGGCACTCAGTCGTTTTTTGTTTTAGATGAATTATCTGACCTCGATGAAAAGCGAATTGCCAAGGGCGATTTACATATTTGCGGTTTAATGGCTGGCAAAAAAAAATCACAAGCTTTAGACGACGCTCTTTTATTAGAAAATACAGTTCTTGAAAATTTTGTTGAATGGTTAAAAGGCCTAGAAAGATTAGATTTAGAAACCAATCGACGAGCTTACCGATGCATTCCCAGAAATTTTAGCCTAGAACAAAATGATGGCGTCGCGATTTTAAAATTCACTTTGTCCAAAGGTAGCTATGCGACAGCTGTGGTTAGGGAACTGGTCGATGCCACTGATGTTTCCATTCGTACAGCCGTAGCTACGTCTGTTACTACAGAGTTCGAAGATTACAAAATTAGTCAGGAGCCAAACTGTGCGAATACTGATTAGCAACGATGATGGAGTCGACGCGCCGGGTCTGACGATTCTCGCCGAAACGATAAAACCGTATGCGGATATTACAGTAGTCGCGCCAAATAGAAATCGAAGCGCGAGTAGCGCCTCTTTGACTTTGGATGTACCACTTAGATTTCATCAAAAATCCAATGGTTATTACAGCGTATCTGGTACACCATGTGATTGTGTGCATTTGGGTTCTCATCAATTAATGAAGCGAAAGCCAGAGATGGTTATTGCAGGTATCAATCGTGGCCCAAATCTTGGCGATGATGTTCTTTATTCTGGCACCGTGGCGGCAGCTATGGAAGGAAGAAGTTTGGGTCATCCAGCAGTTGCGGTTTCACTCGCCAGTCGTAAGGCGGTGCACTATCAAACTGCGGCGAATATGATGTTAAAAATATTAACTAATATTAAACGGATTCAATTGGGTTCAAATACCATATTAAATGTTAACGTTCCTGATCTCCCAGAGAGCGAAATTAAAGGAATTCGTTTGACTCGATTAGGTAATCGACACAGAGCTGATACGGTCATTCCAGCTAAAGATCCGAAAGGGGAACCAATCTTTTGGATTGGGCCGCCAAGCCAACCACAGGATGTTGGCGAGGGAACTGATTTTGCTGCCATAGAACGAGGTTTTGTTTCAGTGACGCCTTTGGTGGTTGATCTAACGGCTTATCAAAGTATGGAAAAAATACAGCCTTGGCTCGATCAATTTCAACAATAGAGAATAATAATAATGAACCTAGATAAACATGCTGGCATCGGTATGACGTCGCAAAGAACTCGTAGCCGATTGGTCTCTCGGCTGCGCGAAAAAGGCATCAAAGAAGAATCGGTGCTAGCGGCGATAGATTCCTCGCCGCGACATATATTTATTGATGAGGCAATGGCCCACCGTGCATACGAAGATACAGCTTTGCCAATTGGTATGGGGCAAACGATTTCTCAGCCCTACATTGTCGCTAGAATGACCGAAATATTGGTCGACAGCGGCATTATGGGCAATGTTTTAGAAATTGGCACCGGCTGCGGATATCAAACCAGTATTCTTTCGCAAGTGTCATTTCAAGTGTTTACCATCGAAAGGATTGACGCGCTGCAAAAAAAAGCAGTTGAACGTTTTAAATCGTTGGGACTTAATAACGTCACCCACAAACACGGTGATGGATTTTTGGGTTGGAAAGAGTACGCGCCCTTCGATGCGATTATCGTCACCGCAGCGCCCGATAACATTCCACCATTATTGGTCGAGCAATTAGCGTTAGGCGGTCGAATGGTTATTCCAGTCAGTCAGCCTAATGGTGAACAGCATTTGATCCTTTTAGAAAAAACGGAAGAGGGAATGTCACAGTTAGAAGTTGAAACAGTGAAATTTGTCCCATTACTGAGCGGCACCCTTTAATGAAAATATTTAGTCGAATGTACGAAGCCTGTTTAAAGTGGGCGAAACACAAACATGCGGTTTATTTTCTAGGCACGATGAGCTTTTTTGAGTCAGTTATTTTCCCTATCCCGGTCGATGTAATGCTTGCGCCAATGTGTTTGGCAAGGCTCGATAAAGCTTGGCACTACGCCTTTGTTGCAACGGTGACTAGTGTTATCGGTGGAGTTTTTGGCTATTATCTAGGGCTATTTTTGTTTGATAGTTGGGTGCAGCCTTTCTTTGTCGAGATGGGCTACATGGAAACATTTAATAATGTAGCTGTTCAAGTGCGTGAGCAAGGCGCTTGGATTGTGTTTATTTCTGCATTTGCACCCATTCCTTATAAACTGGTGACTATTAGTGCAGGTATTACCGAAATATCGATAGTGGAATTTTTGATTGCATCAGTCACAGGAAGGGCTGGACGATTTTATCTGGTAGCATTTTTATTGCGATTAGGTGGTGAGGCGATGGAGAAAAAACTGCATCGAATGATAGATTATATCGGCTGGGCGATAGTAATTGTTGCAATTGTCGGCTACTTGATGTACAAATACATCCAATAGCCTATAAAAACAAGAAGTTAGAGCATTTTGTTAAGGTTGATCATTAAGTGTTGCAATTATCAGTGTTAAATTAACTCGATAGTTGCTCCGCAAGCATCACCCTCAAACAAGTCTATTTTGGTTTGTAGGCACATTTTTTCCAATTCGTTTATTTTGGAAAAGTGTTTAATCAATGGGATGATGTTTGAGTTCACAATGTTAACAAACGGTTTTAAAATCTTAGCTTTACCGATTATCAGCTTAATGCTGATAGCGTGCTCGCATAATACGCCTGCGCCGGTCTATGATTTAAGCTCAGCCGCCAATAAAGCTCAATCGCCTCAATATTCCAATCATAAAAAGTCTGTTAACCGTTCTTACCGTTCGTCCAAGCCAGCGGATGATGGCAAACATCTGGTAAAACCCGGCGAAACACTCTTTTCCATCGCTTGGCGTTATTCGCTAGATCCCAAAGCCATTGCGCGGATTAATCATATAAAAAACGACCGGATTTATCCGGGTCAAAAGCTACAGTTAGAGCCTAAGCCCGAAGTGTTTAGCTCAAAAAACTTACTTGCGGCAATTAATCAGGATTTTCTTGGCAAGAAAACGACCAACAAGTCCAAGCAGAAAACTCATTCACCTAATCGTTTAAAACAATCTCAAAAAGCACCTCAAAAGGTTGCACTGGCCGAGAAAACTCGTACAAATCATTCTAGCAATCGTAATCGAGCATCGATAGGACGATCGAATCAATCAGTCAAGCAGTGGATTTGGCCAGTCAATGGTAAAGTCATAGAGCGTTTTTCTAACAAATCCAATCGCAGCAAAGGTTTGGATATTGTCGCTAAAAAAGGCTCTCCTGTAAGGGCAACGGCTAATGGTAAAGTGGTCTACAGCGGTAGTGGGTTAAGGGGATACGGACAATTGGTAATCATCAAACATAATGATACTTACCTTAGCGCTTACGCACATAACGACAAGATTCATGTATCCGAGAATGAGTTCGTCAAAGCAGGTCAACGGATAGCCGATTTAGGCAATAGTGGCGCTGAACAGAACAAATTGCATTTTGAAATTAGATACAAAGGTAAACCGGTTGATCCGCTTAATTATTTACCTAAATCGGGCCTTTTTTAGATTTTGAGTTGGGTTTTATAAAATTAACTTTATAAAACCTAAAGTTATATTTAATAGTGACGATAACATTAGAGATCGCATTATAAATAAAGAAGAAGTAAAGCAATAAAAATGGTGTGTTTCACAAGGGATTGCTGAGGGAAGTCAATCAGCGGTTTCGTTTTCTGGGATTTCGGTCCCCACGGCAGAGAGAAGCGAAATGACAAAAAGTAATACGATTATAAAAGAAGAAGTGGATTACGAGGATAGCAACGTCGCAGAAGCAACAGTAGAACCTAAGTTCTCTGAATTGCGCGAGATATCTAAACAGGAAAATAAAGCTCCCAAAAAACGACTTGCGAAGGATAAGAACTTTGACGCAACTCAAATCTATCTCGGCGAAATTGGCGCCTCACCGCTATTAACCGCTGAAGAAGAAGTCTATTTTACCCGAAAGGCCCGAAAAGGCTGTGACAAATCTCGAGCCCGAATGATTGAAAGTAATCTCCGGCTAGTGGTTAAAATCGCTCGACGTTATTCAAATCGTGGTCTCGCACTATTAGATTTAATTGAAGAAGGCAATCTCGGTCTTATTCGCGCGGTCGAAAAATTCGACCCAGAAAGAGGTTTTCGCTTTTCAACTTACGCGACATGGTGGATCCGTCAAACCATAGAGCGCGGTATCATGAATCAAACAAGAACCATCCGTTTGCCCATCCATGTGGTTAAAGAGTTAAATGTTTACTTGCGCGCATCCAGAGAACTAGCGCAAAAGCTTGATCACGAGCCAACCGCAGAAGATATTGCTGCAAAGCTCGACAAGCCGGTTGAAACGGTTGCTCGCATGTTGGGATTGAACGAACGGGTCACCTCTGTCGATTGCCCAATTGGCAAAGATAACGACAAACCATTACTAGAAACAATTGCTGATGAAAGAGAATGTGGTCCGTCGAATCGTCTACAGGATGAAGATCTTAAGCAAAGTATCGAATATTGGTTAGAACAGCTCGGTGCTAAGCAAAAAGAAGTTTTAGCCCGTCGTTTCGGTTTATTAAGCTATGAAGCGGCTACTCTGGAAGATGTAGGTCGTGAAATCGGTCTTACCAGAGAAAGAGTGCGTCAAATTCAAGTAGAAGCGCTCAGACGGTTAAGATTTATGCTTGAAAGACAAGGTTTGTCGCT
>Ga0316209_1000917_pt1 | contig 38619 bp, 46 predicted proteins | sample 6monopyrite_MG_FD_204945 | JGI IMG/M metagenome (GOLD analysis project Ga0316209, IMG submission 204945) | Microbial mat bacterial communities from mineral coupon in-situ incubated in ocean water Damariscotta River, Maine, United States -... | ecosystem: Environmental > Aquatic > Marine >...
TGCTTTGTTTGCGCGGCTGAGAAAACTGCGTCTTCCACGTGTAGAGTGATTTGGTGCTGATCCCCAATCGCTCTGAAACCTCCGCAACCCAATATCCGCGATCCACAACTTGCGCGACCGCGTCACGCTTGAACTCATCTGTAAATCTAATTCCTGACATCACTGTCTCCTTGATTCCAAAATTTCCAAGCAAGGTGTCTACTAATCTAGGGACAGAGCAGTTGTGCTGATTGCCTCTGATGCTGGCGCAGGATTTAGGACGCCCAGAAGAATTTGGTCAGGTGGTAGAAGATCGGGGCGGCGAAGATGACGCTGTCGAGTTGGTCGACAAATCCGCCTTGACCCGGAATGAGGTGAGACCAGTCTTTGACGCCGCGGTCGCGTTTGATGGCTGCAAAGACGATGTTGCCGAACATGCCGACGGCGGAAGCCGCACCTGCCATGGCTGCCGCGCCAAGAACGCCAAAGGGTGTGATCCAGCTGATCAATGCGCCGATCAGCATCGCGGAGCCGACCCCGCAGGCGACCCCTTCCCATGTTTTGGGAGAGAGCCCGGGGGCGATTTTTCTGCGCCCCAAGCGCCGCCCAAAGAAGTATTCCAGTAGGTCGCCCAGTTGCACGACCATGACCAGAAATGTCACCAGCAAGATGGACCGGTCGTCGTATCCTGCGATGTCGAGGTTGATCAGAGCGGGCACAAGACTGACGCTAAAGACGGTGATCATCAGCCCCCATTGGGTTTCTGCGACGCGGATCAGGTATTTGTTTGTGTTGCCCCGAAGCGCCGAGACGATGGGGAGCAATAGGAAGGCGTAGACCGGGATGAAAATGGTATAGAGCCCGCCCCAGTTCAGTGCCACAAAGACATATTGTAGCGGCAGCACGATGAAAAATGCCAGTGCCAGTGACATGTGGTCGGCCTGCGCCTTGGTTGTCAGTGTCAGGAATTCGCGCAGTGCCGCAAACGAGGCGAAGGCGAAGAGGATGATGACCCCGACTTTGCCCAAAAGCATGGCAACCCCGATCAGGGCGACCATGCCCCACCAGCTTTGCACGCGGGTCATGTAGGTTTCTAGCACCGGGTTCGGGGTGTCGGGGTCTTGGCGTGCACGCAGCACTTCGCCCAGAAATGTCAGCCCGATCAGGATGATGAAGGCCCCGAGTGTGAGCCAGATAATATCGGTGGTGGTTTCGGTCATGCGCCAAGCTCGGGTTTGAGGTCCGACAGCGCCTTGGCGGCGCGAGAGAGGAATTTATCTTTGGTTTCACCCGGTTGTACATGGATTGGCGCGCCGAAGGTCACGGTGCAGATCAGCGGAAGCGGGATGATTTCACCCTTAGGCATGATGGTGTTCAGGTTTGCGACCCAAGTGGGCACCAGATCGACGTCAGGCCGCGCCAGTCCCATATTGTAAAGCCCTGCCTTGAACGGCAGCAGGTCGTCGGCGCCCATATTGCGGTTGCCTTCGGGGAATATGATCAGGGAAGACCCGTCGTCGAGGGCCGCGAGGATTTTGTCCATCGGCTTGTCGTTGACTTCGGGGCGCCGGTCGATGAGCACGCAGTTGAAAACTTCGGGCCCGATGAAGGCACGCAGTTTGGTTTTGAGCCAGTAATCGGCGGCAGCGACCGGGCGCACGTCGCGGCGCAGGGCCGCGGGCAGCACCGACCAGATCATCGGCATGTCAGCGTTGGATGTGTGGTTGGAATAGTAGACCCGCTGGCGCGGAATGGGCGCGATCCCTTGCCAGTCTGCACGCACGGCGGTGATTGCACGCGCAAATAGTCGGATACAGTGGCCTGTGATGCGGGCGGCAAAGGAGCGTAGCAGGGTCATGTGTGGAACCTTAGCGGGGAAATGAGGATTTGGAAGTGGGCAGGACGGATTTTCACCCATCCTGCCAGTGTTTCGTTTAAGCGTCGCTGTCGTTCACATAGTCTGACAGCAGCTTTTCGTTGCGCGCATCTTCAAGGCGCTGGATGCGGTCCCCGGACAGACGGTCATCAAAGCGGTATTTCACAAAATTGACCAATGCGAGGGTCAATAGCAGGATGCCAATCCCCCAGAAACCTTTGGTCGAGAGTGGTACGTCAGGTGACATGTAGAGCGAGAGCGCGAGCATCCCGTAGGCCACCAAGACGGCGAACCCGTTAAAGAACATGATGAGGGCGTTGTCTGATTTTGTAGCGTTCATGGTTTTTACTCCGGAGTTTTGGTTATTTTGCTGATTTCAAACGATCAAGGACAGATTGTGCCGTGGCACGCGATGCATCGCCAAAGCCTGCGTCGGACATCCGGTCGGTGATTGTGCCGTGAGCCAGGTCGCTGTTGATCTCTGACAGGATTTCACTGTGCTCAAAAGGGTCGTCGCGCCCCAGAACACGGGCGATAAGTTCCTCTGCTTCCTCAATGTTGCCGCCACCGGACACGGGGCCCATGCGCATTTGGATTTCTTGTTCGCGACGCACGGCACGGGCCTGGATCGCACCCTGTTTGAGGTCGATGATCCGGCGGTGGCCTGCCTGAATGCTGCTGCGCAGCCGCAGCACTTTCTGGTCGAGCCGGCGCAGGGTTTCGGCGCGGATCGACATTTCGTTTTCCATCTGCGCGATGGCGGTGGCGGCCTCTGCGGCAAGGTCTTCGTTGTCTGCTTTCAGGGCGGCGGTTGCCCGTTTAGTCAAATCCGCGATCCGGTTTTCAAGCGCTTGGCGCTGTTGGTCTTCCGAGCGTTGGCGCTGGATCAGGCTTGCAAGCGTGGCTTTGGCCGCTTTGAGGCCCTGTTCTGCTTCTCGGATTTTCTGGTCGATCAGCTCGATTGCGAATGCGTCGCGGACCCGGTCTTCGGCCCGTGCGTTCGCCCCGGTGATCAGGGTGCTGAGTGTTTTGAACATCATTTTCTCCAATTCGTGAACATTGTTCATAAATTGGTTCTAGACTCGGTAAGACGGAATGGCAAGAAAAAAATGAACAATGTTCACGAAAGTGGTTTTGTGCCGGTCATCTGCTTGAGAATAAGGCTGATCATCGCGTCGATATTGGCGCTGCGCACGCCGGCGCTGGCGTCGTCCAGCCCCAAAAGAACGATTCCATGCACTGATGAGAACAGGGCTTTGGTCAAAAGAATCAGCTCGTCGGCGGCCATTTTGGGGTTCAGGGCGGCAAGTGGGTCGTGGATATAGCTGAACAAGTGTCCCATTTCGGCGAGATACCAGTCGGGGGGGGCCTCGCCCGCGGGCCGCTCCAGATCGAATAAGGCCCGCCAGAGGTTGTGATGTGTGGCGGCAAAGTGGTGGTAGGCGTGGCTCATGACGATCAGTTGGTCTGTCGGGTCGCGCGGCGCATCGGCCAGAGCCGCCGCCACATCGGTCCCGAGTGTATGGAATGTGCGGGCGTTCACCGCCAGCACCAGATCGTTGAGGTCGCCAAAGACGTTGTAGATGGCCCCCAGCGCACAGCCTGCCTTGGTGGCCAGATCGCGCGCCCGCAATCCCGAGAGCCCGTCGCGGGCAATGGTTGTCTCTGCGATGTTGATCAACTCATCACGCAATGCGCGCCGCCGCGCTGCCACTTTACCTGCCATAATGTCCCTCTTGATTGAACGCAGTTCACCGTAGGCCAGCAAGCCGCGACAGGGAAGGGGTCAGATTTTGACCGGTGCGCCGCCTGCGAAGTTGTTCACGCCATGATAGCTGATGGGATCTTCTTGCATTTGCAGGTGCAGACCGTCGCCGTCGTAAGGGTGCGAGCGAGCGAGGTCTTCGTCGACCTCGATGCCAAGACCGGCCCCTGTTGGCACGGGAATATAGCCGTTTTCGACGCTAAGGCTGTTTTTGATCAGGTTGAAATGGAACGGTGTTTCGATGGTTTCTGCCATCAGGATGTTGGGGATCGAGGCGGCAAGCTGGATATTGGCTGCCCACTCAACGGGACCTGCGTAAAGATGTGGCGCCATTTGCGCGTTATAGCTCTGAGCGAGGATCGCGATTTTCTTGGCTTCCCAGATGCCGCCTGCGCGCCCCAAGGCCGGTTGCAGGATTTGCACACCTGATTTCAGGGCGGCGGCAAATTCGGGTAAGGTGGTCAGCCGCTCACCGGTGGCCACGGGAATGCGAATGGCGGAGGTGACGGCCTGCATGTCGGCGTCGGGCGGGGTCGGTTCTTCATACCAGAGCGGCGAGAAGGGTTCCAAGGCTTGCCCCATGCGGATCGCCCCTGCGGTGCTGAACTGTCCGTGGGTGCCGAACAGCAGGTCGGCGCGGTTGCCAACAGCCGCGCGAATTTTGCGGCAGAATGTAACGGATGTGTCGATGTCGTGCATCGAGGGCATATGCCCGCCGCGGATCGTATAGGGGCCGGCGGGGTCGAATTTCACCGCCGTATAGCCTTGCTCGACCAATGTCAGGGCACATTCGGCGGCCATATCTGCGTCGGCCCAGAAGGCGGGCAAGGGGTGGCGTGGTTGTGGGTAGAGGTAGGTATAGGCGCGGATGCGGTCGTTGATGCGCCCGCCGATCATGGCGTGGACGGGCCGGTCGCGGTCTTTGCCGACCATATCCCAGCAGGCCATTTCAAGCCCTGACCATGCGCCCATGACGGTCAGATCGGGGCGTTGGGTGAAGCCCGACGAGTAGACGCGGCGGAACATCAGTTCGATGTTTTCGGGGTTTTCACCCGCCATATGCCGCCCGAAGACATCGCGGATCACATGGTCCATTGCGGCGGGCCCAATGGAGGAGGCATAGCATTCACCCCAGCCCACGACGCCTGTGTCTGATGTCACTTTGACCAAGATCCAGTAGCGCCCGCCCCAGCCGGGTGCAGGCGGGGCGGTGACGATGATATCGAGGTCGGCGAGTTTCATGGCGCGTCCTTTTTGAGTATTTCGAAAAAAGCGAGGGCTTAGTCGAAGACGATGACATTGCGTTTGGCGGAGCCGGTTTTGGTGTCGGCAATGGCCTCGTTGATCTGGTCGAGTGTCCACGTGCCAGAGACCAGCTCGTCGAGTTTCAGGCGGCCTTGCTGGTAGAGGTCGACCATCCACGGGATGTCGCGAGAGATCACCGTATCGCCCATTTTGGAGCCGATCATGCCCTGTCCGACCGAGGCCATCGCGCCGGGATCATAGGTGGCGTCCGCGCCGATATGGGGCATTCCGACCATCACGACCTTGCCGCCCGCGGCGAGGTATTTTGGCGCTTGGTTGTAGACCGGCACGATGCCGACGGTGACGAAAACCGCGTCTGCCCCGCGCCCGATGATGGCGCGCGCGGCATCCCAAGGGGCGGGGTCCGAGGCGAGCACGCCATCTGTGGCACCAAAGTCTTTGGCGATGGCGAGTTTTTCCGGTGACATGTCCACCGCAACGATGCGCCGTGCGCCTGCAATCCGCGCGCCTTGGATGGCGTTGAGCCCGACGCCGCCCGCGCCAATGACCACAACGTCCTGACCTGCGCGCAGGGCGGCCGCGTTTACCACTGCGCCGACGCCCGTGATGACGCCGCAGGCCAAGAGCGAGGCGGCTTTCATGTCCATATTGCTGGGGATTTTGACGATCTGGCTTTGGTCAACGACGACTTTTTCAGCGAAAGCGCCGCAGTTCATTGCTTGCACCAAAGGCGTGCCATCTGCGGTGGTCAGCGTGCCGGCAGGTGGCGCGCCGGTTTCACAGATCACCGGTTTGCCCGATGCACAAGACGGGCAAGTGCCACAGGCGCGGATCAGCGTGACCACGACCGGATCACCGATTGTGACCCCGCGCACGCCGGTGCCGATGGCGCTGACATGCCCTGCGGCCTCGTGGCCATATACTGCGGGCAGCGTGCCGCCCCAGCCGCCTTCGGCAAAAGAAATGTCCGAATGGCAGATGGCGCAGGCTTTGAGCGTGACTTCGAGCTCGCCCAGAACCGGCGCGCGAAGCTGCACGGTGTCAATCGTCAGGGGCGTGCCGAACGCGTGGCAAACGGCGGCTTTGATAGTGGTCATGAGCGTGGTCCTGTGAAAGCATATGTTACCCCCACACTGCCACCGATTGCGCCAAGCGCAAGTCCCATCCCGACCTTATCTGTCGTTTTGGTCCTTGGGCGGGAGGTTGCGCCGCACTGGCACAAAGATCGCCATCGCCCCCAGAACAAACAGTGCAGAGAACAAGAAAGGCGCGCCGGGCAGGGTGATAGGAGCGTCATCATGGGTGAAGAAAAAGAACAGTTGCGTCATGATGAGTGGTGCCAGGATCGCGGCCACCGCATTGATCGAGGTCAGTGCGCCTTGCAGTTCGCCTTGCTGGTCGTCGGCGGCGGTGCGCGACATGATCCCTTGCAACGCGGGCCCTGCGATGGAGCCGAGGGCCGTCAGCGGGGTCAGCGCCAGAGCAATCCAGCCGTTAGTCACAAAACCCAGAGAGATGAAGGCCACCACGTCGATCCCAAGCCCGAGCATGACCGCGTTGCGTTCGCCAATGCGTTTGAGGATCGGGCGCATCAAGAGCCCTTGTGCGATGGCGATCCCGATCCCGAAGGCCCCCAGAGAAAGCCCGATCATGCCCGGCCCCCAGCCGAATTGCAGTTTGCCGAAATAGGCCCAGATGCTGGGGTAGACGAAGAACGCGATGCTGTAGACAAAGCTGATGATCATCAGGCGTCCGAGGCCGGGCAGTTTGTTGATGCTTTTGAAGGCCCCCAGAGGGTTTGCCCGGCGCCACAAAAAGGGCCGCCTGATCCGGTCTGTGACGGTTTCGGGCAGGGCGAAGTAGCCGAAGATGGCGTTCATCCCCGCCAGAACGGCTGCCGCCCAAAACGGTGCACGTGTGCCGTATTCTGCCAATAGCCCGCCTAAAAGCGGACCGATTACAAAGCCGACCCCGAAGGCGGCCCCGATCAGGCCGAAGTTGGCGGCTTTTTCCTCGGGGGCAGAAATGTCTGCTATATAGGCGGAGGCTGTGGATTGTGTCGCCGCAGTGATGCCGCCGATGATCCGCCCCAGCACAAGCAGCCAGATGGTGCCCGCGACGGCCATCAGCACGTAGTCAAATGACATCACCACAAGTGCGATCAGCAGGACGGGCCTGCGTCCGAACCGGTCGGAGATTGATCCGATCGTGGGTCCGAACAGGAATTGCATGACCGCGAATATCGTGGCTAGGACGCCGCCCCAGAGCGCCGCCTGTCCCAGATCGCCGCCTTCCAGACTTTGGATCAGGTCGGGCATGACTGGCATGATTAGCCCGATGCCCATGCTATCCAGCACGACGGTCAGCAAGATAAAGATCATCGGTAGACGGTTTTTCATGGGTGCGCTCCGCGGGTGCTGACTAGCACCTATCTCGTTCAGCGCGCTGTGCAATAGTAGACAGGATTTTTGCAAGCTCCGACGGATCGGACAGAAAGGGCGAATGTGATGTGAGCATGTTGTGCAGGGTGTCGGGCGGCCAGTCATGGCTCATGGTGGTTTGCATGGCCGGTGGGATGGCCCGATCATCGAGGCAGCGGATGTAATGCGAGGGCACGCGGTGGCGGCAAGACAGCGGAGTTTCTTGCGGTTTGATCGGTTGTGCGCCAAGTTGTCCAACCGCCCAAGCCGCAAGATCGGGGTCCACATCATGGTAGAATTTGTCGGTGGCCATTGCCGGGTTGATTGTAAAGCTGGTTTTGTCTGCGTCGATCTGCACTGCCTCCAGCAAGGGTTGGCTTGGGGCCATGCGCCGCATCTCGCCCAGTGTTTTACCAGCAAACGGCACATAGGCGCAGAGGTAGACCAGCGCGCTTATCTTGTCGGGCGCGATATTGGCAGCGGCTGTGATCGGGTAGCCCGCCATCGAGTGCCCGACGAGGATAACGGGCGCGTCGATCGCGTCGATGATGGCACGCGCGTATAGGTCGAGCGTGACGCAGCCGACCGGTGTTGTGTCCGCGCCGTGGCTGGGCAGATCGATGGCGCTGGCGTCATGCCCCAAAACAGAAAGCTGCGCGATCAGGGGTGACCAGCACCAAGCGCCGTGGCATGACCCGTGGATCAGCAGGAACCTAGACATGACCTGTGGCCCGCATGAAGCCTGTCAGGATGTCGGCATAGGCGATCGGGTCTTCGGCGCAGGGCAGATGCCCGCATCGGGGCATCACTTCGAGTTGTGATCCGGGGATCAGATCAACGGTTTCGCGCACCAGATCGGCGGGGGTCGCCGCATCTTGGCCGCCTGCAATCCCGAGGGTCGGGATGCGCAAGCCCGATGTCGGGGTGTAGAAGTCGGTTCCTGCGATCGCCGCGCAAACACCGGCGTAGCCCACGGGATTGGTCGCGCTGACCATGGCCTGCCAAGGGGCCATATCGGGTGTGCCGTAGAAATCGCGCCCGAACCAGCGTTGCATGATACTGTCCGACAGGGCCGCCATGCCTTGCGCGTGCACCGCATCGATCCGGTCTTGCCAAAGCTGCGGGCTGCCGATTTTTGCGGCAGTATTCGACAGCACCAGGCTGCGAATGATGTCGGGGCGTTTGACCGCAAGCCCCTGTGCGACCATGCCGCCGACCGACAGGCCGATGAACATCGCGTCCTGCACGTCAAAGGCGTCGCAAACCGCCTGTGCATCGCTGACCAGCTGCCCCATGCTGTAAGGCCCATCGGGCACATCCGATTGCCCGTGTCCGCGCAGGTCGTAGCGGATGATGCGCAGCCCGTCAGGTAGCAGTGGCACGACTTTTTGCCACAGATCCAGAGTGGTGCCGAGCGAGTTTGCAAACACAAGTGTCGGGGCCAGTTTGTGGTCGACCCCGTCGAGCCGCGCATGGAGCTGAACCCCGTTATTTTCGGTCTTGATTTCACGCATCGTCAAAAATATCCCACCCTAGAAAAGATCAAGCCGCGCTTTTGGTTTCCCACGCGCGGCTTTCACTTGTTGCCCGATCCATCGCTTGCGCGGGACGCGGAGCAACCCTCCCGGCGCTCACAAAATGAAATTCGCGAGCCGCTGTCAACAAAAACCATGTCTGTGGCGGTGAGGGTCGCAAAATTGTAGGTGGGCGATGACGCGTCGGCGTATCACAGGGTGTCGAGAGCACGCGCGAAGGTGGCGGTGTCGACATTGCCGCCGGTGGTCACAGCGATGACCGTGTCACCTTGGAAACTGTCGGGATAAAACAGCGCTGCAGCAAGCGCCACCGCACCGCCGGGTTCCACAACGATCTTGAGCCGCTCGAAGGCCAGCCCCATTGCACGCAGGCAATCGTCGTCGCTGACCGCCAGTCCCGCGCCACAATGGGCGTGCATGATGGGGTAGGTGATATTGCCCGGTTGCGTGGTGACAATCGCGTCGCAGATTGATGCGTTTGATGGGGTGTTGGCGAGGATTTTGCCCGCCGCCAGAGAGCGCGCTACATCGTCAAACCCCACAGGCTCGCAGGTGCGCACCTGCATTTGCGGTGCATCAGCCGCCAGTGCCAGTGCGATGCCCGAGCTAAGCCCGCCGCCGCCACAGCAGACCGCAACTTGGGCCTGTGTGATGCCGAGTGCGGCGGCTTGCGCTGCGATTTCCAGACCGACCGTGCCTTGGCCTGCGATGACCTGGGGCTCGTCAAAAGGTTTGATCAATGTCAGCCCGCGCTGGTTTGCGATGCGGGTGCCGATCTCGTCGCGGTCCTCGGTTGCGCGATCATATAAAATGACTTCGGCCCCCAAGGCGCGGGTGTTGTCGATTTTTATTTTTGGCGCGTCTGACGGCATGACGATCACCGCCGGTGCGCCGTGTTCCTTGGCTGCAAGGGCTACGCCCTGCGCGTGGTTGCCGCTTGAGTAGGCGATGACACCGCTCATCAGTTGCGCGTCCGACAGCATCGAGACCGCGGCCCAGCCACCGCGAAATTTGAATGATCCGGTGTGTTGCAGGCATTCGGGTTTGACCAGAATGCGCCGTCCCGCGATCTTGTCGAGAAACGGCGATGACAGCAGTGGTGTGACGCGGGCATGGCCTTGCAAACGCACAGCCGCCGCGCGGATCATGTCAATGTTCATGCAGGTCCTCCAGCCATTCGGTGAGCGCATCCAGCGCGTCGTCTTCGTCCAGAAACGGCACATGGCCGCGATCTGCGATGTCGGCGCGAATGATGTCGGGCCGCCGGCGCAGCATTTCATCCGCGCAGGCCTCTGACAACAGATCAGAGTTGGCGCCCCTGATCAGCGCGAGCGGCAGCCCGCCCAAGGCATCATAGAGCGGCCAAAGGTCGGGGGCGGGTTGTGCCAATCCCTCAAGCACCGCATCGCGCAGTTTGGGGTCGTAGCGCGCGACCAGACCGTCGCTGGTTTGCGCGTAATGCGCCCGCACTTCCGCCAGCCAGCGCGCGTGAGGCACCCCTTTGAAGTGCACCCAATTGCGTGCACGGGCACGTGCGGCGTCCTCAAGGTTCGCCTCGGGCGGGTTGATGCCGATGTAGTTTGTGATGACTTTCATGCCCTTGGGGTCGACCTCGGGGCCAATGTCGTTGAGCACGACGCCGAGCAGCCGATCTTTGGCCGTTGCGGCCAAGAGCATTGCGATCAGCCCGCCACGTGAGGTGCCCAAGATGGCCGCCTTTTCCAGCCCCAGATGGTCGAGCAGGGCCAGCGCGTCTGCCGCCTCTTGCGGGATCGTGTAGGTTTTGTAGTCGGCCCAATCGGATTGCCCGCGCCCGCGGTAATCCATGCGGATCAGGCGCACCGGCAAATGCGGGGCGACGTGGTCAAAGTCGCGGGTGTTGCGCGTCAGCCCAGACAGGGCGAGCACGGGGATGCCTGTTCCGCTTTGCTCGTAATATAACTTGGTGCCATCAGCGGCGTTGAAAAAGGGCATTATGGCAGCTCCGGTATCGTGGTGAGGTCGGTCAGGATGTGGGTGGGGGTGGCATAGAGCCTGTCAACGGGGTCGCCCGCGCGGTTGATCCACGCGGTGTCAAAGCCGTAGCCCGCAGCACCTGCGGCGTCCCACCCGTTTGAGGACACAAAAAGCACCTCGGATTTTGTGCAGTCGAAATGCTCTTCGACCAGATCGTAGACCCGGTCGTGTGGTTTGAACACGCCGACGGTTTCGACCGAGAGGATGCCATCAAGCAATGCGGTAATCCCGGCAGAGTGCACGGCGGCATGAAGCATATCGGGCGACCCGTTTGACAATATTGCGGTGCGAGCGCCACGCGCCTTCAGGGTTGCCAGCATCTGCGGGACTTCGGGGTAGGCGGCCAGTTCCCAGTAGAGCGCCAATAGCCGTTCGCGGATGGCGGGGGTGGCAAGTCCTGCCGCTTCTAATGCCCAGTCCAACCCGTCTTGGGTGACCTGCCAGAAATCGCTGTGCCGGTTTGCGACGGACCGAAGCCACGAATACTCCAACTGCTTGCGTCGCCAATTGGCTGCAAGCTCTGACCACTGTGCACCAAGTGCCGCATGGTCGGGCTCGCTGCTGGCTTGTCGCGCTGCCGCGTTCACATCAAACAGCGTGCCGTAAGCGTCAAACACGTAAACTGATTTGGGCATCTTGCGGTCCCTTCGGTGTCGTTGTTTTGCAGATTGCCACGCATTGCGGCGGTCCGAAAGAGGCAAAGCGGTTTGCATCTTTTGGCTGCGGCGCATAGCGTGTCGCACTGAAACCCAAAGAGCAGAGAGACACGACATATGACCCAAGCAAAATCCGGCGATACGATCCGCATTCACTATAAGGGCACCTTGAAATCAGGAGAGGTGTTTGACAGCTCGGAGGGCCGCGACCCGCTGGAATTTACGCTGGGGTCCGGCATGATTATCGGCGGGCTTGATGCTGCGATCCAAGGCATGGGCGTCGGCGAAAAGAAGGTGGCCGAGATTGCCTGTGCCGAGGCGTATGGCCCGATCAATCCCGCCGCCCGCCAGCCGGTTCCGCGCGCCGAGTTTCCTGATGATATCCCCACAGAGGTTGGCACGCAGTTGCAAATGCAAAGCCCTGAAGGTCAGGTGATTCCTGTCACGATTGTTGACGTGTCCGAGACCGAAGTGACGTTGGACGCCAATCATCCGCTTGCGGGCCAAGATCTGACCTTTGATTTTGAAGTTGTGGGTATTGACGCCGCTTAAGTGAAACGGGCGAGGGCCGAAGTGGCCCTTGCCCTTCTTACAGGTTTTCCGCCTGTGGCATCCCCAGAACATGATATCCGCCATCGACGCGGATGATCTCGCCCGTGGTGCAAGCGCCTGCATCGGAGGCCAGATAAACGGCGGTGCCGCCGACCGCTTCCAATGTTGCGTTGGACCGCAAGGGTGCGTTTTCGCCGGTATGCTTATAGGTCTTGCGGGCCCCACCAATCGCGGCCCCTGCAAGGGTTTTCATCGGGCCGGGAGAGATCGCGTTGACGCGGATGCCGTCTGGGCCCAGATCATTGGCAAGGTAGCGCACGGCGCTTTCCAACGCCGCCTTGGCCACGCCCATGACGTTGTAATTTGGCGTGACTTGGTTGGAGCCTTGATAGGTCAGGGTCAGGATTGTGCCGCCGTTTGGCATCAAGGCCATGGCGCGTTTGGACACGTCAATCAGCGAATAACACGAGATCACCATCGAGTTTTTGAAGTTTGCCACGGAGGTATCTGAAATACGCCCCGTCAGCTCGTTCTTGTCGGAATAGGCGATGGCGTGTACGACAAAATCGATGGTGTCCCAGCGTTCGCCAAGGGCGGCGAAAGCGGCATCCATCGACGTCTCGTTTGTCACATCGACATCGACCATGAAATCGGAGCCAACGGATGCCGCGAGCGGTTTGAGACGAGATCCGAATGCCTCACCCTGATAGGTAAACGCGAGTTCCGCGCCAGCCTCGGCCATCGCCTTGGCAATGCCCCAAGCAATAGAGCGCTCGTTGGCAACCCCCATGATCAACCCGCGTTTGCCTTGCATAGAAATGGTCATGTGGTGTCCCTTATTGGTTTTAGTCTAGGTGAACGGTTTGGGACGTGGCGTCAAGTTTTTGCGGTGTTCCGCTACTTTGCCCAATCAAATGTTTTTGCGCCGCGCAGGTGCATGAACACATCCCTGACATCAAAAAACAGACTTACAAAAATAGTTGTCGCGACAAAAGTCATCCAACCGCTTTGGAATGCGCCATGTTCAAATTGCGCTAAACGCCAGACCAGCCACGGCAGCATTACGAGCCAAGGGATATGACAGAGACCTGTAAGTCGCGAAAACGGTTCGCGTCTGTGTATTTGACCCGCGATTATCAGGGTGAGGAGGGCGGCAACGCCAACAATCAGCCCCTCAATGGTGTAAAAGAAAACTATTCCACCCGCGATCTGTGGCACGTTCAGAAGGAAGCCCCAAATGCGGATCATCCCGCCTTGCGCACGGATCGCTCGGATCATTGAGAGGGCATCGTGAATAAGAAACATACGGTACCCTCCACTGTTTTTGCCTTTTACTCCGTAAACTTACTCAACAACATCGACCCGTTGGTGCCGCCAAACCCGAACGAGTTTGTCATGATCGTGTCCAGCCCTGCGTTATCGACGCGGGTTGTGGCGATCTCGGCGGGGGCGAGGTTCGGGTCGAGGGTTTCGACGTTGATCGAGGGCGCGATGAAGTCGTTTTGCAGCATCAACAGGCAATAGACTGCCTCGGAGGCCCCTGTCGCGCCTTGGCTGTGCCCCGTCATGGATTTGGTGGATGATACGGGCGGGGTGGTGCCTTGGCCGAAGACGCGGCGCACCGCTTCGATCTCACCCACATCGCCCACAGGCGTTGATGTGCCATGCGCGTTGATGTAGCTGACCTTGCGGCCTTCGGGCAGGGATTGCAGTGCCAAACGCATCGCCCGCTCGCCGCCTTCACCGGACGGCGCCACCATATCGTGGCCGTCAGAGGTCGCCGCAAATCCTGTGACCTCGGCGTAGATTTTCGCGCCGCGGGCTTGGGCGTGCTCGAGGGATTCCAGCACCAGCATCGCGCCGCCGCCTGCGATGACAAAACCGTCGCGATCGGCGTCGAATGCGCGCGAGGCTTTCTCGGGCGTGTCGTTATACTTGGACGACATAGCCCCCATCGCGTCGAACAGGCACGACAGCGTCCAGTCGAGTTCTTCTGCGCCGCCCGCAAACATCACGTCTTGTTTGCCCATCATGATCTGCTCGGACGCAGAGCCGATGCAGTGCAGGGACGTGGAACAGGCGGAGGTGATCGAATAGTTGATGCCTTTGATTTTGTATTGGGTCGACAGGTTCGCCGAGATTGTCGACGACATGCATTTTGGCACGGCAAATGGCCCGATCCGCTTGGTGGCCCCTGTGTCTTTGACCACGTTGTGCGCGGTGAACATCGCAGAGGTGGATGGCCCGCCGGAGCCTGCAATCAGGCCGGTGCGCGGGTTGGAAACGGTGTCCGCGTCCAGCCCCGCATCAGCAATCGCCTGACCCATCGCGATATAGGCATAGGCCGCACCCGGCCCCATGAAGCGCAGCGCACGCTTTTCAACATGTTCGGTGATGTCGAGTTTGACCGTGCCCGCGATCTGGCTGCGGAAGCCATGTTCGGCCATCTCGGGGCTGGCCACGATGCCGGAGGTGCCCGCCTTGAGAGAGGTCAGAACCTCGTCCGCGTTATTTCCGATGGGGGATACGATCCCCAGACCTGTGATGACGACGCGACGCATGGGTACTCTCCTGTATTCGTGTTGGGTCTTTGTAGGATGGGGATGGGCGGAGGTGCAAGTGGGTAGGCGCGGGTGCGCGGGTGCGTTTGGTTTCAAATAAAGTGTTTGACATGATACCATTTAGTATCATAAAAGCGATACCGAAAGGTATTATTATGGAACATAGACGACAAAACCTCCGATCCTTGATGACGCAAAGCCCCGTGCTACGTTGTGCGTTTGATTGCGCGATGAAGCCATGACCGCCCCCGAGCAGATGGGGTTTCGCGCGCTTGCTGATCCGACCCGCCGCAATATCTTGCAGCTCTTGGCGCAAGACGACATGACGATCGCAGAGGTTGCCGAGAATTTTCAGATGACCCGTGCGGCTGTGAAAAAGCATCTCACGGTGCTGAAAGACGGCGGGCTGATTTCGGTGCAGGTGCGCGGCAGATCGCGGCTGAACCGGCTGAACCCGAGCGGATTAAAACAGGTATTCGACTGGTTTGGTTTCTTTGATGCCTTCTGGGACGACCGCCTCAACACACTTAAAACTGAAATTGAAAAGGACATGCAATGACCAAAACGGTATTACGAAAGTCGATTTATCTGAAGGCAACGCCAGCACAGGTCTGGACCTATTTGACCGACCCTGAAAAGCTGGCGATCTGGTTTCACAAGCCGCCGTCGGCATTGGTTGAGGGCGCCTATGAGATGTTTGGTGTCGACAGTGGTGACAAGTTGATGTGGGGCGAGGTGCTGGTTGCCGACCCGTTTTCGCGGCTTGAATATACGTTCACAATCAAGCCGATGGGCGATCAGACAAGCACCGTGAAGTGGCAGTTGCACGAGGTTGACGGTGGCACGCATTTGTCGCTTGTGCACGAGGGGCTGCCGCAGGGTGCAGAGGCCTTTGGTCTTACGCTCGCGCTCGACAAGGGGTGGGATGATCATCTGGCGCGGATGCGCGCCGACGCGCACGAAAGTTAGGTGCTGCGTCTTTTTTGGAGTGCGGGGGCGCAGGTTTAAGTGGAAAGGAGTGTTGCCCTCGGGTCCGATTGCCAACAAGCGGCGCGGCTTTACGCAAGGGCGTCAGGACCACTTCCAAGTGCAGGGATCCAGATCCAGAAGTGTGGAAAGTTGTGCATAGAATTCGGGTTCGTCTTCCTTGAGGGCCATCGGCTTTTCCAAAAAAGCCTCGATCGCGACAGCAAAAAACTCTTGGTGGTTCTCTGCGCCATAGGCAAGCAAAACGGTTTGGCGGTTTGCTTGCACGTTGTGGAGGTGGCGTTCATATGCGTTCAGGATAACGCGCTCCCAGTCGCCAAAACTTTGGCGCTTACTCAGCACAGGGACGCCGTTTGTTTGTCCCGAAAGGTTGTCAAGCTGGTGGGCGAATTCGTGTAGCACAACATTTTGTCCGTCGGTGTCATTTTCTGCCCCCTCTACGGTATGGGCCCACGACAGGATGACCGGTCCGCGCGCCCAGCTTTCCCCTAACCGCACGATTTCCTTTTCGGCGGTGACAAAACCATTCTGCATCATTTTCTTGGATTTGAACGCTCCCGGATAGACCAAAATAGTCCGAAGCGTATCATACCAAGCCTCGGTATTGACGACGAGAATGCAGGCTTGTGCCGCAATGGACAGTTGCATTTCTTTTGTTATTTCCAGCCCGTCGCACCCGACAAAGTCGACCTGTTCCAAAAACAGACTGATTTTCCCCTCAAGCTTTGATTGCAGGTCTTGCGGGAGCCTTCGAACAAGAGGAGCTTGCGTGCCTACAATGCGACGCTCTTCATCCGTTAATGCAGATTGAAGAAGCTTTTTGCGCTGCGTTCGCTTGTTGCGGGAATGCATGACAAACATACCCGTAACCAACGCCACAATGACAAAAACAATGGGTATCACGATCTACATCTCCGGATACTTTATGTCGTAACAAGCTCGCGCTTGGTCACGAATGTCAGTGGTCTTCTGATAAAGCCGATAGTTGTCAGCTTTCTGATAACGCGACCTTCATGTCCTTGACCTCATAGATTACCTCACCGTCGGCTTCGACGATCCCGTCAGCGACGCCCATTGTCAAACGACGTGTCTGGATCGCTTTGGTGAAGTCGATTTTATAGGTCAGCATTTTACGGTCGGGGCGCACCATGCCTTTTAGTTTCACCTCGCCCACACCCAGCGCATAGCCGCGCCCAAGCCAGCCGCGCCAGCCCAAGTTAAAGCCGGTGAGTTGCCATAGCCCGTCGAGCCCAAGGCAGCCGGGCATGATCGGGTTGCCGGGGAAGTGGCATTCAAAGAACCACAGGTCAGGGGTGATGTCGAATTCTGCGACGATGTGACCCTTGCCATGCGCGCCGCCATCGCCGGAAACTTCGGTGATCCGGTCCATCATCAGCATGGGTGGTGCGGGCAGTTGCGCGTTGCCCATCCCAAAAAGTTCACCACGGGCGCAAGCGAGCAGCCCTTCTTTGTCGAAACTGCTGGGATAGTTGGACATGAGAGCTGCCTTCTTATTGCATGGATTCAAGTGCTTCGTGCTGGTTTAGCACCGCAGGCGTGCGCGGGGCAAGGGAGCCCGCTTTCGTTTTTGTTTGATCCCGGCGCGGTTTCCCCCATATGAAGAGGGGTTAGGGAGACGAGGTTTTATGGCGGACACACACACATCACGCAGCACCGCATGGCTGGCGGGGGTTGGATTGCGCCCCACACGGCAGCGCATGACGCTGGCATCGTTGTTGGTGGGGGACGGCCAAGACCGGCATGTGACCGCGGAAGGGTTGTTTGATGCAGCCTCGGGTGTTGGCGAGAAAGTGTCGCTGGCGACGGTTTACAACACATTGCGCGCGTTTTGTGAGGCCGGATTGATGCGTGAGATTACCGTCGATGGAGCGAAAAGCTATTTTGACACCAATATGACGGATCATCCGCATTTCTATTGGGAAGATACCGCCGAATTGACCGATGCGCCGGCGCAGCAGTTGGAGATACGCCGCCTGCCGGATGTGCCCGAGGGGGCCGAGATCGCGTCGGTGGATGTTGTGATCAGGTTGCGGCGCACCTAGTCCGTCTTAAGCAGGTTTTTTGTTTAACATTTGTTTACCAGAATCCGCCTAGCGTTTTGTTATGACAAAATATCGACGCGCAGATGTGCCCGGTGGCACCTATTATTTTAACGCCTGTTTGGCGGACCCAGCGAGCACGCTGTTGGTCGATCAGGTCCAGCTTTTGCGCCACGCGGTAAGTTTGTGCCAAAAGCAGCGCCCTTTTGCGATCAACGCGGCTGTGGTTTTACCGGCGCAAGTGCAGATGATTTGGACGTTACCACCTGATGACGCGGATTATGCGGCGCGCTGGCGGATGATCAAATCGACGTTTTCACGGCATCTGCCAGTTGGGACAGTGCGCAGCGCGAGCATGATCAAGCGCGGTGAGAAAGGCATTTGGCAGCGCCGGTTTTGGGAGCATCTGATCCGGGATCACGATGATTACGCGCTGCATGACCATTTGATCGCAACCGCGCCGTTGCGTGCGGGTCTGACCCGCGATGGATCAGACTGGCCGCTGTGTTCTGCCTATAAGCGTAGGATGCGATTTGCCGCATCACGCAGTATGTCGGTGGCTTAGAACCATTGCCCCGGTTCCATCAGGCCCAAGTCGAGCAATTGCTGCGAGTGCCATTCAAATGGCGCTGAATTATGCCATCGGAAATTACTGATCTGCGCGGCGCTGACCGGATTGCGTTTGAGCGCCTTTGCGGTCCGGAATGAACACAGTGACGCGGTGATGCTATGGTGCCAAGGGCAGGCGTAGGTATTGTACTCTTGATCATTGAAGGTGTGATTAGGGTTCAGCCGGAGCCCTGGTTTTGCCCGGAAGATCGAGATGCGATCAATCCGGCGGCGCGGCATAGGCACATGTTCTTCAAAGCGCCAGCGCAGCCCGCCGAAGAAGTCCAACTGCCGCTCGGCGAAGTTATTGTCTTTGTCCTTGCGCGCCAGTGCATAATAGCCCGATTTATCCATATAGGCATCATCCAGAGAGACCGCATTGGGGTGCGCAGTCAAATCCCCTGCGTAGAGATCTACCACATAGGTCAGCACGGCATCGCGCCGTTCTTCGGTGTGGAACGCCAGCATTTCGCCAATCGTGCGGTTTTCGCAAAATGGAAAGAAGATATATTCAGTGTTGTAGCCGTAATAGATCCATTGCGAGGGCGCTTTGTCGATCACCGCGTTGACCACACGGGTCAGGGCATTTGCGCCGGACACATCAAAACCCACCCGATGCACCGTGTCAGGCAGGTCGTCGGGCAGGGCAATGTCAGTGACGCCAAAGGCCGCGACGCAGCAAAACCCTGTCGAGAGGCAATGCCGGACGGTGCTGGCGGCTTCGATATCGTCTTCCAGAAAGATCAGCGCGATTGGCCCTTTGGCGAGGGCGGCGGCCCCGTCGGTAAGAAAGGCGTCGAGGGAGAGGTGGTGCTTCATGCCTGACAGGTTCCTGCTGTTTGATGTAAAATGCGTGAAGCGGCTCTCCATTGCAAGCGGGCAGCAACGGGGCTAAACCCCGATCTTGTCCGAAATCCTGCCCGAAGGTGCCCCATGTCCGATCCAAAGAAGCTGTTTATCAAGACCTATGGTTGCCAGATGAATGTTTACGATAGTGAACGCATGGCAGAAGCGCTGGGCGCGAAGGGCTATGTCCAGACCGACACGGCCGATGGTGCGGATATGATTTTGCTGAACACCTGCCATATTCGCGAAAAGGCGGCCGAGAAAGTCTATTCCGATCTGGGCCGCCTCAAGCCGCTTAAGGACGGGAATCCGAATTTGAAGATCGGCGTGACCGGCTGTGTGGCCCAAGCCGAGGGCAAGGAGATCATGCGCCGCTCGTCGCTTGTTGATCTGGTTGTTGGTCCGCAATCCTATCACCGCCTGCCTGCGATGGATGACCTGATCCAAACGGGCGCCAAGGCTCTCGACACCGAATTCCCCGAAGATGACAAATTCGAAACCCTGAAATCGCGCAGCAAGACCAAAAGGGGTCCAACCGCATTTTTGACGGTGCAGGAGGGCTGCGACAAGTTTTGCGCCTTTTGTGTCGTGCCATATACCCGTGGCGCGGAGGTCAGCCGCCCTGCCGATCGAGTTGTGCGCGAGGCGCGCGAACTGGTTGAAACCGGCGTGCGCGAAATCACGCTTTTGGGGCAGAATGTGAATGCCTATCATGGCCATGAAGGTGGGCTTGCCGGTTTGATCTGGGCGCTGAACGATGTGGACGGGTTGGAGCGCATCCGGTTTACCACCTCGCATCCCAATGACATGGATGATGCGTTGATTGAGGCGCATGGCACCTGTCCCAAGTTGATGCCCTATCTGCATTTGCCGGTGCAATCGGGGTCTGACAGGATTTTGAAGGCGATGAACCGCAAGCATACCGCGCAGGGCTATATCAAGCTGATTGCCCGCATTCGTGAAGCCCGCCCCGACATTTTACTGTCGGGTGATTTTATCGTCGGGTTCCCGGGCGAAACGGAGGCCGATTTCGAGGCGACATTGGATTTGATCCGCGCCGTGCAATATGGGCAGGCCTATTCGTTCAAATATTCGACCCGCCCGGGCACGCCGGCGGCCGAAAAGCCGCAGTTGCCCGATGATGTGATGGACGATCGCTTGCAACGATTGCAGGCGCTATTGACCGAGCAGCAGCGCGCGATTCAACAGTCTATGATCGGCCGCGAAGTCAGTGTGTTGTTCGAGAAGAAGGGGCGCACAGAGGGGCAAATGATCGGCAAGTCCGAGTATTTGCACGCCACTTTTGCCGATGCGCCCCAGGATGTGCTGGGCCAGATACGTCGCGTCAGAATCACGCAATCAGGCACGAATTCGCTAGGTGGCGAATTGATTAGCTAAAAGCGGGTCGTTTACCAATAGCGCCGTAGAGCGTGCAACAGCGTAAATTCTGTCACCAATAAGACATGAATTGACCATACTGTTTCGAAACACGACACAATATATAGTGTTTTTTTCTTTCTTTTTCGCCCCAATTTGCTAGAGTCCCCATAATTGGTAAAAATTGGCCGAAACGTTCTAGTGACGGTATAAAAAGTAAAGGATAGGGAAGTGGCAAGATCATTTAAAGATACGCTGCGCATGTTCGCAAGTGGGTTTGCGGCCGTCGCGATGTCGTTGGCGTTGGTTGCGGAGGCCGCACAGGCGCAAGGGCACCCGCCGGCGCGCACAGTGGTTGGTGAAGAATATACCCCAACAATCTGGATCGATCCCGATGGGTGCGAACACTGGGTGATGGATGACGGTTTTGAGGGCTATATGTCGCCAAGGCGCACCCGTGACGGGCGTCCAGTGTGCCGTCGTTCGCAAATCTGTGGCGTGATCCCGTCGGATCAGCTGTTCCGGACCGACAAATCCGACATCGATGAAAACGGGCGTAACCAGCTCGACAACTTCTTCAAGACGGCAAATGCCTTTGGCTTCCTGATCTATGGCCACACCGACGCACGCGCCTCTGATGAATACAACATGGCCTTGTCAGACCGCCGCGCAAACGCGGTTGCAGACATTGCACGCGCGGCCGGTGTCCGTGTTGTGGACGTCAAGGGCTTTGGCGAGCGTCAGCCGCGTGCGTCCGGGAATTCACCCGAGGCATTGCAGCAAAACCGCCGTGTCGAAATTTACTGTGTGCGCTAGGGAGCAGATGATATGCAAATGATAACTATCGCAAAATATGTTGCTCTTGGCGGGTTTTTAAGTGCCTGCGCTTCGATCGAAGGTGGCGAGCGCACAGGCGCGGAACGCTCTGTTGATGCTGGCATCGACAGCAAAAGCCTGACCCAACTTGTTGCTGGTGTATGGGTTTCGCCCGATGGCTGTGACTTCTGGTTGATTGATGATGGCTTTGAAGGGTATCTTTCGGACCGCTTGACACCAGACGGACGCCCTGTGTGTTCGGGCGTTGCGCCACCAAACACAGTGGTTGGTCCGTTCCGTGAAGGGTCTGACATTCCCGACACGCTCTAGGCGTGATTGGTGATTGAAATTCAAAGGGGCCGCAGTGAAATCTGCGGCCTTTTTGTCGTTTTGGCGCGCTTGGACTTGCCAGCGCCCGCCCGCCACGCCACTTAGGGCATACAGGATCCATGCTACAGGAGAGATGATTGGACGTAGACATCAACAAGGTTTCGGAATCCGCACTGGAATTTCCCGACAATTTCCTGCTGATCGACCTTTGCGGTGAATATGATCGCAATCTTGCCACGCTGGAACAGTTCTATGAGGTGCAGATTTTGCGCCGTGGAAATCAACTGTCCGTGGTGGGTGAAGAAGGCCCGCGACAAGAGGCTGTGGCCACGCTCAAGGCGCTTTACCAGCGGCTTGAGGCGGGTCGCAGTCTTGAAGCAGGCGATATTGATCGCGAATTGCGCATGGGGGGCCCGGCTGTTGCCACGCCGCCCGGGCCGTCGGATCAAAAAGAGCTGTTCAAGGGTAAGCTGACCGAGCGCGTCGAGATCAAGACCCGCAAAAAACTGGTCGAGCCGCGCACCGAGGCGCAAAAGACCTATGTCGAGAGCCTGTTTGATAAAGAACTGGCGTTCGGGATTGGGCCTGCGGGTACGGGCAAAACCTATCTCGCAGTGGCTGTCGGGGTGAACATGTTGATCAGCGGCAAGGTTGACAAGATCATCCTATCGCGCCCTGCGGTCGAGGCGGGTGAAAAACTTGGCTATCTGCCCGGTGACATGAAGGACAAGGTCGACCCTTATATGCAACCGCTTTACGATGCGCTGGGCGATTTCTTGCCCGGCAAGCAGATGGCCAAGATGATGGAAGAAAAGGTCATCGAGATTGCACCCTTGGCCTTCATGCGCGGGCGCACTTTGTCGAATGCATTTGTTGTGCTGGACGAGGCGCAGAACGCCACTTCGACGCAGATGAAAATGTTTCTGACCCGGTTGGGCGAAGGCTCGCGTATGGTGATTACGGGCGACCGCACGCAGATCGATCTGCCCCGCGGCGTGAATTCGGGGCTTTGGGATGCGGAGCGTTTGCTCAAGCATATTCCCAAGATCAGTTTTAATTATTTCACCTCCAAAGATGTGGTGCGCCACCCGTTGGTCGCGGCCATCATCGAGGCCTATGAGGCAGAGGACGCAAAAAGGCTATGATTGTCGATTGTATGGTGGAGGACCGGCGCTGGCTCGCCGTGGATTTGGAAGCCCGCGCAGAGGCGGCAGCGATTGCCACTTTTGAAAACTTGGGTATCGCCGGTTTCGAGATCAGCCTGTTGGCCTGCAACGACGCGCGCATTGCCGATTTGAACGCTGATTTTCGCGGCAAACCGACCCCGACCAATGTGCTAAGTTGGCCATCTGGCGAGCGCGGGGCGAAAGCCGATGGAGAGCGCCCTATTTCGCCGTCCACGCATGACCCCGAGCTGGGCGATATCGCAATTGCCTATGAGACATGTGCCGCGGAGGCGGAAGCCGCGGGCAAATCACTGGCCGATCACAGCACGCATTTGGTGGTTCACGGCATTTTGCACCTTTTGGGCTATGACCACGACCGTGACTTGGACGCCACCCTTATGGAGGGCTTGGAATCGGCGATACTTGGCAATATGGGCATGGCTGACCCATATAGGGTGTAGGTGCCGTGTTTTGGGGCCGCTAGATGGATTTAGGTAAGGACACAATGGGCGACACAAGCGACGGATCCTCTAGTGCAGCGCAAAGCGCGCAGGACGATCTCACGGACCAACCAAACCGCGGCTTTATGGGCCGCCTTTTTGATGCGCTTAGCCCGGGCGAGACGACGGAGCCGGAGGTCGTCGAGTATCAGGGTCCAAAGATGCCATCACCGATGCAGGGCATGTTGAACCTGCGCCGGATGCGCGTCGAGGATGTGGCCGTGCCCAAGACCGATATTGTTGCAGCACCGATGACCGTGACCAAGACCGAATTGGTCGAGTTGTTCCGCGAAAGCGGTTTGACACGCCTGCCGGTTTACGACGGCACATTGGATACGCCTATCGGCATTGCGAATCTGAAAGATTTTGCGTTGAAATACGGGTTTAACGGCAAGGGTGCCTTTGATCTGCGCGCAATGTTGCGCCCGTTGATCTATGTGCCACCATCCATGCCGCTGGGTGTCTTGTTGCAAAAAATGCAGGCCGAGCGCATCCATATGGCGCTGGTGATTGATGAATACGGCGGCACTGACGGGCTGGTGACGATCGAGGATTTGATCGAGCAGGTTGTGGGGGCCATTGCCGACGAGCATGACATTGACGAAGCAAAAAGCTTTACCCGCGAAAGTGACGGCGTTTATCTGGCGCTGGCGCGCACGTCGCTTGAGGATTTCGAGGTGGAGACCGGTCAGGATTTGACCGCGCATCACGAGATCGACGAAGAAGAGGTCGATACGCTTGGCGGTCTGGTTTTCATGCTTGCCGGGTCTATTCCTGCCCGCGGCGAAATAATTTTGCACCCCAATGGAACAGAGTTTGAGGTGCTTGACGCCGATCCGAGGCGGATTAAGCGTCTGCGGATCAGGATGCCGGGAGCTAGAAGTGATTAACATTGTGATGATTGTGGCGTTAGGCGCACTGGCTGGATTGGGGCAGGCACCGCAAGGGTGGTGGATTGTCACGGTAGTGGCCGCTGCATATTGGCTGCTGCGCGACATAAAGACGCCACGCGCGGCATTTTTGCACGGCTGGTTGTTTGGCTTGGGCTATTTCGGGATGACGCTGCGCTGGATCGTGTCGCCATTTCTGGTTGATCCTGCCGCGACCGGGTGGATGGCGCCGTTTGCCATTTTGTTGATGGCCGTCGGGGCCGGATTGTTTTGGGGCATTGCGCGCTGGGTAGCGCACCGTTTGGCCCCTCAAAGCATTGCTATGGCCGGGCTTGCGTTGATCGGAGCCGAGGTCGCACGTAGTTATGTTTTTACAGGGTTTCCATGGGCGCTGTTGGGTCATATCTGGATTGGCACGCCGCTGGCACAGGTTGCCGCATTTGGTGGACCGCATCTATTGACGGGGATCACTGTTGGATTGGCGGCTTGCGGAGCATGGCTGGTCAAGCGCCATTATGTTGCGGCTGTCGGGCCCGTTTTGGCGGTTGTCGGGTGGGTCGGTTTGGCGCTGGGTCCGGCGCCGCAGAGTGAGGGTCCGATTGTGCGGATGGTGCAGCCGAATGCCAAGCAGTCCGAAAAATGGGACCCCGAAAAGAGCCAGATTTTTCTGGACCGGATGATCGCATTTACCGCGCAGGGCGTGGTTCCTGATCTTGTGGTCTGGCCCGAAACGGCAGTCCCTTATTTGTTGCAATATGCCGGTCCTGTATTGGCGCAGGTGTCCGAGGCCGCGCGCGGCGCGCCGACCGTGCTGGGCATCAACCGAAATGAGGGGACGCGTTACTACAACTCGTTGGTTGTGGTCGGGCAGGGTGGCTCCGTCTCTTCGGTCTATGACAAGGCGCATCTTGTCCCGTTTGGCGAATATATCCCAGGTGGCGATCTGCTGCGCAAAATCGGGATTGACGGGTTTTCCCCGATGACTGGCGGCGGGTTTACTGCTGGGCAAGAGGGAGGCACCATCGAGATTGAGGGCATTGGCATCGCCCGTCCCCTGATCTGTTATGAGGGTATTTTTGCAGAGGAAATCGGCGCAGCCGAGCGTCCGCGCCTGATGGTTCTGATCACCAATGACGCTTGGTTTGGTGCAGACGCAGGCCCGTTGCAGCATTTGGCCCAAGCAAGGCTGCGCGCGATCGAGCAAGGCATACCCATGGTGCGGGTGGCCAATACCGGTGTCACGGCGATGATTGATGCCCGCGGACGGGTTACCGCGCAAATCGGCATGAACGAGGCGGGTTTTATTGACGCGCCCTTGCCAGATGCCATGCCCGCCACAATATATAGCAGGTACGGGGATTGGCCCATTCTGGGTCTGTTGCTCGCAGCGCTTTTTGCGACTGGCGCAAGGGCAAGACGGTATTCAAATTGACGATCCGAAAATGACCCATTAAGTGGGATAATCACCGCCACAACGGCTTCCTGACGTGGCGGATTATATGGAATGGAGCACTACAAATGACACGCAAAGACTATATTTTCACTTCGGAATCCGTTTCCGAAGGCCACCCAGATAAACTTTGTGACCGGATATCTGACGCGGTTCTGGATGCGTTTTTGACCCAGGAACCAGAGGCCCGCGTGGCCTGTGAAACCTTTGCCACGACCAACCGCGTTGTGATTGGTGGCGAGGTAGGCCTGTCGGACAAGGCGATGTTGGCCGACTATATGGGCCGCGTTGAAGGTATCGCGCGCGCGTGTATCAAGGACATCGGCTACGAGCAGGACGCGTTTCACCACGCGACATGCAAGATTTCGAATTACCTGCACCCGCAGTCAGCGCACATCGCCCAAGGCGTCGATGCCAAAGACGGCAAGGAAGAGGGCGCTGGCGATCAGGGGATCATGTTTGGTTATGCCACGACAGAGACCGATCAGTTGATGCCCGCGCCGATCCAATATGCGCACGCAGTCCTCAAACGCTTGGCCGAGGTGCGCAAAGATGGCACCGAACCGACCCTGCGTCCTGATGCCAAAAGCCAACTTTCGTTCCGCTATGTGGATGGCGTGCCGGTTGAGGTGACGTCGATTGTGTTGTCGACGCAGCACGCGCTGGAGACCCAGACCAGCGCGGATATCCGCGATATTGTCGAGCCATATATCCGCGAGGTGCTGCCCGATGGTATGATCACGCGCGACACTAAATGGTGGGTCAATCCGACGGGGACCTTTGTGATTGGCGGCCCTGACGGGGATGCGGGTCTGACGGGTCGCAAGATTATTGTTGATACTTATGGCGGTGCAGCCCCGCATGGCGGCGGCGCGTTTTCGGGCAAAGACCCGACCAAGGTGGACCGCTCCGCGGCCTATGCGGCGCGCTATCTGGCGAAAAACGTGGTCGCATCCGGCATGGCAGAGCGCTGCACGATCCAGCTGTCTTATGCCATTGGTGTTGCCAGGCCGCTGTCGATTTACGCGGATTTGCACGGCACGGGGGATGTTGATCCTGCCGCTGTCGAGCGCGCTGTAAATACGGTGATGGATTTGACCCCGCGCGGGATCAGGCATCACCTTGGGCTGAACCGCCCGATTTACGAGCGCACGGCGGCTTACGGGCATTTTGGGCGCGATCCAGATGCGGATGGCGGATTTAGCTGGGAGCGCACCGATCTGATTGATGCGCTGAAAGCGGCTGTTTAAGGCGGATGGGCTAAAACCCATCCTACGCTGCCGTTGCTTTGCGGACATGGCTTTGCTACATGGCCGCCCATGACTGATACAAAACACCCCTCCGGTGCGCCGTGGCGTAATTTTTATGGCCGTTTTCGTGGCAAGACGATCCGTCCTGCGCAGAATGACTATCTTGAGAATGATCTGGACGGGTTGGCCTGTGGCCCGATCGGATGGGATGAAAACCCGGATCGCAATCCGATTGATGTCGAGAGTTATTTTGGCAAGCGAGAGATCTGGCTTGAAATCGGCTTTGGCGGTGGCGAGCATCTGGTTCATATGGCCAAGACCTATCCGCATGTCGGCATTATCGGCTGCGAGCCCTTTGTGAATGGTGTGGCCATGTTGCTGGGTAAAATCCGCAAGGCGGGTGTGACAAATCTGGCTGTGCATCCCGGTGATGCGCGTGATTTGTTTGACGTTTTGCCTGCAGGCACGCTGACCAAGGTGTTTTTGAATTACCCTGATCCCTGGCCGAAAAAGCGCCATCATCGCCGCCGGTTTGTGACCCAGGAGCATTTGCAACCGCTGTTTGAGGTCATGGCACCGGACGCGGAATTGCGGGTTGCGACGGATATAAAAGACTATGTGCGCCAGACTTTGGAAGAAGTGCCAAAGGCGGGTTTCGAGTGGCTGGCTGAAGGCCCAGATGACTGGCGTCGCCCGTGGGGTGACTGGCTTTCGACGCGCTATGAGCAAAAGGCGCTGCGCGAGGGCCGCACGCCACATTATTTGACGTTCCGCCGACCATAGGCGTTTTGCCTTGAGTATTTAAGAAAAAGCGAGGCGGGGCGATGGACCCTGCCGCAAGGGTGACTTATCACATGGGCAACTGAGCAAAAAGTGAGACGCCCATGTCCGGCCACGGCACCCCAACCCCGATGACATCCCGCCCTTGTGGCCCGTTGAAAGGCGTGGCGGATGTGCCCGGTGATAAATCGATCTCGCATCGCTCGCTGATATTGGGCGCGATGGCTGTTGGTCAGACAAACATCACGGGGCTTTTGGAGGGTGAGGATGTTCTGGATACCGCCAAGGCGATGCGAGCTTTTGGCGCACAGGTGACCGATCATGGTGGCGGGCAATGGTCGGTGCGCGGTGTTGGTGTCGGTGGATTTGCCGAACCGGATGGCGTCATAGATTGCGGCAACTCGGGCACGGGTGTGCGCTTGATCATGGGCACGATGGCCACGACGCCGATTACGGTGACATTTACCGGTGATGCCTCGTTGAATGCGCGCCCGATGGGCCGCGTGACTGATCCGCTGGCTTTGTTTGGCACGCAGGCGGTTGGTCGTGCAGGCGGCAGGCTGCCGATGACCTTGGTGGGGGCGGCGGATCCGGTGCCGGTTGTCTACACCACGCCGGTGCCGTCCGCGCAGGTGAAATCGGCGATTTTGCTGGCGGGGTTGAATGCACCAGGACAGACGGTTGTTATCGAAAAAGAAGCGACCCGTGATCATACCGAGCGTATGTTGGCGGGGTTTGGCGCGGACATAACCGTTGAAGAGACCCCCGAGGGCCGCCGCATCACGCTGACAGGTCAGCCTGAGTTGATCCCGCAGGACATTATCGTGCCACGTGATCCGTCGTCGGCTGCATTTCCTGTGTGTGCCGCGATCATTACGCCCGGCTCTGATGTTCTGGTGCCCAATATCGGGTTGAACCCGACGCGGGCGGGGCTGTTCACGACGTTGCGAGATATGGGTGCGGATCTGACCTATGAGAATATGCGCAAAGAGGGTGGCGAGCCTGTCGCGGATCTGCGCGCGAAGTTTTCGCCAAACCTGAAGGGTGTTGTTGTGCCGCCTGCGCGCGCGGCCAGCATGATTGACGAATATCCTGTGTTGTCGGTTGTCGCGGCTTTTGCCCAAGGGGTGACGGATATGCAGGGCGTCAAAGAATTGCGGGTCAAGGAATCCGACCGCATTGATGCGATGGCCAAGGGGCTGCGCGCGGCGGGCGTTGCGGTTGAAGAAGGTGACGATTGGTGGCGGGTCACGGGGCTGGGGCACGGCAATGTGCCCGGCGGCGTAACGGTGGCGAGCGTTCTGGACCACCGGATCGCGATGGCATTTATGGTGATGGGCATGGCCGCGCAAAAACTGGTGACGGTGGATGACGGCAACCCGATCGCGACCTCGTTTCCGATTTTCGAGACCTTGATGGGTGATCTGGGTGCGCAATTGCAGCGCGATGATAAATGATTTTTACGGTTGCTATCGACGGCCCCGCAGCAGCGGGCAAGGGCACGATTTCCAAGGCGGTTGCGGCCCATTTCGGGTTTGCGCATTTGGACACCGGATTGCTATATCGTGCGGTGGGGGCAAAAGTTTTGGCGGGTGCGGACCCTGTTGTGGCGGCGCGCAATCTTGATCCGAAAGATTTGGACAGCGATGCGTTGCGTAGTCCCGAGGTTGCACAAGCGGCCAGTCGGGTTGCTGTTGACGCGGATGTTCGCGCGGCGCTGACCGATTTCCAGCGCAGTTTTTCACAGCGAAACGGCGGTGCGGTGTTGGATGGTCGCGACATTGGCACGGTGATTTGTCCCGATGCCCAAGCCAAGTTATTTGTGACTGCCTCTGCTGCGTGTCGTGCCGAGCGTCGGTTCAAAGAGCTGCAAGCCAAGGGCATGGATGTGACCCTGCAGGTCGTGTTGGCCGATGTGATTGCGCGCGACAAACGCGACACCGAGCGGGCCACGGCACCGCTGCTTGCGGCACCCGATGCACAGCCGATTGACACGTCGGACATGACGATTGAACAGGCGGTTGCGGCGGCGGTTGCTTTTGTTCAGAGTCGCCTGACCTGACCTACATCAAGCGCGTTGCGGTTGTCTGGTTCAGCCGGATGGATGAATAGCGGTATTCAATGGCGCTGATAGGTGTTTGCCCTTCTGTCGGGGCAAGGGCCGCAGCAGGAAGCATCCAGTGATCAAAATGCGTTGGTGCGGTATGTGGATATTTAGCCCATGCCCGCAGAGCGGCACAGTCGAATTTTCCACGCCAGTCCAGACGCTTGTTCAGTAGCCCGTGTGCGATGTCGATGATCGCGATAAAGACCTGATCCTCTTCGTCGTCATAAGAATCCAGCGCGCGACCCTTTCGCAGTTCGGCCTCGTAGTAGTGCGGATTGCAGGCTTCGAATATCTGCAAAGCGGTGGCGCGGTCACATTCCGGATGGTGCAGGATCGCATCAAAAATTTCGACCTCGCCGACAATACCGTGCACAGAGCGCAGGCAATGCAGATCGTCGCCGGTGCAATGCGTGATAAAGGCGATAATATCGGTTGGATCATCTGACAGCATATCCAAAAGCTCGACCGGAGCATCATGGGTTGATTTGGAGTTCGAATGAAGGGTCATTGGCAGCCTCGGATTTGTGATGAAACCTGAATCGCAGGGAATCGCGCCGGAAATTGGACCGGATTGTGATCTAAGATGGGCCGTGTGCCGTTAACCATGATGGGCAGCGGCATTATATGTGTGCTGCGCACCCCGCTTGTTGCTGCAAAATTTGCCGCCTGTCACACCTGTTGGATGCAAGCGCAGTGTTGCGCGCATAGCCGTCTCGACCCCTTGCAGACATGAGAAATTCGGCCTATAGCGGCGGTGTTGAAGTGTCGAGACAGGCGCGAGCATGAGAATTGAGCGGGGTCGGTGTTTATCGGCCCTGTTATTTTATGTTCGTATTGACGCGAGACCAATGAAACCTGTCCCACCTTTGGTGGGCAATCACCTAAAGACCGGCGGAGACAACCGCACGGCCCGTATAAAACAAACGATTAGGAAATAGACGCCACATGGCAAATACAATGGAAGAGTTTGAAGCACTCTTGAACGAAAGCTTCGAAATGGACACACCCGCAGAGGGGTCCGTTGTTAAAGGCAAGGTCATCGCGATTGAAGCGGGCCAAGCGATCATCGACGTCGGCTACAAGATGGAAGGCCGCATCGATATTAAAGAATTTGCAAACCCGGGCGAAGAACCAGAGTTGAACGTCGGCGATACCGTCGAAGTGTTCCTCCGTCAGGTTGAAAACGCACGCGGTGAAGCGGTTATCTCACGCGAGATGGCCCGCCGTGAAGAAGCATGGGATCGCCTTGAGAAGGCCTATGCTGACGAAGAGCGTGTTGATGGTGCGATCTTTGGTCGCGTCAAAGGCGGCTTTACGGTTGATCTGGGCGGCGCAGTTGCGTTCCTTCCGGGCTCCCAAGTGGACGTGCGCCCCGTGCGCGATGCGGGCCCGTTGATGGGTCTCAAGCAGCCGTTCCAGATTCTGAAAATGGACCGTCGTCGTGGCAACATCGTTGTTTCGCGTCGTGCAATCCTTGAAGAATCCCGTGCCGAGCAGCGCGCCGAAGTCATCGGCAACCTCACTGAGGGCCAAGAAGTTGACGGCGTTGTCAAGAACATCACCGAATACGGTGCGTTTGTTGACTTGGGCGGCGTTGATGGCTTGCTGCACGTCACTGACATGGCATGGCGCCGTGTGAACCACCCATCCGAGATCCTTGCCATCGGCGAGACGATCAAGGTTCAGGTGATCAAGATCAACAAAGAAACTCACCGCATCAGCCTTGGCATGAAGCAGTTGCAGGACGATCCGTGGGATGCTGTTGAAGCCAAGTTTGCGCTTGAAACAGTGCACACCGGCCGCGTGACCAACATCACCGACTACGGCGCATTCGTTGAGCTGGAAGCGGGCGTTGAAGGTCTTGTGCACGTCTCCGAGATGTCTTGGACCAAGAAGAACGTGCATCCGGGCAAGATCGTGTCCACGAGCCAAGAAGTTGAAGTCATGGTTCTGGAAATCGACAGCACCAAGCGTCGCGTTTCGCTGGGCCTCAAGCAGACACAGCGCAACCCATGGGAAGTCTTCGCAGAAGGCAATCCGGAGGGCACTGAAGTTGAAGGTGAAGTCAAAAACATCACTGAATTCGGTCTGTTCATCGGCCTTGAAGGCGACATCGACGGCATGGTGCACCTGTCCGACCTGACATGGGAAGGCCGCGGCGAAGACGTCATCGGCGATTTCCGCAAGGGTGACATCGTGAAAGCCAAGGTTGCTGAAGTCGACGTTGAGAAAGAGCGTATTTCGCTCTCGATCAAAGCACTTGACGGCGATCCGTTTGCGGAAGCTGTTGGCGGCGTCAAGCGCGGCTCTGTGATCACGGTTGAAGTGACCAAGATCGAAGATGGCGGCATCGAGGTGTCTTACGAGGGCATGACATCGTTCATCCGTCGTTCCGACTTGTCGCGTGACCGTGCAGAGCAGCGTCCAGAGCGTTTCGGCGTTGGCGATAAGGTTGACGCACGCGTCACTAATATCGACAGCAAGACACGTAAATTGGGTCTGTCGATCAAAGCACGTGAAATCGCGGAAGAAAAAGAAGCGGTCGAGCAGTTCGGGTCATCCGATTCTGGCGCATCTTTGGGCGACATCTTGGGTGCTGCACTCAAGGGCGACGAATAAGTCTTTCCCTATACGGGACTGAAATTGAAACCGGCGCAGGCAACTGCGCCGGTTTTTTCATGCGTCACTGATTGCGAATCGGGGTGGCCCAAGTGACCGGCGCAGGGGGCTGCGCATGTCGCATTATGCCAAAATACGCGCGGGCAGCGATTTTGGGACGACAATGACGGCGTTTTGTCGCAATCAGGCCGCTGAAACTGTTTCCCGAACCGCGCAAAATGCCTATAGTCGACGCAATCGTGGGACCAACCCACTGCAATAATTGTGAAATTATCAATAGGGACACTGCCATGATCCGCTCCGAACTGATCCAGAAGATTGCCGACGAAAATCCACACCTTTATCAACGTGACGTCGAAAATATCGTGAACACGATTTTTGAAGAAATCACTGGGGCCATGTCCAAGGGAGACCGTGTTGAATTGCGCGGCTTTGGCGCCTTTTCAGTGAAAAAACGCGAAGCCCGCATGGGCCGCAATCCGCGCACCGGCGAAAGTGTCGCGGTTGAACAAAAACACGTTCCGTTCTTTAAGACAGGTAAGCTGTTGCGCGACCGTCTGAACGGAAATTAAGAGGTATTCTATGAAAACGCTACGCTATGCTTTTTGGGCAATCGTTGCCCTGGGTCTGATCCTTGTCGGCCTGGCGAACCGTGGCGTGGTCACCGTGCAGGCGATGCCCGTGGCATTCAGTGACCTGCTGGGGCTGTCGCCGAACGCCGATTTGCCGCTGTTTGTCGTGATTTTCTTAAGCGTGGGTGTCGGGCTTTTGATCGGGTTTGTCTGGGAATGGATCCGCGAATATCGTCAACGCGCAGAAGCGCGGGCAATTTCGCGTGAACTGAACGCGCTGCGTCGCGAGCTGGCAACTTTGAAGTCGTCTGCGGCACCCAAAGGCGACGACGTTCTGGCATTACTGGAAGCCTGATGCCGAGCGGTGTCAGGGTCAAGATCTGCGGGCTGCGCGATCAAGCGGGCCTGACATCTGCGATTGAAGCCGGCGCAGACTACGTGGGTTTTGTTTTCTTTGAAAAATCACCGCGCAACGTGTCGATCCAGACGGCCCGCGCACTTGCGGTCACGGTCCCTGCTGGCATCGCCAAAGTGGCGTTGGTGGTGAACGCAGATAACGATTTTCTTGATCACCTGACTGCGGATGTGGCAATTGATATGCTGCAACTACACGGCGCGGAAACTCCTGCGCGCACAGCCGAGATTAAAGCCCGCTACGGGTTGCCCGTGATGAAAGCCGTGGGCGTGGCTGATGCCTCTGATCTGGACGTTTTGGTCAGCTACTTGCAAGTCGCCGATCAAATCCTTGTTGACGCAAAGCCGCCAAAAGATGCCGCACTTCCCGGCGGCAACGGCTTGTCATTTGACTGGCGGTTGATCGCCAAACGGCGCTGGCCCATTCCGTTGATGCTGGCGGGGGGGCTGACCCCTGATAACGTCGCAGAGGCAATGGCTTTGACTGGGCTGCGGCAGGTGGACGTGTCATCAGGCGTCGAATCTGCGCCGGGCGTCAAAGACCCTGACTTGATCGCGCAGTTTATCCGCGCCGCACAGCGCTAAAAACCATCTGGAAGGCGGCGTGTAATCAGCGTAGGAAACGGTGACGCATATCAGGGGACGAGAGACATGGCAGACGATCTTTTCAACAGTTTTATGAACGGCCCTGACGAGAATGGCCGCTTTGGCGACTTTGGCGGGCGATTTGTGTCCGAGACATTGATGCCGCTGATCCTTGAATTGGAAGAGCAATACAACTTTGCCAAAACCGACGACAGTTTTTGGGCCGAGATGCATGACCTGTGGACCCACTACGTCGGCCGCCCGTCGCCACTGTATTATGCTGAACGCCTGACCGAGCATTTGGGCGGCGCGAAAATCTATCTGAAACGCGACGAGCTGAACCACACTGGCGCGCATAAAATTAACAACGTGCTGGGCCAGATCATCCTTGCCCGCCGCATGGGCAAAACCCGCATTATCGCCGAAACCGGTGCCGGTCAGCACGGCGTGGCCACCGCCACCGTCTGCGCCAAATTCGGTCTGAAATGTATCGTCTACATGGGTGCGCATGATGTGGAGCGCCAAGCCCCCAACGTGTTCCGGATGCGTCTGCTGGGCGCCGAAGTGATCCCCGTCACCTCGGGCCGTGGCACGCTGAAGGACGCGATGAACGATGCGCTGCGCGATTGGGTCACCAATGTGCGCGACACGTTTTATTGCATCGGCACGGTCGCAGGTCCGCACCCGTATCCCGCCATGGTCCGCGATTTTCAGGCTATCATCGGCAAGGAAACGAAGCAGCAGATGCACGCCGCCGAGGGGCGCTTGCCCGACACATTGATCGCGGCCATCGGCGGCGGGTCGAATGCGATGGGCCTGTTTTTCCCGTTCCTTGACGACACCAGCGTCAACGTCATCGGGGTCGAAGCCGGTGGCAAAGGCGTGAACGCCAAGATGGAACATTGCGCCTCGCTGACCGGTGGCAGGCCCGGCGTGTTGCACGGCAATCGCACCTATTTGCTGCAAGACGATGACGGTCAAATCCTCGAAGGCTTCTCGATCTCCGCAGGGCTCGACTATCCCGGGATCGGGCCGGAACACGCTTGGCTGCATGAAATCGGCCGCGCGCAATATGTCTCGATCACCGATGTTGAGGCGCTTGAGGCGTTCCAATTGTCATGCAAGCTTGAAGGGATCATCCCCGCGCTTGAGCCATCTCACGCGCTGGCCCATGTGATGAAAATTGCGCCTACATTGCCAAAAGATCACCTGCTAGTGATGAACATGTGCGGGCGCGGCGACAAGGACATTTTCACCGTTGCCAAGGCGTTGGGCTTTGATATGGCTGTCTAAACCTTTTGTGTAAGGGCGTTGCACCGAGGTTTATTGCGCAGCAAATCAACTTTTTGTCAATATCTCCCCGAGCCTGATGGTGTTCCGGTAAGCAAGCGGATTGCAGGGTGCGGTTCGCTTGACCAAAAAGGAACGCACGATGAAACGCATGATCAGTATCTCGGCCCTTGTCCTTGGCCTTTCCGCATCAATTGCACAGGCACAGACCATTGCAGAGCAAGTCAGAACCCAACTGACCTCCCAAGGTTACGACACCATCGAGATTAAAGAAGGTCGTGGCCAGATTCGCGTAGAAGCTACCCGCGGTGGCCAAAAGCTGGAGGTTGTTTATGATGCGGCCACTGGCGAAATTCTTAGCCAAGAGGTTTCGGCACTTGATGGGTCATCAAGTCGCGACTCGTCTGACGACAGCGACGATGATCATGACGACAACAGCGATGATGATCGTGATGACGACAGCGACGATGATCACGATGAGGACAGCGACGAAGATCACGATGACGACGATGACGATGACAGTGACGACGACGATGACAGTGACGACGACGATGATGACAGTGACGATGATGATGACAGCGACGATGACTAATCGTGTCGATTGAATCTGTAATCCGCCCTCGCCGTTTCGGCGGGGGCTTACCTGTTGGGACCAAAATGATGCGCAAACTTATTTTGATTGTGGGACTACTTTTTGCAGTTCCGGCTATCGCACAGAGCAAGTCCGTGCAGGAGCAAATCGTTGAACAGCTAACGCAGCAAGGGTTCAGCGAAATTGAACTTGGACGCACGTTTTTGGGGCGGGTCAGAATACAAGCCTACAGCGACACGCTTGTCCGCGAACTTGTGTTTAATCCTGTGACAGGTGAAATTTTACGCGACTATTGGCAAGACAGAGCTGATGCAAAAACAACAGCGCCGCGCGTGATCGATCCGAGCCGCCGCCGTAATTCAAATGAGACAAGATCGGATTCGAATGCTGGAAGCAGCGACGATGACGACGACAGTAACGATGACGACGACAGTAACGATGACGATGACAGCAACGATGACGACGACGATGACGATGACGACGACGATGACGATGACGATGACGATGACAGTGACGATGACAGTGACGATGACGATGACAGCGACGAGGATGATGACGATGAGTGATCAGAACCCGAAAAGTGGGTTTTCATGTTAAAGCGCGGGTTTGTTATCTCACTGATTTTTGTGGTGCAACTTGTCGGCGCGCTTTTCTTTGTTCTCAATATCCTTACATCTGTTATCGGGTTTGCGCCGCTGAATTGGCAGGTCTCGGAATTTATCGAATTGGGTGCCGCGGTGAGCTTGCTGATCGGTGTCGGCCTCACGTGGTGGGTTTTGGTCAGTATACTGAAACGTAACAAATTGATGGAGGTGCAATTGCGCGCCGCATCCGGGGCCTTCATGGACCTGTTGTATGAACGATTTCAGGAATGGGAGCTGACACCCGCAGAAGCCGATGTGGCACTTTTTGCGATCAAAGGTCTTTCAACGCAAGATATCGCAAACCTGCGCGGCGTGTCCGAGGGGACGGTGAAAGCTCAGACAAATGCCATCTACCGTAAGGCAGGGGTGACAGGGCGGCCGCAATTGCTAAGCCAGTTTTTGGACGACCTGATCAGTACGCCGTTGGCGTGACCCGTGTTATAACGGGTCGGTTGAATATTGCCGCAGCACGTCAATAGGCACGATTTCCAAGGCGCGCACATGGGTGGCAAACAGGTTGACCATTGGCGCGCAGCCTTCGTCGTGGGCTTGCAGGAAGCGAGCCGCACACAGGCACCATTGATCCCCTGATTTTAAGCCCGCAAAGCCGAATGCGGGGTTCGGGGTGGATAAGTCATTGCCTAGATATTTTGAGAAAGCCAGAAACTCGTCTGTCATGAGGGCACAGATCGTATGGCTTCCGGTGTCATCCGCGCAGGTGTCACAATTGCCGTTGCGGAAATAACCGGTCAGCGGAGTCTGCGAGCAAAGTTGCAGTGTGCCACCGAGGACATTGAATGAGGGGTCTTTTTCCAAATCGATCCAGACGTTGTGTTGCGGGCGTATCTATTTAGGCAAGGGCACGCCGGTTTCTTGCCATGGTTTATGGATCATTTGAGCGGGAACCCATAGTAGTTCCTTCTTCAGTTTTTAAAACACAATGAAATCAATGGATATAAGTTTGAACTGCGCGGCCAAATGAACCGCCCCTTGTTTGCTGGAGGCCCAGAAGTAAGGATACAGGGTTATGGAAAAGAACAAATGTGGAAACAGATATTCACCTGAAGTGCGGATGCGTGCTGTGCGGATGGTGTTCGAGCATCAAGGTGAGTTTGATAGCCAGTCAGCGGCGATCAAGTCGATTGCGCCCAAGATTGGTTGTGGGCCTGATACGCTTCGGGCGTGGGTTCGACGGGCTGAGACGGATAGTGGTCGACGTGATGGTGTGACGACCGTTGAGCGGGACCGGATCAAAGCTCTGGAGCGCGAGAACCGCCAACTTCGGCAAGCCAATGAGATCCTGAAAAAGGCATCAGCGTATTTTGCGCCTCCTCCCGGTGATTGCGTGGCCATCACCTGCCGGGCAATGGGACGGAGCTCGCCCGCCCGTTTCGGAAATGATCTGCTTTATCAAAGAACATCGCCATGTCTGTGGGGTCGGGCCGATCTGCCGCGTTTTGCAGGTCGCCCCTTCAACGTTCTATGCGTATCTGGCCGTTGATAATGACCCAGACAAGGCGTCGGATCGTGCCAAGCGGGATGCCAAATTACGCACTGAATTGAAGCGCGTCTGGGGCGACAACAGATCTGTCTATGGTGCACGCAAACTGTAGCATGCGATGAAACGTGAGAAGTTTGATATTGCGTGCTGCACCGTTGAACGTTTGATGCGTGACATCGGGGTCGAAGGCGCCCGTCGCGGCAGAAAGGCCAAGACGACTTGGCCGGACTAAGCCCTGCCATGCCCGATGGATCGAGTGAACAGGCAGTTCCGTGCAACGATGCCAAACCAACTCTGGGTGTCAGATTTTACTTACGTCTCGACCTGGCAAGGCTTTGTCTATGTGGCCTTTGTCATCGATACCCGCTAGCCAACGATCTTGTTGGCGAGGGTATTGACCTGCCCCCCGAAACTTCCCTCAGTTTAATGTAGAGTTTGCTTAACCTTTGAAGGAGCAAACAAATGCGACAGAGCCGTTTTACCGAAGCCCAGATAATCGGGATGATCAAAGAACGGGACGCTGGGATGCCGACGGCAGAGGTGTGCCGCAGGCATGGTTTGAGCCCCGCGTCGTTCTACAAGTTCAAAGCAAAATATGGTGACATGAA
>Ga0316209_1000919_pt1 | contig 38549 bp, 47 predicted proteins | sample 6monopyrite_MG_FD_204945 | JGI IMG/M metagenome (GOLD analysis project Ga0316209, IMG submission 204945) | Microbial mat bacterial communities from mineral coupon in-situ incubated in ocean water Damariscotta River, Maine, United States -... | ecosystem: Environmental > Aquatic > Marine >...
TGATTACCTTTGCACTCCGAATTTTAACTAATTTGGATGTATTTTATTGTATAATATTAAGATAAATAGATAGTTTTATATGCCAACTATTCAGCAGTTAGTAAGAAAAGGAAGAACAGCACAAGTGAAGACGTCAAAGTCTGCAGCTTTAGATTCTTGCCCACAAAGAAGAGGAGTATGTGTAAGAGTTTACACCACTACACCTAAAAAACCAAATTCAGCAATGAGAAAAGTTGCTAGGGTTAGATTAACAAATGGTAAAGAGGTGAATGCCTATATCGGAGGAGAAGGACATAATCTACAGGAACACAGTATCGTGTTAGTGAGAGGTGGGAGAGTGAAAGATTTACCAGGTGTAAGATACCACGTAGTCAGAGGTGCGTTAGATACTTCTGGTGTTGAAGGTAGAACACAAAGAAGATCAAAATACGGGGCTAAGCGTCCTAAGAAATAAGAGTAATCGAAAGATAAAATGAGAAGAAGAAAAGCAAAAAAACACGCGATTTTACCTGATCCAAAATTCAATGAAATTTTGGTGACTAAGTTTGTAAACAGCTTAATGCAACACGGTAAAAAAAGTACAGCATTTAAAATATTTTATGATGCTATCGACATTTTAGAAGATAAGAAAGCTGAGGATGAAAATGCCTTAGATATTTGGAAAAAAGCGTTAACTAACATTACTCCAGCTGTAGAGGTGAAGAGTAGAAGAGTGGGTGGGGCAACTTACCAGATTCCATCTCAAGTAAGAGACGGAAGAAAACAATCTTTAGCAATGACTTGGTTGATTAGCTTTTCAAGAAAAAGAAATGAAAAAACAATGGCTCAAAGACTTGCGTTTGAAATTCTTGCAGCATCTAAAGAAGAAGGGTCCGCTTACAAAAAGAAAGAGGATATGCATAGAATGGCTGAGGCAAATAAAGCATTTTCTCATTTTAGATTTTAATACGTAAAGTCATGGCAAAGAAAAGAGATTTAGCGTTTACTAGAAATATTGGGATTATGGCCCATGTTGATGCTGGTAAGACAACAACTACTGAACGTATTTTGTATTATACAGGTGTAAGTCATAAAATTGGAGAAGTGCATGATGGTGCTGCTACAATGGATTGGATGGAGCAAGAGCAAGAAAGAGGTATTACTATTACTTCTGCTGCAACAACTTGTTTTTGGAATTATCCAACTGTTCAAGGTGAAAAAGTAGATGATACTAAAGAATATAGAATAAATATTATTGATACACCTGGTCACGTTGATTTTACGGTTGAAGTTGAACGTTCGTTAAGAGTGTTAGATGGCGCTGTGGCATTGATTTGCGCGGCTTCTGGTGTTGAGCCACAATCTGAAACTGTTTGGAGACAAGCTGATAAATATAAAGTGCCAAGAATTTGTTTTGTAAACAAAATGGATAGAGCAGGTGCTGATTTTATGAGATGTGTAACTGAAGTTAGAGAAAGATTAGGAGGGAATCCAATCCCACTTCAGATACCAATTGGAGCTGAAGATGAGTTTGAAGGTGTAGTTGATTTAATTACAATGAGATCTATCAGATGGAATGAAGAGGATAAAGGTATGACTTATACTGAAGGAGATATTCCTGAAGATTTAGTTGATGAATGTAATGAGTGGAGAGATAAATTGATTGAAGCTGTTGCTGAATCAGATGAAGTTTTAATGGAGAAATTCTTTGAGGATTCTGATTCTATCACTAGAGAAGAAATGATGGTTGCAATTAGAAAAGCAACGATTGATATGTCTATACAACCAGTTATGTGCGGGTCTGCTTTTAAAAATAAAGGCGTACAAACATTGTTGGATGCTGTTATGTCATTCTTACCTTCACCTTATGATGCTGATGACATTGAAGGAATTAATCCTGATACTGATGAGGTTGAAACTCGTGAACCAAATCCTGAAGCGCCAGTTGCTGCTTTAGCATTTAAGATTGCGACTGATCCTTTTGTTGGTAGATTATGCTTTTTTAGAATGTATTCAGGAAAAATCCCAGCAGGTTCTTATGTTTATAACCCAAGAACGAGTAAAAAAGAAAGGATTTCAAGAATCTTCCAAATGCACTCGAACAAGCAAAATGCAATCGATATGATTGAGGCTGGTGATATTGGTGCAGGTGTTGGATTTAAAGATATTAGAACTGGAGATACTTTATGTGATCAAAAGCACCCAATTGTTCTTGAATCTATGACATTTCCAGATCCAGTTATCGGAATTTCAATTGAGCCAAAAACTCAAGCGGATGTTGATAAATTAGGACTTGGATTATCTAAATTATCTGAAGAAGATCCAACTTTTCAAGTGAAAACGGATGAAGATTCAGGTCAAACAATTATCTCAGGAATGGGAGAGTTGCATTTAGAAATCTTAATCGATAGATTAAAAAGAGAATTTGGAGTTGAAGTAAATGAAGGTGAACCTCAAGTTTCTTATAAAGAAAGAATTGATGGTTCTGTATCTAAATTTAGAGAAACATATAAAAAACAATCAGGTGGTAGAGGAAAGTTTGCTGATATTATTGTAAATATTACCCCACAAGATGATCCAGAGAAAGAAGGGTTAGAATTCATTAATTCTATTAAAGGTGGTAATGTTCCTAGAGAATTTGTACCGTCTGTAGAAAAGGGATTTAAAGATGCAATGAAAAATGGTGTGTTAGCTGGCTATCCACTTGATACTTTGAAAGTAGAATTGCTAGACGGTTCTTATCATGCAGTAGATTCAGATCAACTGTCATTTGAAGTTGCAGCAAAGATGTGTTATAGACATGCATTGCCTCATGCTAATCCAGTATTACTTGAACCTATTATGAAATTAGAGATTGTAACTCCTGAAGAAAATATGGGAGATATAGTTGCAGATTTAAATAGAAGAAGAGGACAAATGGAAGGAATGGGAGATAGAAACGGAGCGAAAATTATTAATGCAAAAGTTCCATTGTCTCAAATGTTTGGTTATGTGACTGCTTTAAGAACAATGTCGTCTGGTAGAGCAACTTCTACAATGGAGTTTTCTAATTATGATGTTTGTCCTAGAAATATTGCAGAGGATGTAATCGCTAAATCAAAAGGTAAGTAAGAACAAATAATAGGTTATAAAATGAGCCAGAAAATTAGAATAAAATTAAAGTCTTACGATTTCAACTTAGTTGATAAATCAGCTGAGAAAATCGTTAAAGCAGTAAAAGCGACAGGTGCTATTGTTAATGGACCAATTCCATTACCAACAAACAAAAAGATCTATACAGTTCTTAAGTCACCACACGTAAATAAAAAAGCTAGAGAGCAATTCAAGTTATGTTCTTACAAAAGATTATTAGACATTTACAGTTCTTCTTCTAAGACTGTTGATGCTTTAATGAAACTTGAGTTACCTAGTGGAGTAAATGTAGAGATAAAAGTTTAATTATAAATAAAGAAGAATGCCAGGATTGATAGGAAAAAAAATCGGTATGACTAGTATCTATAGTGTTGAGGGTAAGGCTACACCATGCACAATAATAGAAGTTGGTCCTTGTGTTGTAACACAAGTGAAAACCGTAGAAAAAGACGGCTATGAAGCTGTTCAGCTTGCTTTTGGAGATAAAAGAGAAAAAAATACTCCAAATGCATTACAAGGACATTTCAAAAAAGCTAAAACTACCCCAAAAAGAAAACTAGTCGAGTTTGATGGATTTAATGACGCTAAGTTAGGAGATGAAATCAAAGTTGATATTTTTGAAGAAAACACATACGTAGATGTTGTTGGAACTTCAAAAGGTAAAGGTTTTCAAGGTGTTGTAAAAAGACACGGATTTGCAGGAGTAGGACAAGCTACACATGGTCAACATAACAGATTAAGAGCACCAGGATCTATTGGAGCAGCATCTTACCCCGCGAGAGTATTCAAAGGAATGAGAATGGCTGGTCAAATGGGGAATGTTAGAGTTACTCAAGGTAACTTACAAGTTATGAAAATATTAACTGACAAGAATTTGCTTATAGTAAAGGGTTCTGTACCTGGTGCTAAGGGTTCTTTCGTATTAATTAAGAAGTAAGAAAAATGGAATTAAAAGTTGTAAATACAAAAGGTAAAGAGACTTCAAAATCCGTAACACTTACGGATTCAATTTATGCAATCGAACCTAATGACCATGCGATCTATTTAGATGTTAAAAATATTTTAGCAAACAAAAGACAAGGAACGCATAAGTCTAAAGAAAGAGCGGACATTGCAGGAAGTACAAGGAAAATCAAAAAGCAAAAAGGTACTGGTACTGCTAGAGCCGGGAGTATTAAATCTCCTGTTTTTAGAGGTGGTGGTAGAGTATTTGGTCCTAGACCAAGAACTTATGGTTTTAAATTAAACAAAAAAGTTGGTGTATTAGCTAGAAAATCAGCCTTGACTTATAAAGCTAAAGAGGCATCAATTATAGTGTTAGAAAATTTAAAATTTGAAGCACCCAAAACAAAAGACTTTACTGCTCTATTAGAGAATTTAAATATGTCTTTTGAAAAAATATTAGTTGTAACAGCTGGAAATAATAAAAATGTTTATTTGTCAGCTAGAAACATCCCAGGAGCTAAAGTAGTATCAGCTGATAGTTTAAATACATATGATATTTTAAACGCAAATAAAGTTGTTATTGCTGAAGGTTCAGTTGAGATGATTGAAAAAATACTTAATTAAGGAAGAAGATGAACGGAATTATTAAGAAGCCTTTATTAACAGAGAAAGCCACTTTTGATAGTGAAATGAACAATAGGTTCACTTTCGTAGTTGATAAAAAAGCTAACAAAATAGAAATAAAAAAAGCCATTGAAGAAATGTATGGAGTGACTATCGATAAGGTAAGAACTATGAGATACGGTGGTGGTAAAGCAAAAGTAAAGTACACGTCACGTGGTATTTCACATGCAACTGTTAAATTATGGAAAAAAGCCATAGTTGATGTTGCAGAAGGAGAAACTATTGACTTATACGATAATATTTAAGAAGTAGAGAAATGGGTGTTAGAAAATTAAAACCAATGACTCCAGGTCAAAGACATAAAGTTGTAAACGAATATTCTACGGTTACAGAGTCAACTCCTGAAAAGTCTTTATTAGCTACCAAAAAGAAATCTGGTGGTAGAAATAATACAGGTAAAATGACCATGCGCTATATTGGTGGTGGACATAAACAAAAATACAGAATCGTTGATTTCAAACGTGAAAAATTTGGAATACCAGCTACAGTAAAAACAATCGAATATGATCCAAATAGATCGGCTTTAATTGCATTATTGTTTTATGCTGATGGAGAAAAAAGATATATTATCGCTCCTGAAGGTTTAAAAGTTGGGGATAAATTATTATCGGGAAAAAATGCTGCTCCTGAAATAGGGAATGCATTATTTTTAGCTGATATTCCTTTGGGTACAGTAATTCACAATATTGAATTACATCCGGGTAAAGGAGCTTCTATTTCTAGAAGTGCTGGTTCTTATGCGCAACTAAATGCAAGAGATGGTAAATATGCTATCGTTAAAATGCCTTCTGGTGAAACTAGAATGATTTTAATAACTTGCCTTGCTACAATAGGATCAGTTTCTAATTCTGAACATTTATTAACAAGATCAGGTAAAGCTGGTAGAAGTAGATGGCAAGGAAGAAGACCTAGAGTTAGAGGGGTTGTTATGAATCCAGTTGATCACCCAATGGGAGGTGGTGAAGGAAGACAGTCTGGTGGTCATCCAAGATCTAGAAATGGTATTCCTGCTAAAGGATACAAAACAAGATCAAAGAAGAAATATTCAGATAAGTATATCATTGAAAGAAAAAAGAAATAAGTAAGTTATGAGTAGATCGTTAAAAAAACCACCATTTGTACATTACAAGTTAATGCAAAGAGTGGAAGAACAACAAGATTCGCAAAAGAAAACTGTGATAAAAACTTGGTCAAGAGCGTCAACTATAACTCCTGATTTCATTGGTATGACTTTCGCAGTGCACAACGGGAATAAGTTTATTCCAGTATTTGTGACTGAGAATATGGTTGGACATAAATTAGGTGAATTTTCACCTACTAGAACGTTCAGAGGCCATGCAGATAAAAAGAAAAAGAAATAATAGTCTAAAATAAGAATAAAATGGGGGCTAGAAAAAGAGAAAAAGCTGAAAAACTAAAAGCTGAGAAAATGAAAGTTGCAATTGCAAAATTGCGTAACTGTCCAATTCCAGCACGTAAAATGAGATTGGTTGCTGATCTTGTTAGAGGAGTAGAAGTAAATAAAGCTTTAAATATTTTGCAACACAATTCTAAAGAGGCATCTAACAGATTAGCAATTTTGTTGCGTTCTGCGATTGCAAACTGGGAAGCTAAAAATGAGGATAAAAACTTAGAAGATGAAACATTAGTTGTTTCAATGGTAAAAGTTGACAATGCAGGAATGTTGAAAAGAATTCAACCCGCTCCTCAAGGTAGAGCACATAGAGTTAGAAAAAGATCAAATCATACAACTATCATAGTTGATAGCTTAAATTAATAAACGAATGGGACAAAAAACTAATCCAATAGGAAATAGGTTAGGAATCATCAAAGGATGGGACTCTAACTGGTACGGTGGAAAAGACTATTCTGCAAAAATTGTTGAAGACCATAAAATCAGAGAGTATTTGCTTGTTCGTTTAGCTAAAGCAAGTATCTCTAAGATAATTATTGAAAGAACAATCAAATTAGTTACTGTAACTATTAATACTGCAAGACCTGGTGTAATTATCGGTAAAGGTGGTAGTGAGGTTGATAAATTAAAAGAAGAGTTAAAAAAACTGACTGAAAAGGATGTGCAAATTAACATTTTTGAAATTAAAAGACCTGAGTTAGATGCTAAATTAGTAGCAGATAGTGTTGCTCGTCAAATTGAAGGAAGAATTTCTTTCCGTAGAGCCATTAAAATGTCAATTGCTTCTACCATGAGAATGGGAGCTGAAGGAATTAAAATCAAAATCAGTGGTCGTCTAAACGGTGCTGAAATGGCAAGATCTGAAATGTATAAAGAAGGAAGAACTCCACTTCATACTTTTAGAGCTGATATTGACTACGCTTTATCTGAAGCTCATACAACATACGGAAGAATCGGTATAAAAGTATGGATATGTAAAGGTGAAGTTTACGGAAAAAGAGATTTATCACCAAATGTTGGATTACAACAGAAAAAAGGTGGTAAAGGAAAAGGAAACTTCAATAGAAGAAAGAAGTAATAAGAATTTAAAGGAGAACAACTATTATGTTACAACCTAAAAGAACCAAATTCAGAAAAGCTCAAAAAGGAAGAAATAGAGGATTAGCTCATAGAGGTAGTCAAGTTGCTTTCGGAGATTTTGGATTGAAGACGTTAGAACCTGGATGGCTTACATCTAGACAAATTGAAGCATCACGTATCGCCGTTACAAGATACATGAAAAGACAAGGTAAAGTTTGGATTAGAATATTCCCAGACAAACCAGTTACTAAAAAGCCTGCAGAGGTAAGAATGGGTAAAGGTAAAGGGGCACCAGATCATTGGGTAGCCGTTGTCAGACCAGGAAGAGTTTTGTTTGAATGTGAAGGAGTAAATAAAGCATCTGCTCAAGAAGCAATGCGATTAGCAGCTCAAAAACTTCCAGTTAAATGTAAGTTCGTAGTAAGAAAAGATTACACTGAATAAAAATAATTGAGATGAAATCAGGAGAAATTAAAGATTTATCAGTAAATGATTTAAAAGAGAAAATTGGAGAAATGAAATCAGCACAAGAAAAGCTTATTTTAACACACCAAATTTCTCCGTTGGAGAATCCTTTACAAATAAAATGGGGCAGAAGAGATATAGCTCGATTAAAAACAGAATTAAGGAAAAGAGAGCTTCAAGCTTAATTTTTCGTAATTAAATAAAACATTCTGTAATGGAAAATAGAAATTTAAGAAAAGAAAGAATTGGTGTTGTTACTAGTGATAAGATGGAAAAATCTATCGTTGTCGCAGTAGAAAGAAAAGTAAAACATCCAATGTATGGTAAGTTTGTCAAAAAAACTACTAAATTTGTCGCCCATGACGAAAAAAACGACTCGAATATTGGAGATACAGTTCGTATTATGGAAACAAGACCTTTAAGTAAAAGGAAATGTTGGCGATTAGTAGAGATTGTTGAAAGAGCAAAATAATTTTAGTAAGAGATGATTCAACAGGAAAGTAGATTAGCAGTAGCAGACAACAGCGGAGCTAAACAAGTGTTATGTATTAGAGTACTAGGTGGTACAAAAAGACGTTATGCTTCTTTAGGGGACAAAATTGTTGTTACAATAAAAAGCGCTATACCAGCTGGTGGTGTCAAAAAAGGACAGGTTACCAAAGCAGTAATAGTTAGAACTAAAAAAGAAGTAAGAAGATCAGACGGTTCTTATATTCGATTTGATGATAATGCAGTTGTTCTTTTGAACACAGCAGAAGAGATGAGAGGTACACGTATCTTTGGTCCTGTAGCTCGTGAACTAAGAGACAAGCAATATATGAAAATCGTTTCATTAGCACCTGAGGTACTTTAAAATTAAGAAAAATGCAAAAAAAGTTACACGTAAAAGTTGATGATACAGTAGAAGTAACTGCTGGAACATCAAAAGGAGCTCAAGGAAAGATTCTTTCTATAGATAGAAAGAAAGACCGTGTTATCGTTGAAGGTGTAAACATGGTGAAAAAACATGTTAAGCCTAGTGCATCTAATCCTCAAGGAGGAATAGTTGAGACGGCAGCAGGAATCCATATTTCTAATGTAATGTTAGTCATTAATGGTAAGCCTAGTCGTATCGGTAGAAAAATGGAAGACGGAAAAAAAGTAAGATATTCTAAAAAAACAGGGGAGGTAGTTAAGTAATGAGTTATACACCAAGACTTAAAGAACGTTATGATAACGAAATCAGTAAAACTTTAATTGAAAAGTTTGCGTTCAAATCGAAAATGCGTATTCCTAAATTAGAAAAAATTGTTTTATCTCAAGGAATCGGAGCAGCAACATCTGATAAGAAATTAATCGAATCAGCTGTAAATGACATGTCAATTATTACAGGTCAAAAAGCAGTAGTGACTATTTCAAAAAAGGATATTTCTAATTTCAAATTGAGAAAAGGAATGCCTGTAGGAGTTAAAGTTACTCTTAGAGGAGTGAAAATGTATGATTTCTTAGATCGTTTTATATCTGTTTCTTTACCTAGAACACGAGATTTTAGAGGGATAAACCCTAAAGGATTTGATGGTAGAGGAAACTATAATATGGGAATTAAAGAACATATCATTTTTCCAGAAATTGATATAGATAAAGTAAATAAAATATTCGGGATGGATATCACATTTGTGACTTCAACTGATTCAGATGAAGAAGCAAAAGCTCTTTTTGATGAGTTTGGTTTTCCATTTGTAAAAAAATAGAAGTATGGCTAAAGAATCAATGAAAGCTAGAGAGCGTAAAAGAATTGCACTTTCAGAAAAATATGCTGACAAAAGAGCAGCTTTGAAAAAAGCAGCATGTGAAGGTGATTGGGATGCAATGATGGCTTTGCAAAAATTACCTAAGAACTCTATGAAAATTAGAGTTCATAATAGATGTAATTTAACAGGGAGACCAAGAGGTTATATGAGACATTTTGGTCTTTCAAGAGTTACATTTAGAGAAATGGCTTTGGCTGGGAAAATCCCAGGTGTTACAAAAGCAAGTTGGTAAATAAATAAAAGCAAAAGAAATGTATACAGATCCAATCGCTGATTATTTGACTAGAGTTAGAAATGCACAAGCTGCAGGACACAAAGTTGTTGAAATTCCTAGTTCAAATTTAAAAAAAGAAATTACAAAAATCTTGGAAGATAAAGGTTATATTTTATCTCACAAATTCGATAATGAAGGACCACAAGGAACGATTAAAATTGCATTGAAATATACGCAATCTAATGAACCTGCAATCCGTAACATATCTAGAATTAGTAGGCCAGGACTAAGAAAATATTGCGGAGCAAATGAATTGCCAAGAGTACTTAATGGTTTAGGTATTGCTATTCTTTCTACTAATAAAGGTGTTATCACCGATAAAGAAGCTAGAAATGAAAAAGTTGGTGGTGAAATTATTTGCTACGTATATTAATAATAAACTGAAGAAAAAAGAAGTATGTCTAGAATAGGAAACAATCCAATTGACGTAACGAATGGTGTAGAAGTAAAAATTGATGGAAATATGATTTCTGTAAAAGGTCCTAAAGGGGAACTAAAACAGGAGTTTGATTCAGAAGTTATATCTATCAAAAATGATGATGGTACAATTACTTTAGAAAGAGCCTCAGACCACAAAGATCATAGAGCAAAGCATGGTTTATACCGTGCAATTATCGCTAATATGATTGAAGGTGTTTCTACAGGGTTTAAAAAGCAATTAGAATTTCATGGTGTAGGTTATAGAGCCGTAGCCAAAGGTCAAATGTTAGAAATGGTAGTGGGGTATTCTCACCCAATTCACATGGAATTACCTGCTGAAATTAAATTAACTGCTGATACTCAAAAAGGTAAACCACCAGTTGTTACATTAGAGTCACATGATAAACAATTAGTTGGTCAAGTGGCAGCAAAAATAAGAGCGTATAGAAAACCTGAACCATATAAAGGTAAAGGGATCCGTTATACAGATGAGTACATTAGAAGAAAAGCAGGGAAATCTGCCGCTAAATAAAATTTGATATGTCTTTAAGTAAAGTTGAAAAAAGAAATAAGATAAAAAGAAGAGTCAGAAAAAATATTTTTGGTTCTTCTGAGCGTCCTAGATTGAGCGTGTTTAGATCAAATAAACAAATTTATGCGCAAATCATTGATGATGTAAAAGGAGTAACATTAGCTTCAGCATCTTCTTACAAATGTAAGGATGCAGAAGGTAAAAACAAATCTGATCAAGCGTCAATCGTAGGAAAAGAATTAGCTGCCAAAGCTGCAAAAGCAGGAATTGAGTCAGTTGTTTTTGATAGAAATGGTTACCAATATCATGGTAGAGTAAAATCTTTGGCTGAAGGAGCGAGAGAAGGAGGATTAAAATTCTAAGAAGTTATGAAAGCTAATAAAGTAAGATCTACAGAAGTAGAATTAAAAGATAAATTAGTAGCCTTAAATCGTGTTACTAAAGTTACAAAAGGTGGTAGAACTTTTAGTTTCTCTGCAATTGTAGTTGTTGGTGATGAAAATGGTATCGTTGGTCATGGATTAGGAAAAGCAAAAGAAGTTGTTGAAGCAATACAAAAAGGTGTTGAAGATGCAAAGAAAAATGTGATTCGTATTCCTATCATTAATGGTTCGGTTCCTCATTTACAAAAAGGAAAATATTCTGGAGCTAGAGTTATGTTAAAACCTGCTTCTCATGGTACAGGTGTTATTGCCGGTGGTGCAATGCGTGCTGTATTAGAGAGCGCTGGAATTACTGATATTCTTGCTAAGTCTCAAGGGTCATCTAATCCACACAATGTTGTAAAAGCAACTATGGCGGCTTTAGCTGAAATGAGAGATGCAGTTTCTGTTGCTCGTGATAGAGGTGTGGCTTTAGATAAAGTATTTAACGGTTAATCTAAATAAAAATGGCAACTATTAAAATAAAACAAGTAAGAAGCGTAATCAGAAGACCAAAGAATCAAAAAGATACAATGGTAGCGCTTGGGTTAAAAGGAATTAACCAAATTGTTGAAAAAGAAGCAACTCCACAAATATTAGGAATGGTAAAAAAAATATCACACCTAGTAGAAGTTGTAAAATAAAAACAAATTAGACAATATTCAAGAAAATGAATTTAACAAATTTAACACCAGCAAAAGGTTCTACTAAGAATGTAAAAAGAATTGGTAGAGGTCAAGGGTCTGGTAGAGGTGGAACTTCTACTAGAGGACATAAAGGTCAAAAATCACGTTCTGGTTATTCAAGAAAAATTGGTTTTGAAGGTGGGCAAATGCCACTTCAAAGAAGAGTACCAAAATTTGGTTTCAGAAACATCAATAGAGTTGAGTATAAAGGAGTGAACATTGATTCTATCCAAGAAATGGTAGACAAAAAGAAAGTAACTGATATTACTTTTGAAGTATTAGTTGAAAATGGACTTGCATCTAAGAATGATTTAATTAAAATCTTAGGTAGAGGTAAATTATCTGCTAAAATAAATGTTACTGCACACAAATTCTCTGCCTCTGCTAAAGAAGCAATTGAGAAAGCTGGAGGTACAGCAACTGAAATAACTAAATAAGATAATATCTTTGCATGAAAAAGTTTATTGATACATTAAAAAATATTTGGAAAACTGAAGAGTTAAAGAATCGTATTCTTTTTACTTTAGGATTGATTCTAATATATAGAATAGGATCTTTCATAATTTTACCAGGTATTGATCAAAAAATAATGGCAGATAATACAGGTAATTCTGGTTTAACAGATTTACTTGATTTATTTGCAGGTGGTGCATTTTCTAAAGCTTCAATTATGGCGCTTGGAATTATGCCTTATATATCTGCATCTATTATTATGCAATTATTAGGAATGGCAGTCCCAGTAGTTCAAAAAATGCAAAAAGAAGGTGAAAGTGGTCGTAGAAAAATTAACGGATACACTCGTTTTTTAACTATTGCTATTTGTGCTTTTCAAGGACCTGCTTACCTTAAAATGTATGTGGGAAACAAAGGTGCAATCATTGACGAAACCTTTTTATGGTGGACTATGGCTATGACTATATTAGTCGCAGGTACTATGTTTGCTATGTGGTTAGGTGAAAGAATTACTGATAAAGGTGTCGGAAATGGAGTTTCTATTTTGATTACTGTTGGTATTCTAGCACGTTTCCCTGATGCTACAATGGGTGAATTCATTGGATCTGATTCTGCTTTTTTTATGAATATTATTAAAGTAATCGTTTTTGCTGCCATACTGATGGTAACTGTATTGATAGTACAAGGCGTAAGACGTTTACCTATTAATTACGCGAAAAGAGTTGCAGGTGGTGCAGCAGTACAAGAACAATCTGCTCGTAGTTATATCCCTTTAAAAGTTAATGCTTCTGGTGTTATGCCGATTATTTTTGCACAAGCTATTATGTCTGTGCCTATGATGGTTGTTGATCCAGAAACAACAAATTCATTTTTACATGGATTATCTGATGCCTTTTCTTGGCAATATAATTTAGTATTTGGAACTTTAATTATAGTATTTACCTATTTTTATACTGCTATTACTGTAAATCCAAAACAAATTGCTGATGACTTGAAAAGAAATGGTGGATTCGTCCCTGGTGTTAAACCCGGGTCTGATACAGCTGCAAGAATTGATGATATAGTATCTCGTATTACATTACCAGGATCAATATTTTTAGCATTAATTGCTATTATTCCTGCATTTGCAAAACTAGCTGGTTTTCAAGATAACTTTGCAATGTTCATGGGTGGTACTTCTATGTTAATTATGGTAGGAGTTGTATTAGATACTCTTCAACAAATTGAAACTTACTTAATGAACCAACATTATGACGGTTTAATGGAAGGCGGAAAAATTAGAGGTAGAAGAGGTGCAAATGAAATGTCTAACGTAATTTAATTATTTAAGATATGGCTAAGCAAGCATCAATAGAACAAGATGGAACAATTTTAGAAGCACTGGGAAATGCAATGTTCCGCGTTGAATTAGAAAATGGGCACACAATTATCGCTCATATATCTGGAAAAATGAGAATGCATTACATCAAAATTTTACCAGGTGATAAAGTGAAGTTAGAAATGTCCCCTTATGATTTATCTAAGGGACGTATAACTTATAGATATAAATAAGTATAAAGCGAGTCACTATATTGGTGGCGTAAGAAGAAAAAATAAATAAAATGAAAGTAAGAGCGTCTGTAAAAAAACGATCTGAGGATTGTAAAATCGTAAAACGTAAAGGTAGAGTTTACGTTATAAATAAAAAGAATCCTAAATTTAAACAAAGACAAGGTTAATAATTATACATTATGGCTAGAATTGCAGGAATTGATTTACCTAAAAACAAAAGAGGTGTTATTGGGTTAACTTATATCTTTGGTATAGGTTTAAGTACAGCTAAAGAAATATTAGCTGACAATGGTATCAGTGAAGATACTAAAGTAATGGATTGGAATGATGATGAATTGGCAAAAATTCGTACAACTATTGAAAAAATCAAAGTTGAAGGATCTTTACGTTCTGAAATTCAATTGAACATTAAACGTTTAATGGATATTGGATGTTATAGAGGTGTAAGGCACAGAAATGGTTTACCATTGAGAGGTCAAAGAACTAAAAATAACGCAAGAACAAGAAAAGGTAGAAAGAAAACTGTTGCTGGTAAAAAGAAAGTAACTAAATAATTGAGCTGAATTATGGCAAAGTCAAATAAAACAAAAAAGAAGAGTGTAAAGGTAGAAGCTGTTGGACAAGCACATATTCACGCTTCATTTAATAACATTATTATCTCTTTAACAAATAATGCAGGACAAGTAATTTCTTGGTCATCTGCTGGGAAAATGGGATTTAGAGGTTCTAAAAAAAATACACCCTATGCAGCGCAAATGGCAGCAGAAAATTGTGGTGTAGAAGCTAGAGATTTAGGGTTGAGAAAAGTGAAAGTTTATGTAAAAGGTCCTGGTTCAGGTAGAGAGTCTGCAATCAGAACTTTACATAATAACGGAATTGAAGTAACTGAAATAATTGATGTTACACCAATGCCGCATAATGGATGTAGACCTCCAAAAAGAAGAAGAGTTTAATTATAATATTGTAAAAAAAGAATAGAGATGGCAAGATATACAGGCCCAACGTCTAAAATTGCAAGAAGATTTAGAGAGCCAATATTTGGTGAAGATAAAGCTTTAGAAAGAAAAAATTACCCACCTGGTCAACATGGACCTAATAAAAGAAGAGGTAAACAATCTGAGTATTCAGTACAGTTAATGGAAAAACAAAAAGCTAAATATACTTATGGTATTTTAGAAAAACAATTTCGTAACTTATTTAAAGAAGCTTCAAGACTTAAAGGAATTACCGGAGAGAATTTATTAACACTTTGTGAATCTAGATTAGATAACACTGTTTATAGATTAGGTGTTTCTAACACAAGAAGAGGTGCTAGACAATTAGTTGCTCACAGACATATAACTGTTAATGGTAATATTGTAAACATTCCTTCATTTCAATTAAAAGAAGGTGATGTTGTAAGTGTAAGAGAAAAATCTAAGTCTTTAGAAGTAATCTCGGCAGCTGTTGCAACAAATGTTCAAAAATTTGATTGGTTAGATTGGAATCATAATGTTTTAGAAGGTAAATTTGTTACAAAACCGACTAGAGAAATGATACCCGAAAATATCAAAGAACAATTAATTGTAGAATTATACTCAAAATAAAAAATTAACAATGGCTATACTAGACTTTCAAAAACCTGACAAGGTTATAATGATTGAATCTGACGATTTTCACGGTCAGTTCGAGTTCCGCCCACTAGAACCTGGGTACGGAATCACAGTTGGAAATGCTTTAAGAAGAATTTTATTATCTTCTCTTGAAGGATTTGCAATTGCGTCTATCAAAATTGATGGTGTGGACCATGAATTTTCTACTATCAAAGGTGTAGTGGATGATGTTACCGAAATTATATTAAATTTAAAACAAGTGCGTTTTAAACAGCAAATTGAAGGTACTGATACCGAAAAAGTTATCGTATCTGTTTCTGGACAAGAAACTTTAACTGCTGGTGATATTGGTAAATTTACAACTGCTTTTCAGGTGTTAAATCCTGACTTAGTTATCTGTAGAATGGATAAGAGTGTAAATATTAACATGGAGATTGAAATAATCAAAGGTAGAGGTTATTTACCCGCTGAAGAAAATAAATCAACAAATACACCTATTGGGACTGTAGCTATTGATTCTATTTTTACACCAATCAAAAATGTAAAATATTCAATCGAAAACTTTAGAGTTGAACAAAAAACCGATTATGAAAAATTGGTGATGGATATAAAAACTGATGGTTCAATAACACCTAAAGATGCATTACAAGAAGCTGCAAAAATTTTAATTCACCATTTCATGTTGTTCTCAGACGAAAGAATTACGCTTGATTCTGAAATGAAAAAAGAAGAAGAAGAATTTGATGAAACTTCTTTACACATGCGTCAATTGTTAAAATCTAAATTGGTTGATTTAGACTTGTCAGTAAGAGCATTAAATTGCTTAAAAGCTGCTGATGTTGAAACGCTTGGGGACTTGGTTTCATTTAATAAAAATGACTTATTGAAATTTAGAAATTTTGGAAAAAAATCTTTAACTGAATTAGAAGATTTAGTAGAAGCTAAAGGTTTGGCATTCGGAATGAATGTTTCTAAATATAAATTAGACAAAGAGTAAAAAAAATAATTAACTTTGCGTCTTTCAAATTTTGGAAGACGCATTTTTAATATCCCAAAATCCTTGTGAGGGAAAAAATAACATTAAGGTAAAGTTTAAAAAACAACATTCAAGTTCTATAGCAGGTTTGAATGAAAATTAAAAGAAATGAGACACGGAAAAAAGTTTAACCATTTAGGTAGAAAAACAGCGCACAGAAAAGCAATGTTATCTAATATGGGATGTTCATTAATCGAACATAAAAGAATCACAACTACAGTTGCTAAAGCAAAAGCTTTAAGATTGTTTATCGAACCAATTTTAACCAAATCAAAAACAGATTCTACACACAACAGAAGAACTGCTTTTAGATATTTAAGAGATAAATATGCAGTAACTGAATTGTTTAGAGAAATTGCGCCTAAAATCGCAGAAAGAAATGGTGGTTATACTAGAATCATTAGAACTGGAAATAGATTGGGTGATAATGCAGAAATGTGTTTAATTGAATTGGTTGATTTTAACGAAATTTACGGAAACGAACCTAAGAAAACAACTAGACGTTCTAGAAGAGGTGGTGCTAAAAAAGCAGTAGCTAGCAAAGAAGAAGAATAGTGAGATTCTTAGACTAAGATATAAAAGGGATAATGTTTTTAACATTATCCCTTTTTTTATAACAATTCAAATTTATCTAAAGGTATTTAATACCTTTGTAAAAAACTTTAAAAATGGCCAAAAAAATTGCTATTTTAGTACTCGCTGACGGTACTACATTCAAAGGTACAGCAATCGGAATGATTGGTACAACTACCGGAGAAATTGCCTTTAATACTGGGATGACCGGTTATCAAGAGGTGTTTACCGACCCGTCTTATACCGGACAAATATTAACAATGGCAACTTCTCATATCGGAAATTATGGGGTTCATCCTACCGAAAAAGAATCCGAGTCTATGAAAATAGCCGGTTTAATAACTAAAAAATTCTCCTCAACTTTTTCAAGAGATTCTGCAAATGGATCTTTACAAGAATTAATGGAAAGAGATAAAGTAGTTGGTGTATCTGATATTGATACAAGAGCTTTGGTGAGAATTATTAGGGATAGAGGTGCCCAAAATTCAATCATTTCATCCGAAATCCTTGATGTGGATAAGCTTAAAGAAATGGTTAAAACTGTGCCTTCAATGCAAGGTCTAGAGTTGTCCTCAAAAGTTTCAACTAAAGAACCTTATATTAAAGGAGAAAATAATGCAACATATAAAGTGGCATTATTAGACCTTGGTGTTAAAAATAATATTGTTAAATGTCTTACCGATAGAGATTGCCAAGTTAAAGTTTTTCCAGTTGATTCAACTTTAGCTGATTTGAAATCATTTAATCCAAACGGAATAATGTTATCTAACGGACCTGGTGACCCTTCTGCAATGACAAATGTTGTTAAAAATGTAACCGAAATGGTAAATAGCAACTTACCAATATTTGGAATATGTTTAGGGCATCAAGTATTAGCTTTGAGTCAAGGATTGAAAACTGAAAAAATGCATAATGGTCACAGGGGAGTCAATCATCCAATAAAAAACCTTAAAACTGGAAAAGGTGAAATTACAACTCAAAACCATGGATTTGTAGTGACAAAAGATTCAATAGATTTGAATTCAAACATTGAAATGACTCATGTGCATCTGAATGATGATACTGTTGCAGGAATAGAACTAAAAAATAAAAAAGTATTCTCTGTTCAATATCATCCTGAAGCTTCTGCAGGGCCACATGATTCAAGGTATTTATTCGACCAGTTCATTGATAATATGAAATCATAAGTTAATAAAATATAATAAGTCTAGGGCTGACTTTTTGGCGACTAGCATCTAACAATATGAGTTATATAGCAAATATTCAAGCAAGACAAATTTTAGATTCAAGAGGCAATCCAACTCTTGAGGTTGAAGTGACTACACGTAATGGTATAATGGGAAGAGCTGCTGTTCCTTCTGGTGCGTCAACTGGTATTCATGAAGCTGTTGAATTGAGAGATGGTGATAAAAATGTGTACATGGGAAAAGGTGTTTTGAATGCCGTTAATAATGTAAATACAGTTTTAAATGAAGCTTTAAATGGTCAATATGTGATGGACCAATCGGCACTTGATAATTATATGTTGAGTATTGATGGAACAGCTAACAAAGAAAAACTAGGTGCTAATGCAATTTTAGGTGTGTCTTTAGCAATTGCTAAGGCTGCAGCTCAAGAATGTGGATTACCGCTTTATAAATATATTGGCGGAGTTGGTGCCAACACATTGCCTGTACCAATGATGAATATCTTAAATGGAGGTTCTCATGCTGATAATAAAATCGATATTCAAGAATTTATGGTGATGCCTTTCGGGGCTAATTCTTTCTCTGAAGGACTACAAATGGGAACTGAAATTTTCCATACACTTAAAGCTGTTCTTAAATCAAAAGGTCATAATACAAATGTTGGTGATGAAGGTGGCTTTGCTCCTAATTTGGGATCGAATGAAGAAGCAATTGAATTTGTATTAGAGGCGGTTGATAAGGCAGGGTATAAAGCTGGTGAAGATGTTTTTATTGCGTTAGATGCTGCTGCTTCAGAATTCTATAATAAAGATACTCAAAAGTATGTTTTTGAATCTACTGGTGACGAAAGAACAGCTGCTGAAATGGTTGATTTTTGGAAAGAATGGAGAGAAAAATATCCAATCGTGTCAATTGAAGATGGTTTAGATGAAGATGATTGGGATGGTTGGAAAGCTCTAACTGACGCAATTGGAGGAAACACGCAAATTGTAGGTGACGATTTATTTGTAACAAATACAAATAGATTGGCTAAAGGAATACAAAATGGGATAGCAAATTCAATATTGATAAAAGTAAATCAAATTGGAACATTGTCTGAAACTATTGATGCTGTTAATATGGCTACAAAAAACAGTTATACTTCAGTAATGAGTCACAGATCTGGTGAAACTGAAGATTCAACCATAGCAGATTTAGCTGTGGCATTAAATACTGGACAAATAAAAACAGGATCAGCTTCTCGCTCGGATCGTATTGCAAAATACAATCAGTTACTAAGAATTGAAGAAGATTTAGCTGGTATGGCTTATTACCCAGGTAAAAATTTTAAATTTATTTAAATAAGTAGATATTCGTATAAAAAATGATTAAAGAAGATTGTCTCAGATAGGCAATCTTTTTTCTTTACTCAATAAATATAATCATTCACCATCATTATTCACTAGATTTAAAATCTTTATGTAAATTGCAGTAAATTCTAAAAAAATGAGAATTATAATAACTTTAGCTATAGTATTGTTTATAGTGTCATCTTGTATAAAAGAAGAAACAACAACTCAAAATCAATCCACCGGAACAACTTATACTGATAATTCAATCGGTAAAATTTATACTAATTTTTCTGAAGATTGGGATAATTGGGCGTTTACTTTAAATGGTGAATCAGGTTATATCAGAACAAGCTTCTCTGAAGATTGGGATAATTGGACGTTTTCTTATAATGGAATCAATGGTTCCATTAAAACTTCTTTTTCAAATGATTGGGATAATTGGCAACTTCAAACAACAAATTCGACTATTAAAATGAGAACTTCCTTTTCAAATGATTGGGATAATTGGGATGTTACAGAATCAGCTACAAATTTTAATGCTGACGTTCAAACATCCTTTTCTGAAGATTGGGATAATTGGGATATATACGATAATGGCCATATTTTGGATATGAAAACTAATTTTTCTGAAGATTGGGACAGTTGGCGTGTGTATGGAGAATTTCCAGCATCATATACTATCGAACAAAAAATTGCCGTTTTATTTGTACCGTTTTTTACTGGGGCGATACAAATTCAGGGTATAAATCAATAATTTTTAAAATGAAAATAGGATTATTGTCCGACACACATGGTTTTTTAGATCCTAAAATATTCAAATATTTTAAAGATGTAGATGAAATATGGCATGCAGGAGATGTCGGAAGTATGGATGTGATAGAACAACTTGAAAAATTTAAACCCACAAAAGGTATTCATGGTAATATTGACGACCACAATGTGAGAGCTGCTTGGCCAGAACATTTAGCATTTACTTGCGAAAAAATGAAAGTATTAATCTCTCACATTGGTGGAAAACCCTACCGATACAGAAAAGATTCTTATCCGCAAATTCAAAAAGAAAAACCTAATATTTTTGTATGTGGACATTCACACATATTATTAGTGCAGTTTGACAAAACGATAAATGCTTTATGGCTAAATCCTGGCGCTTGTGGATATAAAGGCTTTCATAAAGTGAAAACATTACTCCGTTTCGAAATTATTGGAGATCAAGTTAAAAATATGGAAGCCATAGAAATGGGTAAACGAGTCTAAAGTATCTAAATTTACACTAAGTTTGTAATACTGTTTTGATGTCACAAAATGAAATAAATAACCTAGAAATAAATATGCAACGCTATTTTCTTGTATTGTCATATAAAGGAACAAATTATAATGGTTGGCAAATTCAGCCAAATGGAAATACAATTCAAGGTGAGATTAACAACACATTAACAAAGTTAAACAGTGGGGCAGAGATAAATTGTATGGGGTGTGGTAGAACAGATACAGGTGTGCATGCTTCTAAATTTTTTGCTCATTTTGATTTCGACCCCATTTTTGATTTAGAGAATTTTAAATATAAAATGAATATCATGTTACCAAATGATATTGTTATTCATAAAATATTTAAAGTTAAAAATGAAGCACATTCACGTTTTGATGCTTTAAGCAGAACGTATAAATATCATATTTCAACAACTAAAAACGCGTTTAATTTTGAAACAACCTTATTGTTCCAACAAAAATTAGATATTCAAATAATGAATCAAGCATGTATAATCTTAAAATCGTATTCTAACTTTGAATCATTTAGTAAAGTAAAAACAGAAGTAAAAACATTTGATTGTCATATTTCGGAAGCTTTTTGGGTTCTAAAAGAAAATGAAATTATTTTCACAATAACCGCAAACCGGTTTTTAAGAAATATGGTGAGATCTATTGTTGGCACTATGATCGATATTGGCACCCAAAAACTAGAGGTAGAAGATTTAAATGAGATTATTATCTCCCGTAGTCGGAGTAATGCAGGAAAATCAGTTTTAGCAAACGGATTGTTTTTGACTGATATAAAATACACGTATTTATAAAAAATCGATATTTTTATTATTTAAAAATACTTACCTTTGCTATTGTGTTAAAAAATATAATATCAATACTAATTTTTTTTGTTTCCTTAAACTCCTACGCACAGGAATTAGATAAAGGGAGTAATAAAAATGTATTATTAACTCAAGACTATATAGTAGGCGTTAATTTTAATACAAGAGGTTGGGGCTTTGTGTTTGATTATAGTAAACAAAAGCACGTTAAATATAAACATACCTATGGTGTTGTCATATCAAATATCAGACATCAAAAAGAATTTAAGTTAATTGGAACAAGTGGATCAAAGGGGTATTATTATGGAAAAATAAATTCATTGGTATCGTTAAGGTTGACCTACGGAGGGAATTATCAATTATACAAATCTTCAAGAGAAAATGGAATTGAAATTCAATATAAATGGAAAATAGGGCCCTCATTTGGGCTAGTAAAACCTGTTTATTTAGAGATTGATAAGGCTTCAAATGGTTTTTTTGATCAATATTCCGAAAGATACGATCCTGCAATACATTTTCCTGGTTCAATAAATTCAAGATCATCTTGGTTTAAAGGGTTAGGAGGAGCTAATATACAAATGGGTGCTTTTTTAAAAACGGGATTTGATTTTAACTTTTCAGCTTTTAGAACTGGTATTAGTGGAGGAGAAGTAGGTATAATGGTGGATTATTTTCCATTTAAAAAGATTGAAATTATGTATCAAGAACAAGATTTAAGCTTGTTTATGGCATTTTATCTTCAATTTAATTTAGGTAATAAGTTTTAATTATGTCAATGACTGAAACAGAAAATAAAGTAAGAATAAAAAAACCAAAATGGTTACGAGTAAAACTCCCAACAGGTGAAAGTTATAAAAAAGTCCGTGGGTTAGTTGATGAGCATAAATTGCATACAATTTGCGAAAGTGGAAGTTGCCCAAATATGGGAGAGTGTTGGGGTGAAGGAACAGCAACATTTATGATTTTGGGGAATATTTGTACCCGTTCTTGTGGGTTTTGTGCTGTTTCAACAGGTAAACCCCTTGCTGCTGACACCTTAGAACCTGCTAAAGTAGCACAGTCTGTAAAATTAATGGAAGTTAAACATGCTGTAATTACATCTGTTGATAGAGATGATTTAGAGGATGGAGGTTCACAAATATGGGCGGCAACTGTGCGTGCAATTAGAAAAAAATCACCAGGAACAACTATGGAAACGTTAATTCCTGACTTTGGGGGGAAATGGGATAATCTTCAAAATTTAATTGATGTTGCACCCGAAATTATCTCTCACAATCTTGAAACAGTAAGACGTTTAACTAAAGAGGTCAGAATTCAAGCTAAATACGACAGAAGTTTAGAAGTTTTAATGCGCCTTAAAAAAGGAGGTATGAAAACTAAATCTGGTATTATGCTCGGTTTAGGTGAAACAGAAGAAGAAATACTTGAAACAATAGATGACTTATCAGCAGTAAAGGTTGACGTTCTAACTATGGGGCAGTATTTACAACCAACACCAAAACATTTACCGGTTGCTGAGTTTATTACACCTGAAAAATTTCAAGAATATAAAGAATATGCATTAACTAAAGGATTTAGATATGTTGAAAGTGGACCATTAGTTCGCTCTTCTTATCATGCTGAAAAACATTTATTTTAAAAAAATAACCCTCCTTAACTTTGATTTTTAGTCATTTCATATTTTGACTTGTATAAAAATGTGGAAATTTGTTAAATAAAAGTTAAAATCATTTACTAAAAATTGCGAACTTTGTTGTATATTGGTCGCTGAATTTGAGATTGATGAAAACATCATTTAATATGAAAAACAAAAAAATACTTATTGGCGCTGCTGCTTCAGCAGTTATTGCATCAGCACTTTTGTTGGCTCCGGCAACAACTCAAGGTGCTTATCAATTAAGAGAAAAAACAACTGAAAACAATACAACTGGTATAGCTGGTGCGTTTGAATATTACAAACAAATCAGAATGAATGTTGAAACTGGAACGGTTAATAGAGAAGATTGGCTTAGAGCAAAAGAAGAATTTGCACAATTGTCAGCAACAAATCGTGCAGATGTTACTTGGAAAGATCACGGACCAGATAATGTTGGTGGTAGAACAAGAGCAATCTTAATTGATATTGATGATGATAATCACGTATATGCAGGTTCTGTATCTGGTGGTTTATTTGAGTCTTTTAATAGAGCTAACACTTGGCAAAAAGTTGATGGTTTTTATGAAAACTTAGGTGTTTCATCTATGTGTATGACTGATAATGGTAATTTATATGTTGCTACAGGGCATGATACTGAAGGTACTGGTGGAACTACTGCAGGTATTGATTCAGGTATGAATGGTAATGGAATGTATGTTTCAACTGATGGAGGTACTACTTTTACACAAGTAACTGGGACTGGTAATTATAACTATATGAATGAAATTGTTGCCAAAGGTAATGATGTTTTTATGGCAACAAGTTCAGGATTGAAAAAATTATCTGGAGTAACAGTTTCAGATACTGATGTCGGATCGACTTGTACAGCTTTATCTATATCTAATGATGGTAATTTAATTGTTGCTTGTGGGTCAGGATTTAAAACTTATGTTTCGACTAATGGTGGAGGTAGTTTTACTGATGTGTCTGGAAACAATGCCCCAGGTATTCCAAATTCTGGTGTAGGAAGAACAGAATATGCTATTTCTCACGAAAAAGGAACTTCTGGTAATTATTATATTTATGCTTGTATTGCTACAAACGCAGGACGTCTAAAAGGCGTATTTAAATCTACTGATAATGGTTCTACTTGGTCTGAAATAGCACCTCAAAATGATGGCACTGCTGGTTCTTTTGCCCCTTTTGGTGAACAAACGCAAGGTACTTACGATAATATTATTACTGTAGTGCCAGGTAATCCTGATGCTGTTTTAATTGGTGGAATTGATATTCATGCTAAATCTGCTATGGGTAACTGGGAGCAACGTTCTGTTTGGTTTTCTCAAAATCAAATGTCTCCAATTTATGTTCACGCTGATCAGCATGAAATGAAATGGGATTCTCAAGGAAGATTATATGTTGGTAATGATGGTGGTGTTTTCTTTTCGGACGATAAAGGAAATGTGTTTCATGAAGCTGATAGAAATTATAACGTATCTCAATTTTATAAAATTGGCGTATCTGCTCATGGTGATGTAATTGGAGGTTTACAAGATAATGGAACGTACGCAAATTATCACGATAATGCAACCTATAGAGAACATGTTGCTGTTGGTGGAGGTGATGGTTTTGCAGCTGCAATATCATTCATTAATAGAGATATTATATTTTCAACTGTTTATTTTGGATCAATTAGTAGATCTGGTGAAAGAGGTAATAATTCTACATCATATTCAGCTTCAAATATCCCTGCAACTTATGGTACACCAGGAGTTGATTTAGGTTCATTTAATACTTGTATAGAATTATATGAAAATCCTAATGATTTAAACTCTACAGATTCTGTAACAATAATTCCTAGTCAAGGATATAGTGCAGGAGATGTTATCCAAGTGCCGTCTTTAACTTCTCAAACGTTTATTGAATATACAACATTAACTGATATAACTTATGATGATACTTTATTATTTGATCCTAGTCAAACAACTCAAGATACTTTGATAACTGATAATACTTTTGGTGTTACATTTAATGTAAATGAATTTGGTTTTACATTTATTAATGGCGCACCTTCTATTAGTTTGGGGGATAGCTTATTGATTAATGGAGATACCGTTATTGTTGATGTTATAGATAATACTCAAGATCATTATTGGGGTACAAATTCTAATGAACCAGGAGAAATAATCGATATGCATCAAGAGCTAGTTTATTATGGAGTAGCTTGGGATACAATTATAGCCCAAGATCCATATCAATCTTGGTTTGCTTTTGGTTTAGGTAATGGGCAAGGTGTATGGTTGACTAGAAATGGTTTACGTTTAGCTGCCACGCATGATGGTTTCTTAAAAGCAGCTGATGGCATAACAGGATCAGTAACTACAATGGAATTTTCTGGTGATGGTAACCATTTATTTATTGGTACTTCTGCGGGTAGATTATATAGGTTGTCAGGTTTAGATGATATTTATTCTCCTAACCCATCATTGTCTAATGCACCAACTAACATTAAAGATACTCTATTAAATGTTGATGAGGGTGCTTATTCAACTACTTTCGAACAAATAGGTTCTTTTGGAGCGTATGTTACAAATATTGCTTCTAATAAATCTGACCCTGATCATTTAGTTGTGACTTTAGGTAATTATGGAGGGAGTGGAAAAGTAAGAGAATCAAATAATGCAACTGTTTTTGGATCTGCTTCATTTACCACAATATCTAGTGGTTTACCAAACGCACCAATGTACAGTTGTGTGATTGATAGAAATGATCCTAATATTATTTTTGTAGGTTCTGATTTTGGTGTATGGAGAACTGAAAATGGTGGAGGTGTTTGGGAAGATGTTTCTGGAGCTTTCGGAAATGCACCTGTATTTGACATGGTTCAAAATTGGAGAACTTGGGATGAAGGGAACTATAAGCCAGGAGAAATTTATATTGGAACTCATGGTAGAGGAATTTGGAGTACTGATGTTTATTTAGGACTTGAAGAAGCTCAAGATAACTTAGATGCAAATAAATTTATTACTGATTTATTAGTTTATCCTAATCCAGTAAATGATTTTGGAACAATCTCTTTCGAATTAGCTGAATCTTCTGATGTGATTGTACAAGTGTATAGCCTGACAGGTAAATTAGTTCAGTCGATTAATAAATCTAATATGAATGAAGGTATAAATTCAATTTCGATTGAAGCAGCTAATTTACCAAGTGGAACTTATTTTGTAAGATTATCGGCTGATGAATTGGTTAAAACAACCAAGTTCATTAAACAATAAAATTAATTAATAGTAAAAAGGCTCCTGTGTTACAGGAGCCTTTTTTTATGCTGTTAATTTCTCTTAAAACAAAAAAAAAACACTAACGAAAATAACATTACCTCTTAGTTATAGAACCCTGAACAGCTTTTAATTTTAATAAACACTCTTCATATTCTTTATCAAGTTCAGAATGAATGGTGATGGCACTTCCAACCGAAACAGATAGTTTTTTTATTTCGGAATTATATACAATTGAACGAATAACAACATTAAAGTCCATATTATTATTAGGCGTTATACAGCCAACTGCTCCTGAATAAATATTTCGTTTAAAAGATTCTAACGCTTCAATGTATTGTAAAGATTTTAATTTCGGCGCCCCTGTCATTGAGCCCATAGGAAATAAATTTTCGAGAATCGATTCAAAAGAAGTTTCAGAATCAATGCGCGCATTAACCGTAGAAATCAATTGATGAACGGTTTCAAATGAATATAATTTACAAAGTTCACTCACTGCTACAGAGTTCTTTTTGGCAATTTTAGATAAGTCGTTTCTTACCAAATCTACAATCATTATATTCTCCGAAATTTCTTTTTGGTTGTCAAGCAATTTTTGTTTTAATAATTCATCTTTAGCAATTGTGTTTCCTCTAGCAGATGTTCCTTTTATAGGTTGACTTACAATTTGTGAATCATGCTTAAGAAAAAAACGTTCTGGAGAGCCAGACAGAATTACAGTATTATTAAATCTAAATAAAGACGAAAAAGGAGCTTTAGTCTTGTCTTTTAACTTTAAAAATGTCGATAATATATCTAAGTCAATATTGTTTTTACTAAAGTTAATACAATAATTCATCTCATAAATATTCCCGTTTTGTAAATGTTTTTTTACAATTGATGTGGCAGCAAGATATTCCTTTTTTGATGTTTCTATTTCTAGTTTTAGAATCGATTTATGATGAGATTTAGTTTGTTTGACTGCCGTTAAATCGAACAGTGAATGATACCCCTCTTCATCCCCATAATAAACAAGTGTACCATTTTTTTGAATAATAACATGTTTTGGAATATAAAAAATAGATTCATCCAAATTTGTTTTATCCGTATTCTTACTTTCTAAATCTTTAAAAAAAGAATTTTTCGCATCAAACCCTGTATAGCCAAAAATATAAGCACAAGAATTTTGCTTTTGAAAACGATTTAAAAGGTGCTTACTGTATTTTTTTTGTTGAATAAAATTTTCAATACCCCAAGCAAAAGTATAATCACCTTTATTGTTGTCAAGTAAAGTGTAAGCTTTTGGATTAAGTTTCAGAATAACCGAATACCAATCAATGTTGTTATTTAAGGTGTAATAGCGCTTCAAAATTTTATTTCTAAATTACAAATATCAAATAAATAATGTAACTAAAGTTACGAGAAGACACATAAATATAAAATACTTTTGTTACTTTGAAAAATATGGATAAAATTGTAAAATATATTCCGTTATTGGGTTGGATTAAAACCTATAATAAAAAAATGTTACTCAGTGATTCAGTAGCAGGTTTAACAGTGGGGATTATGTTAATTCCACAAGGAATGGCCTATGCTTTACTTGCAGGATTACCTCCTGTTTATGGTTTGTATGCAGCTTTAATACCTCAAGTTGTCTATGCTTTTTTAGGTACATCACGTCAATTAGCGGTAGGACCAGTTGCAATGGATTCTCTTTTGGTGGCAACAATTGTTTCGGCTTTGGCAAGCAACCCTGATAATTATATTGATTTAGCAATCCTACTAGCCTTTATGATGGGAGGTTTGCAAATTTTATTCGGAATCTTTAAATTTGGATTCTTAGTTAATTTTTTATCTAAACCTGTGATTAGTGCTTTTACTTTTGCAGCCGCTCTTATCATTGGTTTAAATCAAATTAAACACTTATTAGGTATCTCTTTCGATAAAATGATAATGGTTGATGGTATAGAACAAAAAGTAACCACAAATACCATTCAAGATTTAGCGCATCAAGTTTATTTACATATTCAAGATACAAATTATGTGACATTATTAATCGGTTTAGTAGGGATTATACTGATTAAATTCGTGAAAAAAATCAATAAAAAAATACCGGCTTCTTTAGTGGTTGTAATTATTGGGATTTTGGTTGTGTATTTTTTAGAGCTAAATATGCAAGGTGTAAAAATTGTCGAAAATATACCACAAGGTCTACCAAAAATAGGATTACCTCAGTTTAATTTTGACGAATTTAAAGCACTTATTCCTGCGGCTTTTACATTGTCTTTAATCGCTTTTATGGAGGCAATTTCAGTTGCTAAAGCGATTGAAGAAAAACATGATGATTATAAAATAGACTCAAATCAAGAATTAATCGCATTAGGCGCAAGTAATTTTTTTGGATCTTTCTTTTCTTCTTATCCTGTAACTGGCGGTTTTTCAAGGTCAGCTGTCAGTGATCAAACAGGTGCTAAAACTGGAATTTCAGCCATATTTAGTGCGCTATTAATTTTGTTAACACTTCTGTTTTTAACCGAATATTTTTATTATTTGCCCAACGCCTTATTAGGTTCAATTATTATGGTGGCGGTATTCGGTCTAATCGATTTAAAAGTGCCAATAAATTTATGGCAATCGGATAAAATTGAATTTTTGATATATGCGATTACCTTCTTATCAACTTTAATTATTGGTATTCAACAAGGTATTGGTATTGGTGTTTTATTGTCCTTATTGGTAATTATTTACAATGTTTCTTACCCCCATATAGCACTTGTTGGAAAAATTAAAGGAACGTCTGAATATAGAAATATTGAGCGTTATGAAGATTTAGAAATTGCAAATGAAATTATTATTGTCAGACTTGATGCGCGATTGTTTTATGCAAACATGAATTATTTTAAAGATAAAATTTTTGAATTGATTGAAAATAATAAACAAGACACAAAAGCAATAATTATTATGGGTAAAGCAATTAATGGCATTGACTCTAGTTCTATTCACATGCTTAAAGTCTTGATAAAAAAATTAAAAGAAGACGACATTGAAGTGTATTTTACGGGCTTAAAAGGACCGATAAAAGATAAGCTTAAAAATGCAAGTGAATTGAAAGACTTAATGAAAGAGAAATGTTTTTTATCTGTGGACTCTGCTATTGAATTTTACAAAACAGGAACTGTTCACCCTAAATATCAACAAGATATATAAAAGTGATTTTTATCACTTAGCTGTATTGGTTATGTAATTTTGGTTACTTTTGTAGCAATATTCATTACTTACCTTTGAATTATTAAAAATAAATTATTATGAAAATAGAACAAATATTTACAAGTTGCCTAGCAGAAATGGCATATTATATAGAGTCAAAAGGAGAAGCAGTTGTAATTGACCCTTTGAGAGAAACAGCACCTTATACTGAAAGAGCTGAAAATGATAATGCTAAGATTAAATATATTTTTTTAACACATTTTCATGCTGATTTTGTGTCTGGTCATGTTGATTTAGCTAAAAAAACAGGAGCAACAATCGTGTATGGTCCAGGAGCAACGGCTGAATATGATTTATATAACGGAACTGATGGTGAAAAATTTAAAGTAGGTGATGCAGAATTAGAACTTTTACATACACCTGGGCATACAATGGAATCAATTTCATTATTGTTGAGAGATAAAAATGGAAAAGAACAATGTTTATTTAGTGGTGACGCTTTATTTATTGGAGATGTGGGAAGACCAGATTTAGCCATTAAACAAGGTGCATTAACTGAAGAAGATTTAGCTAAACATTTATTTAATTCTTTAAGAAATAAAATAATGACGCTGCCAGATGATATTGTTATTTATCCAAATCATGGGGCAGGATCAGCTTGTGGTAAAAATATGAGTAAAGAAACTTACGATACTTTAGGTCATCAAAAAGAAGTGAATTATGCGCTAAGACATGACATGACTGAAGATGAATTTGTGAAAGAAGTATTAACTGGTTTAGTTGCGCCTCCTCAATATTTTCCTAAAAATGCAGGAATGAATAAAGGGATTAATACCGACATTGATTCTGTAATTGAAAATGGTAAAAAAGCTTTAACGGTTGATGAGGTAAAAGCATTGGTTGCTGACGGAGCAATCATTCTTGATACAAGACACCAAAATGAGTTTATTAAAGAACATATACCAGGTTCGTTATTTATTGGGTTAAATGGACAATTTGCACCTTGGGTTGGAGCTTTAATTAAAGACATTGACCAAAAAATTGTAATTGTTACAGATTTTGGAAAAGAAGAAGAGGCTGTAACACGTTTAGCTAGAATTGGGTATGATTATGCACAAGGATATTTACCAAATCCTATGGCTGCATGGAAAGAAGCCGGTAACGAAACGGATTCAATTCAACAAGTTACACCACAAGAACTTGAAACTTTAGCAGTAGAATCTGATATTAATATTTTGGATGTGCGTAAAAAGTCTGAATTCTTTTCTGAACACATTATTGGTGCCGAAAATGAACCGTTAGATACCATAAATTCAAATGTGGATAATTTAGACAAAGACAAAACATACTATGTACATTGTGCAGGTGGTTACCGTTCTGTAATTTTTGAATCAATCGCAAAAGCAAATGGTGTGCTTCATTTAATTGATATTGCTGATGGTTTTAATGGCATCAAAGAACATACAAAAATGAATGTTTCTGATTATGTTTGTCCATCAACTATGTTGTAATTGAAATATAACTATTAACTTAATCCCCTCTAATTAGCGTAGGCTATTTAAAGGGGATTTTTTTATGCTGTATAAATTTTTACATATTATTTTTAAGTTGTCTCAATTTGTTTACTTCAAAACAATAAAAATTGATGAGAACACACGCAATATTAAAAAAGATCAGGCCAATTTAATTATTGCCAATCATCCGTCAGCATTTATGGATCCCATTTTAGTGGGCATAAATATTAAAACACCAATCTATTTTTTAGCTGCTGAAGAATTTATGGGGGGAAAAAAAATGTCAAAGTTTTTGGAAAATAATTTTAATATGATTCCCATTTATAGACCTTCAACCCGTCCTGATGAAATTCATAAAAATACAGATTCATTCGCAAAATGTTATCAAGCTTTAAAAGAAGGCAAAAGTATCTTAATTTTTGCTGAAGGACACAGCGAAACACAACCCTGGCTTGATCCATTAAAGTCAGGTATGGCTAGAATAGCCATTGAGGCTTTAGAAAAACATTCTGAAATTGAACAAATAAATATTGTAACCTTGGGGCTAAATTATTCAAATCCGCATCAATTTAGATCTACTTTTTTACTGAAAATAGGCGAAATAATTTCCATTCATAAAAATCACACTTTTAATAAAACCAGCTTAACAGATTTAGCGCAAAAAAGACTTAATTCCGCAATGCAAGGATTAAACAAGAATGAGTCTGATTGGCAAACTGTTGTGGTGAGCATTTTTAGCTTAATGCATCACCATCAAGATTTGAATCTTAGTTTTAAAGCAAAAACTCAATTCATAACACAACTAAATGCGGCAAACAACAAAAGCTCATTTATTGAATTAAAAAATAATACATTAGAATTTCTCAATCAACTACAAAAAGAAAATATAAAATTGGATGGTTTTTTATTGTTAAAGCACAATATTAAACCTCCTTTTATCCAGTTAATCTTAAGTTTTGTTCTAACCTTACCAGGCCTTATCCTAAATTTTATTCCGTTATATTTAACGCAATTATTTATTGCTAAGCGAGATTTTAAATATTCCTTTAAAGGTTCAATGTACTTTACATTTGGAACAGTGTTTATGGTTTTATGGCATATTTTAACCGTTTGTATTACTCTCTTTTTTATTGGATGGTATAGTTTATTGCTGCCGTTAATGATGTTGATATTTGGAATAATAGCTTTAAATCCATTCGATTTTTTAAAACAATATTTTAAAATTAAACGCATCCAAAACCAATTGGTCCCTTCTCAAACCCTAAATACTCAACATTTAAAATTAAAAAACAGTATCAACCATTTAAATTCTATACAACAAATTTAAGAGGTGTAATTTTAAATTTCCTTGTATTTCGCTTTAAATTTCCCTAAATTCGCTATGAATTTACCAACAATAACAATAATTCAACAATTGATATAGGCGAATTATAGGTTATAGTTGTGTTTATTTCATTGTTAGCAATAATATGAAAAGAGCAACATTACTTTTATTTACAATATTGATTTTGGGTAAAATGTCATTTGGACAAGGAGAAATAACTCAGACAAAAAAAATAATGGCTACTGCAAAAGTTTGGGGGTTCTTAAAATATTATCATCCAAGAGTAGCAGATGGTGAATTTAATTGGGATGACCAACTATTTGAAGTTTTACCTAAAATTAGAGTAACAACAGATAAAAAGGAGTTCTCAAATATAATTTTAAAATGGATTGAATCACTTGGTTCAATTAGAGTAAACGATAAAAGCGAAATTAGTACAGAAATCGAATATTTTGATAAAAACTTTAACCTTACTTGGTTCAATAATACAGAACTATTTACACAAGAGGTATCAGATAAGTTAAAATATATTGAGAAGAACAGACACCAAGGTAATCAATATTACATCTCAAAAAATAAAAGAGGAACTTTATCAATAACCAACGAGTTAAAACACAATAATTTTAATTGGGAAGATGAAAACATTAGACTTTTAGCTCTTTTTAGATATTGGAATATTATAGAATACTTTTTTCCTTACAAATATCAAACAGATGTAAATTGGGACGTTGTACTAAAAAAAATGTTGCCTACTTTTCTTAATTGTGAGTCCAAAACTGAATTTCATCTTGCATTATTGGAATTAACTGTTAGTATTGATGATAGCCATACTAGCTTTATGACCAAAGAGGTTAGAAACCATATTGGAACAAAATTTTTACCCGTAGAAATTAATTTCATTGAAGACCAAGCTGTTATTACAAAAATAAAAAATGATTCACTTGCACAATTAAATGATTTACGTGTTGGGGATATTATTTTAAAACTTAATAGTAAATCAATTGAACAACTTTTTAGTGAAAAAAGTAAATATATTTCAGGGTCTAATATCAATAGAAAACAAATATTCTTAACTGAATTTATATTCTCTGGAAATTCAGATACTTGTAATTTTATTTTTTCTAGAAATGGTGAAGTAATCAATAAACCCGTAGCTAGATATAACTATTCAGATATAAGAAAACAGCAGAATGATAAAGAAACTGAAAGTTATAGAATATTAGAATCGAATATTGGTTATGTAAATATGGGATTACTTGAAGTAACACAAGTTTCTCAAATGATGAAAAATTTCAAAAATACAAAAGGAATAATTATTGATTTAAGAGAATATCCAAACCAAACTGGGTTTGAGCTGTCAAAATATTTTACTTCAGAAAGTCGAGAATTTAAAAAAATGCTTTATCCTGATATAAATTATCCTGGAAGGTATATTTCATTAAATGATCAGGTAGGTAAATCAAGAAAATTAAAATATAAAGGAGAGCTAGTGATTTTAGTAAATGAACATACTCAAAGCCAAGGAGAGCATACAGCTATGATATTACAAAAAAGCGATAACGTAATAACTATTGGTAGTCAAACTTCTGGGGCTGATGGTACAGTTTTAATATTTGATATTCTAGGAGGTTTGAGAACCAAAATCACTGGGCTTGGTGTCTTTTATGAAGATAACACCGAAACACAAAGAAAGGGTGTTAAAATCGACATAATAGCTAAGCCAACAATAAATGGAATAATCAATGATGATGATGAAGTTTTAGAAAGTGCGATTGAACATATAAACAAATAAGTACTATTGCTAACAAAAATTATATTTAATACGGAGTTCTGTGCATAATTGAAATTTCTGTATTTCATAGAAAGTTCCGCCAAATGTTTAATTTGGTATTTAAAACAAGAATAATTTAAAAACAAAATATAAACTCTTGGCTACGAGCAGATTTGAAAATCCCGCACTACGAATAGTCAATCGTTACCCATAATATCTTTACCGAAAATCAGTATAATAAGAAAACTAAAAAATGTTATCATTATACTACGGCAATGTAAAGAAAAATCTATTTTGTTATCATAATTAAGTATCTTTGTAAAGAAAACAAACAAATCTTTACATAATGAATACTACTGAACTTAAAAAATTACCTTTAGATAAAGATATTGAAACAAAAATAATACTTAAAAAATTGGCTTCTGCACATAGGGCACTTGCCGAATTAAAAGGTTTGGTTTCAAGAATAATACCTAATGAAAACATTTTAATAAACACATTAGGACTTCAAGAAGCAAAAGACAGTTCAGCCATTGAAAATATTATTACAACTCAAGATGATATTTACAAAGCAGAATTAAATTTAGATGGTTTTAAATCCTTAAACGCTAAAGAAGTTCAAAATTACATTTCTGCTCTTAAAAAAGGTTTTTCTCTAATAACTCAAAAAGGAATTCTAACAAATAATGATATAATTCAGATACAATCAGAATTGGAGAAAAATAATGCAGGATTTAGAAAAGTTCCAGGAACTGCTTTGAAAAACGCTACAACAGGTGAAGTTGTTTATACACCACCACAAGACTATGAAACCATACTTGATTTGATGAAAAATTTGGAACAATTTATAAATGATAATCCTGTTTCAGATTTTGACCCTTTAGTTAAAATGGCAATTATACATTATCAATTTGAAAGTATTCATCCTTTTTATGACGGGAACGGAAGGACAGGTCGTATAATCAATGTTTTGTATTTAGTAATGAATAGATTATTAGACTTACCAATTTTATATTTAAGTCGTTATATTATTGAAAATAAAGGAAATTATTATAAATTCTTACAAGAAGTTAGAGAAACTGGAAATTGGGAAGATTGGATATTATATATGCTAAATGCTGTTGAACAAATATCAAAAGAAACACTTGTTTTAATTGGAGAAATCAAGAAATTGATGGCAGAGTATAAAAATATTTTACGAAATGATTACAAATTTTATAGTCACGAATTATTAAATAATCTTTTTAAACATCCATATACTAAAATTGAGTTTTTAGAAAATGATTTAGGAGTATCAAGAATTACTGCATCTAAATACTTAAATAAATTAGCAAAAGATGGTTTGCTAAGGAAAGAGAAGTTAGGAACAGGAAATTATTATATTAATGAGAGATTGACAGAAATACTAAAAAAGTAATAAAAATTTATAATAATGAAAGATTACACTTACTCTTTAGGTTTACTATTGCTCCATTATGAATTAATAGGATATGGATTGTCATTTTTTGTTTTTCTTCCATTTATTCTCGGATATATATTAGGTAAATCAAAAATCAAAGCAATTACGGTGGGTAACAAAAATTATATTTAATACGGAGTTCAGTGCTTAATTGAGTGTTCAATATTTCAAATAAAGTCCGCCTAAACTTAAATTTAGTTCACGCGTTAATTTTTTTATGTGTTCATGCTTGACAATTGGTATTTAAAACAAGAATAATTTAAAAACTAAATATTAGCTTTAGACTCAGTGCGGAACTGGAAGTTTATCTCTTTGTAAATGCAAAACTCTGTCTATTCAAAACGTTAAGAGATAGCAATTTGTTTTTGAAATGCGCTAAAAAATAATCCGATAATTTTTTTATTAATTTACCTTATTCAAACCATAATATACCGATTATACTTTGAAGTGATTTTTGATTGAAATGAAAAATAGCCCATTTCAATGTTAATTAGGTATGAGTTGAAATGTTGATTGGTAATTAAAATATATTTACCACTTTTTTTCATTAATCTTGGATTGAAGCATAAACCAAGCAATAGTGCAATTAAATACGCCAGACAATCCTGCAATTAAAATGGTATGCATACTGTTTTTTCTTGAGAGAATATCAGGGTCTAGCATAACCATTATAAAACCAGCTAAAACAATTCCCGAAAAAAAACTGCCTACACCAATACATGTCCATAAAATTTTATTCATTTCATATTTTTTAGCTTTAAAATAAAAAAGAATACCTACGAGTATGATAAATATGAATCCCATTTAAAAATTAACTTTTAGTTATAACCTGAGTAATGCTTTTGCTTGTTTTGCTTTGCTTAGTGCGTGATGTTTTTTTAGGGTTTCACTTGAAGTTTACCGTAGGCAAAACAAAAACATCAATACACCCAAACTTCATCTTTTAAAATCCAGCCAGAATTGTGGTTGAGTTGAACTTCATACCATTCGTCTTGGGTTGATTTAATGTCAAGTTGGGCACCTTCATGAAGCTCAAAAGATGTTTCAGACTCAATTGTAGGTGTAACTAATATTTTAGCGTTGGGTTCAATAATAACGACTTTGCTTGTTGATGTTAATCTTGTTTTATGCAATACAGAAAAAGTAAATGACGCAATTAAAATAAAGCCAAATAAAGTGGATAAAAACAAGCTTAAATTATTAATTAAATGACTACCTGGGGTAAAGAAAAAGTAAAGGCAAACCACAGTAATTAGTCCGGCAATAATGCTAATGTAAAACCAAAAGTTTGGCGAATAACTAAAAATATTTCGCGTTAGCCAACTACCAATTCCTTTAGATTCGGATGTGAGTTTGTCAACCGTAAGTGCGTTTGCAAATTCTAAATTAAAAATTACATCTTGGTCAGCAGGGTTTATTTTATGTGCTTGTTCATAGGCCCAAATTGCTTCACCCAATTCGTTAGATTTAAAAAAAGCATTACCTAAATTATAAAACAAATTTGCAGATTTTTGTTCATCAGAAACGGCTTCCATATAATTTTGAACGGCAATATCGTACAGCTCTTTTTCGTAGGCGGTATTGCCTTTTTCAATTAAAGTTTGATTAAAACCAGAAATACAAGTGCTTAACGATATGAATAAAATTAAATGTTTCATAGCTGTTTATCAATGGTATTAATTAATACTTCTGTATCTTGTATTAAAATGTCAATTTGATTGGCGTCAACAGGTGAATATTGATACATTTCTATGGTATTCCAAACGGATAAGAATTTTGATTTTGTAGCTTCATCTGTTAAATAACGCTCAATAGACTTAGCACTCAAATCACTTTCGGTTAAATTAAGCTTAAATTTTAAAAATGCTTTTAACCCAGCCGATAATTCTTTAATCGCATCAGCATCTTTACCTTGTTTTTGTAATTGCTTGCAATCGACTAAATATTTACTTGCCGATTTTTTGGCTTTCTTTTTAATCAACTTTATGCGGTCTTCATCCGACAAATTATTTTGTCTTTTTTTCATAAAAAGTATAATCCAAAGCATTAAAAATGGAAATCCAAGACCAATGTAGTGTATAAATGACCCCGCTTTAATATCGGAATTGCTGAATGTTGATTGATCATTTTTATGAATATACCTAATGTCGGTTTCGTCAATATCCACTTCTTTTTTTTGAGTAATAATCTCCCCATGAGCATTATCGGGTTTTTCTACTTCAATTTTAAATGCTCCAGTTGACAAGGTTTTATATTGTTTAGAATTCAAATCAAAATAAGAAAAAGAATAGGCAGGTATGTTGTAATCACCATAAAAAGTTGGAACCAATACAAAGTCATACGAAATACTACCTGATGTTCCGCTACTCGTTGTTTTAACATTGTTTTTAATGTCGGGGTCAAATTGGTCAAAATCTTTTGGCAAATCTAAAACGGGGTCGTCAAAACTATTCAAATTTCCTTTGCCTGATATTGTAATGTTTAAATCTATGGCTTCACCAGATTTTACTTTATTTTTGTTTAAATTAAAATCTAATTCAAATTCGCCCACTAAACCGTTAAAATTTTTAGGTTGGTTTGCCGGTAGGTCTTTCACCTTTATTTTTAGGGTATTTGAATAGCCTTCTTGTCTGTATTGTTGAAAAAATCCTTTGTTAAATAAAGCCGATAAATAATAAGGTTCAATGCTCAAATCACCAGATTTATGTGCATAACATAATTCTTGTTTAAGTACAACGGTGTAATATCTAA
>Ga0316209_1000920_pt1 | contig 38429 bp, 34 predicted proteins | sample 6monopyrite_MG_FD_204945 | JGI IMG/M metagenome (GOLD analysis project Ga0316209, IMG submission 204945) | Microbial mat bacterial communities from mineral coupon in-situ incubated in ocean water Damariscotta River, Maine, United States -... | ecosystem: Environmental > Aquatic > Marine >...
GTCGGCATGTTCAACAGAGTGCCTTCGGTTCCGGTGCCACCCTGAATCAACGGCTTAGGGTTTTGCTCTTTGCCAACAAACATTAAGCCGATGCCGCGCGGCGCATGGAGTCCCTTATGTCCAGCAATCGCCGCATAAGCAACGCCCAGGGAATCTAAGTCGATGGGGACTTGTCCGCCACCTTGAGACATATCCAGAATGACCGAAACTCCCGCTTGTTGCGCCATCCTGCATGCTTCTTCAAAAGGCTGCACGATGCCCATCGTATTGCTCGCAACGCACAACGAAAGCCAACTCGCTTTCCCCGTAGCCAAAGAAACTTTTAGCTTGTCCAAATCCAGGCGCCCATCCGCCGCAAAGGGAATGATCTCCATGGTGACGCCGCGTTCTCTAGCGTGGTGAAGAGGACGCAACATGGAGTTGTGCTCCACCGCAGAAGCTAAAACATGCGCGCCATCGGCAATGCCTTGACGTACTGCGAAGTTCAATCCATAGGTCGCGCCGGAAGTGAAAATGATCCGCTCTGGGTGCGAAAACCCAAAGATCTCTGCGGCGCGGACTCGAGCTGCAAAAATGCGTTCCTTGGTGGAGGGGCCGTGGGCGCCTCGGTCTGCCGGAAGAGCGTGAAGGCCTTCGATTAAGGCTTCTTCTACACCGGGAAAGGGGTCTGCGCTGGTTGCCGCGCGATTCCAGTTGAGGGATGCTTGCACCCCCTAAGTTTAGCAGCCCAAGGTGCGCGCCAGAACTGACCGGGCCCGTGCTGGATCTTCCGTTCCGCGGACCAAAGACCGACCGTCCGCAAAATGAAGGATATCTAGTTTGTCGAAAGTGAAGCGCAGGAAGGCGTCGGCCAATTGGATGTCATCCACCGTGCCCTGTAAGTGGTTAGCTAAGGCTGGCAAATCATTCGGCTGTCCTGAACTCGGGACTTGCACAGCGCCTCCACTACAAATCACTTGCGCTGCCAAAGTTCCACGGCTCCCAGAAAGCCACGGATGTTCACCGTGCACGCAACACGGGCAGTTTTCGTCTTGCTTTGCACGAATCGCCTGATGCGTCCCTTGCCAAATATCCAGATAGCGATACCCCTGATGCGCATCTTCCTCCTTGCCAAGTAAAATCTTCATTGCCTCCGCCGCCGCCCATCCCGCAATCACAGAAACGGCTGGCCCTAAAACGCCGGCCGAGCGGCAAGTTGGCGATTCCGTAGCATCGGGAGGTTCAGGCCATGTACATCGCAAACACGGTCCGCCTGGAACGATGGCACCCAACATGCCGTAAGCCCCAATCACGCCGGCATAAACAAAAGCTTTCTTTTGCACCACCGCAAAGTCGTTGAGTAAATAGCGCGTGGCGAAGTTGTCGGTGCCATCCAAAATCAAGTCGACCTGGTTCAGCACACCTTGAATGTTCTCCGCGGTTAAATCAATCGCCTGCACTTCCAACTCGACTTCTGGATTCACAGCGGTCAAGCGAGCGTGTGCAGCCACCGCTTTGGGTAAACCGAGTTGCGCATCTTCGTCTGTGTACAAAACCTGCCGCTGCAGATTCGAGGTCTCGACAATATCGCGGTCAATCAGGAGAAGTTTGCCGACTCCCGCTCGTGCGAGTAGATCGGCGCCGACCGAGCCCAAGGCTCCGAGGCCGATGATGGCTACGGTTCGCTCCCGAAGGGCCGATTGCCCCGATGCCCCGATTTGGGGTAGACGCTCTTGGCGTGCATAGCGGGAGTCATCCATCGAAGTTCACTGGTGCGAGAGGGGGGACTTGAACCCCCACGTCCTAAGACACTAGATCCTAAATCTAGCGCGTCTGCCAATTCCGCCACTCTCGCAAGTGATTTACTGGGGTGGATAACGGGACTCGAACCCGCGACCTTCGGTACCACAAACCGATGCTCTAACCAACTGAGCTACATCCACCATTCAGCAAGCCGAAGAGTTTAGCCGCCCTGCCGGTCCTTGAAAAGACTTAGTCGACCAGGATTTCGTCGCCATGGTTGGCCACAAAGTCCTGAAATAGCCCGGAAAGGCGGGCGGTCATAGGGCCTGGCTTGCCATCGCCAATCGAGCGGCCATCTAGCTCCACCACAGCAGCTAACTCACCCATGGTGCCGGTGCAGAACATTTCGTCGGCGGCAAAGAACTGGGTGCGGGAAAGGTCTGAGACGATGGCAGCAATTCCATGGTTCGCGCAAAGTTTCAGCACCGAATCGCGGGTGACGCCTTCTGGGCAAGCCTTGGTGAATGGGGTGAAAACCTCTCCGTCCTTGACCATGAAAATATGGGTGGCATTGGTTTCCGCAACAAAACCATGCGCGTCGAGCATGAGGGCATCGTCTGCTCCCGCTTGGTTGGCTTCAAGCTTGGCCATGATGGACTGAATGAGGTTCGCGTGATGAATCTTCGGATCCATCATGTCGGGAGCAAAACGTCGCACGCTACTGGTGATTAAACTCAATCCTCCCGTTTCGTAAACGGGTGCCTTCCACTCGGCCAAAACAATGAGAGTTGGGCCAGCTTGATTCAAACGCGGATCCATGCCCGAGGTGATTTTCTCGCCACGCGTTAAGGTCAGTCGGATATGGCAGCCGTCACGCATGGAATTTGCTTCCAAGGTGCGCTTGATTTCCAACTTAATCGCTTCTCGTGATGGAACCTCCTGAAAAGCAAGTGCCTTCGCCGAATGGAATAAGCGGTCTATGTGAGTCTCAAGGCGAAATATGCGCCCATTGTAAACGCGTAATCCTTCCCACACCGCATCGCCGCCTTGCACCGCGGAGTCAAACGGGCTAATCCTGGCAACATCTCGGTGAAGTAACTCACCGTTAATGTTGATGAGGAGATCACGGTTGCGTGGGTCGAAGGATTGTTTCATGGCTGAAAGAAAATGGCGCGCCCGGGAGGATTCGAACCCCCGACCGTCGGATTAGAAGTCCGATGCTCTATCCAGCTGAGCTACGGGCGCGTGTGGGCAGCAGTCTAGCGTTGAGGACGCGAAAGCCCAATGCTTAGATGCTAGACTTAGAGGGCGTGATTGCGGAAAGAGAAAAACCAGCTGCCTTGTGGCAATGCATCCTCGCAGGCCTTCTTCATTTCGGCCTTGGAGCACTTGGATTCTATTTTTATTCGGGTCAAGACTATGTGGCACTTGGATGGCCAGCGATGGGCATGGGAGCCGCCCTTTTGGCTATTTGGGGGATGCGCCCGTGGTGGGGCATCTTCGTGGCGAGCCTGGTTCTTCAGTTCTTTTTTCTGAACCCCTGGAATCCCATTGCCTTTGTGTTTGCCCTCGGTGATGCAGGCGAGATTCTGCTAGCTGGGTATCTTCTTCGCAGGGGAATGGATTGGAGCCGCGGCTATTGCAATGTCCGGCAACTCCGACGCGGCGCTTTTGTTGGCCTCGTCGCTCCGATTTTGGGAGCATCCTTTGGCACGTTTGCCATTTGGTTGGGCCCTGGCAGCGAACAGATTCCATCGCAAAGATTTTTGTTGATCTTCGCAACCTGGTGGATGCGTTCAGCGCTTGGCTTCTTAATGGTTGCACCTATGGTCGGCGCATGGAGGTTACGCCCCCGGCAATTTTTCGGCCCAAACCCCAAAGAGGGTGTGGTTCTGACTATGCTCTTAGTCAGCCTATGCGTCGCTTCTTTTTCTACATGGATGTTTCAGCAGCCGGTTCCTATGTGGGTCGGACTTATGGCCAGCGTTCTCTTGCTATGGTCGGGCGCTCGATGTGGAGTTTTCTTAACTTCTCATCTTGGAGTCTTTGTGCTGACCTGTGCAAGCTTTGCGGCACTAGAACAGATCGCAATCTTTGAGCATATTACTTCTGCGGACTATCGCGCCCTTTGGTGGGCTATCCTCAATGTGTGTGCAGCTGGCGCCATAACTTTGGCGGTTCTCAATGTAAGAGCTCTTCAGCTTTCTGGCACTGCTTCAACGGCACGGAATAGGTTAGAACTGTTAGTGCAGAATTCACCGATGGCATTGGTAGAGTGGGATTTGGATTTCAAAGTGCGAGTTTGGACGCGCAAAGCCGTTGAGATTTTCGGCTATTCGGAAGAACAAGCCATCGGCCGGTCTAGTTTAGAATTGCTAGTGCCAACTAAGGACCGCGTGGCCATTTCCAATCAATGGTTGCAAGTGGTAGCCGGTGAAAAGGGCGTCCGCTCGACCAACCACAACTTGACCTCGGACGGCCATGTCATCCTTTGCGATTGGTACGGCTCTGCAGTGTACGACGAACAGGGGAAAGTGGTTGGCGTGGTTTCCTTGGTGGAAGACGTGACTTCATTGGAGGTTGCGCAAAGGAAGCTGAAAGAAAGTGAACACCGCTTCCTGACGGTTGCCGAGGTTATCCCTCAATCCATTTCCTATTACTCCATGGATTTGGAGTGCATTTACGGCAACATGGCCTTCTTAGCAGCCCACCATCTGACCGAGGACAGTTTGCCGATTTCCATAGCCAATTTGACCGTTCCGGAGATTATGGAGCGGATTCAACCTCGTTTGGATCAAGTTCGTAATGGTGAGACCGTGAACTTTTTAGAGACCTTGCTGATGCCAGATGGAGAAGCTCATGATTTGGACCGCGCTTTACTTCCAGACATGGGCTCCGATGGAGAAATGCGCGGCTTCTTTTCCATCTGTACAGACATCACTGCCTACCGTGTTGCTGCAGAACAAAAACTTGCGCTCGAAACGCAAATACTCCAAACTCAAAAGTTGGAAAGCTTGAGTCTGCTCTCTGGAAAAGTAGCCCACGAGTTTAATAATCGTTTGTGCGGCATTCTTGGCCACGCCGACATGGCGCGAAAAGACATTGTTACCGCACCTAGCGAAGCGGAAGAGTCACTGGCCCGTGCGATTTCAATTGCGCGGGAAGCGTCTGAACTTTGTCGTCAACTTTTTGTTTACTCCGGATTTGGAACTGGTGAAAAAGCGCTGACGCAAGTGAAGCCACTGGTCCTTGAAATGCGCCGTTTGCTTGAGTTAGGTATTCCTGGAAACATTCGGTTGCGAACGAAATTTCAGGAATCCATGCCGTTTATTCGAGTGGATCTCGCACAGGCGCGCCAAGCCATCGTGAACTTGGTGCAAAACGCGGCGCAAGCCATTGGCCATGATCGTGGCGAAATCGTGGTGAGTGCTCAGGTCGTTGCGGCCCAAGACTGTGATTTTCTGGAATCCTATTTGCCGCAGAGGACTGAAAAAGACGAGCTAGTTGAGATTGCCATTTCTGATAGTGGGGAAGGTATTTCTGAAAAAGACGTGCGGCAAAACTTTGAACCATTCTTTACGCGTCGTCCTGGAGCACGTGGTCTTGGTTTGTCTGGCGTACTTGGAATCGTTCATGGCCATAGTGGGGCTATTGCGGTGGAGTCTGAAATGGGTAAAGGCACTACTTTTAAATTGTACTTTACGGTGCAAAATCAAGATTCAGATCTGCCAATAGATTCTCAAACTGCGGTTGAAAACAGTGCGTGAGCCTGCACCTGGTTGGAGTCTTTACCTATTGAGCTCGACCACGGAACAGCGCACCTATGTCGGCGTTAGCGTCGATGTAGCGCGACGCTTATTACAGCACAATGGTGAATTGCCAGGAGGAGCTAAGGCGACCAGAAGGGGCCGGCCATGGACTCTTCATCGGAGTTGGGGGACTTTTGCGGACCGCAGCGAAGCGCAGCGAGCAGAGGCCGTTTTGAAGCGTCTGACGAGGGCGCAAAGAATGTGTTTGAGTTCCGATTTTTTCGTCTAATTGCTCATGTTTTAGGGTAATTCTTGCCTTTCATACCCATTCGCGTTGTACCTTAGGGTATCCCCATGTAAACCTCCAGGCCATTCCCCGTGCCTGTTTAACCTCTTTCCACCTCGCATCATGTTGCAGACACGCTTCCTCCTTCCTGTCGCCCTTCTTGGCGGCACAGTTCTCGCCATTTTTGGACATAATCTTCAAGCCAACCAACAAGGCACTGCAGGTCATACCGGTCCTTATCCAGACGTCATCGTGGGCGATATCCATGAATTGGATGAAAACGGAACCCAAAACGGCCAAAGCGCATATAGCTTTGGAACCACATCGTGCAACATTGGCACAGACATCTTGAATTGGATTTCCTTCAACAACCAGCACCCAGTGATTGGCAGCAACCTTTACCGCTTAAAGGATGGCCGTTTTGAAATGCTTGGCATGAGCTGGTTGAAGCATGGCTTCCTCGCGCTCACTGGTTCGGCTTGTAATACCTGCACTGGTTCTGGCGGCAACCACCTGAGCCCAGGGTGTTCGGATCCATACAGCGCTTGGCTGAATGGTTATCAAGCGGACTTGGCTGCGCGCTCGGAAGTGAACGCCTACACCGGGTACTTCCCCTATCCACCTATCATCGGTGGTGGAACTAGCGGCCCTCTTGAGCGTCGGGTGATTGTCGATAACGTCGACGTCGATCCGGCCTTGAATGGTGGAGCTCGCTACTTTGTCGAATCGCAGTACATTACTAGTGACGACAGCGCATTGTTGGGCCATGGTTACAACAACGTGAGCTGGCGCGAAGTGAGCATCTCGGGCGCGAACCCTCCTTACAACATGAACTTCGTGGGTGCTACCCAACGCGAAGAGTCTGCGATTGAAGCATGGAAGTCGGTTGATCCTGGCGTGACCATTGTTGAAATCCCGGTACCAAACGATGGCAGTATGTATCTAGGCTATAAAGTCACTGCAGCAGCAGGCGGCGGATGGGACTATGACTACACCCTGTACAACCGAGACTCGGATCGTTCTGCTCGCGCGATTGCTGTACCAGTAGGTGCAGGAACCAACCTCAGTGCAGCATCCTTCGTGGATCCTGAATACCACAGTGGTGAGCCATACGTGAACACCGATTGGTTCTCCTACGATGGTCTTTACCCTGGCACCAGCCAGCGCGTTCAGGCTTGGGTCGGTGGTTCCTTTAACGCTAACCCAGACAACAACGCATTGCGTTGGGGCACTTCTTACACATTCCACGTTCACTCTGACACCGCACCTGTTGCGGCTCAGCTTGGCGTGATTCTGTTTAAGCCAGGTGGCGGTTCGAGCTTGCTGTTCGTTCCTGCAGACGTTCCTCAGTAAAGCTAATCTGAGATTTTAAGGCCTGGACTTTACCGTCCAGGCCTTCTTTTTTTTGCACGCCCCGCGCACGACGTTAGGCTTTACTTGAAAGGCAAGGCCTTTGAAATCCATGAACCCAAGCAACCAATCCTGGAAACCTAAACGCATGGGCGTGCGTCGTGCTTGGGTTCTGCTAACGATTCAGGTCCTTATCTTCCTGCACATTCTATGGTGGGTTTTTTTTGGACGCACGTTAGCGCCTCTAGAGCCATCGGAATCAATGGCCTTCGCCAAAGAAGGCGTGGTGAACCCTGGACTCATTCTGTTTGCATTAGCAGTTTTGGCTACCTTGGTTTTCGGCCGTTTTTTCTGCGGCTGGGGGTGCCACCTGCTTGCTCTTCAAGACGGTTATCGGTGGATCTTAAGACGCATGCATATTCCGGTGCGTCCTTTCCGGCCCCGCTTGTTGCGCTTAGTGCCGATTGCCGCGTTCGTTTATATGTTCCTTTGGCCTTTTATTTTTCGTCTACAGAACGACCTCCCGCATCCCGGCGTGACCGATGTCGCCATGACCACCACAGCCTTCTGGGAAACTTTTCCGGGGCTCTGGGATGGCTTGCTTACCTTGTTTCTAGCAGGTCTTTATGTGGTGCAGGTTATGGGGCCCAAAGCCTTCTGCACCTTTGCATGCCCCTATGGTGCCGTACTCTCAGTTGCCGACGCCTTCGCGCCTGGCAGCATTCGAGTGACCGATGCCTGCCGTCAATGCGGGAAATGCACAGCAGTGTGTAGCTCCTCGGTACGTGTGCATGAGGAAGTTCGCGATTTTGGCATGGTGATTTCCACGGACTGCATGAAGACCATGGACTGCATCGAAGCGTGCCCGAACGATGCCTTGCAGTTTTCCTTTGGAGTGCCGGCAACTTTCAAGAAGCGTCGCGCGAGCGGGAAGGAGTCCAAGGTTGGAGTGCCGACTTGGAGCGAAGAAATTTTGTTGCTGGTGTTCTTCGCGTTTGGCTTTTTTGCCACCGAAGGCCTCTATGGCAAGGTTTCCTTTCTTTTGGCCTTAGCGATAGGCATGGTCACTTCGATTTTTGCACTGCAGTTGAAACGCGCCTTCACCAGTGCCAACTATCGACCGAGTGCCAAGCCGTGGCGCTTACACGGGAAATGGCAGCGCCAAGGGCTAGGGAAGGTGGCCATGATTTTGGGTGTGCTCTTGTTGATTGGTCATTCCGCTTGGATTCAAAAGCATGCTAAGGATCGCGATGCAGCTTTCCAAGAAACTCTGGGCTACCGGAATGCCTGGTTGCAGGGCCAAGCCGAATTGCCAGCGCCGAGCTTTATTCATACCTCATCCATAGAGGCCCTCGCCGCAATGGAAATCACGCAACGATATGGCCTCATCCCTGATTCGCGTGATACTTTTGTCCAAGCTTGGGACCGCCTTTTCCAGGGAGATGTCAAAGGCTTCGAAGCGGGCCTTCTGCAAGTTTTGGAGCAGCGCCCTGGCTTCGGAGAGGTCTTGTTCCAGTTGGGGCGCCATCAGTCGTTAATGGGGCGCTCGGAAGAGGCTGTTCTGTCGTGGGCAGAGGTCGGGCCCAAGGATCCACGCTACTTAGATGTGCGTCGTGACATGATTCTCGATCTGGACTCCCTCGGCCGCTCAGACGAAGCGGACGCTATTTATGCGGAGTTGTTGCAACGCGGCTACCCTGAGAGTGCATTGCAGGTTAGAATCTTGCCCGATGAAAACGGCCACTCCCGTTGAGAAATTCCGCAAGGATTACCGCCTCACTGACTTTGAAATCACTGCAGTAACGCTAGATTTCAAGCTTGGTAAAGAATTCACCCTGGTGACTTCACGGCTTGAAATCAAGCGCCGTGTGGGGGGAGGAAAAGAGCCTCTTATCCTCGATGGAGAGGACTTAGAACTTTTGAAGCTGTCCATCGACGGCGATGCCCTAGATTCCACCGCTTACAGTTATGAAAAGGATGAGCTGCGTATCGCCATGGTGCCCGACGCCTTTTCCTTGCAAACCGAAGTCCGGTTACACCCGCAGAAGAATACCCAGCTTTCCGGTCTCTACAGTTCTGGAAAAATGTTCTGCACCCAATGCGAGGCGGAAGGCTTTCGGCGCATTACCTTCTTCTTGGATCGGCCAGACATCATGGCGGCGTTTACGGTACGCATCGAAGGTTCGAAAAAAGACTTTCCAGTGTTGCTCTCAAACGGTAACTGCATTGCTGCTGGGGAAGGGGACGACGGTACGCACTACACGGTTTGGGAAGACCCATTCGTAAAGCCAAGTTACCTTTTTGCACTGGTTGCAGGGGATCTCGGTTCTATTTCAGACAGTTTCACCACCGCGAGCGGTCGCGATGTTGCATTGCATGTTTACACCGAACATGAAAACGTGAAGCAGTTAGATTTTGCAATGGAATCCCTGAAGAAATCGATGACTTGGGATGAAGAAGTTTTCGGTCTTGAATATGACTTAGATATCTTCAACATCGTGGCAGTTGGCGATTTCAACATGGGCGCCATGGAGAACAAAAGCCTTAACGTATTCAACACCGCCTATGTTCTTGCCCAGCCTGAAACCGCAACCGACGGCGATTATGAAGGCATCGAAGCGGTCATTGGTCACGAATACTTTCACAACTGGACCGGCAACCGGGTCACTTGCAAAGATTGGTTTCAGTTGACCTTGAAGGAGGGATTGACCGTATTCCGCGATCAACAGTTCAGTGCCGACATGGGGTCAGCTGCAGTGAAGCGCATTGAAGATGTCCAAGGTTTGCGCGCGGTGCAGTTCCGTGAAGATGCCGGCCCGATGGCACACCCGATTCGCCCAGAGTCGTACATCGCGATGGATAACTTTTACACTTCCACGGTGTACAGCAAGGGAGCTGAAATCATTCGCATGATGCACACTCTGGTTGGCGTTGACGGTTTCCGCAAAGGCATGGACTTGTATTTTGAGCGTCACGACGGTCAAGCAGTCAGCTGCGATGATTTCCGCGCCGCCATGGCCGATGCAAATCAAATCGATTTGGATCAGTTTGAAAACTGGTATCTGCAAGCCGGCACTCCGGTGGTGGAAGCCATCGGTTCCTACTCGGCAGACGCTGCCCGTTACACCCTTGCGTTGCGTCAATCATGTCCGGCGACTCCTGGTCAAGAAACCAAGTTGCCCTTCCACATTCCAGTTTCTGTGGGGCTGCTTTCCAAAGACGGAAAGGAACTGGCCGCCACCACGATTCTCGATTTGAAGGAGTCGGAGCAGGAGTTCCATTTTGACAACATCGCCGAGCAGCCCATTGCGTCGGTTCTGCGTGGTTTCTCTGCACCGGTCCGTTTGGTTATGGACCAATCCGAAGAAGATCTAGCTCTTTTGCTAGCTCATGACCGCGACAGCTTTAACCGCTGGGATGCCGGGCAGCGTTTAGGAGCTCGTGTCATCCTGCAAATGGTTTCGGAAATCCAAGCTGGTAACACCCCGGAAGTTCCACAGCACCTGATCGACTCCATGCAATTGGTGCTGGCTGATTTGGAATTGGATCCAGCATTGAAGGCTTATGCCTTACGTCTGCCGGATAGTTCCACTCTTGGTGCGGAAATGGATGTCATCGACCCCGATGCCCTCTACCAAGCACGCAAGCTCTGTGTGCAAGGCATCGCAGCGGCTCACCGCGATTCCTTCGAGAGTTTGTACCGCAGTCTTGAAGACCTCGGTCCTTACGAATTTGATTTACGAGCTGTCGGACGCCGCCAGTTGCGCAACTTATGCCTCGGTTATCTCTGCAGTTTAGAAGGGGAGGCGGAGTTGGATCTGGCTGCGCGTCAGTTCGATACTTCCAATAACATGACCGAGCGCATGGCTGCCTTCTTATGTCAGGTGAACCACGATAGTGGGCGCAGGGAAGCCAGTTTGCAGACCTTCCTCTCGGATTACCGCAAAGATGCCTTAGTTGTGGATAAGTGGTTTGCTGTCCAGGCATCTTCTTCGAACCCCGACACCTTGAAGCACGTCAAAGCTCTTCTCCAGCACGAAGCCTTTGATATAAAGAACCCCAACAAGGTGCGTTCTTTGATCCGCACTTTCGCAGCCAACCAGCTCCGCTTTCATGGAGCCGACGGCGAAGGCTATCGCTTTATTGCCGACATGGTGATTCAGCTCGATGTCCTGAATCCACAAATGGCGGCTCGCATCGCAGGTGCCTTCTCGCAATGGCGCCGCTTTAACACGGACCGCCAAACTATCATGCAGGCTGAAATGGAGCGCATTGCCGCTACCGAGGTGCTGTCGAAGGATACTGGCGAAATCATCGCTCGCTGCCTTAAGGGTTGAACTTAGAATACATAGGAAAATGCGCATCCTTCTCATCGGATCAGGAGCTAGAGAACACGCTCTAGCCTGGAAACTTTCGCAGTCAGAGAGTGCAAGCTCGTTGTGGACTGCCCCTGGAAACCCTGGCACTGCCAAGTATGGTGAAAACGTTGACCTTGCGGTGACCGACCTGAAAGCCATCGTTGGTTTTGCTGAGCGCAATAAGATTGAGCTGGTGATTGTGGGCCCCGAACAGCCTCTAGTCGATGGCTTGGTGGACCTACTGAAGGAGAAAGGTATCCCAGCTTTCGGCCCGAACCAACAAGCTGCCGAACTGGAAGGATCGAAAGCTTGGTGTAAAGAGGTCTTGGTGCGGCACCGGATCCCGACAGGGGCCTACCGTTCCTTCAAGATCTTGTCCCACGCCGTGGCTTACCTAGAAGGTGGTGCACGGTTCCCACTGGTGGTGAAAGCCTCTGGCCTGGCGGCCGGAAAGGGCGTCATTATCTGCCCTGATGCCGACACTGCAAAACAAGCGGCGCGAGAAATGCTAGATGGCAATCGTTTCGGCGATGCTGGTAGCACCATTGTGGTGGAAGAATTCCTAGTTGGCCCGGAAGCCTCTGCATTCTGCCTCACCGATGGGCGAACTTTTATTCCGCTAGCGACCTGTCAAGATCACAAGGCTTTGCTCGATGGCAACGAAGGCCCGAATACGGGTGGCATGGGGGCGATCAGCCCCAATCCAGAGATTGGTGAACGCACCTTCGGCCTGATTGAACGGCAGGTATTGCTGCCAACCCTTCACGGCATGGTGCGTGAAGGGCGTCCGTTTCAAGGAATCTTATTCGCAGGCCTGATCATGACCGCAGGTGGACCTAAGGTCCTGGAGTACAACGTGCGCTTTGGCGATCCTGAATGCGAAGTGCTCATGATGCGTTTTGAATCCGATTTGGCGCCTTACCTGTTGGCCTGTAGCCAGGGCAACCTCGAAGAATTGGAGGCTCCAGATTGGGATCCTCGGCCGGCATGTTGTGTGATTCTTGCTTCTGGTGGTTATCCGGGCAAGTACCAAACCGGCATTCGAATCACTGGTTTGGAAGACGTCGAAGAAAATGCCGACCTGCAAGTCTTCCATGCTGGAACCGCCATGAAGGATGGCGATTTGGTCACCAACGGTGGGCGGGTCCTAGCTGTGACGGCTCGTGGCGCAACCATTGCCGATGCGCGTCGTTTGGCCTATGAAGCCGTCGACAAGATCGATTTTGAAGGCAAGACTTATCGCACCGATATCGGGCTGGCTGCGGAGCAACGCACCTTGGAGCATATGCAATGAAGCCAGAGGTAGCCCTCGGGCGGTTCGAGATTTTCCTGCGCGGCAAAAAGCTCCGCATGACACGTCCGCGTCGCGATATTTTATTAGCGGCTTGGGAAACGCATTCGCATTTTACTGCGGAAGAAATGTTCGGATGGGTGCAGGAACGAGATTCGAATGCCGCACGCGCTACTGTTTATCGAACCCTAAACCTTCTGGTGGAAGGGGAGTTCTTGGCTTCCATGAATAATGGCCAAGGCACTCAACTATATGAGCATATTCTCGGACATACTCACCACGATCATATGATCTGCCGTGGTTGTGACCGGGTACTGGAGTTTCGTTCGGAAGAGATCGAAAGGCTTCAGGAAGAAATTGCACAGCGGAATAACTTCCAGCTGGTGCATCACGTCCTGCGTTTGGAGGGTTATTGCCCCAAATGCAGGACGGACGAGAGCTAAAAAAACTTAGCTCTACTTAATCTTGCTGGCGATGTCTTCAGCAACCGTACGCGCAAGTTCTGAGCGACCGCGCATGCCAAGCTCTGACGCATAAACGCGTAGAGTGGTGAACTCTGGAGTCTTTGGCATCAGAAGAATCTGGACCACGACATCGGCCTTGTCTTCCTTGAACTCAATGCGCAAAGATCCTGAGACGATGTTGAACTCGGTGGCGGAGGTGCGGCTTTGAGTTACGGTTTTGGCAATCGCGTACGCTTCTTCGGCAGAGGTGCGCAGGATGATTTCACCGCTGTCTTGACTGTAGTCATCGTATGTCCAGATACCAACTGCGGCGCCCATGCCAACTAAGACAACAGGTGCGACGCAAGAGGAAAGGAACAGTGCGAAAATGAGAAAAATTGGGCGGAGCGACTTCATGGCTTGGTGCAGTTAAGCAGCCAAGATTGTAGCCATAAGCGCATCCCAATCGAAGCCCCGAGTTCCTGCTTCAGGGAATTGTTGCAAATTTTTCAACTCCAAATCCCGGTTCGCTGCCATTTTTCGGCCGGCCAAGCGTCCGACATAGGCGAGCAATAGCATTTCTTCGGTGTCGGTCAATCCAATCCAGAGGTTTGGACTTTGGCTGATTGCGTCGATTTTGGCACAGGTCTGCTTAGCTATGGCTGGCGGAAGTAGTTGCTCAGAAAGGCTTTTCAGAGAAGATTCAGCCAGGAATGGGTTCACCAAATGTGCGCACAGGTGGCGAAAAACCTGGCGTCGTAATTCTGGCTTGAATCCAACTTCCAAGTGAAGTGAACTGCTGCAGTTCAAACAGTGGGCGGCTCCTTCAATCAGGTGGGTGAGGTCTGGCGGGCCAGGGCTCCACATGAGCGGCAATCGCGGGTGGAACACAGGGATCGTGGGCGGCGCATCGAGGTGGAAGGCCGTCTGTAGATGGCGCGGTAAGTGACGATGAAATTCTTGCCACCCTGATTTTAGCACCACTGTCAGCCGACAGCTTGGGGCCGAAATGCGTAGGGTTTCAGCCAGGTATTCACTGGCGCTTTCGCAAAGATGTTCCGCAGCTTCGCCAGCATTCTCTTCCTCATACTTGCTGAGGTCCTGCAGATGATTTGCCCATAAACCAAGCGGAGGCGTTTGCAGCCAGGCCCAGTGTTTTTCGCCAATGCGGAAGACGTTGCCGGAAGGGGCGATGCCAGCACGTTCCCAAATGGGCTCCGGAGATTGGTGAATCACAATAGGTGAAGTACCGATCTCTTCCATACGCGCTGGTAAATGATCCGCCGCCAAGTGCCAATCTCCAAAATGGAAAATGCCGCGGAACCTCCCTGGTTTGCGATGAATACGCGCCCAAATTTTCGCTGCGGCTTCATCGCGACGATGCGCATTTCCATCCACCCAGGTGCCAACAATCGTGGCACGATGCTGACTTAATGCCTGAAGAGCGGGGGCGTAAGCTTCGAGCAGGGTTTGTCCAGTTACTAGCTGGATATCAGCGGAGCGCAAAGCCTCGCCGACCGTCAAAGTGGTGCCATGTGGGAGTAGCTCCAGACCGAGGATGATGCCACGGTCATCGGGGAGTTGTCGAATTATCTCAGCGAGTCCTGTTCTTGAACGCCGAAGTGGGTGAAAGTCTGAAACTAAAATCAGGTCCGCCTTGCGGATGGCCCGATACATCTCTTCGGAGGTCGCCTCAGTGCTCGGCTGCTCTAGAGTGTTTAGCCATTCCTGGCGATAGGCCTGCAAGTGCTGCGGAACGCATGGAACCTCCATCGACCACGCATCACGCAGGCGTCGTTCAAAGCGGGACAACTCTGCCCGGAGGTCGTTTCGTTTAGCAGCCACCACATTTCCTTTCGGTTAATGTTGGGAGTCAGCTGAACGACAAGCGTTCCCCTATATATTGTGGAACCTTTAAGAAGGCACGCCAGCTAGGTATGGCGCCAGCAAACCGCGGAAAAACGCGATGCCTTCGCTGCCATCGCCCCAAGCGCCACGCCCGCGGTCGGGCAGATGCGATGCTGAAAGATTGCGTTCTGGGTGCGGCATGAGGCCGAGAATGCGGCCGCTAGTGGAAATCAGACCGGCGATGCCACCGCGACTGCCGGATGGGCAATCGGGCCAAGTTTCGCTGGGGGTCCCATCGATATCGCAGTAACGTAGAGCAATCACGCCGGCATCGGCGAGGCGTTGGACATCTTTGCTGCCTTCCGCGAGGACAATCTGGCCTTCGGCGTGAGCGGTGACGGCAGGAAGAATGCTTCCGACCGGAAGGATGTGCCCCATGGGGCCTTCCACCATCAAACGCGACCAACGACATTCAAAGCGATGGCTGGCATTCCAGGTCAACGAAACTTTGACGCCTTCGACTTGCGGCAACAATCCGGCTTTCACCAAGACCTGAAACCCATTACACACTCCGAAAATGCTTCCGCCGCGTTCATGTAAAGCATGCAGGGCATCGGCGAGATAGCGCTCGACTTCTAGAGCTAAGACGCGGCCGGCACCGAGGTCATCGCCATACGTGAAGCCGCCGGGGATGGCGAAGACATCGCAGTTTTGAATGGCCTCGGGATTCTGGATGAGTTCCGAGACATGCATCTCGGTGACCGTGGCTCCGGCACTTTCAAAAGCAAAGCGAAGTTCGCGGTCGCAGTTAACACCGGAAGTAAAGAGCTGAAGGACGCGTGGTTTCATGCCAGGATTCCGTTGGCTTGTGCAAGCTGAGCTGCGGAAGTTTCCGCAAGGGTTTGATCACGCTGATTCAAAATGACCAGCTTGCCGCTTTCGGTAACATTGCCGATGGTTGCCCATGGCAGTGTCCGGAATATCATGCCGAAGTCTTCGAGATGATCCGGATGCACTTCGACCAGGAAGCGGGTGGGGTCTTCTGCGAATAAGCGGCCTAAGCTAGGCGTCTCTGCTTGGCATGGCACGCGGGAGATGTCGAGTTGGATGCCAAGCTCTGGCGATCCAATCAGCATTTCTGCCGCCGCAGCAGCTAGTCCGCCTTCACTGAGGTCATGGCTCGCGACCAGTAAATCGGCCTGAATCGCCTCATGCATAGCAGCAAACATACTTGGGGCGGTTTCGAAATTCGGTCGAGGAACGCGGGAATCCTTAAGTCCAAGCAGGTCCGATGCCACCGATGCACCGCCATCGCCAGAAGTGGTGCCGACTAAAATAAGTAAGTTGCCCGCAGCGAAGAGTGGAGTGCTCACTGTTTTTGAGCAGTCATCCACAATCGACATGGCCGTGCACAACAAGGTCGGTGGGATGGCAATTTCTTCATCGCCAACCCGATACTCATTGTTCAGCGAATCCTTGCCGCTGACGAAAGGTGCGCCGTACGCAATTGCTGCGTCGTAACAAGCTTCGGCTGCGAGTACCAAGGAGCCGAAACGGTCTGGTTTACGGCAGTCACCCCAGCAGAAGTTGTCCAAGATGGCGGTGCGATGTGGATTTCCACCCGCAGCCACCGCATTACGGATCGCTTCGTCGATCGCGTTTGCAGTCGCCGCGTATGGATCGAGTTCGGCCTGACGTGGCCAAAGCCCACACCCCAACGCGACGCCTTGCGGTAAATCCAAACGCGGCTTCATGACGGTGCCATCGCCGGCGCCATGTCCATTTGCGCCTTGATAAGGCTTCAGCATGGTGCCGCCTTGAACCTCGTGGTCGTATTGGCGCACAATCCATTCCTTCGATGCGACCGATGGATGGCCAAGCACCTGGTTTAACAAGGCGCCGACATCTTCACCTTGTGGCCACGCGGTGTCATTGGCTGGCGCGGCTTGAGCCACGGCTTGGCGTACCGGTTGCGGCACTCCGCCATGAAGGAACTCCATAGGCATGTCGGCGACCACTTCGCCGTGCCAGCGCAGGACCAGGCGTTTGTGGTCGGCGAAGGTGCCGAGCACGGTGAGGTTGACATCGGCGGTGGTGCACAGCTTCTGCAGGGCCTCGAGGCTCGACGGATCGATGGCCGCCACCATGCGTTCTTGCGCTTCTGAAATCCAGACCTCCCAGTAGGAGAGTCCCGCATATTTCAGAGGCGCTTGCTCAAGATCGACCTCGGCACCAATCTCTTCACCCATTTCTCCAACTGCGGAACTAAATCCACCTGCACCACAATCGGTGAGTGCGGTGAATAAATCCAAGTCGCGCGCTTGCATGAGCACATCTAAAACCTTCTTCTCGGTAATCGGATCCCCAATTTGAACAGCAGCCGCATCGACGCTTTCGGAATCTTCATGCAAGGCTTCGGAGCTAAAGGTTGCACCATGGATGCCATCGCGTCCAGTGAGTCCGCCAAAGGCGACAATCAAATCGCCGGGACGTGCCGCTTTGTCGACGTACTTGCGTGGGATTTCGCCGATGGATCCTGCAAAGACTAATGGGTTCGCGACATAACCTGGGTGACGAATAATGGTGCCGCAAACCGTTGGAATGCCCATGCGATTTCCGTAATCACGCACCCCTCCAATCACGCCATCGAGAATGCGATCTGGATGCATGACGCCGGGCGGTAAATCTTCGCGCTTCATGTCGCTGGTGCCGACGCAAAACACATCGGTCGATGCGAAGGGGCGTGCGCCAAGTCCTGTCCCAAGAATGTCGCGGATGACACCACCAATTCCAGTGCCTGCACCGCCATAAGGATCGAGTGCGCTTGGATGGTTATGGGTTTCCACCTTAATCGCAATACCAATCTCATCGGTCATAGCGATGACGCCTGCATTGTCCTTAAACACACTCCAGCACCAGTCTGGAGAGAGTTTCTGAGTTGCGGCAAAAACGGTTTGTTTGAGCAAGTTCTCATACTTGCGTTCCGCAATAACGGCGCCGTTTTCATCTAGCTGCTGAAACTCAACCGGCCCGGTCAAGGTTTTGTGTTTGCAGTGCTCGGACCAGGTTTGCGCCATGGTTTCTAACTCCACATCGGTGGGTTCGCGACCATCGTTCCGATACCAAGCTTGAATGGCCTGCATTTCCTCTAGAGTAAGCGCTAAAGACATGTCCGTCGAAACGGATTGAAGCGCGGCATCGTCCAGGTCCAACAATAGAACTTCGGTGCGCACCGTTTTTCGCGCACTCGGTTGTGGATGCAAAGCAATCGGCGCGCTACCTAAACTCGCTTCTTCAATGGTGAGGTTTGCAAGTGCGCGACCGCCAAGTTCTAAGAACTGCGAAGCATCTATAGGTTCCAAACAGCGATAGCTGCGATAACTTTCGACATGTCCGCCGTTAGGAAGATCAATGTCAAGCAAACCTAAGGCTCGCGTAGCGGTGATGGCTTCGGGGTCGGAAACACCGGCCATGCGCCGCACCAATAAGGTTTGATCGCCTTGGCTGTCGGTTTCTTCGGGACTTAGAATCCGCGACACCTCATTCACCGGATCGGCGAGTAGGCGCTCGACAATTTGCTCTACCTGAACTCGACTAAGAGTTCCGGGCAACAAATAGCCACGGCCGACCCGAAGATCGCTTTGTAAGGGGAGTCCACGGGCCGCTAAGGACTGGAGAGCGGCATTTCCAAGGGGATCTTTGCGGCTGGGCTCCAGTTCCAGCTCGATGCGCCAGGCAGTTGAAGTCATGATTGTCTGGGTTTCCCCGGAACTGTCGGTTATTCTAAGGTGTCTCATCGCAGTCGACCACGGCTGCTAGGTGGTTTCCATGGCGAAAAAGAAGAAATCTGCTCCTGTCGGTCCTGCGGCGCTCGCATTTGAGCGTCCCATCGACGATGTGCGTTCTCGACTCGAAGAGTTAGAGACTCTGGCTGAAAAGACCACCCATGACCTCAGCGAGGAATTGGCGTTTTATCGCCAGCGGCTGGATGCCTTGACCACCGAAATCTATGCTGACCTAAGTGCATGGAATAGGGTACAGGTGGCGCGCCATCCAAATCGCCCGCTAACCTCCGATTACATTCAGTACCTTTGTCAGGACTGGGTGGAATTGCACGGAGATGGCGTTTACGGCGATGATCGTGCCATGGTGACTGGATTCGGCACCATCCGCGGGCAGAAGGTTTTACTGGTTGGGCACCGTAAAGGACGCGACACCAAAGACCGGCTTTCCTGCAACTTTGGTTCTGCACACCCTGAGGGGTACCGTAAGGCACTGCGTAAAATGAAGTTGGCGGAGCATTTGGGCCTACCCATCGTTTGTTTGGTGAACACGCCTGGCGCCTATCCTGGCGTTGCAGCGGAAGAGCGCGGTCAAGCGCGGGCAATCGCAGAGAACATCTACGAAATGTTCTCGCTCAAGGTTCCCATCCTGGTGGTGGTGATTGGAGAGGGTGGTTCCGGCGGTGCGCTTGGCATTGGTATTGGCGATCGCGTCGGCATGCTGGAGAATTCCTGGTACTCGGTAATCTCGCCGGAAGGTTGCGCCTCAATTTTGTGGCGTAGCGCGGAAGGCAAAGAGGAGGCCGCTGAGGCTTTACGGTTGACGGCACCCCATCTCTTGGAAATGGGCATCGTGGACAAAGTGTTGCCTGAGCCAGTAGGAGGGGCGCACAACCAGTTCGACAAGGCCATTGAAATGGTGGGTGACCAACTTGCTCGTTGGCTTGAGGAGTTGACCGCTTTGCCTGTGGACGAGCTTTTGCGTCAACGAGATGCGAAATTCCGCAATATCGCAAAGGTTGAAGCCACGCTTAGTGCCGCCTCAGCGCCTCCTGCCGCGCAGACCCCTGCTTTGGACGAGGAGACTCCAGATGTCCAGACCGATGCCTCGAGGAGTGTTGGAAAGCCTGTGGAAGGGGCTGGAAAGCCCGAATCCACCACGGAGCCAGGTGTAAATTGAGCCTGACATTTGATTTGCCGGTTTTCTTTCTAACACCGAGTCGAATTCAGCGTAAATTGTCGTAAACCATGGCAGCTCCAGCATTTCGCTTAGTCCCTCCGGCCGCAGAAGAGACCCAAACCGCTCAAGGCGCTTGGGACAACCTGTCTGACGAGGAACTTTTTGCACTCACCTGTGAGGGTGAGCGCGATGCCTTCCAGTTGCTCGTAGAACGCTACGAGGGAAAGGCCATCCATACCGCTCGTTCCATCGTCGGTAGTTATGAGACTGCCCGCGAGGTTGCTCAAGACGCTTTTTTGAAGGTCTATGCAGCACGCGAACGGTTTGATCAGAAACGCAAATTCAGCACTTGGTTTTACCGTATCTTGCGCAACCAAGCTGTCGACCGCGTTCGTCGTACCGCACCTGGAACTCCTGGTGGTACCGTCGAACTGGTCGGTGACTGGAACACCTCTGATTCTGGCCCTGTGGCCACTGCATCAGAAACGGAACGCAAATCCTTGGTTCGTCGTGTGCTCGATGCCTTGCCGCATCAGTTCCGCGAAGTTTTGATTTTGCGTGATCTACAATCCCTTTCCTGCGCCGAAATCGGAGAACGAGTCGGTGCTACCCCCGGAACTGTGCGTTGGCGCTTGCACCACGCACGCAAGCTTTTTCGTGATCAGTGGGAACGAACCCTCGGTCGTGAAGAAGGAGGTGAAGTCCTGTGAAATGTCGCGAAGCATCCATTCAGATCTCTCTGCACGTCGGAGATGACCTTCCTGCCTCCGAAGTGCCCATCCTCGAGGCGCACCTTGAAACCTGCACCATGTGTGAGGCTGAGTACGAAAGCTATGCATCCGCCCGCGATGCGCTGTTCCTGTTGAAGGATGAATACTCCGGCTCCACCAGTCTCTGGGAGGGGATTGAAGAGCAACTTGAGGAATCTACGATCCCTATGCACACCGCAACGGGTGGTCGTGCTTGGTACCGTCGGCCTATGTTCTCCACTGCCATGGCGGCAGCACTTCTGGTCGGCGTGAGCATTCCTATGTGGATGGCTAACGGTGGCGGCGGTGTTAGCCCGGTTGATATGGTCGAGCACGCAGCTTTGTCCGACGTCAATCTGAACCTCGGCAATCCGGCCGATTCGATTGCAATCACCGATCCAAGCGATTTCGAGAGCGCTGAGTTGGAATCGGTTTCTAATCAAGAAACCAGTGATTTTCTCGAGCGCAATCTCGGTAAGGTTTTCATTCAGGACCCAGATTCGCCGATTGCTGTTTCGCACAGCGACTCAAACCGTGGCTCTCACTAGGGTTTGCGGCAAGCGTAAACTAAGGCCATGATTGGGACACTTGCCTTGTCCATGATCCTGCTTGCGCAGGATCCTTTACCACCAGAATCTCAGCAAGATGCCGAGGTTCTGGTGGTTGAAGTTCCTTCTCCTTTGGCGGGTGAATGGAAGGTGAAGCATCAAGCCATCCTTGCTGTGGGTGCTTTGGAGCAACTGGATAAGGAACTCACGGAGCTTTATGCCGTGCTTCGTCCATCCTTAGTCGAAGTTCATTTTCAGCTCAGTAAAGACACCGACAAAGAACGCTTGCTGGTTACATCGGGCGTGGTTTTGGATAACTTTGGCTTGGTGGTGGTGCCTATTGTGGTGGGTGAGCACCAGCGCGAAAGGATTTTGAGCGCGATCCGTGTGGTTCGCGTGGATGGCGTTGAGTTTCCTGCAGAACTTTTGGCACAAGATGAGAGTTACGGCATTTCATTGCTGCGCTCTCCGAAACTCCAAGGGCTGGCACCTAAATTTTGGAATGGTTCGTGGATGCAGGAAGGTTCCATGGTGGTCAGTATGGGCAATGGATTTGGCTTTCGGTCTTCGATGAATCTTGGAATGATTTCCGGACGTGGTCGCATTATCGAAAAGGCCACCGGGCTGCTTCAAATCACTAATCCAATCAACTTTGCGGATAGTGGTGGGCTTCTTGCTAACCGGAGGGGGGAGGTCGTTGGATTGCTTATGACCTCACTTGCTGGTTTGGTGCAGAAGCGGGCAATTCGGTCTCCAGAACACCAACAGGAGGGCTTAGGAGTTGCCGAGGCCAAACGTGCCGAAGGGGTCTCCTTTGCAATCCCAATCGAACATGTTTTTCGCGCCTTTCCCGAACATTTTCCATCCAAAGAAAAGATTCGCCTCATGGGCGTTATGGTGAACTCGGAAATCCGAGTGGTGGAAATAGATGGGCAAGATCCTTCTTATGTTTGGCAGCTGCGATTGGCCAGTGTCGAGCCAGGGAGCCCCGCGGACCGCGCAGGTATGATGCCAAGCGACATCGTGTTGAAGCTCAACGGAGCTATTACGACCAATCTACAAGACCTAGGTCAAGCCATTTACGACGCACCGTTGTCTACGGTGGTCACAGTCTTGCGCGGCGATACGGTCCACGACCTGCCGTTGGAATTCGAGAACTGATCTAGTTATCCACCTTGAAGAGTGGAGTACTCTTCAATGATGCGCATGGCCTGTTGGACTTGTGGGGTATCGAACTCAAGGTCCGTACGGCCAACAAATGCATGCATGTCTGCTGACGCTTCTGCCAGGCGACCAAGTTCATAACGGCAAAGAGCGCGGGAGTGATAGGCCGCACCAGTATTCGGGTCGAGCCCAAGAATCACCGTGTATTGTTCTTCCTCTGCGCGCACGTCTTGGGTGCGCTTGAGGAGACTAGCCAGTAGGAAACGAATTGCGATTTCGCGTTGAATATCACCATTCAAATCTCTCCGAACGCGATCCTCTTGTTGCACGGTTAGCTTTGAATCGGTGGCGAGGACCCGGTTTTTGAACTGGCGGGACTCTGCAAGAATATCAATCGCGACTTCTAGGTCTGCAGTGGCCGCGGGGTCGTTGCCAAGCAAAGCATAAGTTTGTCCGCGCTTTTCGAGGGTGGCCAAATCGTCGGGGACGGTGTCGAGGACCATAGAGAAGAGTTCTAAGGCCTCGTTGAAATGCACTTCAGATTTTTCAATGCGGACATCGCATTCTGACAATTTCGCTTGCTGGGTGGCATCGTCCTCGTCTGGAAAATCGGTCAGGCTTTGTTTTTCACGTTGCGCGAAAGAGTAAAGCATGGATCCGTAACGGAAATGAAACTCACCAAGGGAGTAATCTGCCCTGTAGTTGTCCAATTCCTCTTGCGCAATTTCCAAGTAAGGCAGTGCATGCGAAACTTGGGTAAGTTCGCGCTGCATAATCAGCGAGCGGCCAGCTAACAAATTGAGTCCGCCATCGTTCTCATTGATTTGCAAACCTAACTTGGCCTGTTGGAAGGCTTGCATGTAACGCCCCGAATTAAAGTAAGTCGCAGCTCGATTGCGGAAATCTTCCACGCGAGCTTCCTCATTTTCAACTTCAGTGCCGCTGCAGGCAGTGAAGCCTAGAAGTAAAAGGAGGGCAAGTTTTAACCGGGGCGTAGGCATGATGCTGGTAGTCGTAAAGACTCTCTAGGTTACTCTCCGTCCCAGAGCCAAGGGGCGGTAATCGGAGTCCAGTCCTCGGTGCCTTCTGGGAAGAAGATGCCTAATTCCCGTTCTGCACTTTCCGGGCTGTCGGATCCGTGAATCAGGTTGTAGGAGCGTGAGTTGCCAAAATCGCCGCGGATGGTGCCTGGGTCGGCTTCATTGCCGAAGGTTTTGCCCATGAGGCTGCGCGAAACAGCGACGGCACCAGGGCCGCGCAAAGCTAGGGCAATAATCGGGGAGCAAGTCATGAATTCGACCAAACCTTTGTAGAAAGGTCGTTCGACGTGTTCTGCGTAGTGCTGAGCCGCGATTTCCGGGGTCATGGTCATGAGCTTGAGCCCCACCATTTGCAGTCCTTTCTCCTCGAAACGAGTGAGAATGCGGCCAGCGAGTCCCCGATGCAGCGCATCAGGCTTGAGAAGAATGAGTGTAGTTTCCACGATTCAAGGTGCCCGGTGGTTTCCGGGGGCAGGAGGATAAGATTTCCTGGCAAAGTTTGCCAGTTTCCGCATTGATGAATCCGTCGGCCACTTTAGAATATGCGCCGATTCTCAGCTTGTCTCTCATTAGTCTTGGAAGCAAGCATGTTCTTTCGCCCTCCCCGGAAGAGAATTTTGTCCGAAAACTCCCCCCAGGAGCCATTAAAACCAGACGGCCGAAACCGCCAAATGCGTGAATACGCGCGCCTCAGTAGCCTGGGGTTCGAATTTACAGCAGCAGTGGCGTTGCTCGGTTGGATTGGCTGGCTTTTGGATGGATGGACAGGCCTCTCCGAGTCATTCCCAGCTTTCCTTTTGCTGGGTGTTTTTCTCGGTCTAGGTCTTGGGATTTATCGCATGCAGCTCAAGCTCAGCGACAAACCTCATGACAATTCTTCCTCTGAGGATTCCGAATCTTGAAACTGTTTCTTCTCATTCTGACCTTAGGTTTGCTTAGCCTGCTGCTTTTCCCCGCGGATTGGTGTCTAGGCTTGGCTATGGGTTGGATTCCCACCCTGCTCGCGGAAATGCTTTTAGCGCAACGTCGCTTGTCGGTGGTGAAGGACCAGGTGCGAAGCCATCAGTTCTTGGCTGTCATGGTTTTCGGTTTTCTTGGAAGACTGACCTTGCTTTTTGCTGGTGCCATTTTGGGTGCCAAGAGCGGACTCTACTCTGAGGGGGTTTTCATGGCTGCTGCTCTGGCTGCGATTTTCGTCGGAGAAGCCATTTCCTTGCCCCAAATTGCACAAGCAACCCGGCATCGTCGTTCGACGTTAACCGCGTCAAACGATTCCAACCCACCAACATAAAGTGATTTCGTCCCTCCTAAACACATACACAAGCACACTGGCTGCCTCAAGCAGCGAGGGTGGTGGTGGGAGTCCCTTCGATCAACTGTTTTCCCACGTGGTTCCGCAGACGGAGCTCTTTGGCTATCACTTGCCGAAGTTGTTTGGACAACAGATTTGGAACATCACCATCTTTCAGGTGTTGTCCATCCTTTTGATCTTCCTTTGTTTCGGCGGTGTGCGTAAAGCCATCGTGAATAACAGTGGTGGACGGGTTGCCAAGATTTTTGCTGGTTGGGTGGCTTGGATTCGCGAGGAGGTTGTTTACCCGAACCTGGGTGAGAAGGATGGCCGCAAGTTGTTGCCGCTATTTCTGTCGATCTTCTTCTTTATTACCTTCATGAATTTGTTTGGCCTGATTCCATTCGGCCTAACCGCGACCGCCAGCATTTACGTTACCGCTGGTCTCGCCATTCTGACTCTGATAGTCATGCTCGTTGGCGGCATGATGGTTCAAGGTCCAGTGAGGTTCTGGATTAACTTGGTTCCATCGGGTGTGCCCGCTGCATTGTGGCCCTTGCTTTTCGTTCTCGAAGTTGCTGGCCTCGTGATTAAACCCTTCGCCTTGACCATGCGTCTTATGGCGAACATGACGGGAGGCCACTTGGTCATCCTTTCATTCCTCGGCCTGATGTTCTTTTTCGGGCAGAGCAGTCAAGTTGTCGGTTGGGCGGTATCCCCGCTTGTCGTCGGCATGTCTGTCTTCATGATGATCATCGAGGGCTTTGTTGCCCTCCTGCAGGCTTACGTTTTTACGTTGTTGTCGGCAATCTTTGTCGGCATGTGCCTACATCCTGACCACTAACAATCCACTTCCCAAGAAATTAAAGAGATGTTCAACCTTCTCCTACAAGAGGCAGCCAGCGAAGCCGTACAGGTCGCTGCAGCCACGACTTCCCACGCAATGGGCGCCGTTGGCGCTGGCCTTGCTGTAATTGGTGCTGGTATCGGCATCGGCATGATTGGCGGAAAAGCCGGCGAAGCAATTGCGCGTCAGCCTGAGTCCACCTCCGACATCAAAGGCAACGCCATTGTTTTGGCTGCGCTCGTTGAGGGTGCAACCTTCTTCGCGATCGTCGTCGGTCTACTCTTCGCCCTTAAGTAAACCCTTTCGGGAAGTGATGCGCCTGCTTGGATTCTCCAAGTGGGCGTAGGATTCCCGACAACGTGTCATGATTCACACTCTTCTAATCTCCGGTGGGAATGGCCTTGGTAGCCTTCTCGAAGTCGGAAGCAGCGGCATCTTTTGGACGCCTCTGATTTTCGTACTTTCCCTTCCATTCATGTGGATGTTCGTCTTCGGGCCTATTACCAAGGCTCTAGAGGAGCGTGAGAATAGTTCGCGTAGTGCAGCAGCTGCAGCAGAGGCCGCTCGGGAAGAAACCGAACGCCTCAAGTCTGCCATTCAAGAAGACCTGGATGCCGCACGCCGTGAAGCTGCTAAGCAAGTTTCCGACGCCAAAGCTCGAGCAGCTGACCGCGAAAAGGAACTGATGGCAGCGGCTAAGGAAGAAGCTGAGAAAGAGCGCGCGCGCGCCAAGGCTGACATCGAGCAATCGCTAAACAGCGCACGCGAAATCTTGCGTAATGAGGCGGTTCAACTCGGAGTTGGTGTTGCGGAGCAAGTCATCCGTCGCGAGTTCTCAGAGGCTGACCAGTCCCGATTGGTCGCTGACTTCCAGAAAGAGGCCAACCTCAACTAAAGCATGGCCCAGGCTCACATTTCTCCTGCTGCCCGCCGCTATGGTCGCGCTCTCTTTGAGGTCGCACTGGAGCAGGGCTCTTTGGATTCGGTTCGCGCAGATTTAAAACTGCTCGGCGCCGTCTTGTCCGATGCGGAGACTTCAGCAGCTCTGGCTGATCCACGCATTGATGACCGTCAAAAGCGGGGCCTTTTGGACAAGGCTTTTGGCGATTTTCTTCACGAGCACACGCGGCACCTTTTTGGTGTTTTAGAGGCGCGCAAGCGTCTGGTGTTGCTCGTACAAATTCCCACCGCGTTCGCCGAATTGCTAGATGCCCATGAAGGTCGTCAGCGCGGCGTGCTCGAATCCGCCTCTACGATTAGCGATCCCGATCGTCAAACTGTCGAGGCATCGCTTTCCCAGAAGACTGGCCTGAAGGTTTCTTTGGAAACCATCATCAACGAGGACCTCCTCGGTGGTGTTCGGGTCACGCTCGCCGGCACTCGTTACGACGGCTCAGTGCGCGGTCATCTGGATCGCTTACGTCAAACCCTCGAGAACGTGGAGCTTTAAGCTCCCTGATCCAAACGGATTCCACTCATGGAACTGCAACCCTCTGAAGTCACCTCGGTCCTGAAAAAGGAAATCGAGAGTTTCCAGGCTGGCTCATCGACCGAAAAGGTCGGCCAGGTCCTGCAAGTCGGCGATGGTGTCGCCCGCGTCTACGGTCTTGATGACTGCATGATGTCGGAACTGATTGAGTTTACTGGAGGTGCGATGGGCATGGCCCTGAACCTCGAGGAAGACAATGTCGGTTGTGTGCTACTCGGCGACGCTGCCTCCGTTAAGGAAGGCGACACTGTGAAAAGCACGGGCCGTATTATCTCGGTGCCTACAGGTGACCAACTGCTCGGCCGTGTGGTCGATGCGCTCGGTAACCCACTCGACGGCAAAGGCCCTCTCAACACCACCGACGATGACCTCCGCCCAATCGAGCAGGATGCGCCATCGGTAGTCGAGCGCGAGCCTGTGTCGGAGCCTATGGCGACTGGCCTTAAGGCAATCGATGCCATGATTCCTGTCGGTCGCGGTCAACGCGAACTGATGATTGGTGACCGGCAAACGGGTAAAACTGCGATTGCAATCGATGCCATCATCAACCAGAAATCCACTGGCGGGGGAGACCCTAACGTCGATGAGCAAGTGCTCTGTGTATACGTTGCTGTGGGTCAAAAGCAGTCGACCGTGGTAGACGTGCAGCGCAAGCTTGAAGAAGCAGGCGCCATGCCGTACACCATCATCGTGAACGCATCGGCTTCTGAGGAAGCTGCTATGCAGTTCATCGCGCCTTACGCAGGCACGGCAATGGCAGAGCGTTATCGCGACGCCGGCCGCCACGTATTGGTGATCTACGATGACCTTACCAAGCAAGCTTATGCATACCGTCAGGTGATGTTGCTCTTGCGTCGTCCTCCAGGGCGTGAAGCTTACCCGGGTGATGTTTTCAACCTTCACTCACGTCTCTTGGAGCGGTCCGCGAAGGTCGCTCAAGATGCACCGGAAACTAACCCAGCGAAGTACTCGCGTGGTGGAGGATCGATTACCTCCCTGCCGATTATTGAGACTCAAGAGGGCGATGTTTCTGCATACATTCCGACCAACGTGATTTCGATTACCGACGGTCAGATCTTCCTCGAGTCCGACTTGTTCTACTCGGGTGTTCGTCCGGCAGTGAACGTGGGTATTTCGGTATCGCGTGTAGGTGGTGCTGCACAGACTCCTGCCATGAAGAAAGTGGCGGGTGGTTTGCGCATCAACCTCGCTCAGTACCGCGAGCTAGAAGCTTTCGCTCAGTTCGGCTCCGACCTAGATGCTGCCACTCAGCAAGCGCTGAACCGTGGTGCACGCTTAGTCGAGCTGCTTAAGCAAGGTCAATACCTGCCGCTCGAAAACGCTGACCAAATCGTGAGTATTTTCGCAGGCACCTCGGGTCGCCTTGATGATATCGATACGGCCAAGGTGCTTGATTTTGCAACTGGCTTCATTGAATACATGAAGGCCAACCATGCAGACACCATGACCGAGCTGAACGGTTGGAAGACTAAGTGGAACGATGAGTATGAAACTCTCGTCGGCAACGCTTGCGATACCTTTAAGTCCCAGTTCGTTGGTTAAACGGAGCTAGATCCTTGGCTAACATCCGCGACCTCCGCCTGCGCATCACCAGCGTCGGCAACATCCAGAAGATCACCCGCGCCATGGAAATGGTTGCAACCACGAAGTTGCGCCGCTTTCAGGGGCGCACGGTGGCTGCCCAACCTTACAGCGAAGAGCTGGAAGCTTTGGTGCGTGGTTTGTCTGGTGCGGTGGCTTCGAATCCAGAGGCTGCAGGGACTTCTGCAGACTTGTTCACCCAAGGTGCCACGGATAAGCCGTTGGGCATTCTTTTCGTTGGCTCCGATAAAGGCCTTTGCGGTGCCTACAACGCAGGTATCCAGCGCAAGCTGGCGGAAATGGTGAAGCCTCTGAATGGGAACTTCACGCTCTACGTTCTTGGCCGTAAAGCCATGGCCGATGCCACTCGTTGTGATTACCCAGTAGAAGCCTACCTCGATCATATCGAAGGAGAGAAAGTGACCTTTGGTGAGGCCGCTTCCATCGCAAACCTCTTGGTGAATGACTTTAAGTCTGGCAAATTGTCAGGCGTTGCGGTTTGCTCCACCAAGTTTCGCAGCATGGCTCGTTACGAACCCTGCTTCGACCCGTTCTTGCCCATCGCGCCTGCACAGGGTGAAGCTTCGGCAGAACCCATTCTCGAGCCAAGCGGTCCAGCCGTGCTTGGTCGACTCATTCCACGATACCTCGAAACCTGCATTTACCATGCATTGCTCGAGGCCATCACTTCTGAATACGCATCGCGTCGCTTCGCAATGAAGAACGCAACCGATGCTGCGGGTGATATGAAGAAAGACATCACCCGCCTCTACAACCGCGCCCGTCAAGCCAAGATCACGCAGGAAATCTCCGAGATCGTGTCAGGCGCTGAGGCCCTCTAGTCAACCGACAAACCACGCTAATCATGAGCGCTAAAGGTTCCATTAAACAGATTCTCGGTCCGGTCGTGGACATCGCCTTCGAAAGCGATTTGCCCGCCATTAACGATGCCGTCGAGATTCCTCGCGAAGGTCAGGATTCCCTGGTCGTCGAAGTCGCTTCGCACCTCGGTGATGACACCGTGCGTTGCATTGCAATGTCTTCCACCGACGGTTTGCGCCGTGGTATGGATGCATTGGGCTCCGGTGCACCGATTATGGTGCCAGTTGGTGGTGCGACCATGGGTCGTGTTTTCGACTTGCTTGGCCGCCCACTCGACTCGGTGAAAAAGGGTTCCGTCGACGTCAAAGAGCGTTGGCCAATCCATCGTCCAGCTCCACGATTCGATGAGCAGGAAGCTGTATCGACCGTGTTCGAGACTGGCATCAAGGTGGTTGACCTCCTGTGCCCATTCGCTCTGGGAGGCAAGATTGGCCTCATGGGTGGTGCGGGTGTAGGCAAGACCGTTTTGATTCAGGAACTCATTCGAATCACTGCTGTAGAGAAAGGTGGTTTCTCGGTGTTCTGTGGTGTTGGAGAGCGGACCCGTGAGGGAACCGACCTCTGGATCGAGATGACCGAGGCTGAGTACACCACTCCCGAAGGCAAGAAGGCTGCTGTGATTGATAACGCGGTTCTCGTGTTCGGTCAGATGAACGAGCCTCCTGGAGCACGTTTGCGCGTGGCACTTTCCGGCCTCACCATGGCGGAGTACTTCCGCGATGTCGAGAACAAAGATGTGCTGCTCTTCGTAGACAACATTTTCCGCTTCACCCAGGCTGGTTCTGAGGTGTCTGCACTTCTCGGTCGTATTCCTTCTGCTGTGGGTTATCAGCCAACCTTGGGTTCTGAGATGGGTGCTCTTCAGGAGCGCATTACCTCGACCAACAAAGGTTCGGTGACTTCCATGCAGGCCGTTTACGTTCCGGCAGACGACTTTACCGACCCAGCGCCAGTAGCTTCCTTCGCTCACCTTGACTCGACCATCCTTTTGGATCGCGCGATCACCGAGCTTGGCATCTACCCTGCAGTGCACCCGCTGAAGTCCACCTCGCGCATGCTCGATCCACAGATTGTGGGCGAGGAGCATTACGCCGTGGCCACCCAGTCACAGCGTCTGCTTCAGCGATACGCTGACCTGAAAGACATCATTGCGATTCTCGGCATGGAAGAGCTCTCCGACGAGGACAAGGTGGTTGTGCACCGCGCTCGTCGTCTGCAGCGTTTCTTGTCGCAGCCATTCTTTGTGGCTGAGCAGTTCACTGGGGCAGAAGGTCGCTTCGTTCCGCGTGAAGACACGGTACGTTCCTTCCAGGAAATCCTCGCCGGCAAGCACGATGACTTGCCCGAGCAGGCTTTCTACATGGTGGGCGGCATCGACGAAGCTGTCGAAAAAGGAAAAACCCTGTAATCTAGGGCAATACACCCATGGCAACGACTGCTTCCACTCTGACCCTCCGCATTGTTTCTCCCGAGAATATCATTCTCGATCAGGAGGTGCAGTCGGTGCAGGTCCCCGGCGAAGACGGGATGTTTGGTGTGCTACCAAGGCACGCAACCATGGTTGCCTTGACCGACAGTGGTCCGCTGCGGGCTAAAACGAACTCCGGCGAAACCGTAGAATTCATCATTCACGATGGTTTCGCCGAAGTCAAAAACAACGTCGTGACCATCTTGTCCCGTTCGGCTGAGAAGTTGGATGAGATTGATTTGGAGCGAGCGAAAAAGGCTGCGGATCGTGCGCGTAAGCACATGAAGTCGCAGAAAGATCATGTCGACCGTGCGCGTGCGAACGCAGCATTACGTCGAGCATTGATGCGTGAACGTCTCGGCCGTCGTCGTTCTTCATGAGCGCCGCCGCTTCATGGCGGTCCCATGCATGCGGTGAACTGCGTGCACAAGATGTCGGCACCGAAGTGGTGCTAGCGGGCTGGGTTGCAAATCGCCGCGACCATAGCGTGGTGCGCTTTGTCGATCTGCGTGACCGCTACGGCATCATTCAGCTGGTTGCGGATGAAGATGCACCAGAAGCCGGCATGGAAGGCCTGTCGGGGTTGCATCCCGAAGATGTGTTGCAAGTGCGCGGCATCGTCCGCATGCGTGTCGAAGGGCAACGCAATACGGATCGTCCCACTGGAGAAGTGGAAGTGCTGGTGCACTCGGTGGAGAAGTTGAGTTCGGCGGCACGTTTGCCGTTCGAGATTGCCGATCACATCGACGTGCCGGAAGAAATGCTCATGCGCTATCGCTACTTGGATATGCGCCGCACGCCTTTGCAAGAACGCATGGCCTTGCGCACCAAAGCGAACCACGCATTCCGCACTGCTCTGATTGGAGAAGGCTTCTTGGAGATTGAAACTCCAATGTTGACCAAGTCCACCCCGGAAGGCGCGCGCGACTATCTAGTGCCAAGTCGTAGTCGTCAGGGCTCGTGGTATGCCTTGCCCCAATCGCCGCAGATTTTCAAGCAGTTGTGCATGGTGGGAGGGATGGATAAGTACTTCCAAATCGCCCGTTGCATGCGCGATGAAGACTTGCGCGCCGACCGTCAGCCGGAATTTACCCAGTTGGACATGGAGATGTCCTTCGTAAATGAGGAAGATGTCTATGCATTGGTCGAACGCGCCATGGCGGCGGTCTACAAAGAAGTGAAGGGCGAAGAGCTTTCTCTTCCACTAGAGCGTATGTCCTATGAGGATTCCATCCGACGCTTTGCCTCGGATAAGCCTGATCTGCGCAATCCAATCGAGATTGTGAACCTTGCAGAGGATGGTGGTCAGCTCGATTTCGTGGTGTTCGACAATGTTTTGCAGGCCGGCGGTTGGGTGCGTGGCATCCGAGTCCCCGGTGGAGCATCTTTGTCGCGCAAGCAGATTGATTCCATTGAAGCAGCCGCAAAGGATGCTGGCGCTGGTGGTGCAGCTTGGTGCAAGGTCAGTGAGGAAGGACCGACGGGGCCCCTGTCGCGCTTCTTGAAAGCGGGCGAAGGGCAAACCGCAGTCGATTGTCCAGTCAAGATCGGCGGATTGTCTGTTGGTGGCGCAGCGTTCTTGAAGGCCTTGGAAGCTATGCCGGGTGACCTCGTCGTCACCATCGCCGACCAGCCACGCCGCGCACTGGTCGCCCTCGATGCCATCCGCCGCCGCTCTGGTGAGTTGGTGGATTTGGTGCAGGGGCCCGACCGCTTGTTGTGGATTACCGAGTTTCCTCTCTTCGAGGTGAATGACGATGGTGATTTCCACCCAGCACACCATCCATTTACCTGTCCTGTTTTGGAAGATATTCCAGCACTGGAAGCCGGGGGCAAGGAGGGGATTCGTTCTCGTGCCTACGATTTGGTGTTGAATGGTGTGGAATTGGGCTCTGGTTCGGTCCGGATCCATCAGCGGAAATTGCAAGAAACTATCTTTAAGGCCATTGGTCTTGATCCAGAAGTTGCCCAAGAACGTTTCGCCTTCCTGTTGGAAGCTTTCCGTTACGGCGCTCCTCCCCATGCCGGTTTCGCAATCGGCTTGGACCGTCTTTATGCGTTGTTGTTCAACGCAGAGACCATTCGCGATGTCATCGCGTTTCCTAAAACGGCTACGGGTAGTTGTCCGCTTACCGGCGCTCCTTCCGTTGTCGATGAAACTCAGCTCCGGGAACTGGGTATTGCTCAAGAGATTCCCGCAACCCTCAACGAGGCATAGTCATAGGTTCACGTAGAAGAAAAAGATACGCTCCGCCGGAGAAAGAAAAGTACCGCATTAACCGGCGCATTCGCATCCGCGAAGTATTCCTCATTGATCAAGATGATAATCAGATTGGTCCAACTCCAACCAATAAGGCACTGCAAATGGCAGAGGCCGCTGGATTGGATCTGGTGGAGGTTGCTCCGCACTCGCGCCCTCCAGTGGCTAAAATCCTGGATTATGGACGCTTCAAGTATGAGCAAAAGAAAAAGTCTAAAGGCAAAGCCAAGACTGCTTCCTCGGTGCTCAAAGAAGTCCGCGTACGACCAAAGATTGACGTCCATGACTTGGAAATCAAGATTCGTAAAGCACGCGAGTTCCTAGATGCTGGACACAAGGTGCAAGTGACTTGCTTGTTCCGTGGCCGCGAAATGGCTTACCAGAGTATCGGCCGTGGAGTGATGCTGAAGGTTGCCAAGGAGCTTGAGGACATCGCCCGGGTCGAACGAGATCCGCGGATGGAAGGTCGGCGCATGAATCTTCTGATGGGGCGGAGAACCACTCCATTGGTTCGCCCATCCATTGAGGGCGATAAGAAGTTGGCCGCCGCGCAAGCAGCTGCCCCTAAAGTAGGCTCTCAGCCATTGAAGGTCATCAAGGACGACGATTTCGAGGATTTGCCATCCATCCCCGCGAAGGATGAGGAAATCACCGAAACGGAAGCCGTGGAAGCTGTCGAGGAGGCCTCCGAGCCGGACAGCATTGAAAAGGTCGAGGAATAAGCTAGCGCTACCTTGACCTGAACCCCCTGGGACGTACAATATGCGGCCCGTTTTTCCCCACTTGGCCCTAAGACACAGGAGTAAAACTGTGCCCAAGCAGAAAACTAAAAAAGCAGTCTCAAAACGATTCAAGCTGACCAAGAATGGCAAAGTCATTCGCCGTCACCAGATGACTGGCCACTTTATGTGTGCCAAATCCCCTAAGCGTCGCCGTAACTTGCGTCGCACCGCTGTGGTTCCTGGTGGTATCGCCAAGAACCTGGCTAAGCTCATGGGCAAGAGGTAATCTGAGATGACCAGAACACGCAGTGTTGTCCCTCGCGTACGTCGCCGTAAGCGTCTTATGCGTCGTGCTAAAGGATTTTGGGGTGCAAGGCACCGGCTAATCCGCACGGTAAAGGAGACTCTTCTCCGCTCCGGTAACTTCGCTTACCGTGACCGTAAGGTTAAGAAGCGCATGTTCCGTAAGTTGTGGATTCAGCGTATTAACGCTGGTGCGCGCATGAATGGAACCACCTACAGTCGTCTGATCAATGGCATGAAAAAGGCCGACATTCAGATTGACCGTAAGGCACTTTCTGAACTCGCCTTCCTCGATCCAGCAGCCTTTAAGGTTGTTGTGGATAAGGCGCAACAAGCGCTCGCAGCCTAAGTTCGGACCCGCACATGCGAGACCGTCTCGAAGCATTGCGCCGTGACGGTCTCGCCGCGGTTTCCGAATCCCAAGACCTCGACACCCTTTACGGGGTGGAATCACGTCTGCTTGGGCGTACCGGGGCGTTGACCGCTGAGCTGAAAGGCTTAGGTAAGTTGTTGCCGGAAGACCGGCCCGTGGTTGGCAAGCTCGCCAACGAAATCAAGCAAGCTTTGCAGGGAGCGTTGGATGAACGCAGGACTGCCATCGAAGCATCCGAGCTTGCAGCCGATTTGGCTGGCGAGGGATTGGATCCATCGTTGCCAGGAGCATCAGCACCCAAAGGTGGGGTGCACCCAGTTTTGGCAATCGCACGCGAATTGGAAGACCTGTTTTCCTCTATGGGATACGTGGTTTGGGACGGCCCTGAGATTGAGTCCGAGGCGAATAACTTCGATGCACTCAACATTCCAGCGGATCATCCAGCCCGTGAAGGCCATGACACCATTTGGATGGATGTTGAGAAAGGCTCCACGCGTCGTTGTTTGCGCACTCACACTTCTCCAGTTCAGGTGCGCGCTCTGCGTGAGTTCGGCGCGCCGCTACGCGTGATTGCACCAGGTCGCGTCTTCCGCCAAGAGGCTCAAGACGCTACCCATGACCACACCTTTCATCAAATGGAAGGCTTGGTCGTCGATAAGGGCGTTGGTGTTCCGCATATGCTTCACGCCATGAACAGCCTTCTAGAAGGGGTGTTTGGGCGAAAATTGGAAACTCGTTTACGCCCCGGCTTTTTCCCATTCGTGGAGCCAGGATTTGAACTCGATGCGCGTTGTCCTTTCTGTAAAGAAGGCTGCAAAGTGTGCAAGGGTTCGACTTGGATCGAGCTGATGCCAGGCGGATTGGTGCATCCAAATGTATTGACCGCTGCAGGTTTAGATCCGGAAGAATACAGCGGATTCGCTTTCGGACTTGGGCTTTCACGCATTGCCATGTTGCGCTATGGCATCAATGACATTCGCTGGATGATGAGCGGCGACCTTCGTTTCCTCGAACAGTTTCAGGCATGAAAATTTCCCTTAACTGGATTGGCGATTTTGTTGACCTCACCGGCGTCAGCGCAGAGCAGGTGTCGGACTTACTTTCTTTGCACACCGCAGAAGTGGAAGGCATTGAGATTTATGGTGAGGGAATCAAAGATGTCGTGGTAGGGCATGTGGTTTCCTGTGGCCAGCACCCAGATGCCGACAAGCTTTCTCTCACTGAGGTCGACTTCGGCGGCGAAGAGAATGTGCCTGTCGTTTGTGGCGCTCCAAACGTTCGCGAAGGTTTGAAGATTGCCTTTGCGCCAGTTGGGAGTCGCTTGCCTGGTGACTTAAAAATCAAAAAGGCAAAACTGCGCGGTCAAGAATCGCGTGGCATGATTTGCTCGGAATGCGAGCTTGAAATGAGTGAAGAGCATGACGGTATTATGGAGTTGCCGGACGATGCCCCAATCGGAGCTTCTCTGATTGAATATCTAGAGCTGAAGGATTTCATCCTGGAGCTCGACAACAAATCCTTAACGCATCGCCCGGATTTGTGGGGACATTATGGATTTGCACGCGAACTGGCTGCCCTTTTGAAGCGCAGTTTGAAGCCGTTGCCAACGGAGGTCGTTTGGCCTGAAGTGCCAGGTGACTGGAAAGTTCAGCGTACAGATGAATCCGGTTGCGCCGTTTACGGTGCCTTAGAGATAGAACTTGGGAGTGCTCCGCGGGCATCGAATGCCAAGATTTCTCGTCGATTGCTGGCGGTGGATCAACGTTTGGTGAACGATGTCGTCGATTTAAGCAACTACGTCATGCTTGAAATCGGACAACCCACCCACGCCTTCGATGCGGCCACTTTGAATGGCAAGACTATCGAGGTGCGTGCTGCTCAGGCTGGTGAGAAAATCGTCACTCTAGATGGTGAAGAACGTACTCTCATTGGGGAAGACCTGGTGATCGCTGATGAAAAGCAGGCCATCGCTCTGGCCGGTGTGATGGGTGGCCAAAACACCGAGGTCACGAACCGCACCGAGCGCATTGTCCTTGAGTCAGCCGCATTTCATGCAACTCGCGTGCGTCGTACTGCGCACCGTTTGGCCCTTCGTAGTGAAGCTAGTTCTCGTTTCGAGAAAACTTTGGACCCGGCTTACACAGCACAAGCCACAGCGCGTTTCTGTCATTTACTCCTGCAGGACCGTCCGGACGCAAAAATCCTACATGCGCCTACGGTTGCGTCGGAGGATGCTCCATTGGCGATCCAACTTCCGCTTCATCCGAAGAAGACAGCGGAACTTCTGGGGATCCCTGTGACTGGCGAAGAAATGGTGTCCATGTTGGAGAACATTGGGTTTGCCTTTGCACCTGTTGGAGACAGTTACACGGTGACGGTTCCAAGTTGGCGGGCCACAAAAGACGTCACCTTAGCCATCGATTTGGTAGAGGAAGTTGGCCGGATGTTCGGTTACGACCGGATCGTTCCAGCAGCTTTGTTTGCACTGGTCGAAGTTCCCATCCAGCAACCCCAGCGTTTGTTGGCGCGTAAACTAGTAAACCGTTTAGTGCTTGCGCATGGTGCGCATGAAACCCAATGCTATTCCTTTATGGATCAGGCATGGGCGGCTCGACTCGGGCGCAAGGCGACCGATTTTGAACGTCTTGACAATCCAGTTTTGTCTGACGTCAGCCTGATCCGTCGCGACCCTATCCCTTCCTTGCTCGAACAAGCCGCCGGCAACTTGAATGAAGTCAGTGAAGGCATGTTGTGTGAGGTGGCCAAAGGTTACGAACCGCAATCTGGCGCCGCTCCCTTGGAACGTCGCTGGTTAGGTGCCGTGGCTTGGGGTGATAAATCTCTCCCTAAGCAAGGTCAGGAAAGTTTGTTTGGCCGCATGCGCGGGGTAGGGGAAGACCTTCTGCGCAGCATTGGCGGACAGACGGATCAGCTGTCGATTGATCCGCAGAATACGGAACTCCTTGCTCCAGATTGGGCGCACCCAGTACAAACCTTGCATTGGTCGCTTGGTGATCAGTCCATCGGTTGGAGCTGCCGGGTGCATCCGCAATTGCTTAAAGACTTGGACTATGGCGCCCATGATTGCGCCATATTATTGCTCGACCTAGAGGCCCTCAGTGCGGTAACTGAAGACCGCCACCCAAGTTTCCAGTCGCCTTCGCGCTTCCCAGGCATTAAGGTCGACGTCGCGCTCGCTTTGCCTGAGGAAAAATCATACGCAGATGTGGAGTTGGCTCTCAAGAAGGCTGGCGGCAAACTGCTCGACTCTCTGGAGTTGTTCGATGTCTACACCGGCGAAGGAATGGCCGATGGACAACGAAGCCTGGCCTTCCGCTGTGTCCTCCGCGCTGCAGACCGTACATTGAGTGATAAGGAAGAGCAGAAGTTCCTGCGCAAGGTGGAACACGCCGCCACTGAGTTGGGCGGAAACCTTCGTAGCTAAACCGCTCTGTAGAGGGTACTTTTCAGGTAGGCCCTTTGGTCTGCCACCCCGCCTCCCATGGAATACCTGAAACGGAACTTCGATATCCTGTACATAGTTGTGCAGGTTTGGATGGATGGCATCATCACCATGGTCGCGTGTATGACGGGCTACTGGCTTTACGCCAATCTGGTCTTGCCTCCGGGAGTCCATATGCCGCCGATGGATGATTTTCGGCAACTCTTTGTGCTAGTGACT
>Ga0316209_1000921_pt1 | contig 38373 bp, 32 predicted proteins | sample 6monopyrite_MG_FD_204945 | JGI IMG/M metagenome (GOLD analysis project Ga0316209, IMG submission 204945) | Microbial mat bacterial communities from mineral coupon in-situ incubated in ocean water Damariscotta River, Maine, United States -... | ecosystem: Environmental > Aquatic > Marine >...
ACCGAATCGCGAAACTTGTTTTTACGCGCAGTGGTCGAAAATGCATCGACTGGACCGAGCTTGAGCATCACAACTTTGGTCGCTGGACAGAGCGCGACCATGAGTGCCGGGAATCTCACCCCAAACCAAGTCGCATTTGTTGGACGCAGTTTAGTTGGCGGCGGTCCATGGACATCTCCCGTCGGCGTGGCCAACCTCACCCCTCCGATCACGACCTTTGCCATTCTCGCCGACCCTCAGGGCGACGCCTCGCTCACCTTCATCGTCCCCGCAGGACTCGCTGGCTCCCCGGTTTGGTTGCAGATTTACGATGCTGGCACGCAAACTCTCGGCGAAAGCATCGCAACTCAGGTGCTATAGCCCGTGGCGTGAAAACGCCGCCTTTATAAGCGGAATCGTGAATCGCCGTCGTCAGTGCTAGGCTGGCGGCGGTGTTCCTGCTTCCCTCCCTAGCCCTAACCCTGACTTGCGCTTCCCTATGCGCTCAAGAGCCCGCCGCCCAAATCGAGCTTGGCGCGTGGCAAATTATGGGCCCGTTTGCGCATGGCGAGCCGGAAAACCTCACTCTCACCCATCCGCCGGAGCGTTTTCTGGAGGATATGACGGGTGGAGAGTATTGGTTCCCGGCAGAGAATGGTGTCGAGGTCGCCGGCAAGATGATGCAATGGAAAGCTGCGGCATCGACCAATCCACGCGGCAAGGAACTATTTGATGTAGGACGATTTAATCTCGCAGCCTTAACTGGAAATCCTGGCGCCCAGCAAGCAGCTTATCTTTATTGCCCGATTCAAACCGACCTAGCTACCGAGCAAAAGATTTTCTTCGGCAGTGACGATGGCCTGCGCATGTGGCTCAATGGAGAGTTGGTTTGTGAAAGCAATGAAAGCCGCGGCACCAATGCGTATCAGGAAAATGTCACTTTGCGCTTAGTGCCTGGCATCAACCATTTGATGGTTAAGGTGGCGCAAAACGGCGGCACTTGGGCTTTTGAAATGCAATCGCCACGGTTTGAAAATCAAGCGGCCATCAACAGCGCGGTGGATCGTGGAGTTGAATACTTACTAAGCCGCCAGCTCTTGGATGGCTCTTGGCAAAACAAGCAAAATGCTTATCGCAACGGCGCGACTGCCTTGGTGATTTATGCCTTGCTGAGTTCTGGAGTAGATCCACGTCATCCTGCAATTTTGCGCGGCCTAGAATTTCTGCGCACCGAGCCTTCGGACCGCACTTATTCCGCTGGTTGCGAGTTGATGGCACTAGCTGCGTTGAATGACCCGAATGTTCTTCCCTGGATTGAAGAGCGTGCTGAAGATTTGATCTCTTGGCAAGGGAACAATGGGCAATGGGCATACCCCGATGGCCACTGGGACTTGTCTTGCACGCAGTTCGCTGTTTTAGGTTTACGGGCGGCCGCCCAGCGCGGCGTTGAGATTCCGCGCAAGGTTTGGGACTCCACGACGCGAGGGACATTGATTTGCCAGGCCAACATAAACCGTAAAGAGATAAGCGCCGGAGCACCCTTTATTTACTACCCCGGTCATCCGAGTGGATGGTCGGGAACCATGACCTCGGCGGGCATTGCGGTTTTGGCCATTACCCGCGAACAACTCGGCGAGCGTATGAAGCGCACCGACTTGGCAAAAGTCAATCAGGCCATCGACAGCGGCATGCTTTGGCTCGGTCAGCAATTTTCACTGGGGCGTAATCCTGGCCGGTCAGGGCGATCGTATTTCTATTACTGGTTGTACGGCGTTGAGCGAGTCGGCGCTTTGCTCGATGTGCAAATGCTGGGCAGCCACGATTGGTATGCCGAAGGCTCGAGCTTCTTGATTGAAGATCAAGGAGCCGCAGGACAATGGGCAACCCCTTGGGGTGAGGAAGATATAGCGACGAGTTTTTCTCTTTTATTTTTGAAGCGGGCGACGGCGCGCTCTGCGGTTACCGGGGGAGGCAGTGAAGGCACCAATCGGCATCACGCGACTAAAACCCAAAAGGGTTCCTTGGTGTTACATGCCGTAGAGGGTGACCCGATTGTGTTGTGGGTTGTTCCGCCAAAGGGAATCACCTTGCTGAGTGCGCACTATTTCGCGCGACGTAAAGGCGAAGATTGGCAACCCATCGGTGTCGGGGAGGGCAACCGCTTCGGCTATCGCTTCACGGCTGACACACCTGGCTCTTGGGAGTTCCAAGTTCGCGGCGACAGTGATCAAGGCAAACCTTGGGAAAGTGAAATCCTCGGTTTGGAATATGAGACGGGGATTCGAGTCAAAGATTTGCAGTATGCGAGCGATTCATCGCGCAACCTGATGCCTTCCTACCGGCCGACGATTTCCATTTCTACGCAGAGCGGCGGCAACAGCGGGGAATACCTCGTTGATAACGCTTGGTGGTCTTTCTGGAAATGCGACCTCTCCGATACCAGCCCCACCGTAGAGATTAAGTTGCGCAAAAAGGCGAAAGTCGATCGCATTTTATTATCGCAAGCCCACACGCGGAAGTCGGAGCATGACCTGCACCCGCACGTCGCGCGCATTGAACTTTGGATTAACAAGGACAAAGAGCCAACGGTGTATGAAGTGGAAACTTCACCTGCGCGTAAAACCGTAATTCAGTTTGAAAAGACGATGAAGATTAACTTTCTCAAAATTGTAATCACCGATGTCGATGGCGGCGTTCTGGGAAATGCCTCGGTTGGCTTCTCCCAAATCGAATTACAACGCGACTAAACGCCTAATCGTCGGAGCCTGCTTGGCCTGGGCGCGAGTGGTCTTGGAACTCAAGAAGCTGGCGCAAGAAATCCCGGTGTAGGCCGGAACGGGAACGCGACATGCGGCGGGCGAACTGGAGAATGCCAGCTGGGTCGGCGAATAACAGCAAGGGACGCTTCCATCCACCAACTGTCATGCCGCTCTCCATTAGATCCGTACGCCCCGGGTGTGTAGCCCAAAACAATCCGCCACGTGGCAAAGGAATGTCCTCCAATTCACCCTCGAGGTAACGAGTGCGGATGGCATTCTGTGTTTCGGCAGGAATGGAATCTGGCCAAACAATGGTGACTCCCTGACTTGGGTCCTCAACCATCCATTGCTCCAAGAACAGATCGATGCGACCCTGGATCTCCTGCTCCCAGTCCCCTTCCTTCAACTCTGCCAGGTGCTTTTCGGACTCCTGAGGAAACCAAAGGATGGCTGACCCCGCGCCGGAAAGTGGGAGTCCTGTAACCGGACGTCCGATTAAGGCGCGCAAGCTAGTTTCTCCCAGCTGGCTCGGATGCAATCCATTTCCAAGTGCACGCGTGTCAAACAAAAAGGATTCTCGATCCCGACGCTCCACTTCCGGCGCCACCACTCGAATCGCTCCAGTCGAAGTATAAAAACCGATGTAACCCTGAATCGGGCGGGCATCCAAGGTGGTCATGCGACCGGTGAACTTTCCATCGACGAAAACTTCCACCGTGGGTCCATCGACGCGCAATTCCAAACCCCAGGTGCGCTTCTCGCGTTCAAAGCCAACTCCTCCAGAAATGCGAGGCTGGCGCGCATAAAGCCCATTTAAGCTCCAAGAAAATCCATTCGATGCATCGCGGCTTTCGCTTTCGCCAAATGCAAATTGCGCATCTCCGCCGGCAAAATCAAAACGGATATTGCGGTCGCGTCTAGTCCATCCGACCACTACGCCGGCATGGAAAAAGGAGGTCGTCTGCTCAATCTTGGTGCGCAAGCGATAACGCCCTGGCTCTTGCCACTCTTTGGAAAGAACAAATGCATCACGCTGATGCGACTGGCGATCCATAGTGTCGGTACCGCTGCGTCCTTCTTTGCGTCCGACATGCAGGTCACCTTGGCGATCTACAAACCAAAGACCTTCCACGCGACGGTCTTCATGCCCCGTCAATCCATCTTCCGTCCACCCAGCATTTCCCAACTGATGTGCAGGGCGATGCAATGGATGCAAAGTGGTTTTCATATCCTCCCGCACAAACGGAGTCGGATGTTCCGGCAGACCCAAAGCGCGCGCGAGTCGGTCGTGGTCAGCGGCAATGGCTGCGGCGGCAATGCTGTGTCCACCTTGCGTATAAAAATCTGCAGCCTCACCCATTTCCGAGAGCAACGTTTTGGTTTTCGAAAGCTTGTTCAAAAATGGAACGGCGTCGTCTGATGCGGAAATTGCATACGACCGACGTGGTCCATCAAAACGCTGCCAATGACGGAGAACCCAAGCCGCATCTTCCTGATCCAAGGCATCTAAAGTCTCTGCGATTTCATCTAGGACTGCGTCGGAAGGCTCATCGACAGCAAGAGCCCACTGGAAAGCCATCAAGGCTTCCCGCTTTTTGCCGGCCTCCAGCAATAACTCCGCACCCATGCGCGCTTGGTCCTGACCAAACCACGGCTCTGCACGATTACGCAACCAAGTCGAAGTCGGTTCATCCATAACCCGCGGCGCACGTTCGCCGGCCGGAGCGCCGGGAGCGTAACGCTTGGTCCATGGTTTCATGTCCTTCCAATAAAATCCGCGTAGAAAACGGTCGTAGTTCTCTGCAAAAACTTCCATGCTTTCGGGACGGCCATCTTTGCCATCGGCAAAGTAACTCGCAAAACCTGCAGCGCCGCCTTTGCGCGAACGCTTGCGATTATTTTGATAATCCTCTAGCTGCGCAGCGAAGAGTGGGGTGCCGCCTTCTTCGAATCCGGTCCAACTGCGTAAGTAAACGAAGAGGGCATAACCTGCTGAATAATTATCGCGATACTCCTCAATAGTGCCGTCAGTTAAGTCCGTGAGTTTTTCTAAGCCGCCATAGCCTTTTTGTGCGACCGAAAACAGGGTGCCAAAATTCACATAGTCCTCTTTGAAGGCCCGGTCGGAAATTTTTCCATAGCCACCTCCAGTCCACACTGCGCGCCCCTCTGCAAGCCAAGCAGGTAGTCCTCCAAAGATTGCGCCGTCGAAACGGTGAGTGAGTTCATGTGTGATGGTGTGCCCAACTGAAGGGATGTTGCTCAACTTAAAAACAATCGTGGTGGTGTCGCCGCCTTGGAATCCACCTACCCACCAAAAACCAGCGCCTTCCATTTCCAAACCATGCGATTCTGGAACAATGCGCATAGTGCCTTGCACATTCACAAAAGGGTCTTCTCCATACCACTCCACCAAGCGTTCATGATGCTCCTCAACCGTGGAGGCGATTCCAAGCAATGTCCAGTAACCACAAGAAGTTTCGACTCGATAGCGGTCGGTCAAAGAATTTGCGACACCCGGATTGGAAAAGCTTGCATGATCCAAAGTAAAGGCGCGTTGCAAGTCTTCATCGAACTCTTCCAACTCATCCACCGACAAAACCTCGGCGTGCAAAAGCAAACTCGCGCGCGCACGATTCAAGGATGCATTTGCCGCTGCAAGGTCTCTTTCCATGTCCAAGGGCTCCGGACCTTCGATATCTTTGAAGTTTGATTGCGCGCCTAATCCACGCAGACAACGCGCAGCGCGAATCACTAACTCGTTTTTGCTTTCTGCAAAACCCTGGCGTATGGCATTTTGCAAATACTTTAAAACTTGCCGTTGCTCCGGCGCCGAAATACTTAGGGCCGGAGTTAAATCCGCCGCATATTTTTCCTGCAAGGCCAAAGAATCCAAAGCCAAGGTGCGTGCTAAGTCTTCCGCCCATTCGGCGAGGAAGCCATCGCCAGCACCGCGGCCTTTTGCCTTGCGGTCACGATACTTCACGAGCTCCTGCACAGCTGCTGCGCGCGATGTAGCCAGCTTGGATGGCCATGGGTCCTCAGCCAACATCCACTTCGCCTGATCCGTTTTTACCGACAAACGCCCGCGGGCATCTGCTCCTGCAGCAAAAAACTCATGGGCCCACAAGACTTGCGCATTCGTGTCGGAGGCAGCGGCGGCATTTTCTAAAAGCAACTCCACCACTCCTGATGGATTTTCGGCGCGCGCAAGGCCAAACAAGAAATGCTCGTAAGCCGCGTCGAAATCTCCTTTCGCAAAGGCCGCACGACCATACTCCAAACTGACGTGCTCTCTCTTGTCGAGGGGCGCTTGTTGCCCAAAGCAAGTGCTGGCCCAAAACATGGTGGCCGCAAGCGTGATCCACGAGGACCGGAGGGTGAGGGGCAGGGAAGGAGCCACGATATTCACAAGTTACCTCATACGCGCAGATATCCTAGAAGTAACCATGTCCTTGGCTGTATCCATCTTGCTCCTTGTTGCCGTGTCGGCCGCCGCGCCCAACCAAGCGGAAACTGAAATCGACACCTTGCGGCTCGGTGAATGGCGCATGCTCGGCCCTTTGCCAAAGAGTTCGGTGACCGGATCGAAAAGCCCCAGCGTTTTGGCGCGGAAAATGCAAGCTGGCATCCCTTATTCCAACCTGAATAAGAACCACGAAGGCCCTGAAGGCATGCGCATTCCCTGGGGCCAGCCGGACGTCGTCCAGTACCTTGCCCAACAAGATGCCAGCGCCATCAACCCACGCTCGCGACTTGGCCTCGACACCGGGAAATTGGAAATCGCCTCCATCCTTCCGTTGGTGCTTGCGGATCCCGACTACGCGAAAAATGCTACCGCATTCCTGTACCTTCCAGTTTATGCGAATTCCGAGAACACCATCCCGGTGCAATGTGGGGGCGAAGGGAAGATCAGCCTTTGGTGGAACGGCAAGCAACTACTCACCAATAAGCGCACCGCGCAATTCAGCCCGAGCAGTCATTCACTTTCGTTAGAGGTGGTGCCGGGCGTGAATCACCTGCTGATTGAAGTCGAAAGCAACGCGGTGGGTTGGAGTTTTGAAATGCAGTCGCTGCGCCGCATAGATAACCCACGCATTCACCGCGCGATTGATCTCGGCGTGCAGTATTTATTGGACCGACAAGCGATCGATGGGTCGTGGCCCGCGTATTCCGGATATCAAAATGGCGTGTGTGCTTTAGCCATTTATACCTTGGTGAAGAGTGGGGTCAGCCCACGTCACGAGTCCGTGCTTAAGGGCTTGGAACACTTGCGCCAACAGCGGGGGCAACATACTTATGTGATTGCGCTAGAGTTAATGGCCTATCAAGCCGGGCATGACCCTCAGGATCAAGAGCGCATAGAAGAGTTGGCTGAAGATTTGGTGGAGTGGCAAATGAGCAACGGGCTTTGGGGATACGGTGCGGTTTCGGGCGGATGGCATGGAGACTTGTCCAATGCTCAATACGCAGCTCTTGGATTGCGTGCTGCCGCAGCTGCAGGCGTGAACATTCCAGACAAAACTTGGCGGGAGCTTTCCAAAGCTACACTCGGTTGCTTTTCAGGGAGTACAAATGGGTCGACAGTGGTCACTGGAAAGCAGGTCAGCCCAAGTGGATTTGGATATTCCATTGGCAGCGGCACCAGCGTGACTCCATCCATGACGGCAGCGGGAGTGGGCACACTTGCTATTTGTCGCACGCATTTAAAGAGCGAACAAAATGGTCCATTGATCCGAAAATTGGACCGCGCCATCCTTGCTGGGAGTGCGTGGCTCGGGGAGCACTGGACTCTTGGAACTGGAGTTCCCGACACGTGGAATTTTTATTACATCTACGGTTTAGAACGCGCCGGTGGCTTAGCCGACACCGAAACCTTCGGCGACCATGAATGGTATTGGGAAGGCGCATCGCATTTGGTCGACCTACAAAAGGACAGTGGTGGATGGGGAGACCTCGGCCAACCGATTGCCGATTGTTTCGCACTCTTGTTTTTGCGCCGTGCCACCGGCAAGCAAGCGATTACCAACGTCACTATTGGGAATCCATTTTTACTAGAGACGGACGATGCCGACGGCAAGTTACATATGCGCCTCTCTATGCGTCCGCCGATTTCTCTATGGATCGATGCAACCACCGACGGCTTTGATGAAATCGAGAAGGTCATTTATTGGATGAAGCCTCCTGCCGGTGAGTGGGATCGAGTGGAGGAGTCTTCTGCTCGACGCTTCGCCATTCAACCCCCACTTGCACAACCGGGCGATTGGGCCATTCGCGCCGATGCCATTACAAAAAGTGGTGGCATGATTTCCTCACGCACCTTGGAGTTTTCACAGCAAGATGGCACTACGCCGGAACGCTTGGCTTACGTCACGGAAAGTGAATACAACAAAGCTCCTGCCGGCAGCCCTCGAGTGACCGCTTCCAGCTCGCGCCAGCTTCACCCGCCCGATTTCCTCACCGATGGCCGTCCTGATACTTTCTGGCTTTGCGACTCCGACGACAGCGCACCCTCTGTCGATGTCCGCTTTAAACGACCGCGCAAATGTGAAAGCTTGAAGTTGGTTTTGGCGCCCGTAGATCCGCGCGAGTTCGCCCCCACTCCAAAGATCACTCAGGTCGAAATTCAAATCGACAACGATTCTCCCAAAGTGATTTCACTGCCCGGCGACCTCCAACAAAAAGCTGTTCTTGAGTTTGAAAAGTCGAGGAAAATCAGCCGTGTACGTTTGCGTGTGCTTTCGCTGAATGGCAAGCGGCTTGGGGAAAACGTTAGCGTTGGGTTGGCAGAGATTGAGCTTTATTAATCAAGAGCGGCGAACGGATCCCAGCCGATGGGCTCAAAGCCACAAGTGAAGTGACGCAATGCAGGCGGTTCGTTTTGAATAAGTAAACCGCCAAGTTTCTTGCGATGATCAAAGACATAGCGCACCACTTCAATCACGTAATCCATATGCGATTGCGTGTACACACGACGCGGAATCGCTAAACGCACAAGGTCCATGGGTCCAGGGGATTGGGTGCCATCGTCCTGCGTGCTGCCGAACATGACCGTACCGATTTCACAAGCGCGCACTCCCCCTTCGAGGAACAGTGCAGCGCTAATCGTTTGGCCAGGGAGTTGCGATGGCGGGACGTGTGGAAGAAATTCACGGGCGTCGAGATAAACCGCATGACCGCCGGCGGGGCGCAAAAGTGGAACCCCGGCTTCGTCTAGCTTGCACCAAACATAGTGCGTACTGCGAATTCGGTACTCCAAATAATCTTCAGCCAACACTTCTTCTAAGCCAACCGCCAAGGCCTCGAGATCGCGCCCAGCCAGGCCACCATAAGTTGGAAAGCCTTCGGTGAGGATGAGAATGTTGCGGCACTGCTCGGCGAGCGCATCGTCCTTTAACGCCAAGAATCCGCCAATGTTTCCGAACGCATCTTTTTTCGCTGACATCCAGGCACCATCGGCGAGGCGAAACATTTCCTCTGCGATGTCTTTCGGGCTGCGTTTTTCTTGACCCGACTCGCGTTCACGAATGAACCATGAGTTTTCGGCAAAGCGTGCACAGTCAAGAAAAAGTGGAATGTCGAATAAATCACACGCCTCCCGCACTTGACGCATATTTTCTAAGGACACCGGCTGCCCTCCCCCTGAGTTGTTGGTAATCGTGACCACCACCATCGGGACCGACGCCGCATGTTGCTCAAGCAATTTTTTCAACGCAACCACATCTAGGTTTCCTTTGAACGGATGCTCCGCGCTGGGAGAGCGGCCCTCTTCGATGACCAAGTCCACAGCGACCGCACCGCTAGCTTCCACATTGGCGCGCGTTGTATCGAAGTGCGTATTGGCTGGAATCGTTTTCCCTTCTCCTCCCACCACGGAAAATAGAATGCGCTCTGCGGCACGACCTTGATGAACCGGAATGACATGGTGCATTCCAGTTAGCTGGCGAACTACATCGCGAAAACGGAAGTAGGAGCTAGCGCCGGCATAGGATTCGTCGCCACGAAAAATGGCCGCCCACTGCTCCTGACTCATGGCGGAAGTGCCAGAGTCGGTCATAAGATCGATGGTGACTTCTTTGGCTGGCACTGAAAACAGATTCAAGTTGGCATCGGCCAAGGCTTTGGCGCGCTGGACTCGGGTGCGGACCGGAAGCGGCTCAACAACCTTCACACGGAAGGGCTCAATGGTGGTTTTCGGCTGAAACATGGCGGGATGATACGCGATTAAAAGAGCTTATTGTCTTCTTTATTCAAAAGCTTCCTATCAAATTGGGTGACAACCCCACTCGAACCGCCTAATTTCTCTGCTCTGGGGCCCTAACCTCCGATAACCCGTAATGCTTACCCTCCTCTTTGCGCTGGCGCTTTCACTACCGCCCAGCCAAACCGACGCACCGCAGCAACCTGCACCCGCAGTCGCTGCCTCCTTGGAGGATCAGCTGGACCGGTTTCAGCAACTGCGGCGCGGCGCGAATGCGGAAGAAGGCGTGGCTTGCCTGCACAGCATTGGCCAAATCGGCAGTGAAGAAGCGGTCGATGCCCTACTCCGCCTGGTGCCCAAACTGGAAGGCCCCATGCAACTCGCTGCGGTCCACGCCGTCGCGCTCAACGGCACTGATTATGCTCACGGGAAGTTGCGGGTTTTAGCGCGCGACCGCACCCACCCCAACGTAAGACGCCAAGCATGCATCGACTTGGCCAAGGGCTCTGAGGATGACCGGCTTTACTTGCGCGATTCCCGCCTCAAGAAGGAAAAGGATTTGCGCATTCGCGGTGAAATTTTGCGCAACTTGATTGAGCAAGAAGTGCCGAAGCTAGACAAAGTTGTGCTGAAAGCAGCGAAGTCTAAAGACAAGGTTTATGCCAGCGTTGGAGTTTTTGGAATCGGGCATCTACATTTAGAACGTGGCTTGCGTACCGTGGAAGGTTATCTCACTAGCCCTGATTTGCGCTTACGCTTGGAATCCTTTCGCGCACTTTCCACTTTTGGCGGCGCAGAAAGTTTCCAAACTTTGCTTTCGGCTTATCAACATGCCAACAACTTGGCTCTCCGGCCTGACATCGAAACTCTCTTGGAAGGCGCCACCACCATTCCGGAAGTGAGTGTGTTAATTCAAGACGGCATTAGCCACGAAGATTTGCAAGTGGTTGCAGCCTGCGCGAAAGCTTTATCGGTGGCCGCAAGTCGGCAACCGGATTTATCCGCACCCGCCTTGTTGAAACTTTTAGAACATCGCCAGCCACGGATTCGCGATTATGCCATCGAAGGATTGATGCGCGCCCACCCAGATGCCATCGTGCAGATTTTGCTCGAGCAGCTTGGCCACGATAATCCACGCACGCGCACCACTGCAGCATGGGCGCTTTCGCAGCTTGGCGATTTGCCAGCGGAACTCGCGCCACACCTTTTGCTTTTGGTGAATGACCCGCGCTATGCGATTCGCCTGCACGTCATCACTGCTTTGAGTCAGTTCCCGGATTCTGCGGGGGCCTTCCAAGCTGCGGTCAAAATGCTTGGGGATTCTCAGTGGGCGGTCCGCGCCGCAGCGGTTGGAACCTTGCTCACTTTCCGGCGCACAGAATCGATTGGCCCTCTGGTCGATTGCATCGACACCGAAGTGGGACGGGTGCAGGACGATGCCGTGGAAGCTCTTTGTCAGCTGACTGGCGAAGACTTTGGTCCTGCACGGAACATTTGGCGTAAGTGGTATGACGACTTGCCCGATGATTTCATTCTCCCCGATCAAGCGATTGCAGAAGAGAAGTTAGCCAAGCGTCGCGAGCGTCGTGCCATGGGGCATGATTCGATTGTGACTAGTGTTTACCACGGGGTGAAAGTTCCAAAGGGTGGAGTGATCTTTGTTATGGACATCAGTGGTTCCATGATGGAGTCCTATGAGGGTGGCGTAACCTTCTATCAGCATTTTTCGAATGCACTGATCGAAACCATTAGCCTGTTGAATGAAGACACCAGGTTTAACATCATCTTGTTTTCAGGTAGTGTGCGTGCGTGGAAACAAGAACTGGCGGCAGGCACTCCGGAGAATGCACAAGATGCGCGCATCTTCCTTGAGGAAGTGCGCCCCGATGGCCCGACCAACCTTTATGGAGCCTTGATGGCCGCGCTGACCTTTGAAGAAGTGCAAACCATCTTCTTGCTCACCGATGGCGACCCAACCTTTGGCCGTGTGGTTCTTCCCGACGCCATCCTCATGGAACTTGAACGCGCCAACCGCGATCGCAAAGTGGTAATCAACACCATTGCTGCAGGCGAAGTGCGTGCTGAGTTTTTGGCTGACCTTGCTTTAGCGAACGGTGGCGAAGCGGTGGACCTAACCGACGCCACGCAAAAGGAATAATCTCGCGCGGTCCGTTTGCAAAAGGCTAAAGCGGGTCGACGGTAACGCCCTGCTTTTGACAAAGGTCATAAAGCACATCGCGCATGGCGTGTAGCCCGTCGCGGTCCGTCTTGATGAGAATTTGACGTCGAATACGCCCGCGCAGTTTTTCGACCGGTGGCGCCGAAGGTCCAAGGATTTTGGTACGCCCCACCATGCAAGCGCGCAACGCCGCTGCTGCTTCTTCGGAAGTCTTCTCCACCCGCGACCGATGTTCCGCTTCAAAAGTAATCCGCATGGCTTTGCCGTATGGCGGGAAGCCAAACAACTTGCGCTCCTCTAATTCCTTCGCCGCAAAACTCACATAATCGTGTTGCGATGCCGCGCGAATCGCCGGGTGATCCGGCATCCAGGTTTGCACCACAACTTTGCCGCCCAGCGCACTACGCCCAGCGCGCCCAGCAACCTGCGCAATCAAGTTAAAGCATCGTTCACTGGCACGGAAGTCCGGGTGATGCAAAGCGGTATCGGCATTCAACACCCCCACCAATGTGACATCAGGGAAATCTAATCCCTTGGCTACCATTTGCGTGCCAAGCAAAATATCTTTCTTGCCGGCGCCAAAGTCAGCGAGCACCTCCTCATAAGATTCGCGGCGCAACATGGTGTCGCGGTCCATGCGTGCAAGGCGGGCATGCGGGAAAATGCGTTGCACGGTGTCTTCCACTCGTTCCGTTCCAACACCAACCATTTCTACCGGGCGGGCGCAGCCTGTGCAGATCTGCGGCGGCGGTTCTTCGTGCAGGCAGTAATGGCAAATCGCCTTCTTACGCCAACGATGATAGGTCAACGCGACATCGCAGGTTTTGCAATGCACGCTGCCACCACAACTTTTACAGTGCCATGCCGGAGCAAAGCCGCGTTGATTCAAAAACAGAATCGCACGCTCTTTGCGTTGCAGGGTGTCACCTAAAGCTTTAGCCAGGGGTTGCGAGACCACCAGCCATTTTCCCTTCTCCGGTTTCTGCACGCGCATGTCCACCACATGAATGGTGGGTAACACGCCGCCGGCCACGCGTTCGCGCAGCTCCAATAAGCGCAATCCACCAGGATTCACCGCCGCAGCCCACGATTCCAAGGCCGGAGTAGCACTCCCTAAAACACAAACCGCATCTTCGAGACGGCAGCGTTCCAACGCGACATCGCGCGCGTGATAACGCGGTGTAGATTCCTGCTTGAAGGAAGATTCGTGTTCTTCATCTAAAACGATGAGGCCGAGCTTTGGCATCGGAGCGAAGAGGGCTGAGCGTGCGCCAACCACGACACGCACGCGTCCTTCGCGGATCGCAAGCCATTGATCATGACGTTCGGCATCGGTTAATCCGGAATGCAGAACCGCCACTTGCCCGCAACGTGCGCGAAAACGTGAAACCGTTTGCGGAGTCAACGCGATTTCTGGCACCAACACAATCGCACCGCGGCCTTGCGCCAGGCAGTGCTCTAAGGCATGAAGATAGACTTCGGTTTTGCCGGAACCGGTAATGCCAAACAATAGGAAGGCATCGTAAAGTTCACGGTCGAGTGCGCCGGTGACATCGTCCACGCAACTTTGCTGCGCAGGAGTGAGTTCTGGCGGCGAATCACGCACCTCATCTTGGCCGGCGAAAGGATCCAACACCTCTTGCTTGCGCCCGAACTTAACCATGCCCTTCTTGGCCAAGGTATCGAGCGGCGATTTGGTCAGCCCAGTGCGGTTTCGGAATTCGCGCACTTCCATGGGACCACCCGCCTGCTGCAAATACGCCAGCGCCTTCGCTTGCTTCGGGAACTTCTTTTCTAGCTCCTCACAAAAAGCGGCATCGACCTCCTTCACTAACTCCACCACCGGAATCGTGCGCCGCGGCCGGTCGCGACGCAACGCCGCCGGAAGCATGGCGGAAAGAGCTTGCCCCCACGAGCAGTAGGTGTCGTCGGCAATGTGGTGTGCCAAGCGCAACAAAGCAGGGGTCAGCAGCGGCTCTACATCTAGAACCGCGAGCAAGGATTTTATCCGGTCAGGTGAAACGTTCGCCGGTGGGTGGTCATCAACCGCGACCACCACCCCCACGCTTTCGCGGCGCCCAAAAGGAACCCGTACCCGACACCCGGCTTCTAATGGCTCACAGTTCTCGGGCACAAAATAGGCAAACTCACGGCGCACTGGCGTATCCAATGCAACCTGGGCATACCGACCTTCCGGCGCGCCAAACAATGAGCCTTGAAACCCCACCACCATGCGGGGATTGTAGCTAGGCGAGTGGTCTGATTTTGACCCGGGTACCACGGAAGGACCGGGCGAGGCTTTCGGTACCCTATGCCCCATGCCCGACCCAACCCAAGCCCTGCAAACCCCAGTGACTTTGCTCTCTGGATGGCTTGGCGCTGGGAAAACCACCTTGCTCAATCGCCTGCTGACCAATGACACCGGCACGCGCTATGCGGTTTTGGTGAATGAGTTCGGCGAGATTGGGATTGATGACCGGCTGATCGTGCGCAGTACCGATGACATTGTTGAGCTCGCTAACGGGTGCGTGTGCTGCACCATTCGCGGTGACCTGGTCGAAAGCCTCATCAAACTTCGACGTCGACGGTTCCCGTTTGGCAAACGCCAATCCTTTGACCGAGTGGTGATTGAAACTACCGGCGTTGCAGAACCTGCCCCTCTTTTGCGCACCTTCCTGGTGGAAGATGAAATAGCCACTTACTACCGCGTGCAATCGGTGGTGACTTTGATCGATGCCGCCAACCTTGAAGCTGCTTTGCCAAATAAAAGTGCTGTAGAGCAAATTGCGCTGGCCGATTTACTGGTGCTCAACAAGACCGACTTGGTCGATGCACTTTCGCTTAAGCAAATCCGTAGCCGACTCATTGGCCTAAATCCAACGGCCGACTTGGTACATGCAACGAATGCCAATGTTCCATTGCATGCGGTGCTTCAAGCGCACGAGCGTGAATTGCCGACACTCCCGGAATCATCGCCAGCAGAACATGTACATGCTGGGATTCAAGCCGTTTGCATCACCAGTAAAACGCCACTCGACGAATTGAAAACGCGACTTTGGCTCGATGCCTGCGTGCAACAACTCGGGGAACGCTTAGTGCGCTACAAGGGGTTCCTGCATATCTCAGGCCTGCCATACCGCTGTGTTTTGCAGGGGGTCTACGATTTATACAGCGTAGAAGCACATGGCGAGTGGTCGGAGGAGCATCCGGCGCACACGGAACTCGTTTTCATTGGTCACGACTTAGAGCGCGACTTTTTTGAACGCGGACTAAAAGCTGCGCTCAGCGATTGCGACCAATAGTTTCGAGATCTTTCTCTTTTTGCGGGCGCGGGTCAATCAGGACCGCGGGTCCGCTTGCGCTTTGCCAGTCGGAAGAGAACCGAAGTCGCTGAGTGGGACCGCCGTCGTCCTGATGCACTGGAGCAGTGCAGGCGCCGCATAACATCATCAAAATCAAAACGCGTTTCATGCTTGTTCCGGGTCGGGTAGCTGTTCTAAAGCAGCGAGCAAGGAAGACTCCAAGTTCTCGCGCTGCCAATCGTTCAACGGTACCACCTTCAGCAATTCTTCGCTGCTCTGCGGTAAAGCCTTGCCAATCGCCTCTAAATGACGGCGGTGCATTAAGCGCTCGCTAGGCAAATCCAAATCGCGCGCGGCCTTCTTGCGCCAATCACGCAGCGCATCCATGTTTTCGCGTTGCACCTTACGACGACGACGCTCTTCCGGTGAAACCTTTGGCACGCTGGTATCAATCGTTTTACCCTTGGCGGAACCTAAGGCAGCCATCATGTCATCGCCGTAGCGCTTGGCCTTCTTCCAGCCGACGCCTTTAATTTCCGCCAACTGCTTGCGGTCTTGCGGTGGACGCTTTGCCATGTCGACCAAAGACTGATTGCCCAGCACACGGAACAATGGAATGTCGCGGCTCTCGGCAACCGATTCGCGCCATTCGAAAATTGCTTTCAAGCTGGCCATGGCGGAAGGGTCCAAACCACGTGCACCTTTGATTTTTCGATAACGGTCTGGATTTGGCGGACCCGGGATTAAAATCTCGCGCTCTTGGCGTTCGAACTCACCGTAAGCGGCGCCGGTCATGTCGGCTTCGTCGAGTTCCTTTACCAAACGACTATGCAAGTCGACCAGGAAGTGCGTGTCAATGCGCGCATAAGCAATCTGCTCTTCCGTCAGCGGGCGTTGCCCCCAGTTGGAACGTTGCTCCTTCTTCGACAGTTCAATGCCGTAGTAACTTTGGATTAATGCGGCCAAGCCAGTCTTGTCGTGGCGCAACAAAGTCATGGCGACTTGGGTGTCGAACATGCCACGCACTTCGACATCTAAATCCTTGCGCAAAATCATAAGGTCGAATTCGGCGGCGTGGAAAATCTTCACGATGTCCGGATTCGCCAACAACGGGTTGATCAACTGGAGGTCATCGCCCAGCGCAATCGGGTCGACAATGTAGTCCTCCCCGTCGGCGGTGATTTGCAGGAGGCACATCCGCTCGTGGTAAGCGAAAAACGAATTCGCCTCCGTGTCGACACCAATGATGCCAGCCTTCTCCCAAACCTCGATCCCCTTTTTCAGGCTATCGACGTCTTCAATCCGGCGCACCGGGGACCAATCTGCAGGAATCCTATCTGGCATCCGGCGGGATTCTAACAGAGTGGCCTAAGTCCGGATTCATCGAAGGGTGATGAACACGGGAGTAGTGACTGCGGCCTCTTGAAAAGTGGTGTTAAACACTTCCGCGCGATACCAGGAACTCGCGGTGGGCAAGATATCTGCCACTTGCAAGGTGCCCGCTCCGGTTAATCCGGAAACGGTGTGGATAGCCACCTCACCGACGCCTACCTCACCGCGATATACGGTAAGTGTGGAGCCAACCAGGTCAACGTTGTAGCTGACATCGACAAAGACTGGAAAGTTGGGAGGTATACGCGAACCCGGCACCGACACCTTGCCGCCCATAGGTAGGCCACGAACGCCACCATCACTCAACACGGCTTCCAAGAATGGGCCATTGGAGAGGTAGCTGTTGCCACCGCGCAGCGCAGCGGTCAGCGAAGTTTGATCTAGGGCACCGGGAACAAAGGTGTGCATGGCGCCAAAGTTGTAGACACTGTCGTGAGTGTCACTTCCAGAGTATGGGTAGAGGCGCATTCCTTCGGTCATGCGGTCCACCCACCAGTTGCGGTGAAAAGCTTGCCAAAAATTTGCGCCTTCCGAGCCATTCCAAACCTCGACCCCCCAGACCCTGTTCGATTCCTGACCATTCATCCAGCCGGTGCTGTTGTAGGCCCAAAAGTCCGACGCAGGGTGGTGCGCCACTGCAAAGCCGCCCTCAGCATTGATGGCCTGAGTATTGGCACTTTGATCGCCCATGGGGGAATCGCAGAAGTCGAGGAAACCATCGCGACCACCGAGTTTGCGCGAAGTGATGTTGTGCGCTCCCATGTGGTGGACATTGAAATCGCCAAATCCTAGGGCGCAGAGGAAATCGGCACTATCGTTTGCGGTCTGCGGGCCCAACTCGGCGCCGGAAACCTCGGTACTCGCCAACATGACAAAGCTCGGATCGGAAAGCGTGGTCGACTCGGTTAGGACTGCGTTGAATTCCGAGTCCGAGTTGATGCAGTAGGAGTGCGTGGTCGAGCTGAAAAAGTCGAAACCAATCGCCTGAAACTGGTTCTTCAGTTGAGCATTGGTGAACGACCCGGTGATATTGGTCGACTCCGCAGCACAAGAATCGCAACCGCCCACCGCTTCATCGCGACAGTTGTGGACGTGCATATCGCCGACAATCCAAGCGCCCACGCCGCGTCCAAAGGACCAGTGTCCAGGAGGCGGTGGCAAGAAGGGGCTGATGACACCCACCGTGCACGCCAAACTGGTCTGCTGTGGGATGCCGGTGCCATCGTTCCATCGCACGCGAATTTCGTAAGGGACTAGGTCTCCGACTTGTGATTCCCCTCCAAAGAGGGCGTTGAGGTCGATGTCAAAGGGCATATTATGCAGTTGAGGTGCGCCCGTAGCCTTGAGTTCCTCCACTCCATCGATGACCCGACGCATGCCTTCCGCTTCCGCCTCCGGCCCGATGTCCTCGCGATCCGCCAACGGGATGTAAAGGCGATTGGTATGCCGGTGGCTGAAATCGGGATTGACCCGCTCCATGTCCATGTAAATTTCGCGCACTGCGCCGTCATCGCCCTGCAAAGGCAAGTCATTTAGGTCCCACTGCGACAGGATTTCCCCTTCCGGAGTCAAAATACTGAGGTCGAGCAAGCGGACCGTGGCTTTGCCCGGATTGTAGAGCTGGACCTGCATGGGCACCGTCAGGTCGGTACGACGCACTTCATTGAGGAGGCCAAAAGGTAGAATTTCTACCGTAGATGGGCCTAATTCGAGTGTTTTAGAGCCCGCATCTGCCTGCGTCAACAGGCCGATGGCGAGGGCTCCACCACAGAAAATCGGAAGAAGGAAGCGGCGCATAAGCTTATTCTGCCATGATTTTTTGCTTTTATCCTAGAAAATGGCATTCCACTTCGGTTTCACCTGATAAAACTAAGAGCTGGAGTCGCACCGCGATGGCCCCCTGTCCGCTAAAACGCTGGAATATGGGGAAATTGGGGAACCTGAGCGTCAAATTCAGTGTCCCCTTAATACACCGGCCGTTGGTTTTGACCAGCTGGCTCCGAAACCCTCCCTAGACCCTAAATAAAGAGATGAAAACATTGCGCTGGCTACTCGCTGCTGCGTCCACGCTCCTGCTCGTGCAGGGTGGATCCGCATGCATTGAAGAGTTGGACCTCGGTCAAATGATTTCACGGACTGATTCTGCAGTTCATGGAACCATTACGGATGTACGCACCACTGCGTTCACCCCGGAAGACGAAGTTCAACTGATTTACACTATCCTCACCATTCAAGGTGAAGACCTTTACACCGGTCAACAGACCACCGTGGAAGCTGCCTTCTTGGGCGGAACCTACCAGGGTGAATCCATGACCGTAACCTCCATGCCTGCACCTGCAGACTACCGCTTGGGTAACGACGTCGTCGTTTTCCGTGGCGCTGTTGAAGGTTGGGGTCCGGAGATTGACCACTGCGTTTACGCATCGATGGGCGGTATCTTCCGCACCGTCAACACCAAGAAAGGTGTTGTGGTCCTCGGTAAAGGAGAAGGCTTTGCAGTCGATGGCAACGTTCGCGTTTCCGCACTGAAGACTTCGATCAGTATCCTCCAGGAGGTTAAGTAATGAAAAACGTCCTACGCTTTGGTCTTGGTAGTGCAATCCTCGTGGGTTCTACTTTCCTCGCCATGCCTCAAACCGCCGAAGGCTTTTCGACCCTCGGCCCAAATGAAAACCTGAACCTCGGTCAGCGTGACTTCCGTCACTTCAACGAGTTCACTGGTGCGGGCAACAACAACACCGTCATCCACTCGAACTGGCCTCAGTACACAGGTGCCGACCTGGCAATGTGGAAGGCCGGTGCTGAATGGGGCTCCCGCGCTCATGGCGATGGCTCCGGCGACACCTCTCAAGGAACCGTTGGGTCTGGCGAAGCAGATTTCAGCTTCTTCTGGGAAGGCGCTGCAAACGGAATTGGTGGAACCAACGACAACATCATCTCCTCGATCTCCGGTTCTTCTGGCGGAGTTTTGGCTTTCGCTGAGACGCCGATCAACAACGGATGGCGGATTCGCTTCTACCGGACCGCATGGTCCTGGCAAGATGGCCCGGGCACGGTTAGCTCTGGCATCGACATCCAAGGAGTTGCGGCACACGAAATTGGACACGCTCTCGGTCTTGGTCACTCTGGTGTCGGCGGATCGACTATGTTCGCTTCCATCAGTGGAACCGGTCAAGGAAATCGCTCCATCCAGAGCGATGACATTGCTGGAGTTCAATTTATCTACGGTGCGCGCTCGGCAAGCATGCCAAGTATCACCGCGATTACTGGCTCCATGGTTCCTGGCGGCACCATCACCGTTACCGGAACTGGTTTCTCGACCAGCACCAACCGTATCTGGCTGCAAAACGACCTAGTCGATGGCGGCAACAACGGTGGCGCACACGTCACCATCCCAGATGTGGCTTCCACTGGAGGCGGAACTTCGATGACCTTCCAACTCCCAGCTAGTGGCTGGGAAGGTGGTGCCTTGCACGTCAAGCGCACGACCGGAAATGGCGGCGAATTGCTTTCTGAAAGTCATCCATTCGATGGCGACGGCGGCGGAACTGGTGGCGGTAACGACACCATTAACTTCACCGTTTCGGATACCACTCCAAACACGGGTCAATCCATCACCTTCTCGGCGGATAACTGTCCTCCACTTCAAACCTACACCTTGGTATGGGCAAACACGGACAACAGTCCGTTCTTTGCAACCTTCAACGGTACGGTTGGATCTGGAACCACCGACAGCCTTGGCAACATGAACTTCAGCCGTACCGTGCCAAACGGCGCTGCAGGCCGTACGGTCTTCATGGAAGTTCAGGTCTTTGGTGAAGATTCCAACACGGTTCAGGTTAGCGTTAACTAACTCAACCCGTCCGTTGGACCTAGCAGGTCAGGCTTTATGCCTGACCTGCTTTTTTCGTGCCCGAAAAACTTGGCGTGACAAAGCTTAAGCAGGTGCTCCTAAGCAGTCGATAAAGGCCTGTTGCGTCAATCAAGGCGCCCCTCGCCTCCATGCCTACCTCACAAGAACTGCTCCGGCACGCCCACCAATGTCACGAAGAAGGGCGTTTTGTTGCTGCTGCCGACTTTCTTCTCGAAGCTTTCCGCGCAAACCCGGAAGCTCCAGAAGTTGCACGGGAACTAGGCAAAGTCCTGCGCTCTGTGGGTGATCTCGAAGGCTCCGTCGCCTACCTCAAGCGCTCTTGGCAGCACGAGCCAAGCGACCCCATCACCGTGGCCGAGTTGGTGTTGGCTTTGCACGAACTTGGACGCGGCCAGGAAGCCGTGCAGGTTATGCTTGGAAGCCTGGAAGCCGGACTGGAAGAAACCAGTTTTGTGCTCAACTTGATAGACAGCTAGAAGCCAACCAAGCACGTTATCCGCCGACAGCTAGTTTCGCGATTTACGCGTACACTGGCCGGGACGTGATTGAACCGTCCCCACAGAAATCCTCCGAGCCGCAGCGCTCCACACCGGCTAAGCAGCTGAGTGAAGATGCGATTGTGCTGGAAGATCTTGCGTCAGTAATTCGTATTCCGAATTTGTTTCGACGAGTGCGCTGTGTTTTAGATCGCGCCTTTGCGGTTTATCATCTGCCTGAAGACTCACCCTTTGCGTTGACTTCCACAACTCCTGGGAACGGAGAAACCGATTTGGGTTATCGCTGGATGGACGGACAAGGTTTAATTCAACTTTTCCTAGGCATGGCCTGGGGTAAAGAAGGACATGATCCGATTTGGGAGGTTCGCGTGGAGGCAAACTCGACCGACCTTGCCACACATCTTCGTGCTGGGCATTGGCATCGTTTGGCTGCACGGCGAGCGGATTCAAGGTTTAGTGAATGGGATCGTTTTTGGCAGGAAGATGATCCAAGCGCAACCTTACTGTTTGGCGCGTCTGCGGCCGTCACTCGGTTCTTCGAAGAGGAAGATCCGGAACGCATGGCAGCCGATTATTTGGCTGCCGCGCTTTACTCTTTGCATGCATCCGGCGCGGTGACTGCAATCTTGGAAGTGGCCCGAGAGGCCGTTGGCGGCGGCCATTTTGGAAATGTCGCACCTGGCCATGGCTAAACGCTGGAATAAAGAACGCTCTAAGGCTCACGGAAACTATCGCATTTTTTCGGTGCGTGAAGATTTTTACACACACCCCGATAAAGAGGGAGAGCGCTCGTTCTTTGTCATCGAAGCTTCCGATTGGGTGAATGTGATTGCAGTAACAACGGACGATGACATCGTCATGATTCGTCAACACCGGCCTGGGGTTGGTGCGGTGCGTTTGGAAATCCCGGGCGGCATCATTGAGCCTGGAGAAGAGCCCGTGATTGCAGCGGCACGAGAGCTCGCGGAAGAGACCGGGTACCGTGGAGATGCACCGGAGTTGATTTGCGCGGTGGAACCCAATCCCGCCACGCACAACAATCACTGCTTCTCTTATTTAGTGCGTAACGCCAAACGCGATATCGCGCGTGACCTCGACCACGATGAAGTGATCGATGTCGAGCTGCTTCCATTTTCGGAATTGTCTGCTCTTTTAGAAAATGGCGAGTTGCCACATGCATTACTGCAGCTACCGCTGTTACATTATTTACGATGGCGCGAGACCGGACGTGAGTTGGCGCCTAATAAGAATGCGTCATGAGTGCTGCCAGAATCGTCGTCCGTTGCCCGCTTTGTTCCTACGAAGTCATCACCTACAGCGATGCCGTTGAGGCATTAGAAGGTGGGGCGAAATGTCTGCTTTGCGCCGGCAGCCTGGACCACGATGTCTTGAAACACGCCGTCGACCACTGGGAAGATGAAGCCATCCTTGAGGAGGGTCGCACCCAAGCGCAGGATAAAAGTGAGTGGCTGGAGGAAAACGAGTGGGTCGAGAGCGGTATGGACTTCGGCGATGAGGGCGAAGACGAGGAGGAAGACCTCGGTATTTCCGGGGCTTAAAGCTTCGATTCCGCCTAGGAATCCAGGGTGGACTGCCGATACGGCAGACTAGAGATGGCATGAAGATTGCTCTAAATGTGCGAGGAATCTTCATGACTTACCGCATTCTCGTAGCCGACGACCAAGACGACCAGCTTCGCGCTGTCGTGGCCCTATTGCAGGGCCTGGACGTTCGTATCGAAATGGCAACGACCGGAGCAGACGCTCTGCGTCAGTTGCTGGAAACTCGTTATGACCTCTCCCTGCTCGATATGCACATGCCAGGCCTCACCGGCTTGGAGGTCATCGGACAGGTTCAACAAGCCGGGCAGCTTGTTCCTAGCATTTTGATGACTGGCAACCCCTCGCGTGAGATTGAACTCGCCGCGATGGAGCTGGGTGTCATCACCATGCTAAAAAAACCCATCCCGGCGGAGTTGCTACGCATCACCGTCCAACGCATCTTTTCCCAGTCGCCAGTGCATCCCCGTCCTGCCCAGGACGAGCCCGAGAGTCAACCGCCCATCAGCGGTGAGCCTTGGTAATCCGGCGCAACGAGAAACCTGAATCAAACATGGCCAAGACCGCCAAGAAAGTCGCAATCCGCCCATTGGGCGACAAAGTTCTCGTCCAGCGCCTCGCCGCTGCTGACATTTCCGCCGGCGGCATCGTGCTGCCCGACTCCGCCAAGGAGAAGCCAGCTGAAGGCACCGTCATCGCATTGGGCGAAGGTCGTTTGCTCGAAGACGGCAGCCGCACCGAGTTTGCCGTGAAGACGGGCAGCCAAGTGCTGTTCACCTCCTACGCCGGCACCGAAGTCGAGTGGGAAGGCGTGGAATACCTCATCATGTCGGAAAACGACATCCTCGGAATCATTGGTTAGGACTTAGATCATGACTAAGAAAATCGCATTCGACCAGGAAGCTCGCGAGGGCATCCGCGCTGGCGTGCAAAAGCTCGCTGCAGCAGTCAAAGTCACACTCGGCCCACGCGGTCGCAATGTCATCATCGAAAAATCTTTCGGCACGCCGGTCGTCACCAAGGATGGTGTTTCGGTTGCACGCGAGATTGAACTCGAGGACGCTTACGAAAACATTGGCGCACAACTGGTGCGTCAGGTTTCCGCCAAGACCAGTGACATTGCTGGCGACGGCACCACCTCTGCAACCGTGCTTGCCGAAGCCATCTACGAAGAAGGTCTACGCAACGTTGCCGCTGGTGCAAACCCGATTGAACTGAAGCGCGGCATGGAAGCTGCAGTGGAAGCTGTCGTCGAATTCTTGAAGAAGAAGTCGACCAAGGTTAAGACCACTGAGGAAATCATGCAGGTTGCGACCATCGCTTCCAACAACGACAAAGAGATTGGCGCCAAGCTCGCCGAAGCTTTTGAGAAGGTTGGCAAAGATGGCGTCATCACCGTCGAAGAAGGTCGCTCGCTCGAAACCGAAATCGAGTGGGTAGAAGGCATGCAGTTCGATAAGGGCTACCTGTCTCCACACTTCTCCACCAACATGGAGAAGATGGAAGTCGAGCTGGAGGATCCTTACATTCTCATCTTTGAGAAGAAGATTTCCAGCGTGCGCGACATGCTTCCAGTTTTGGAAGCCGTAGCGAAATCCGGCAAGCCATTGTTGATTCTTGCCGAAGATGTCGAGGGTGAAGCACTCGCAACTTTGGTGGTCAACAAACTACGCGGCATCTTTAAGTGTGCCGCTGTTAAAGCTCCTGGTTTTGGCGATCGCCGCAAAGCCATGATGGAAGACATTGCCGTGTTGACTGGTGGTGTTGCACTGATGGAAGACCTCGGTCTGAAATTAGATGCTGCAACCGTCGAGCAGCTCGGTCAGGCCAAACGCGTGGTCATCACCAAAGATGCAACCACCATCGTGGAAGGTGCTGGCAAGAAGTCCGCAATCAAAGAGCGCATGGATTTCATCCGCGCTGAGATTGAGCGCACTTCCAGCGACTACGACAAGGAGAAGCTCATGGAGCGCCTTGCGAAGCTGGCCGGTGGTGTTGCTGTGCTGAATGTCGGCGCTGCAACCGAAGCTGAAATGAAGGAGAAGAAAGACCGTGTCGATGACGCGCTCGCTTCCGTCCGCGCGGCCGCTGAAGAAGGCGTGCTCCCTGGTGGTGGAACTTCCCTCCTTCGTGCGCAAGCCATCATTGCTAAGTTGGAATTGTCCGGTGACCAGAAAGCAGGTGCTGAAATCATCAGCCGTGCACTCGAAGCGCCGATTCGCCAGATTGCCGCAAACGCCGGCGTCGATGCCAGCATCGTGGTGGACAAAGTTCGTAACGCAAAGGCTTTTCCTCAGGGTTACAACGCTGCAAGTGGCGAGTACGTCGACATGATCAAGGTGGGCATCATTGACCCAACTAAGGTTGTACGCACGACTTTGCAAAATGCATCTTCGGTCAGCACTTTGCTGCTCACCACCGAGGCGGTTGTCTCCGAGGTGAAAGAAGCTGCTCCGCCAATGCCTGCTGGCGGCGGTGACCCAATGGGTGGAATGGGTGGAATGGGCGGCTTCTAGAGCTGCGCCACCTTCCCTCGAAAGAGCTCGCATGTTCCATCATGCGAGCTCTTTCCTTTTGGCTTCTCACCAAAAAATTTTGGTCGTGGGTGGTATCCTTCCCCCGTGTCTCTTCGGCCAACACGCTTATTCACACTTTGCCTCGCAATCGGTGCGCTGACTTCTTGCGCAAAGAACGATGCTCCTGCCACGGAAGAGTTAGTTCATGCCGCCAGCCTTGGCGATGAAGGCGCGATGCAATGGTATGAGAAAGCACTGGCCGCTGGATTCGCTGCGGCTACTGCTCCGCAAGAAGCGCCCCCAATCCTTGGTCAAAAATAACTTCGGTCGGGGCGCGGGAATCGGAGCAACCCAAAATGACTGCAAAGGGTGTTTGCCCTTCCACCAAAGCTGCTCGGTGGGCCTGAACTTCCCATGGCTCGCAATGCGTGGTTCCGGCAACAAAGCGGCGGTTGCCGTCGATTTATTTCTACAAGGCTTCTTCGGCTGGAATCATCTTATGCGTTTGGGGTCATGACTTGACGCCACGCCCATATCAGCCCCAAGCGCGCTCCAGCGCTCCACCCAGCGAAGGATTTCGGATTGTGATTGACCCTATCGATTTAGCAGCTAAGGTGTTGCGCCCAAATCCTTGATTGGGGCACTCCGGCATCATGTTTGAACTCAATCCAAGCCCACACTTCAACCTTAAGAATGACTTACTGTCAGGCCTCACCGTGGCGTTGGCATTGGTCCCAGAAGCCGTAGCTTTTGCGTTTGTAGCCGGGGTCGACCCGATTGTGGGCTTGCATGCTGCCTTTATGGTCGGCTTGATTACCGCGATCTTTGGCGGACGCCCGGGCATGATCTCGGGAGCAACCGGCGCGATTGCGGTCGTGCTTGTGGCTTTAGTTGCCGAGCATGGCGCGGAGTACATGTTCGCAGCGGTGCTGCTCATGGGACTCCTCCAAGGAGCGGCTGGAGTTTTCCGCTTAGGAAAATTTATTCGTATGGTGCCACACCCAGTCATGTTGGGCTTCGTCAACGGGCTGGCGATTGTAATTTTCCTGGCGCAGTTGGGGCAGTTTAAAACCCCAGGAAGCGATGGTGCCATGCAATGGATGGCTGGCTCGCAAATGTTAACCATGCTCGGCTTGGTCGTTGCCACTATGGCCATCATTCACTTCTTGCCGAAGCTCACCAAAGCAGTGCCGGCTTCTTTGGTTGCGATTGTCGGCATCACTTTGGTGGTCATGGGGCTTGGACTGGACTCGCCATCGATTGTGGATTACCTGCGTTCGATGACCGGCGATGAAAGTGCAACCTTAGCCGGAACCCTGCCATCGTTCTCCATTCCAGCAGTTCCATTTACCATGGAAACGCTGTGGATTATTTTGCCTTACTCCATCATCCTTGCTGCTGTCGGCTTGATTGAATCCTTGCTGACTCTGACCCTCGTCGATGAGCTCACGGAAACGCGCGGACGTGGCAACAAGGAATGTGTAGCGCAAGGCGTCGCGAACGTTACTTGTGGTCTGTTCGGAGGCATGGGTGGCTGCGCGATGATTGGCCAAAGCATGATCAACATCAACTCCGGCGGACGCGGACGCGTTTCCGGAATCACAGCAGCGGTCGTTTTGCTGGCCTTCGTGTTGATCGCATCGCCCTTGATTGAAGTGGTGCCGGTCGCTGCACTCGTCGGCGTCATGTTCATGGTGGTCATTGGGACCTTCGCCTGGTCTAGCCTCCGCGTCATGACCAAGATCCCCATGTCCGATGCCTTCGTTATCGTTTTGGTTTCTGGAGTGACCGTTGCTACTGACTTAGCCATGGCGGTTTTTGTTGGCGTGATTGTTTCGGCTTTGGTGTTCGCGTGGAAGCACGCCAAAGTGATTCACGCGATTATCCACCTTGAAGAAAATGGGTCCAAGGTTTACTCCATTCGCGGCCCGCTCTTTTTCGGTTCCACCAAGAGCTTCGGTGAATTGTTCGATCCGAAAGGCGATCCAGATGACATCATCATTGAGTTCGAACACGCTCGCGTTTCCGATCACTCCGCGATTGAAGCGATTGATTCTTTGGCCGAACGCTACATCAAGGCAGGCAAGAAATTGCACCTGCGCCATTTAAGCCCCGATTGTAAGGACCTATTGGGTAAAGCAGGCAGCCTCGTGGAAATCAATGTGTTGGAAGATCCGCAGTATCACGTTGCGGACGACGCCTTGGCTTAAGCTTTAAGACATCCATATCGTGTTGGAAACCACCTTCCACTTGCCGCCCTTTTTTTCAAGGGTATAGGTCGTTCCAGCAGAACAAATGAGGCCACCGGTGCCTGGAACTTCGTTACCGGTCCGTGAATAGGTCGCGCTTACAACGCCCGTTTCATCGTTGCGTGAAATGCGGGTTAAGGGATAACGGTCGCCTCTACTGAACCGCTGGACTGCGAAATGAATCTGGCGGACATCGTCGCCGCTGAGGATACCTTGCACTTCCACGTGGGAGTCCCAATGGAAGGGACTCTCCACTATGCCTTCGCTCACTGCAAAGAGGCCGGTAACGGCAAACGCGAAGGCGAGGAGGTATCGAATCATAGACTGGATTCAGTCTAACACCCGAAAACGGTTGTTAGCGGCCGCTATTCCAAGGACCGCCACCGCCTCCTCGACGTTGGCCACCACCACTGCCACCAGAGCGACCAGAGCGACGACCTCCGCCGCCGCCGCGACGAGGTCCACGACCATCTTCACGTTTCGGGTCACCCATTTCGCGCGACTCTTTACGTTGACGCACTTTCCCTTCCACTCTTGCGCGACGCACTTCACCTGCTTCCGGCTTCTTAAAAATCAGCAAGTGATTGAAGCCGCGCAGAAAGAACTTCTCCTCCTCCGCCGACTTGTGATAGTTGCCCTTTTCTAAATCCTTGTTCCCGCGCACCACTGCGATGTGATCCACCGGCAAGAATCGCTGTGCCAACATTTCAGAAAGGATGCTCCCGATTGGCACAAAGGCGCTGCTCTTCCAAATATCGGAAACGTAAACCGCCAAGTAACGCCCTGGACGAAGAATGCGCTCCGCCTCCGCGAACACTTGTTCAAAAGCTTCAAAGTAGCGCGGGTCAGTCGCTGGAATCTCGCCGATGCATTCAGGCAGCCCAGAGTAAGTTAGGTTGTCGCCATACGGCGGATCCATAAACACGAAATCTGCCTTGTTGTTTTCCAACGGCAGGTCCCGGGCATCGGCGCGAATCACTCGCTCATGATGCGGCTGCAAGTCATAACCCAATGCTTTGCGCTTCATGTCGGCGGCCACATCTAAGGTCGTGCCACTTCCGCAAAAAGGATCGACCACCAAATCATTCTTCTTGGTGTACCGCTCCAGCAGGTTCCAAATTATGTACGACGGTGTCGCGCCGCGATAATCCTTGCTCCCCTGCTCGCCATCACCATAGTGTTGCGAAGGATACTCCCAAAGAGTGGTGGTCTGGACTCTCAGTTTCGGACTCGGCATGGTTCTAGATTTTAGCAGGGCTTGGAAAAACGCTTCTGAAGCCCGCGAGGGCAAAAAAAACGAGCCACCCGGAGGTGACTCGTGATTTGGTGCCGGGAACAGGGGTCGAACCTGCACTGGGTATTATCCCAACATGGCCCTCAACCATGCGCGTCTGCCAATTCCGCCACCCCGGCTGGGTTGCGAGGGGGAATTCTAGCCGCCCCCTCGTTCCTGTGAACCCCTAGCCCAACAAAAATGCCGGGCTCAATCTAGCCGCCAAGTTCTGCGTGGATGACAACCTCGGCGTGCCGGCGACTCATGCGCAATCCAAAGGAAAACCAATCCATCACTTGCACGGGTAGCCAAGCGCGACGGTTTTCCTCAGTGAGCTCTGGAATACGCTGAGCAGAACCGGTGTCTGCGCTGAGCAAGGCATCGTCGATGGCATCGAGCAGCTCGGCCTGTTCCACCGCATTTAGATCTGTGCGCCCATCAAACATAAGTTCGCGCAAACGCTTTTCTTCTTGCGGTCGCAAACTCCTCCACGCCGCCTCCTTCTCGCCACGGAAAGTTTCTTCTGCCGATGAAGCAGAATTCAGCTCCAACCATTCACGCGCTTTGCCAGGATCCATCCACATAAACAAATGTGCGCCGTTGCTACTTCCCGCAAGAGCTTTCGCGAAACCCTCTTGGTGCAAAAGCTGACGCTGCTTGGCCCTAGTACTACGCCGCTCCAAAAAGGCTCGGTCGTTAATCGTCGAAGCGAAATCCGCAGAGTTGGTCAGCACCAAGGTTTCCAGAGTCGGGATGTAAAGCAACACAATCTCGCCGGTTCCAGGGATGACTCGGGAAACAAAACTAGTTGCTGTCGCCCCACTATTGAAGCGCACCGTTTGGATGGGATCTTCGCGGCGCCCCGTGAACTCCGTCCAATTCTGCTTTAGGAAATCAAAGACGCGCTGGTAAGCCTCGTAACTGCGCACCTTTCCCATTACCGCAAAGAACGGAACCGGCGTATTGTCGTGCACCGGGGCATTGTTTGGTTGGCCATCCTCTGGCGGCTTCGGCGGAACATATTCGCTCATCACCACTGCAATACCTGGCTTGTAAATTCCACCAATCTCACGCAGCAAATGCGCCATACCCTGATATTGCCCGCTTTGTGCAACCGCCTCATCCATGGTGCGGCGTAAATCGCCGGCAGTCAAGTCGTAGGCTTCCATCAATACCTTGCCAGGATCGCCTCCAATCGCTGTATAGGAGAAGCTGGTCGATGGCGACATCGCGGCAAAATCTTTCATGCGCTGCGCACCAACGCCTGGGCCTTCTAACCATGAAGACGTGAAGGCATCCGCAGCACCCAGGTCAACGTCGCCGGATAAACGTAACACCATGTGTTCGTCGAGCTGCAAGTACCCCGCGAGGTAACGCAAGAGTCCAGTGTGGAAAAGTCGACCGACAAACTGTGAACCCAAACCTTGGCTATTCGGATCTGGCCAGCGCCCAATTTGCGCACCCATTTTATCCCAACGGAAAAAGACTTCCAATGGATGCTCGCCCGGACCCAAATAAGCCGTCACGTTATCGCGAAAGTTCGATGCTTGCGCTAAAGAGTCTTGGCCCGCATGTAAATGCAAGTCGCGCGCATCTTCAATCATTTGTAAGCGACTCGAAAGAATGATGATGTCTTGCACCCTCCCCAAGTAAGCATCTTGAAAACCAAAAGGCTCAAACTGCGGGATTTTGTAGACGTCGTTATCTAAAGCTTCAAACTGCAAACCTTCTGGCAACTTATCACGCACAAAATCAAAGTCGAGCATCGCTACGCCCATCTTCACTTTGTTTGATCCGCGCAGCATCACCATGCCCTCGAAGCGGCTGTCGAAATGCATTTCTCCTTTGCCGGCAATCACGACCTCACCAAGGAAGTCATCTTTCAGAGAAAGGCCAATCGGCAAGTATTGTGAAATGTTTCCGATTTCACTCAGCATGCTAGTCACACCCATTTTCACGCCGAGGGCATCCATCGCTCCGGAAGCGCGCGCCTCCTGGAAGCTCGGACTATCTTCCACAAAGGACCATGCCTTCGGCTCTGGGAAATCGCCAAACTGGTCTCCAGCTTGATCCCAGCGAATAAAATAATCCATCTGCGCGGGCACGATGGTTGCCGTGTCATCTAACTTTGCCTCGAAAGGATTAAAGATTAGGGTGACGAATAGCATATATAGGAACAGCACCACCGCAAAAGTGATGGTGATGATCCACATGAAACGACGGCTGCGGATGAATTCGCGCAGCCGATCTAAGATTCCGAGTTCAGGCATGGCAGTTCGTTGGGACGCTCGGAGAGTAGAATTCCCTCCCCCCGCCCCGCCGTCAACCATGAACCCTTCCGCGATGACCTCCTCACCCCGCCCTTTTGCCCAACGCGCAGCCGGATTAGAGCCTTCCGCCACTTTGGAGATGTTTGCCCGGGTGAAGCAATTGATGCGCGATGGGGTCGAAATTCTCAACTTGACCGCCGGAGAGCCGGACTTCAGCCCACCCAAATGCGCCGAGGAGGCTGGAATCAAAGCGATTCAGGATGGAGCCGGGCGCTATACCCCAGCAGCTGGGATTTTGGCCTTACGTCAGGCGGTTGCTGACCAACTCAAGCGAGAGCATGGACTGGATTACAGCGCGCAGCAAATCGTCATCACCAATGGCGCCAAGATTGCAATCACCCAGGCTCTGATGGTCATGGTGGAGAATGGCGATGAGGTTCTTGTGCCAACGCCCTGCTGGACCTCTTATCCAGAGATGGTCAAGCTTGCTGGCGGAGTGCCGGTGATTGTGGAATGCGGACCGGACCACCTGCCGATCGTTGCTGAGCTCGAAAATGCACGCACCGAAAAAACCTCCGCGATCATGCTGAACACGCCGAGCAACCCGACCGGCGTGGTTTATCCACAAAGCATCTTGCGCGAAATCGGTGAGTGGGCTGCGGAAAACGGGGTGCGCATCCTTTCCGATGAGATTTACTGCGGCCTCACCTACGGCGATGCCAAGCATGTTTCTCCGTTGGCTTTAGTGCCCGAGTTGCAAAAGACTAGTGTCTGGATTGGCGGCATGAGCAAGGCCTATGCCATGACCGGCTGGCGTATGGGTTTCCTGGCCGGCCCGGACGATGTCGTCGAGCATATTTCCACGGTTGCGAGTCAACTCACTGGCTCGCCTAATGCCATCTCACAGCTGGCTTCTCTGGCCGCGCTGGAGCATGCCGATGAAGAGCGCGAATCTATGCGCAAGAGCTTTGAGAACCGTTGCAACCTGGTCTACAGCGCTCTACAGGATATGCCTCAAGTCGACTGCCCGAGGCCGGAAGGTGCTTTCTACGCCTTTATTGGGGTGCAGAAGATTCTCGGGAAAACCGATCCAGAGAGCGGCCGCACGATTGCTTGCGGCGATGACTTTGTAGAGCTCCTGCTCGAAGTCGACCGAGTTGCGTGCATTGGCGGTTCTGCCTTTGGCGCGCCTGATTGCTTCCGGCTTTCCTTTGCAGCTTCGGAAGATGTTTTGCGCGAATCACTTAGGCGAATGGCAACGCGATTAAATGCTTTGGAATAAAGGGAGAGAGCCCGGCAAGGGTCCTGGTGTGCCAGCAGCAGAAGTTGTTGTCGCGATATCATCCACGCCTTATTTACTTCTAAAGAGCTCGGAAGTTAGCAGACATTCTCGAATTGCTATTCAGAGAAGTCATACAAATTATCGGAACACGCTGGGGCGGGCGATTTAGGCCGCGGAGTCGCCGCCAGACTTAATCAGAGTTTCCCTAATTCACGAACGGAAAGCCGTCGTTCTCGAGGGTGACTGCCCAATCGAGACTGGCCGCGGCGCTGGTTCCCAAAAAGGGATGCACGATATCCGGGCAAAGGTACTTTTTGGTTGCCTTCTCGTTCTCCAACAACAGCATGGAGTCGATGTCGCGCAGGAACAGGTCTAGAACCAGGCGGTCTTCGCGGATGGTGACCTTCAACGCATCGAGGTTTTCCTCGGCAGCGGTGGTCAGGCCTGGAAGATCGGCGCCCTCATTGGTCGAGAACTCAAACTCCTGGTGGTAGAAAGCCACCTTGGCATCGGTTTTCCGAAACATGCCTTCAATCTTCTTGCCCGACAACTTGGACTCGTGAAAAACCCAAACACCCGGTGAGCGGCGGTCGGCCCAGACAGCCCAAACCTTTTTATCGTCTTCAATCACTCGGGATGCGCTGCGCATAGCTTTGGCGTCGTTTTTAAGCGGCTGCACTACAGAGAGTTGCAGTGGAGTGACCTTGAAGCCCAGTTTTTTCAGCGGCTTTTTCAGCTGCTTGGCGACCTTTTTTGGCTCGCTGGTACGGACAGCCCAAACCCGGCGACTGCGGTCGGCCATGGCACGAATGGAATCGCCCACGATCTCGAGATCTTCATCACCAGCAAGGCGAATGGCTAGGTCGTCGGCGCTGACCTCTTTGTAATCCCCGGAAATCCCAAGGAAAACCACACTCTCGGCGGCCGACAACGACAACGTGCCACGATCACGGAGGAAGTCCGGTGAAGCTTGGAGGGCACCAAATAGCAACAGGGTGCCACAGACAAGAATTAGGGTTCGAATCATTTCCTCAGGGGACGAAATTGGTCGGGAGGGACCAATGAGGTTCCCTTCATTGTAGGTGCCTCTTGGGCGACCGTTACAGAAATTGCCTAGCTGAGGCGCCCTCTGGAGGAGCCAAGACGTTGGTCGCCTCCGGGAAGAACGCGGCGCAAATTTGGTGTGCCGCAGCAAGCTCAACGGGGTCGTTACTGAGAACATGAACATAGAACTTCCACCCTCGCGTATAGCTCTGTTCCAAGTCGCGCAAACGTGGGACCTCATCTGCATAATCGGCGAGCGGCGCCAATCCTTGAGCGCCCGGCCAATAAACAAGCATTTTTGCTTGTTTAAGCTGCATGTGGCCGGCAGGGCAATACAGCATCACTGGAATCTTGCGACCCGTGACCTTCTCCAGAGCCTCTGACATTTGCCGTTCTGTAGCGCGACGATGCTCCGCCGAGCCGGACCCAAAAAAGCGGTCGACGAGGTCCTGCTGGATTTCCTTGTTGGCGTAAACCGGATAAACCGCGGCGCGTTTGGGCAACACCCGACGCGACAGGGCTGACAAGTAAAGGTCGAGCTGGGAGCGACGGCCGGAATCACTGATGTCGGCGCGCTCGAGAAGGCCGAACAGGCCAGCATCGGTGGCGGTCTGTAGCTCCTCAAAGTTGACTGCATTCTCCAACAAAACAATCTCGACGGCCTTCGCCACCAGGGAACCCGCGGCGATTTTGGCGTGGTGGTAATACACCCGTTCCGAGAAGTAGTAGCGAGCTTCCAAACAGCGGATGATTTCGCTGAGTACCGCTTCCTTCAGATAACCCTGGCGCCCGAGGTCGACGAACAATTGTTGCGAGCTACGGTCGACGCGGAAGACATTGAAGATACGCGGGTCATACTCGAGTTTAAGACCAGTGAACATGGCATCGCGCGCGAGGTAGTCGAGCATGTCGGCATCGATGGTGCCACTGACTAGGCCGCCCCAAAAAGCTGGCACACGTCGGTTTTCGGAAACTAGTTCTGGCGCAAGGATGGACAGGACATCTTCGCGTGCACCGGTGTCACGCAATGCGCGGCCAAGTTCCGTGGAGTCGGAGAACATCTGTTCAAAACGACTCGGCGTATCGTGACGCGGCAGCAATCCAGTTTGGTCTTCGATGTTATGACCAAAAGGAAGGTGGGTTGCATCGTGGACTAATGCGGCAAGGCGGATGATGCGCAGTGCGTGGTCATCGTAACCATCTAATCGGCCATCGCTTTGTTGGTCGCGGACCTGGTTAATCGCAGTGACCATTTTGGTGGCCAAATGTGCTGTACCCACCGAATGTTCAAACCGTGCATGCTGCGCGCCAGGGTAAATCAAATAGGTAACACCCAACTGACGCACGTTGCGCAAGCGTTGCATTTCCTTGGTGTCCAGAATCCCCATCTCTTCACGAGTAAGGGGGATGTCACCATGGACTGGATCGCGCAAAGTGCAATCGAACTTAAGCAAAAGGAGTTCCTCCTTTCTTAAGCCCCGACTTCTTCGAGCCTGACTTCTTCGAAGAGTCCTTCGGCATACGCTGGAAGCTGCTCTTCACATTTTTATGAAACCGCTCCGGCGTACCTTGCGCAGTTCTGGCTGGCGCTTTATTCGGACGCTTCGGCGCGTATTTCGGATCCGGCAGCAAGCTGTCGTCTTCGTTTTCACTACGAGCATCTTCCACTAGAGCATCACGCTCGATGCGAGACAGTGGGCGCAACATGCCTTTCTTGACTCCCTTCACGCTAAGCGATCCAATGCGAATGCGTTTGAGCCGTTGCACGCCAAATCCAAAGCGCGCCAAGAGACGGCGAATCTCACGGTTACGACCTTCGCGAATGCTGATCTCCACCATCGTGCTTTTAGGTAGTTTGCGGATAACGCGCACGCTTTTCGGAATGACCTTTACGCCATCCACCCATGCACCACCCTTTAGGCGCTCCAACTCTTCGCCACTGATCGTCGAGTTAATCTGACATACGTAGGTTTTTTGCACTCCAAAACTTGGGTGTGCAATCAAGTTGGAGAAATCTCCATCGTTGGTGAGCAGGATTAAACCCTCGGAATCCTCATCTAATCGACCAATTGGGTACACCCGGCTTGGCACCATCGGGTCCACCAAGTCGCACAAGCGCGTCCTTGTTTCGCGCGGGTCATTGGTACACAACACGCCACGTGGTTTATAGAAGATGTAGTAAAGGCGGCGGCTAATTCGAATACGTGCGCCGTTCACCGACACTTCGTCTTCCATCTGCACACGATAGCCTGGAGTATTGACAATACTTCCATTAACCATCACCTCGCCGGCGAAAATCTTTTCATCGCATTTACGACGCGAATCTACACCTTGCTCAGCAAGCCATCGATTCAAGCGCACGCCTTTATCCGACACCTCTTCGATGCCACCGCGATCCGCAGCCACCGAAGTGTCTGCTGATTTACTTGCCGCAACAAATCCATGCGCGACACGTTTTGCGCGCTTAGAAATCTTTGGCTTGCCCCTACCGCTACCTGCGAGCGGCCGCTTTTTCTTTTTTACTTTTCGACGTGCCATTACAAAGCAACTCCCATCAAAATCTCAAGTGGCGCTTCCGCGTTCCCGATTAAATTCACTTGGTCTAAGCTTCCCGGCACCAAAACGGTATCGCCGTAGCTAAGTGCGCGGTTCCCAAGTCGTCCGCGACCACCGACAACAGCCAGCGTATGTGCCAGCCCGTCGGTGGAAATGTTTCCGCCCTCCGCGCCTACTTGCAGCGCAGACAAACGAAAGTATTGGCAACTTGCCAGCTCTTGAATCTGCAGTCCCGGCTGTGCATCAAATTCAGCGTGCGTGGGCCGAGCAGGGGCGAGATCATAATCCACAACTTCCAAGGCTTGCTGCAAATGAGTTTCGCGCGGTTTGCCGTCTAAGCCGAGGCGATCCCAGTCGTACATGCGATAGGTGACGTCGGAAGTTTGTTGCACCTCACAAAGCACCACGCCGGCGCGGATTGCATGCGTCTGTCCCGATGGAACAAAAACGCAATCGCCGCGCTTCACTTCGATTTCGGCAAGATGATTACGCACCCTTTGGTCACCCGCCTCTACCTCAAAAACTTCACGCGTGGTACCTGGCTTCAAGCCACAGATTACGCCACTACCGGGCTCTTGATCGAGGATATACCAAGCTTCGGTTTTGCCAACTCCGGTTGGCGATTGCGGGCCATCGGCAGGGTGAATTTGAACACTGAGGTCGTCACCTGCGTCGATGAACTTCACCAACAAAGGAAAGCGGCCATCGGCAGAGGGGCGCGAACGACCGAGCAAGGATGCCGAATCTTGTTCCATTAAGGCGCGCAAGCTCATCCCGTCTTGAGCTCCGCCTCGCACAGTGGTTTCTTCGCCGGGGTAATCGCTCAGCTCCCAGGTTTCTCCCAGCGGACCCTCAAAGGGGAGTTCCAGCGCAAGGGTTTTGGACAAGCTTTCCCCACCCCACACCTTCTCTTTGAGGATGCGGTGGAAAAAAAGCGGTTCCAAGGACGAATGGGAAGCTGCCATAGCCCCGTATCTTACCACCCAGGCAAAATCTTGCGCCCATTGAAGGGGTGGGTTTCAGTCCTTCGATAGGTCTGGGAAAATCAGCTCGCGCAACTCGCCTTCGACGCGGGCTCCCGGAAGGTGGAAGGTGTGTTTGCGTCCCTGGTATTTACAAAACAGTTGATAGGACTGTGCTTCCGGGACATGGCTCATGGAATCCTGGCCTCCTGCAGAGCATGCTGCACCAAATCCTCCGCGGTTTGCTGATCTGCAACCATCGAGACGGCCAAGGCTTGCAACCATTCCAAATGATTGGATGCTTGCTCGAGCTCCATGCGCATGGATTTCTCTCCCATAGCGTCAAGTTGCCGCGAGCCCTCTGTCCCCTTCATTATTTCCTTGGCCGACGCCAAGTAATCCCTGCAATGCGCACCGTTCTGCGACGCCGCCTTCGTCTGCGTGGTGCGCGTAGCCCGTCGACATTCAAATTATGCGTTGCGCTGGTAGATTCTCCGGCCAAACGCATGAGATTTTTCCATTCAGCACCGTGCGGGGCAACCCGTAGACCATGCCGCGCTGTAACCACCAAATGGGCAAGTTCATGGATGACTACGCCGCGCATTTCTTCTGGGTGACGGCCCAGAAGTAGTGGGTTTAGCTCTAGCAAGCCTTCTTCCAATAGCGCGCGCCCGATGGTCGTGCGTAGCCTTGGATTCCAGCACCAGTTCAGTTTGCCTGCGAGATTTTCAGCGCCCCAGCGAAAAAGCTGTTCCTGGATGACGCCCTCAATTTGTCCCGGCGGCCAATCGCGCAACAAGGCGGCAATGTTTCCGCGTTCTCGGTCGAGAGGGCTTTCTGCAGCCATCTATGCACCGACAACCCGACGTCCACCAATCCAAACCGGGCCGACGCTATCGCCATCTTCTAGCGCCACAAAATCTGCCCGATGCCCTGCACGAAGCTCTCCGCAATCGCCAATCAGGCGCCCCGGATTGGTACACCCGATGCGTATGACATCGGCCATACTCAAATATCCGTGGCGATGTGCTAGCAAAAGCATTTCCGGTAGAGGATCCAGGGTCCCCGACAAATTCCCTCGCGCATCCAGCGCAACCGCGCCACTTCGATGTAAACGTTTCCCGCCCGATGTAAATCCATCTGCCACCCATCCGGCATGCGATAGATTGTCCGAGGTCGCCATAAGAGAATCCTTCATGGCTGGTGTTTGCGTCCATAAACGCAAGGTCTCCGGCGCGACGTGCACCATGTCTGGAATCACGCCGACCCAAGCTGCAGTGCCATCCATGGCAAACCCGATGGGCCCCATTTCGCGCGCCGTGAAAGCCGGGAGGCGATTCCCCATATGCGTGATGGCACAATCGCCATTGGCCGCTAACGACATGCAATCTAGGTATTCAGCCTGTGTGTGCCCAATGGAAGGAATGACCTTTGCATCGCGCAGTACTTCGACGGCTTCCTGCATGCCCTTCAGTTCGG
>Ga0316209_1000922_pt1 | contig 38328 bp, 51 predicted proteins | sample 6monopyrite_MG_FD_204945 | JGI IMG/M metagenome (GOLD analysis project Ga0316209, IMG submission 204945) | Microbial mat bacterial communities from mineral coupon in-situ incubated in ocean water Damariscotta River, Maine, United States -... | ecosystem: Environmental > Aquatic > Marine >...
GCTCGATCGAAGCAGCGCGAGATTACCTGACAAACGGGCCGATGCAAAGCTATCGGGTAAACGGTTTTGGACTCAATCTGGTGGAATTAAAACATAATGGCTCGCCGGTCGGCATGTGCGGCTTGCTTAAAAGGCCGGAGCTGGACGCGCCCGATTTGGGCTATGCAATAAGCGCCGACTGCTACCGTCAGGGTTATGCCCTTGAAGCGGCCACTGCGACATTGCAGTTTGCGAAAGACAATTTAGCCGTGAAACGCCTGCTGGCGGTAACCGCTCTGGATAATCAGGCTTCTATCGCGATGCTGAATAAACTGGCGTTTAAATTTGAGCGTTTGATCACTATGGCCGATCAGCCAGAAGCCAGCCGTATTTTTACGCGAGAAATTGTACGCGAGAAATTGTAAACAGTCGGCGGAAAAGTTAGCGAGCACTTAATTCAGCAGAATCCAGCTCACCAGCGCAACAACGGCTAAAATAATCGCAATCCATAAAACTGGTCGGCGGATCAGCGAGTGAGAATCTTGTTCGGCTGGATGCAGCGGTTGACCGCATTGAACGCAGAAGGCCGCGGCAGACTGGCGCAGCTGACAACTCGCGCACTCGACCTGTTCTTCAGCGGCTTTTTCGGCATCTAATTTTTTGGCCAGTTCCTCAAAAGGGGTGAGCTCTTCGCCCTCGGGTACGAGAGTAAATTCGGTTTTAGTTTCGGCCACAGAAATCCTCTGCAAAGAAGCCTCTGCGCCTGCCGCTATGAGTTGTTGCTGCAGCTGGTAAGCTTGCTTGTGGGAAATATCCTGCTTGACCAGATTCGAATTTCCGGTAAAAAGCAATTCGGCCTGTTCGGCGCTAAGCTCAAGCAGCTCAGCGGTGGCGGTGATTGCTGCGCGCCTGACCGTGCCGGGTCGAATCGTACCTTTAAGCACCAGATTATAGTGGTTGAACCGATTTTCAGTCATTTGAACCTATCCCGCCCCCTGGTAGGTGTCTCTTTAACGCAGCAAATGAGCAAAGGGGTCACTGGCTTGACTCTGCCAATTGTGCGCTTGATTAGCGCTGAGTCTACCGGGTTTAGCGCCGTTGGTAAATTGTAGCAACAAGGTAAGCCGCCCAGATCCCGAGAAATTCAGATTTTAAGTCAATTGGCAGTTGTAATCGAGTTAAGTATTTCCTATAATGCCGCTCCCAATTTGACACAGCTCAATAGGGTTGGTTCGAGTCTTTACGCCGAACCAAAGGGTAAGTAGTGATATTTACCGGTTACAGCCGACCAGATTTTGGTCGAGAAGAATTTAGTCCGCACTCCTTAATAAGTAAGGAGCGGCGGTTTTTATATGTTTAATTTTTAACTTTGGAGATTCTTTGCATGGCTAAGCAGCGAATCCGAATACGCTTAAAATCGTTTGACCACCGACTGATTGATTTATCAACCGTCGAAATCGTCAATACAGCTAAGCGCACCGGTGCACAAGTTCGTGGTCCTATCCCGTTACCGACTCGCAAAGAGCGTTATACGGTTTTGATCTCGCCTCACGTCAATAAAGACGCTCGTGATCAATATGAAATTAGAACTCATAAGCGAATGGTAGATATTGAAGAGCCTACAGAAAAAACAGTGGATGCATTAATGAAGCTGGATTTGGCTGCGGGTGTTGATGTTCAGATTAGCCTTTCTTAGGGTTAACTGAGTTTCAATTAAAGGTTAATTTTGCGTTTTTTAGCGCGATTTAAAATTAACGTATTTTGGTTGCATGAATAATGCGACGTATTTAGAGGGTTATATAATGGCAATCGGAATTGTTGGCCGCAAATGCGGCATGACCCGAGTGTTCGATGAAAACGGCGTTTCAACGCCAGTTACCGTGATTGAAGTATCACCCAATCGAATCACTCAGGTTAAAACACAAGCAAACGACGGCTACCAAGCGATCCAGATTACGACGGGCGAGCGCAAAGCAAATCGCGTTAGCAAGCCTGAAGCGGGTCAATTCAAGAAAGCAGGCGTTGAAGCAGGGCGAGGGCTTTGGGAATTTCGTACTGATTCACTTGATGGATTTGAAGCTGGCGGCGAAATTAAGGTCGATATTTTTGAGAGCGGTCAAGTCGTTGATGTGACCGGCACTTCAAAGGGTAAGGGCTTTCAGGGCGGAATTAAGCGTTGGAACTTTAGCATGCAAGACGCTACCCACGGTAACTCGCTTTCTCATCGTTCGAATGGTTCGATTGGTCAAAACCAATCGCCGGGTAAAGTTTTTAAAGGCAAGAAAATGTCTGGCCATATGGGTGCTGAACGCGTAACTACACAGAATCTTTCTGTCGTTAGAGTTGACGCCGAGCGCAATGTTCTTCTAATTAAAGGCGCCGTACCTGGGGCTACTGGTGGCGACGTTATCGTTCGTCCAGCGGTTAAGGTTTAGGGGGAGATTAGAGAATGGAAATTAATCTAGCTGTAGCGGGTGGCGATAAAGCCTCTGCATTGCAAATATCTGACGTGACCTTTGGACGTGAGTTCAACGAAGCGTTGGTTCATCAGGTTGTTGTCGCTTACATGGCGGGTTCGCGTGCTGGAACAAAAGCACAAAAGACACGTAGTGATGTGAGTGGCGGTGGCGCCAAGCCGTGGCGTCAAAAAGGAACTGGTCGTGCGCGAGCGGGTACTATCCGTAGCCCAATCTGGCGTACTGGCGGAGTAACTTTTGCGGCGCGTCCTCAGGACCACTCGCAAAAGGTCAATCGAAAAATGTATCGCGGCGCGATGCAGTGCATCCTTTCTGAGCTGGTTCGTCAGGGTCGTCTGGTGGTTGTTGACGCTTTTGGTGTTGAAACACCAAAGACTAAAGGCCTGGTTGCTAAACTGGCTGAACTCGGTCTTGCCGAAGCGCTGATAGTGACTAACGATGTCGAAGAAAATCTTTACCTGGCAGCGCGCAACTTACACAAAGTTGACGTTCGCGACGTAGACGCTTGCGACCCGGTTAGCCTGATCGCTTTCGACAAAGTCGTGATGACCGTTGACGCGGTGAAAAAGTTTGAGGAGATGTGGGGATGAATCAAGAAAGAATCATGAGCGTTTTATTGGCTCCGCACGTGTCTGAAAAAGCAAGCATCGCAGCCGAGCGCGGTGAGTTTGTTTTTAAAGTAGCAACTAGCGCGACAAAACTGGAAATCAAAAGAGCCGTAGAAATGATGTTCGAGGTCAAAGTTGACCACGTCAGAACTTCAGTGGCTAAAGGTAAAACGAAACGTACCGGTACGATTTCTGGACGTCGTTCCAATTGGAAAAAAGCCTACGTGTCTCTGCAAGAAGGGCAGGACATTGACTTTGTAGGCGCCGAGTAAGCGAAGGGGTAAGAAAATGGCTCTAATGAAAGCTAAACCAACGTCGCCGGGTCGTCGCTTTGTAGTCAAAGTGGTTAATCCAGACCTGCACAAAGGGGCGCCACACGCACCTTTGTTAGACAAGAAATCTAAAAGTGGTGGCCGCAACAACAATGGACGAATTACTGTTCGTCACATTGGTGGTGGGCACAAACAGCACTATCGAGTAATCGATTTCAAACGTACTAAAGACGGTATTCCAGCGAAAGTTGAACGCCTTGAGTACGATCCGAATCGAAGTGCAAATATTGCGCTGGTTTTATACGCCGACGGCGAGCGACGCTACATGATCGCGCCAAAAGGTCTTAAAGCTGGCGATAAAATCCAATCGGGCGAAGATGCTGCAATTAAAGCAGGTAACACTTTGCCGATGAGAAACATTCCAGTAGGTACTACGGTGCATTGCGTTGAGCTCAAGCCTGGTAAAGGTGCTCAAATTGCGCGAAGTGCGGGTGCCTACGTCCAACTGGTTGCGCGCGATGGCGCTTATGTAACCCTGCGTTTACGCAGTGGCGAAATGCGCAAGGTTTTATCCGAGTGTCGTGCAACCGTTGGGGAAGTTGGTAACGCTGAACATATGCTACGTTCACTCGGTAAAGCGGGTGCAACCAGATGGCGTGGTGTACGACCTACTGTTCGAGGCGTTGCTATGAACCCAGTCGATCACCCGCATGGTGGTGGTGAGGGACGTACCTCAGGTGGCAGACATCCAGTAACTCCGTGGGGTGTGCCAACTAAGGGCAAGAAGACTCGTAGTAACAAGCGTACAGACAAATTAATTGTCCGTCGCCGTAACCGTAAATAGCTTAAGTTAGCTAGAACATAGAGGAAGCAATCGTGCCACGTTCACTTAAGAAAGGCCCATTTATCGACCTTCATCTTTTGAAAAAAGTTGAAGATGCGGTGGCCTCAAATAACAGAAAGCCGATTAAAACCTGGTCTCGTCGTTCAATGGTCTCTCCGGAGATGGTTGGACTGACAATTGCCATACACAATGGTCGTCAACACGTACCTGTTCTTATTAATGAGGACATGGTAGGTCACAAGTTGGGTGAATTCGCCCCAACGCGTACCTACAAGGGACACGTTGCCGACAAGAAAGCGAAGCGATAGGGGAGATGATGATGGAAACTCAAGCTGTTTTACGTCACGCACGTATTTCTCCACAAAAAGCTCGTTTAGTGGCCGATCAGGTTCGCGGCATGCCGGTAGAAAGAGCGTTGAACTTACTTAAGTTCAGCAATAAAAAAGCTGCTGACATGATCAAAAAAGTTTTAGATTCTGCAATTGCCAATGCCGAGCACAATGACGGCGCAGATATCGACGAACTGAAAGTATCGACAATTTTTGTTGATACCGGTCCTACGCTCAAGCGCATCAAAACGCGAGCAAAGGGGAGAGCAGATCGTATTTTTAAACGGTCTTGTCATATCACCGTTAAAGTATCGGATAACTAGGAGATAGATCCATGGGTCAAAAAGTTCATCCAAATGGTATCCGTCTTGGCATCGTAAAAAAGCATAGCTCGATTTGGTATGCAGAGCGCGGTGATTATGCGGATTTATTATCAAGCGACATTAAGATTCGCGAGTGGTTGATGAAAGAGTTGTCGCGCGCTTCGGTATCAAAAATTGATATTGAGCGTCCGACTAAAGCGCTGAGAGTTACTGTTCACACTGCCCGTCCAGGTATTGTGATTGGTAAAAAAGGCGAAGATATCGAGAAACTGCGCAAAAAATTAACTCAGATTAGCGGTGTACAAACTCAAATTAACATTGAGCAAGTTCGTAAGCCTGAGTTAGATGCACAACTGGTTGCTGATGGAATTGCGCAGCAACTTGAGCGTCGTGTTATGTTCCGTCGTGCGATGAAGCGCGCAGTTCAAAACACTATGCGAGTAGGTGCTGAAGGTATCAAGGTTCAAGTAAGTGGTCGTTTAGGTGGTGCTGATATCGCACGTGCTGAGTGGTATCGCGAAGGACGAGTTCCGTTGCATACACTACGCGCAGATATTGACTACGCCACAGCCGAAGCAAGTACAACTTACGGGATTATTGGTGTTAAGGTCTGGATTTTCAAAGGTGAGGTATTTGGTGATCAGTCACAAGCAGCGGCTGACGATAAACCAAAAAAGAAGCCTTCCCGAGCTAAGAAACAGTAGGGGAGTAGACCATGTTACAACCAAAAAGAACGAAATTTCGTAAACAGCACACTGGCCGTAACCGTGGCGTTGTCAATCACAACGTCAGTTTTGGTGAGTTTGGCTTGAAAGCGGCGGCCAGAGGTCGTTTGACCGCCCGTCAAATCGAAGCCGCGCGTCGTGCAATGACTCGCCACATGCGTCGTCAGGGTAAAGTTTACATACGGGTATTTCCCGACAAGCCGATCACCAAAAAGCCATTGGAAGTTCGTATGGGTAAAGGTAAAGGCAGTGTGGAATATTGGGTAGCGCAAATTCAACCAGGACGTATGTTGTTTGAAGTTGAAGGTATCGCTGAAGATTTAGCAAGAGACGCATTCGAACTGGCGGCAGCTAAACTTCCTTTTAAAACAACTTTTGTTAAGCGGACGGTATTGTAATGAATGCTTCAGAGTTGAGAGAAAAGAGCGTCGAAGAACTCAATAGCGAGTTAATCGAGCTCCGTAAAGAGCAATTTAATTTGCGTATGCAAAAAGCAACGGGTCAGTCTAACCAGACTCATTCTCTTAAGGATGTCCGTCGTAACATTGCACGCGTGAAGACTGTATTAAATCAGAAGGCTGGTTCTTCTGTTGGAGAGCAGAACTAATGAGTGAGCAGAAAGTAATTAAGCGTACTCTGACTGGCAAGGTCATCAGCGACAAAATGGATAAAACCATTACCGTCAAAGTTGAGCGCCAGGTCAAGCACCCTATCTACGGCAAGTTCATCAAGCGCTCTACCAAGGTACACGCGCACGATGAAGCCAATGAGTGCAAATTAGGCGACACTGTCATTGTTGCGGAGAGCCGACCGCTTTCTAAAACCAAGTCATGGCAGTTAGTTGAGGTAGTTGAAAAGGCTAGCTAAAAAGCGGTAAAAATTCCGACTTATTTAAGTTAGCTCAATCAATTGAATAATGATATACTCCCGCTCCATTTTGCGGTGCTGCATGCTGCGCGCCGTTGATATTGAGTGGGAATGATTGGAGAAAACCAATGATCCAGATGCAAACTACGCTTGACGTCGCGGATAACAGCGGTGCACGTCGAGTACAGTGTATTAAGGTTCTTGGAGGTTCGCACCGCCGTTACGCGATGATCGGTGATGTGATTAAGGTCAGCGTTAAAGAAGCTATCCCTCGTGGTAAAGCGAAAAAAGGTGATGTGCTTAATGCTGTTGTTGTGCGAACCCGTAAAGGTGTACGTCGTCCAGATGGTTCCCTGATCCGTTTTGACGGTAATGCGGCGGTTCTTCTGAATAATAACCTGCAGCCGATTGGAACCCGTATTTTTGGGCCAGTAACGCGTGAACTGCGTGGCGACAAGTTTATGAAGATCGTGTCTTTGGCACCCGAAGTGCTGTAAGGAGGACTGAACATGCAAAAGTTAAAAACTGGCGATGAAGTCATCGTGCTTACAGGTAAAAGTAACGGCCAACGCGGAAAGATCAGTAAAATTCTTACTGAGAAAGAGCGCGTTGTTGTGGAAGGCGTTAACATGATGAAAAAGCATGTTAGACCTAATCCTCAAGCCGGTATTCAGGGCGGTATCGTTGAAAAAGAAGCGTCGCTGAATATTTCAAATGTTGCACTTTTTAACCCCAAAACCGGCAAAGCCGATAAGGTTGGTTTTAAAGTACAGGAAGACGGTAAGCGAGTTCGAATTTTTAAATCGAACGGCGAGCTGGTCGACTAATTACACGGAAGTAATAAATACTGACTTTGCCCAGGCAAAGTTCAGTTGTTTTTTAATTATTAAACTGGTGTTAGAAATGGCGAAACTGCAAGACCACTATAAAGAAAGTGTAGTCGGCGCTTTAACTGAAAAGTTCGGCTATAAGTCTGTCATGCAAGTCCCAAAGATAACCAAGATCACATTGAACATGGGTCTGGGTGAAGCTGTTGGGGATAAGAAAGTTCTTGAGAACGCTTGCAATGATCTGACGGCAATCTCGGGCCAAAAGCCTGTTATCACAAAAGCGCGCAAATCAATTGCGGGCTTTAAAATTCGTGATGACTACCCTATTGGCGCTAAAGTAACGCTTCGCGGTGAGCGGATGTGGGAATTTATGGAGCGACTGGTCGCTATCGCAATTCCTCGTATTCGTGATTTTCGTGGATTGAATCCCAAGTCATTTGACGGTCGTGGTAATTACTCCATGGGTGTTAAAGAGCAAATCATTTTCCCTGAAATTGATTACGACAAGGTTGATAAAATTCGCGGAATGGATATCACTATTACCACCACTGCGAATTCGGACGAAGAAGGACGCGAGTTGTTAAACGCGTTTAGCTTCCCAATCAAGAGCTAAGGGGTTATTCATGGCTAAAGTATCAATGGTACAGCGCGAACAAAAGCGCTCTCGTCTGGTGGCTAAGTACGCTGCTAAACGAGCAGAATTGAAAGCAGTTATTGCTGATCTCAACAAGAGCGATGAAGAGCGTTGGGAAGCTCAGGTGGCACTGCAAAAGTTGCCGCGTGACGCAAGTCCTGTACGCCAACGTAATCGTTGTCGTGTCACTGGTCGTCCTCATGGTTATTTGCGTAAATTCGGCTTGAGCCGCATTAAATTACGTGAACAGGCGATGAAGGGTAATGTACCTGGCTTAGTTAAAGCTAGCTGGTAATTGTTGGGAGAATCATTATGAGCATGCAAGATCCTATTGCAGATATGCTGACTCGCATCCGTAACGGACAGGCGGCAGGCAAAAAATCAGTATCCATGCCTTCTTCAAAGTTAAAAGTATCCATCGCTGAGGTACTCAAACAAGAAGGTTATATCGCAGAGCATTCCAAGATTGAAGACGCGGGTAAACCAGCGTTGTCGATCGAGTTGAAATATCATCAGGGGCAGCCGGTAATCGATGTGATTAAGCGGGTAAGCCGACCTGGTCTGCGTATTTACAAAAAATCTAACGAGCTACCTCGTGTCCTTGACGGTTTAGGTGTTGCAATCGTGTCGACTTCCAAAGGAATTATGACCGATCGCGCGGCGCGTAAACAAGGGCACGGCGGCGAAGTTCTCTGTCTAGTATCTTAAGGAGAACCAGATATGTCTAGAGTAGCAAAGAGTCCGATTGATATCCCGGCAGGCGTGACCGCTGAGCTGAAAGGCCAGACACTGGCTGTTAAGGGAGCAAAAGGCGAACTGAAACAGGATATTCATACTTCCGTTGATGTGAATATTGAAAATAACCAACTGACTTTCAAGGCCCGTGAAGGCGTTGATGGTTCAAATGCAATGTCAGGAACCATGCGCTCGATAGCAAATAATATGGTGACTGGCGTAAGTCAGGGTTTCGAAAAGAAGCTGTTGTTGGTTGGTGTTGGTTACCGTGCAAAAGCAAAGGGTAAAACACTCGATTTGACCCTTGGTTTTTCACATCCCGTTAACTACGAATTGCCAGAAGGGATTACCGTAGAAACTCCTTCTAATACAGAAGTGGTTGTTAAAGGGATTGATAAGCAGGTTGTTGGTCAAGTAGCCGCCAACATTCGGGCCTACCGTCCGCCAGAGCCTTATAAAGGCAAAGGTGTGAAATACGCGGATGAAATCATCCGTCGTAAAGAAGCTAAGAAAAAGTAGGGCAGCGTCATGAATAAGAAACAAGCTAGAATTCGTCGTGCGACTAAAAGTCGTATGAAAATGAAAGAGCTGGGTGCCACTCGTTTAGTGATAAATCGTACACCCCGCCATATTTACGCTCAGGTTATTTCCGCCGACGGTGGGAAAATCCTGGCGGTTGCTTCCAGCGTTGAGAAAGACGTGAAAGCAGCTGCCAAGGCGACGGGTAATGTTGATACAGCTAAAGCTGTTGGCGCATTGGTCGCGCAAAGAGCAACCAAGGCTGGCGTTTCAAATGTTTCATTTGATCGCTCTGGGTTTAAATATCATGGTCGTGTAAAAGCTTTGGCTGATTCTGCGCGCGAAAATGGTCTCCAGTTTTAAGGGTTAGAAAATGGCTAGACAAGAAGCAAATAATACCGATGGTATGGTGGAAAAGTTAGTCAACGTCAACCGCGTTTCTAAAGTGGTTAAAGGTGGACGTATCTTCTCTTTTACAGCATTAACTGTTGTTGGTGATGGAAATGGCAAAATCGGCTTTGGCCGTGGTAAAGCACGTGAAGTGCCTGCCGCTATCCAAAAAGCGATGGAACAGGCTCGCCGTAATATGATTCAGGTTGAATTGAAAGACGGCCACACATTGCAACATCCAATCAAGGCAAACCACGGCGCATCCGAGGTTTATATGCAGCCGGCATCGCCGGGTACAGGAATTATTGCCGGTGGTGCAATGCGTTCTGTATTTGAAGTGGTTGGTGTTGAAAACGTATTGGCTAAGAGCATCGGTTCAACCAATCCAATTAATATTGTTCGTGCAACGATCCGTGGTTTAGGTGAAATGGTCTCTCCAGACTCTGTAGCCTCAAAGCGCGGAAAATCCGTTGCCGAAATTATGGAGTAATAGACCATGGCGAACAAAAAAACTATGAAAGTAACGCAAACCAAATCATCAAGCGGCCGGTTGAAAAACCACAAAGCTTGTTTGATGGGGTTGGGCTTACGTCGCATTAATCACACTGTTGAAGTTGAAGATACACCTTCGACTCGCGGTATGGTTAATACTGTTTATTACATGACTCGAGTGGAGGATTAAACAATGAGTGAGAACATCATGCGTTTGAATACTCTCAGTCCTGCAGAAGGTTCGAAAAAGCCGGCAAAGCGTGTTGGGCGAGGAATTGGATCGACTTTAGGTAAAACCTGTGGCCGAGGCCATAAAGGTTTGAAATCTCGTTCTGGTGGTAAGGTCAAGCCAGGTTTTGAAGGTGGTCAAATGCCTTTGAAACAGCGTTTGCCAAAGTTTGGTTTCACCTCCAGGAAATCATTGATTTCTGCTGAAGTTCGTCTGGGCGAATTGAATAAGGTTGAAGGTGATGCGGTTGATTTGTTGTCACTGCGCGCTGCCGGGCTTATTAACAAGAACATTCAACAGGTAAAAGTAATGTTGTCTGGTTCAATTGAACGTGCAGTCAATGTTGGTGATGGCGTCAGAGTCTCTAAAGGTGCGCAGGCTGCTATTGAAGCTGCCGGCGGAAAGGTTCAGGCGTAATTTGGTTTAGGCTTCGTTGGTTTAAGCGAGATTGATTTAAGCAAGTTTGGTTTAGGCTAAAACAAGGTTAGTAAGATAAATGGCTAAAGCTCCAGTAGAAAAAAAAGCAGGCGGCGGTTTAACGGAACTCAAACAGCGTTTGATGTTTGTGTTGATGGCTGTCGTTATCTTTCGTTTAGGCTCGTTTGTACCGGTTCCCGGAATTGATGCAAATGTGCTGGCCGAATTGTTCAGCCAGCAGTCGGGTACCATTCTGGCGCTGTTTAACGTGTTTTCTGGTGGTGCTATGGAGCGAGCGAGTGTGTTTGCGCTCGGTATCATGCCTTACATTACCGCTTCGATCATTATTCAGGTGATGAGTTTCGTTGAACCGAAGTTGCAGGAAATAAAGAAGGAAGGGGAAGCCGGGCGTCGTAAGATCAACCAGTACACTCGCTACCTGACTTTTATTCTTGCTTGTCTTCAAGCCATCGGTATTGCCACCAACTTCCCGAATCTGATGCCCGGATTGGTACCTAATCCAGGATTCAGCTTTTATTTTGGCGCAATTGTCAGTCTGGTAACTGGCACCATGTTCCTGATGTGGCTGGGAGAGCAGATTAATGAACGCGGTATTGGTAACGGTATTTCGGTACTGATCTTTATCGGTATCGTTGCCGGTTTGCCAACTGCTCTGGGTCAAACCTTTGAGCAGGCGCGTCAGGGTGATATGAATGTACTGGCATTGTTGCTGGTACTTGCGGTGGTATTACTGGTTACTGCATTTGTTGTTTTTATGGAGCGTGGACAGCGACGAATAGTCGTCAACTACGCACAAAAGCAGCAAGGTCGCCGAATGTACCAGGCGCAGTCTTCGCATCTGCCGCTAAAAGTTAATATGGCGGGGGTAATTCCTGCGATTTTTGCCTCTAGTATCATTTTGTTTCCGGGTACTATCGCTCAATGGATTGGCGCGAGCAAAGGGGATGACATGCTGTGGCTGCAAAATATTGCACAACAGCTGCAGCCAGGAAATCCGCTGTATATTTTGATATACGGCGCAGGCATTATGTTTTTCTGCTTTTTCTACACGGCGTTGGTGTACAACCCGCGTGATACAGCAGACCAACTGAAAAAATCCGGTGCGTTTATTCCTGGGATCCGTCCTGGCGAACAAACGTCCAAATATATTGATAAAGTTATGACCAGGCTGACTTTGATCGGTGCACTTTACATTACCGCCGTGTGTTTGTTACCTGAGTTTATGATTTTATTCTGGCAAGTGCCTTTCTACTTCGGTGGAACTTCGCTGCTGATTATTGTTGTTGTTGTAATGGATTTTATGTCGCAGGTTCAAGCGCATTTAATTTCACGCGATTACGAATCAGTATTGAAAAAGGCCAATTTTAAAAACTACGGCGCAACCGGTATTCGCTAAGTCTTCTGACTTTTGAACGCTGAAAGTACCTTAGAATTTGGAGTACGAAAATGAAAGTTCGAGCTTCTGTTAAAAAAATGTGCCGTGAATGCAAAGTTATTCGCAGAAACGGCAGTGTAAGAGTAATTTGTTCCGACCCCCGCCATAAACAGCGTCAGGGTTAATCAGGAACTTCCTCACTATATCTCGCAAGAGAGAGATTACAAATTACATTAACAGGTTGATTTTTAATCGTTTCAAAGCTATCATGTCGCGCCTTTTTATGAGGTGCTAGCTAACAATTGGACATGCTGGTACTTGAAACTGAAATTTGGGAGTTAGTTAGATGGCCCGTATCGCTGGTATTAACATTCCAGTTAATAAGCATTCGGTAATTGCCTTAACCGCAATTTACGGTATTGGACGCACGCGCGCGCAACAAATTTGTGCTAATGCAGGCGTTGAACAAAGCCGCAAGATCAAAGATCTTACTGAATCAGAAATTGAATCGCTTCGTGGCGAAGTAGCAAAGTTCACCGTTGAAGGTGATTTGCGTCGTGAAGTGTCTATGAATATTAAGCGCCTCATGGATTTGGGTTGTTTTCGTGGTATTCGCCACAGAAGAAGCCTGCCTGTCCGTGGTCAGCGTACCAAAACCAATGCACGTACCCGTAAAGGGCCACGTAAACCAATTAAGAGATAGCAGCTATGGCAAAAACACCTCGTTCTCGTAAAAAGGTCAAAAAGCACGTAGTTGATGGAATGGCGCATATCCATGCTTCATTCAATAACACAATCGTGACTGTATCTGACCGACAAGGCAACGCACTTGCTTGGGCTACAGCCGGTGGATCTGGTTTTAGAGGCTCGCGCAAAAGCACTCCATTTGCAGCTCAGGTAGCGGCAGATCGCGTGGCGGAAATGGTCAAAGAAATGGGCATGAAGAATATGGAAGTATTCGTCAAAGGCCCAGGACCTGGTCGTGAATCGGCGGTTCGGGCATTAAACAATGCCGGTTTTAAGATCACAAACATCACAGATGTTACGCCGATCCCCCATAATGGATGTCGTCCGCCTAAAAAGCGACGCGTGTAACTTTAGGTATTGCTGGAGAATAAAAGATGGCAAGATATATTGGACCTAAACTTAAGTTAGCACGTCGTGAAGGCGTAGACCTGATGCTGAAAAGCGGCGTCCGTGCTATCGAAGATAAATGTAAAATTGATCAAGTCCCTGGCGTACACGGCGCAAGACGTTCGCGTTTGTCAGACTATGGCTTGCAGTTGCGTGAGAAGCAAAAAGTTCGTCGTATTTACGGCGTGCTGGAAAAGCAATTTAGAAACTATTATAAAGAAGCAGCCCGTCTCAAGGGCGCAACGGGTGAAAACCTGCTGCAACTTTTGGAATCTCGTTTGGACAACGTCGTCTATCGCATGGGTTTTGGCTCAACGCGATCTGAAGCGCGTCAGTTAGTGAGTCACAAAGCAGTTCTTGTCAACGGAAAGCAGGTTAACATTGCTTCATACAAGGTCGCCGCTAACGATGTGATTTCTATCCGCGAGAAGTCAAAAACTCAAGCGCGCATCGTCGGCGCATTAGAGCTTGCTTCACAAAAAGAACGTCCGGTTTGGATTGAAATTGATGACAAAAAGATGGAAGGGACTTTCAAGAATGTACCAGAACGTTCTGATTTACCGTCTGACATCAACGAGAATCTAATAGTGGAATTATACTCCAAGTAACGCTTGAAGAGGATTATGTATGGGCAATGTCACTGAGCTGCTAACACCACGTCAGATAAAAGTTGAAAATCTGGGTGAGAGACGAGCTAAAGTTGTGTTAGAACCGTTTGAAAGGGGTTTTGGCCACACTTTAGGTAACTCGCTCCGTAGAATTCTACTTTCGTCTATGCCTGGATGTGCAGTAGTTGAAGTGGGTATTGATGGCGTTCTTCATGAGTACACCACAATTGAAAGTGTGCAAGAAGACGTTATTGATGTCCTGTTAAACCTTAAAGGCCTGGCCATTAAGTTGGAAGATAAAGACGAAGCAACGCTGATTATTGAAAAAAGCGGTGAAGGCCCTGTGGTCGCTGCGGACATTCAGGCGCAAGCTGGCGTTGAAATCATTAACCCGGAACATCATATTGCAACTTTGACCAAGAAAGGGTCAATTAGCATGCAGCTGACAGTACGTAAAGGCCGGGGCTACGAGCCAGCGGCGTTGCGTAAAAACGGTGAAGAAGAAGATATGTCTGTGGGTCGCTTGCAGCTTGATGCTTCATTTAGCCCTATTCAGCGCGTTTCTTATGTTGTTGATTCGGCGCGTGTTGAGCAGCGTACTAATCTGGATAAGCTGGTTCTGGATTTGGAAACAAATGGAACCATTGAGCCGGAAGAAGCAATTCGTCAGTGTGCAACGATTCTTCAACAGCAGCTTGCGGCGTTTGTCGACCTAAAAGACGAGAAACAAGCAGAGCCTGAAAAAGAAGAGCCCGAAGTTGACCCGATATTGTTGCGTCCGGTTGATGATCTGGAATTGACTGTTCGAAGTGCGAACTGTCTCAAAACCGAGAACATCCATTACATTGGAGATTTGATCCAGCGAACTGAAGTTGAGTTGCTGAAAACGCCTAACCTTGGCAAGAAATCTCTGACAGAAATTAAGGACGTCTTGGCGTCACGTGGATTGTCACTTGGAATGCGTTTAGAAAACTGGCCACCATCAAGTATTCTTGACGAAGCCTGATTTTTTCAAAACGAGTAAAACACGCGGTAAAACCCTGTTCTTTTGAATGGGGTTTTATTGTTTAGGTGGACTCTGTAGTGGGACACATCGCATCAAATGCGACCAAGCCAATGTGAAGTCTGTCTTCAGGTAGTAGCAAAGCAAGCACGGCTTGCAAATAACACAAACCAAAAAATACCAGTACTATTGCAGGCTGGTAAATCAAGAAGGTAATAGAAAATGCGTCATCGTCAAAGTGGTCGTCAATTAAACCGAAATTCCAGTCATCGTCAGGCTATGTTTCGTAACATGTCAGTTTCTCTGATTGAGCATGAACTCATCAAAACTACGCTGGCTAAAGCTAAAGAATTACGTCGTGTGGTTGAACCTTTAATTACACTGGCCAAAGAAGACACAGTCGCCAATCGTCGACTGGCTTTTTCGCGCACGCGCAGCAAAGCCGCAGTTGGTAAATTGTTCGACGAACTGGGACCTCGTTATCAGGAACGTCCAGGCGGCTACCTGAGAGTTATCAAAGCCGGTTTCCGTACGGGCGATAAGGCGCCAATTGCCTACGTTGAGCTGGTAGACCGTCCAGTAGTCGAAGAAGAAGACGAAGTAGAAGCGATTGAAGAATAAAGTTATTGGCTTGCCTGATGCTAAAACCGCAAGGCGGTCAGTCAGACAGTAAATAATCAAAGCGTAACAAAATTATTTAAGCCGGGTTAATTACCCGGTTTTTTTTGCGCGTTCGTTAGCCAGTTTTTCTAAGTAGTGAGCTGGCGTCAGAAAAAACAGGACACCGGACAGAAACATCAGCAAGGCGCCAAATTGAGAACCGCTCATGCCCCAGATTTTGACGGGATTGGTGCTGATAAATTCAACCAGAAAACGACTAAGCCCCCATAGTAACATCATCGTAAAAAATAACTGATAAGGCCTGGTTGGCCTGCGTTGCTGCCAGAATAAATAGCCCCAGATAGCGAGGGAATAGCCGATTTCATACAGCGGTAATGGATGGACACGCTGTCCGGGCGCGGTTGGTGCGACGCCATCAGGAAAAGCCATCGCCCAGGGTAAATCTGAATCGATGCCGTAGCAGTCGTCACCGGCCAGTAAGCAGCCCACTCTGGCGATGGCGTAGGCGACTAACGCGGCGGGAGCGGCGGCATCAAGCAACAGGTGTAGCTGCACTTTTGCGTATTTCGAATAGATAATAACAACCAATATTGCTGCGAGCAGCGCACCCTGACTGGAAAACCCGCTGCCTGAAAGGACAGAGCCCAGGTCAAATAATGAAGCCCGGTCGGGATTCTTGAGGATAAACATCAGCTTGGCACCGATCACGCCAAAAATAAGGAGCGGTAGAATCAACAGCTCAAAATTGAGCGGCTCGTCTATTCGCCGTTTAAGTCCGGACAAATAAAGCGCCCGACCGACCAGGTAGGCCAGTGCCAACATGACGCCATAGCTACCGACGGTTAGATCGGCTGATTGATAAAGATAAGGGTACATAGACTGAAATACCGCCAGTACAGCCGTTAAGCTTAAGTTCTTAGTAAAAACAACAGTCTACCATGTGCATTAGGCCGCGACGAGATCGAATTGGGGAACTGTGAGGGCTGCTGCTGGTGAAAATTTACATTTATTATTTGTGACCAGGCTTATACAATTGTAGTTGTAGAGAACGGCGCTAGTTAGATACCACATTTGTGATATTTGAGACCTGGTTAGTAGAAATTAATACACTTTTAACTTAGTTTTGAAGGTTGATAAGTTATAAGACGCGTAGCATTTAATACTGAAATGACTAAGCGTCGCTCTAAACGTCTGTTGAGTGATGTAAATCTATTATAAACTGGTCGTCGACATGTTCGACAGCCCAGCGCTCAGCTCAGGAAAACTGAGGAACGATTTTGAAGGTAGTGGCGATTAATTGCCTGAGAGAGGCGCAAAAAAAATATCCCGGCGCGCGCGATTTGCTGCAAGGTTGGTATCAGTTACTGAGCCGCGGTGAATTTCGTAACGAGGGCGCGCTAAAATCGACTTTTGGTGATATGCGCGGGTTCAACTACGAGTACAAATTTCCGGTGCCGGAAACTACGCTGTTAATCTACACGCTGATTAATTTTGAAACGCAGGTGGCTTTTATCGACGCAATAAAGCCCGGAAATCACTAATCGGAACCCCGAGATGAACGAAGCTCTTGAAAAAGCGGTGCAACATTGGAGCCTGGTAGCGCCGATTATCGATACGCCGCAAACGACCGAAGATTATGAGTTGTTGCTGAGCAATATCAGGGATGCAATCGAGATGGTGGAGAACCGCCCAAACAGTCCACTATCCGGACTGATTCGGGCGATGACACGAGCAGCAAAGGAATACGAAAACTCGATTTTAGTCGAACAGCATGGTGGCGCGCTGGACGCACTCAAATATCTAATCCGACTGCATGAAATCAAGCAGTCGGAGTTAAGGGAAATAGGTAGTCAGGGCGTTGTTTCGGAAGTTCTCAGCGGAAAACGCTCGCTGACGCTGCGCCATGTGCGCGAATTAGCCAAAAGGTTTAAAGTTTCACCCAGCGTTTTTATCGACGCCTGAGTAAAGCTCCACACATTAATCCGGCACTTGCGGGTTCCACTCTTCTATCTGATATTCCTGCGCCAGTATCCAGCTGGAATAAGGCGGTTGCGGCGTATTATTTTTATTGAGTTTCCTATCTAACACGCTTTGATGAACCCAGGGCTGGCCGTTACGAGCCGAGTCCCAACGCCTGGCTAATTTTGGATACAGCCTGCCAGCGCCCGCACGAGAGTCGTGAATTAGTCCGTCGGCATCCTGCTCGATAACAACTTTATGTTTCGCATAAATTTTAAAGCCAACGCTTTTAGCTTTTTGTAGCATCCATACCAGAGGGATGTCGGAGAGACGTTGAGTCGGGTAACCACCACCCACATCGGTGTGAACGCCGCTAAACCAGACCTGCTGCATTGTTTGCTTCTCAGCGGTTGATTTTTCCCATAATACCGGAGAAAAGACTTTACGCTCTTCATCCAGCGCTAACGCCTGATAGGCGTTTTCAACGCAGGGGCTTAAAGTGAGGTCATGAAACTGGTGTTTCAAGCCGGGGATCCGGTTTACGATTGAGCCGAGTACCCGGTTGGGCAAGCCTAAGGCACTGACCGTATCCCAGACACCCAGAAATTTGATTTTCGCCCACATATTGTGATTCTTGCTCAAAAAATTTGCCGCCTGGTCACGCCGTTTTTCTTTGTTTTTTATCTGATAAATTTTATAAGCACGCTTGATTAATTCGGGACGTGATCTTGGCAAAATGCCGAACAGATGAATAAATCCGGACAAGCTTCTAACCGTGGTTGCGCCGCGGCTGAAACCAAACAAAAATATCTCATCGCCGGCGCAATAGTTTTCAAATATAAATTGATAGCATTCGAGGATATTCTTGCTTATACCTGCGCCAGCTATATTGCCGCCGAGCTTTCTCCAACCGGTTCCGAGTCCACGGTCATAAAAAACCACCTGATCGTGGCTGCGATCTTTGGCCAGATTAAACAGCTTGTAGACGTTGGTGTTGTATTTCTTGCCACCCTCCTGCCCGGTTCCGTCAGACAGCACGATAATATTCTTTTTCATCCTATGACTCTACTCTCCGCGAAAGCCGTGTTTTATCATACGACAGCTGATGATCCCGCGCAATCGGGGCCAATACAGGAGCGGTCTTTCCAGCCAAAACTAATAATACAATTTTCAAGGCAGCAGTAAAAAGCGGCCTGGCATAAGACAGCAGCAATCAATAGCATCATTTTAGCTATAGACAGGACTCTATTGCTGATTGAGGAGAAAACGACATTGTCGTATGATGGCGCCTGATAAGTAGAATATCTTACCTGGGCAATCTGCTTAGAGCGGACTAAAAAAGGAAGTGACATAAATAATGCAGCTTGAGACAGGACAAGCGCCTCGGCAAGGCGAAGCGGGTGAGCTAGCTGTGACCGACGAGGCGACAATTAAACCCACTCGATCCCGCTGCCAAAATTGCGGCCTCCACTTGAACGGAGCCTACTGTCATGGATGCGGACAATCAAGCCGAAGTATGATTAAATTTTTTGGCGAAGTGGTCAAGGAGCTGCTCGATGATGTGCTCGGTTATGACTCACGCCTTAAGCATTCTATTTACCCGTTATTTTTTCAACCGGGAAAGCTCACCCAGGAATACTGCAAAGGAAGGCGGTTTTATTATGTGATGCCGTTTCGATTTTACCTGTTCGCCAGTTTGATATTTATACTCGCATTACAGCTCAATATTAATCCAGGCGAATTAATCAGCACCGACGCTTCGGCTGTAGAAATCAAGCAGGAGCTTGGACAGGCGATCGATGAAATTAATCAAGCGGGTCATGCCGAAATCGGGTCGACCGATGGCGAGGTTAAATCTGAGATTTATAGCGAAGGTCAGACTGTAGAACCAGCCGAAATTAACGGTGACAATCAAGCAGCCGCTCCACAAGGCAATGCTCCAACTCTTAGCACGAAAGAAACATCGGCTGATTTGAACAGCGGTAAATCGGTGTTAGCAGAAGCGGATGGCCAATTTGCCAAAAATCTGTTCGTCGATGTGCTGGATAAGGCCAAGTCGAAAGTCGACGACTGGGCGAAGGACCCTGCGCCGCTGATCGATCAAGTCTTTCAATTATTACCCTATATGATGTTTATCATACTGCCATTATTTGCTTTGTTTATTAAAGTGCTTTACCTTTTTTCAAAACGATTCTACGTCGAGCATCTGGTTTTTACATTACATAATCATTGTTTTCTTTATATTGCGATACTCCTCAGCATGTTTATGAGCTACCTGCAAAATTTAGTTACCGACTCGACTCATTGGATCGGGCAGTCGTTATCTGTGGGCTTAAAGGTCATTTCATTTTTACTCATTTGGTGGATTATTTTTTATGTCGTTTTAGCGATGAAACGATTTTACCAGCAAAACTGGTGGATGACTCTGAGTAAGTTTGTAGTGTTATTTTTGGTTTATTTCACCCTGACAACTATTGGTTTATTGACAACAATTTTAGTCGGTATGTATCGCGCATAAATGCGTTGTCAGCAATATAAAAACCGATAGGCATAAAATAAGAATGTTAAATGATTGAATCGTTACTGGCGTTTATTCGAGACCATGCTGAATGGGCAGCCATAATTGTTTTTGTGATAGCATTTGCCGAATCGATGGCAGTAATTGGCCTGCTGGTTCCCGGTTGGTTATTGCTGGTTGGCGTCGGCACAATGATCGGATCCGACCTGCTTAGCTTTTATCCAATACTTATTGCAACCTACCTTGGCGCGATCATCGGTGAAAACCTGAGCTTTCAATTAGGATTACGTTTTCACGAACCAATCCTGAAATGGCCATTTGTTGCGAGCCACCAGAGCCTTATCGACAAGTCTCACGAGTTTTTTCAGAAACACGGCATTGGAGGCGTTTTCATCGGGCGGTTTTTTGGTCCCACGCGCGCACTGGTACCGTTTATTGCTGGCGTTTCTGAAATGAGCTCTTTTACTTTCCTGTGGGTTAACCTGGTTTCTGGTTTACTCTGGGCGCCATTTTATCTGATCCCCGGGGTACTGGTGGGCGCGGCATTTACTCTGGAAAGTGAGCAGACTTACTCTTTGCTACTGGCGATTGGAGTCATTGTGATCTGCGTAGGTTTATTTTTGAAATACCTGCGACGCTATTTGAGAAAAGAAAAAAGCCAGCTGTTGCTTTTCAAGATTCTGCTGGCTTTTCTGCTGAGCGTGGTAACACTGATATTATTTTTGAAATCAAATTACGGCGATCATTTCTTTGACATAATGCAGGTTGTTTGGCAAAAACTCTAGCCTGTTTAACCCCGACATTTAATCAAATCGATCGGATTCTACTCGTTTTTTCAGCTTCTTCTGTCGCTATTGTTTTTGCTTTCCAGGAGTCAATATTTTGCTCTGCGATGTTCTGCATTAGCGAAACCGGATTGGCACCGAGAATTGTATTGAGTGGGCTTTTTAAACCGGCACGGCGTTCCATAAACAGCTTGATGCTGTGTTCAAGAAAGCGGCTCATCATTGCCTGCATGGAGTCGCCGTAAAAACGCACAAACTCTTTCAGTATTTCCGAGGTTAGAATGGGCTGACCACTGGTCTCCTCTTCGGCGATGATTTGCATCAAGGTGCAGCGCGTTAGATCTTCCTTGGTTTTTGCGTCAATAACTTTGAAGTCACTGTAGGACATGACCAGATCTTTGATGTCATTTAAGGTGATGTAACTGCTAATTTGAGTATCGTATAGCCGTCGGTTAGGGTACTTTTTTATTACTCTGATCTCGGTCATGGGCTGATCCTTTTGATTTTTAATCCATCCGGCTTTACGGCGCGCCCGAATATCCGCCTGGCCTTAGGGCTTATTATTATTTGATTTTCGAGCCAATCGAGTGTAACAAGAGAATATGCTGCGAGGCAATAAAAAAGTGATGTGTCGTAAATCCTTTAAAATCAGTATAGTTTTCTACCGCAGTCAAACTTAAACCGGTTGTCTGCATCTATAGTATGCCCAATTTTAGTATGCCCGATTTAGCCTACCCGTTTTTAACGCGAGCGATTATCGATCAGTTGTTCGACTACCGTTGGATCCGCCAGGGTAGAAGTATCGCCCAGGTTTTCAAATTCACTGGCGGCAATTTTCCTTAGAATGCGGCGCATTATCTTACCCGATCGCGTCTTGGGCAGGCCCGGTGCCCATTGGATAAATTCAGGTCTGGCTATCGCGCCTATCTCTTTGGCGACAAACTGGGTAAGTTCCTGTTTTAAAGCTTCATCGTAGGCTATTCCTCTCATAAGTGTTACATAAGCGTAGATTCCTTCGCCTTTGATTTCATGCGGAAACCCGACCACAGCCGCTTCGGCGACTTTTGGGTGTAACACCAGCGCGCTTTCAATTTCGGCAGTGCCCAGTCGGTGACCGGAAACGTTGAGTACATCGTCCATACGGCCGGTGATCCACAAATAACCGTCTGCATCTCTTCTGGCACCGTCGCCGCTGAAGTAATAACCGGGGTACTGGGAAAAGTATGTGTCGAAAAAGCGCTGCTGGTCGCCATAAACACCACGCATTTGTCCTGGCCAGCTTTGTGAGATCACCAGAGCACCGGTCGCTTCGCCTGTCTGTTTATTGCCATCGGCGTCGAGTAGCTCAGGCGTGATACCAAAAAAGGGCTTGCTTGCTGAGCCGGGTTTGAGTTGGTGCGCACCGGGCAGTGGCGTGATTAAAATACCGCCGGTTTCTGTCTGCCACCAGGTATCGACAATGGGGCAGCGCGCTTTGCCAACTACGTTAAAATACCATTCCCAGGCCTCCGGGTTGATCGGTTCGCCCACTGTACCCAGTAACCTCAGCGAGCTGCGGGAAGTTGAAGTTACCGGGGAATCGCCCAAGGCCATTAACGCGCGAATGGCAGTCGGTGCGGTATAAAAAATTGAAACCCGGTGCTGATCGATGACTTCCCAGAATCGTGACGCGCTCGGATAGTTAGGCACTCCTTCAAATACCAGCGTGGTCGCACCATTGGCCAGTGGCCCGTAAAAAATATAGGAGTGCCCCGTGATCCAGCCGGCGTCGGCGGTGCACCAGTAAATATCGCCATCCTGATAGTCAAAAACGTATTTATGGGTGATGGCGGCGTAAAGAAGGTAACCGCCGGATGTGTGCAATACACCTTTTGGCTTGCCGGTTGAGCCCGAAGTGTAAAGAATAAACAGCGGATCTTCTGCCTGCATTATCGCGGGCTCGCACTCGCTGGAAGCCTGCGCGCGAAGCGTTTGATAATCGGCGTCGATATCCTCGTTCCAGTCGACCTGGCTGCCGGTGTGTCTGATTACCAACATGGTATGCACATTGGGACAATCAGCCACGGCCTGGTCGGCGTTCTTTTTTAATGGGATGACCTTTCCGCCACGAACGCCTTCATCGGCTGTAATGATCACTCGGCAATCAGAATCCAGTATTCGGGTCTTGAGTGACTCGGGCGAAAATCCGCCAAAAACCACCGAATGCACCGCGCCGATCCGGGCGCAGGCGAGCATCGCAAAACCCACTTCCGGTATCATCGGCATATAAATACATACCCGGTCGCCTTTTTGTACGCCACGCTGTTTGAGCACGTTGGCAAAGCGACAAACCTCGTCGTGTAATTCCTGATAGCTGATGTGACGCGAATTCCCCGGCTCGTCGCCTTCGAAAATTATCGCCGTCTGTTCGGCTTTGGTCGCTAGATGCCGGTCAATGCAGTTGTAACTTACGTTTAATTCGGCGCCTTCAAACCAGCTGATGCGCGCGCTATTAAAGTCGACATCACTGACTTTATCCCAGGGTTTGTACCAGCTGATAAATTTCTCCGCCTGCTCGGCCCAGAAGCTGTCCGGATCGGCGATGGATGCCCGATAGAGCTCTTCGTAATTGTCTGCGTTGACTAATGCTTTTTTGGAAAATTCAGGATCTAACGGGTGGGAGTGAACGTGAGTCATGGTAAGGTCCTTTTATAGAGCGTTTTTTATACTCTAATGAATATTGTTGGGACTGTCCAATGGAGTAGATTAGACTTTGAAAAGCGGATTTTTCAAGGGTTTATGAGAGATAGAAAACTAATTTGGCCAAGAAAAATTCAAGTACCATAAAAAACCATGAAAGTAAACAGTAATAGTGTGTTGTTCAGGAGGTGTTTTTAATTTAGTATTCCAACGATCACCTTTTATGTCTTTCGGGTCTATAAGTGGTCTTTTATAATGTAACTACAAATAACTAATAGAGGGAATATTTTAATGAATAAATTAAAAGCGCTAGTTGTTGCCGCACTTTTTTCAAGCCTTTCAATCGCAGGTGCTGCATCTGCCGGAGAAGCTGGTTCAGGACCAAATCCTTTTACTGACTGCGGTATTGGGGCGGCATTGTTTAGCGATACAAAATGGGCTGCAGTTAGCTCAAATGTGATTTGGGATTTGGGTACAACCGCTGTTGCTTCCGCTACCGCCAGTCCTGAAACCTGTTCAGGAAAAAAAGTTGAAGTTGCTGAGTTTATCAGCCATTCATACGATAACTTAATCGTAGAAACGTCTAAAGGTGAAGGTGAATATCTGACAGCAATGTTAAATATTTATGGCTGTTCTACAGATTCTCAACCAGCCATTATCGACGGTGTTCGTGCTAATACTGCCTCTTTGGTTGCAAGCGACGAATATTTTGCTCAATCTAAAGTAGAAAAAATGAGTAATTATTACACAGTCGTTAACAACCAAGCACAAGATTGCGCAGCGTAGTCTCGTTTTGGGGCCGCCCAAACCTGGGCGGAATTTCTCAATAAATTATCAACTGAAAGCAGTTATCCTCCAGTGCAAATTTTTCTTAAGGCTTGGCTAATCATAGGGTTAGCTTGCATGCCGTTTTTATATGTTCGAGCTGAAAATATTGATCAAAACAGGCTTATTGAATTAGCAAATCATAAAGTATGGCAGAGTCTTCTTCATTATGAGGATTCTGATTCAACACCTTCTGGAAAATTAAGTGCGATTAAAAGTACTTCGTTTTTTCTGGCAAAAAATGGAAAGTATGATGCTTTGGATGAGCTAAAATCAACGATTAAGGCTTTCTCCGGTATGGAATCTAGTAAACCGGAAGAGCAGGCTCATTGCCAATTTCCGGCACGGTTTTTGTGGCTAAAGGAAAAGCTAAAGACGCACCCAGAATTTGTTACTAGGAAAAAAGCATGTAAGTCGTTCGATAATTGGCGTCTTAACGGAGATACGGAGTCGTTAAGTATTGTTTTCGCTACTGGATATTTAGGAAATCCCGCTTCATTTTACGGCCATACTTTAGTCAAACTAAACTCTAGCAGTTCCGAACGAAAAACAGATCTAGAGGACGTAAGTGTTAATTACGGGGCCATTATTCCAGATGATGAAGATCCGGTATCCTACATTGTTAAAGGTCTATTTGGAAAGTATGACAGTGGGTTTAGTCACGTCAACTACTATTTCCATGATCACAACTATGGGGAAAACGAGCTTAGAGACCTATGGGAGTACGAACTCAACCTGACTAAAGGTGAAGTTGATTTTGTCATTGCCCATATGTGGGAGCTGCTAGGAAAAAAATACACTTATTATTTTGTCAGGGAAAACTGCGCATTCCGAATGGCCGAATTATTTTCGATTCTCGATGATGTAGATATTTTGCCAGATACCGAACTCTGGACTTTTCCTCAGGCTATTCTTCAAAAAGTTGCTGAGTCCAAAAGAAATGGAGAGCCTTTGGTACGTAAGGTCAAATTGAAGGCATCAAGACAATCAAAATTTTTTGAAAAATTCGTTGATCTGAACGCCAACGAAAAACGAATAGTTGGAGATATCGCGTCTAGCAATGGTGAAATTGATAAAAAGGTATTTGGAAAATTAAGTCAACACGAACAGCTTAGAATAATTGAAACGCTTTTAGACTATTATCGGATACTCGAAAAGGACGATAAAGAGGCTTTAGCGTCGCACAAGCGCATGATTGTTGAGCGATTTTCACTTCCTAAAGGACGTGCGAACTTTAAGCAAATTAATCGTCAAGATACTCCACACACAGGCAGACGTCCTAGTCGAGTTAGCGTAGGCGTAAAAAGAGATACGATTGCTGGTGATTTAATTGAACTTGGTTTTCGACCGGCGTATTACGATACTCTTGATTCGGGAGCCTCTCATGTAGCATTTTCAAAACTTTCAATGGCGGATCTCAAATTGAAAATCGCAAGCGAAAAAATTCGGTTGTCACAGTTTGATTTATTCGCCATCAATAGCATCAACAGCAAAGCAACTGGGCTACCTGGAGATTCGGGATTCGCGTGGAATCTGTCAGTAGGGTGGGAAGAGTTACGAAACGATTGTGACAACTGTACTAGTTTTCGATTTCAAGGCGATATGGGCTATAGCAAAATGCTGGGTGAAAAACTGGTAATTGCCACTTATTTGGGAGGTGGGGCACAGCAAGAAAAAATTAACTACGAACCTATCTTTGCGCGAAGTACAGTTATGCTACAGGCAAATATTAGTGAAAATTTTCGGTTAAAACTAGCGGCTAATAAAATTTTCATGGAATCTTTTGACGGAGATGATACTTCGTTAAGGTTTGATCTGCGTTATGTTTTGTTCAGAGATATGGACTTGCGAGCTAGTTACGAGAAGTTTGGCAGTGAGGAAATTGGGTTAGAGTTGGGGTATTACTGGTAAAGCGACAAAAGTTATCACTTATAGCGCTCACGAGTCTAAATCCAGCTCCAAATTATCAATCAGTCTAGGCTGTCCCAGCCAGGCGGCAGCGGCAATCAATATTGACTTATCTTCAGGTGTGGCATTTTCTAAATCTGATTGCCTGACTAGCTCAAAATAATCGACTTTAAATCCATGTTCTGTTAATCGCGCTATTGAGCTTTCTTTGAGTTGCGTAAAAGATTCCGCGTTGTTCGGATCTTTTATTTTTTTCGCAGTGTCGATGATGATTTTGCGTAAAAGACTGGCGTTGGATTTTTCTTGATCGCTTAAATATCCATTGCGTGAACTCATCGCCAGACCATTACTTTCGCGGACGATTTCTCCGCCGATGATTTCTATCGGCATACGCAGATCTTTGACCATGGCTTTAATGATCCGGTACTGCTGATAATCTTTTTTGCCAAATACTGCCACATTCGGCTGTACGATGTTGAACAGTATGTTGACGACGGTAGTGACTCCCAGAAAATGTCCGGGACGACTGGCACCACACAGTTTATCAGTCATTCGATTAACTGAAACGCTGGTGTGACTTTGCTGACCATCGGGATAAATATCGTCGATAGTTGGCAGAAATAAAAAATCTGTACCCACCTCTTTGAGTTTTTCGATATCGGCATCGAGAGTTCTCGGGTAATTCTCAAAATCTTCGTTTGGACCAAATTGGAGCGGGTTGACAAAGATGCTGCTGACCACAATATCGACGTTTTCTTTCGCAGTTTCGATTAATGATAAATGTCCGGCGTGCAGATTACCCATGGTGGGAACAATTCCAATTTTGATGCCTTTTTGTTTTTGCCCGAGCAACACTCGTTGTAATTCGACTGGATTTTGAATAATTTTCATACGCTTGATCTTAATCGGGTACTCTTAATAAAAAAGTCGGCCTTAACCTGCGAATCGCCTAGTCAAAGCGGTGTTCGGGCGCAGGGAAACTTCTGTCCTTAACCGCAGTAACATAACTGTTGATCGCATCGACGACACTGGATTGTCCAAGCATAAAATTGCGCACAAATTTTGGACTGAAATCTTTATTGAGGCCAAGCATGTCGTGCAAAACCAGAACCTGTCCGTCGGTATCTTTGCCTGCGCCGATACCAATGGTCGGTATTTTAAGGCTGGCTGAAATTTTTTTAGCCAGGGACTGCGGAACACATTCCAGCACCAGTAGCGTGACGCCTGCCCGCTCAAGCGCAAGCGCGTCCTCCAGTATCTGACTGGCCTGTTGCTCGTCTCTACCCTGAACTTTGAATCCGCCGAGGGCGTCAACTGACTGCGGGGTCAAGCCTAAGTGAGCGCACACCGGCACACCACGCTCAACCAGTTTTTCGATTGCGGGCAGTAGCCATTTTCCACCTTCGAGTTTGACCATATTAGCGCCGGAGCGCATTAAACTGGCGGCGTTTTCCAGCGTCTGTGTTTCTGTGGCGTAGGACATATAAGGCATGTCGGCGATCAGGAGAGAATTTTTATTGCCGCGCGCAACGCAACGGGTGTGATAACACATATCCGCCATACTTACCGGCACTGTGGAAGAATTGCCCTGAACGACCATGCCCAGAGAGTCGCCTACCAGTATCACTTCGACACCGCATTCTGATAGTAACTTGGCAAAAGTGGCATCATAAGCGGTAAGTACGCTAATTGGTTCCTGCGCTTTTTTTAACGCCATCAGGGTATGTATTGTCTGTTGTTTCATCAAACTGTCCCGGGTTGGTTGACTGAGTCAGAGTTGCCTCAAACTAAAAAAATTACAGTACTGTCGGATTAAAATAGTGTCGGCCGCTGCTGGTGCTTTCAATGCGCTCGAGTAGTTGCTGATAATGCTCGTCGTTATTCACCAGGTCAATGCCGGAAGCGTTAACTATGAGCAGAGGAGACGAATCATAGTAGTGAAAAAAATCAGTGTAAGCGCCGCTCAGTTGTCGCAGATACTCTTCGGTAATTGAGTACTCCATGTTGACGCCGCGTTTACGGATCCGTTTGAGTAAAATGTCCACTGGCGCTTGCAGATAGATGACCAGATCTGGTTTTGGCGCGTCTATGGTCAGGTTCTGGTACACCTGTTCGTAAAGGTTGAGTTCATCTGAACTAAGCGTAACCTGCGCAAACAGACGATCTTTATCCATCAGGTAATCGGCCACCCGATTGGGAATAAACAGATCCGTTTGAATTAACTCTTTTAGCTGCCGGCTTCGCTGGAACAGGAAAAAAAGTTGCGCCGGCAATGCGCCGCTTTTCGGATCGAGATAAAACTTTTCCAAAAACGGATTTTCCGAGGCGCTTTCGAGTATTAGCTCACCTTGAAAGGACTGTGCCAATCTCTCTGCCAGCGTGGTTTTACCGACACCAATTGGGCCTTCTACGGCGATAAACGACTTATTACTGTTTGCTGCGTTATTTTCAATCACAATTTTTTAATTCCTTTCTTTTCAACGGACTCCACCAGTTTGCTCAACGCGGTACCATCAGGAAGCGTCAGTTGAGGCGCAATTTCAAATAGCGGCAGCAAAACAAAATTTCGATTGTTCATATCATAGTGAGGAACCGTCAAGTTCTCCGATTCTATCTGATCGGCATTGTAAAGCAAAATATCCAGATCCAGCGTTCGCGGACCCCAGCGCTGCTCTTTTCTGACCCGGCCCTGCTGCAGCTCAATTGCCTGCAATACTTTCAGCAGCGCTTGTGGGGTAAGACTAGTGTTAACACTAGCGACCGCGTTAATGTAGTCGCTTTGATCCGGAGGCCCGAGGGGCGTACTTAAATACAAGCTGGAAGATTGAATTAGCGAACACTGCGGGTGAGCGTCGATCGTGGCCAGCGCGCGTTTTAGTTGTGCCTGGGGCGAGTGCAGATTGGCTCCGAGAGCGATATAAGCGATGTTATCAAAAGGCATACTTGAATAAACCCTGAGCCGGAACTCTATGACTAAAGATCACCCACAATGAAACTCTCACGCATTTCTAATGCTGAGACTTTTGTGGTGCTCGATGGCTACCTGCGCGACGGGATTTATTTTTGCGCTTGCCTTTGTGCCGGGGAAGGGCCTCTAATTCGGACAACATTTTGTGTTTTAGATCCTCTCCTGCGTCCTGTATCTCTGTCCACCACTGCGCTATTTCGTTTAGCTGTTTATCTTCACCGGCGCGCAGGCAGAGAAAATCATAGGCTGCGCGAAAGCGGGGGTGTTGCAATAAGGCGTTGACGGTTCGTTTGCGCCGGTTGAGCAGGCGAAATTGTAGACTCCAGATCTCGCGCGCCGTGATTGAAAATCGTTTGGGAATTGCGACCGTATTTCGCTGCTGCTCAAACACTTTTGCTGCCGCTTTCTGGCTGGCTTCAAATGAAGGTACACCTTTGTCAATCATCTGGCGGGTCAACTGGTTCATCGGCTCCCACAGGAACACCGCGAACAGGAATGCTGGTGTAACCGGCATGGATTTTTCGATGCGGCTATCGGTACTTTTCAGAGCCGAGTCGATAAAGGCTTTGAAGTGTCCAGTTTTTTCAGATTTACAGGCGTCGATAGTCTGAGCGAAAATATGCTCGGCAACCTGGTATTTAATGAGTAAATGCCAGGTCTTAAAGGCGTGTCCGGCGAGCAGTAATTTGTTTGACTCGTCCCATAAACGTGCCGCAGCGACGTGATCGAGTAATTCGGCAAGTCCAACAATTGGTGCGGCGGTATTTTTTTCAATTTGCAGATCGAGCTTTGCCGAAAGACGGATAGCTCTTAAGATGCGTACCGGATCTTCGCGGTAACGGGCGGCCGGGTCACCAATTAAACGAAGCAGGCCATTTTCCAGGTCGGTCAGGCCACCGGTGTAATCAATAACGCTAAAATCACGAACACAATAATAAAGCGCGTTGACGGTAAAATCGCGTCGAAAAGCGTCCTCTTCCAAATTGCCATAAACATTGTCTCTGACCAGCATTCCCTGTTCACTGGTTTTTGCCTCAGTGTGGCAGGATGATTCGTGTCCAGCGCGAAATGTGGCAACTTCGATAACTTCACGGCCAAACAAAATATGCGCCAAACGAAAGCGACGGCCGATAAGACGACTGTTTCTGAATAACTGGCTTACCTGCTCCGGTGTTGCGTCGGTGGCGATATCAAAATCTTTGGGCGAGAGCCCTAATAAAATATCACGTACGCCGCCGCCGACCAGATAGGCCTGATAACCTGCGTCATTCAGTCGATAGAGCACTTTGAGAGCGTTGTTGCTGATATCTTTGCGGGAAACACAGTGCGCATCGCGCGGGACAATAATCGCTTGCTGGGGGCGTTTGCCGGGTTGGCCAGTTGTCAGTCGTTGCCAGAGTTTTTTTATCATTCTTATTTTTGACGTCCTGAGTTCGCGGCCAGGGCTGCAACCCTGTTATCCGCGTTATTTGTCTTGAGATTCAACATGCCCAGTTTAACACTATAGCTTGTTTAAGTAGGCGGCGATGCTGCGAACGCCCCTGCCGGTTGCACCAGCCGACCATAAACTACTATCGGACGCTTGAAAGCAGGCGGCCAAATCCAGATGAATCCAGCCGTTTTCTGCGTTATTAACAAAGCGCGACAGAAATCCGGCTGCGTTGCTCGCCCCGCCTGCACCACCCCCGGGTTCCGGCTTACTATTGGCAGTGTCTGCAAAGCTGGACGGGCAGTTAAAGCTGTGAGACTTATCCAGCGGCAAGCGCCAGCTCTGGTCAAATTCATTTTCCGCGACAGCAGAAAATTGCGAGGCCAGCTCATCATTCATGCAAAACAGAGCATTGTAGTCTTCGCCCACGGCAGTAACCGCGGCACCGGTTAAAGTGGCCGCGTCAATAATAACGGGTGCTTGCGACTTTGAGGCGTCGATAAGCCCATCTGCCAATACCAGACGGCCTTCGGCATCGGTATTGACCACTTCAACTGAAACGCCGTTGCGATAGGTGAGCACATCGGATAGCTTATAAGCGTGGCCGCTGACCAGATTTTCTGCGCAGCAAAGGTAAAGTTTTACTCTTTTGTCAAGGCCGTTGAGAATGGCCAGCGCGAGCGCGCCACTGACGGTTGCCGCCCCACCCATATCAGATTTCATGTGCAACATGCCCAAAGTGGATTTCATGCTGTAACCGCCGCTGTCAAAAGTGATCCCTTTGCCGACCAGCGCCGCCGCTGGTGTTTCGTTTGACTGACCTTGCGGGCAAAAATCCAGGGTCAGCAACGCGGGCGGCTGAACACTACCGCGGCCAACGCCGTAGATGCCGACATAATCGTTTTCTTCCAGTTGTTTACCGCTGAGGATCTTGTAGCTGACTAACCCTGGCGCCAGTTCGCTGATATATTCGCCCACGGTGGTGGCCAGTTCAACCGGTGGTAATTCATCCGGCGACTTGTTAATTAACTCTCTTACCCAGGTGTGTATTTTTACCCGATCATTCAGTCGCTGAGTCTCCTCAAGGTCTATGTCTGCAAACTCGATGTTCGGCATCTCTGCGGGCGAATAGGCGCCCTGCCAAAAGTGCCATTGCGCTTCCAATGTCCACTGACCGACCAGCTTGAGGCTAGAAATTTTCATTTTGCAGAGGCTGCGCGCGGCTTTTTGTACTTTTTGCAAGTTAGCGCTCGAATCAACCAGATCGTCCAGGTGAATGCTGGCGCCCGTTTCAACGTATGACAAGGAGGCATCTTCGCCCCAGATTGGTGTCGCTTTTGCCGACGATAAAAGTACTTCAAAAGCTTGCTGCATGCTCAATTCCTCACAAAATCTGATAGTTGATAGTGCGGATTATCCGTGTCGCCGGGAAGACTACTCAAGAAAGTGTCCCAGTTTTCCGTGCTTGGTGGACAGATAACCTTCATTGTGCGGGTTACGCCCGAATTTTAGTGGTACCCGCTCGACCACTTCAATATTGGCCGCTTGCAACGCGTCAACCTTGCGCGGATTATTTGTCATTAACTTAACCTTGCTGACACCGAGCGTGGACAATATTTCGGCCGCGACGGAAAAACTTCTCTGGTCTGCGCCAAATCCTAGGTTGATATTGGCTTCGACAGTGTCCTGGCCCTGATCCTGAAGCGCGTAAGCTTTGATCTTGTTGACCAGGCCAATTCCCCGGCCTTCCTGGCGCAAATAAACCACCATGCCGCGACCAATTTTCGCAATTTTCTGCATCGCCGCTTCCAGTTGCGGGCCGCAATCACAGCGTAAACTGGAAAAGGCATCGCCAGTTAGACACTCGGAATGAACCCTTACCAACAGCGGCTCATCGCCACTCAAATCACCCATTGCCAAAGCAACGTGCTCTTTGCCATCGGAAGATTGCTCAAGCGCGTGGATACTGAAATTTCCCCATTTGGTGGGTAATTTGGCGCTAACAGTCGCTGGTTTATTCATAACTCTCTTTTTGACGCAGATAGGCGGGAAGTAAATTAATTGCGGCCATTTTAGCTTAACTTTCAGCCGATTAATACGCTCTCACGGCTAATGCGCTAATATTGCCGGTGATAGAAGGGGTCGACAATTAATTTTATTTGCCGGCGCGCAAAGCGTACAATGTCGCCTTTGTCGCGCGCTCACTCTGATCCCGAGGGTTAATTGTTTCGAAGCTTGTTAATAATGGTGTCTGCGGTCATGCTTGCCGGTTGCGTTTCGATGCGCTCTGGCGACGGCGAAAAATCGACTCATCTTACCGCGGACGCGACCACCCAGATCAGTCCAGATCTGCTGCTAGAAGATCTTGCGTTTTTGAGGGCAAAACTGCTGGCTATTCATCCGCAGCCTTTTGCTCGCTATTCTCAGGCCGATTTTAAGCGTCAGTATAAGTTACTCAAAGACACCTTGAATTACCCTTTATCACGCTCGGAATTTTATTTACGCGCGGCGCCGTTGCTGGCTAATCTGCGAGACGTCCATACTTATGTTAATTTACCCAGGGATCAATTCGGTGATTTTAAGTTCCGCGGTGAAAAGTTATTTCCACTGGCGGTGATAGTGGATGGAGGCCAACTGTACGTGGCCGCCGATCTCTCGGGCGAAAATCGCATTCCGGTGGGTGCAAGGATCACGGCGATTAATCAGTCGCCAACTCATTTTTTGCTGAATGTGATGCGAACTCTGATCGCCGAAGAAACGCAAACCGGGCAGTCAGGCAAAATCCAGAGCGAATTCTCCTGGCTGTTATCGTCGATGGGTTATGGGCGAAAGTCCTATCAGGTAGAGTACCGCTGGCAATCGCGCGTCTACTCGGCCGAGGTCGACGGGGCGCAATCGTCCCCGAAGCTTCCGCCCGAGAGTACTTCATCCGAGAGTCATCCATCCCCCGACGGCCAGGCAAACGAATCACGCTCCTTTTACGGATTTTCCATACTCACCAGCGATACAGCGCTCCTTTGGCTGAATGATTTAAGCGAAAAACCGGAAATATTCAGCGCTTATCTGCAAGAAAAGTTTGCTTTGCTTGAATCCAGAGCGATCCGGAATCTGGTGATCGATATGCGCTTCAATAGCGGCGGCCTGTCACAGAATTTAAAAACCCTGTTAGCCTATATCAGCTCTCGGCCGGTGAAATGGGCAGAACGTGGGACGATCAAAATCAGTAGTCAGCTCAAGCGTAATCATCAGAATAAAACCCGCCAAAGGCGCGTGGATAAATATGACTGGGGGCTTCAATGGCTTCCGCTGGAATGGATTGACCGGCTGCAGACTCAAATCTGGTGGTCGCGCAAAGGAAAACTGCTGGATTTGCCGTTGGATCCTATTGAACCTCAAGATAATTATAAGCCTCAGCGAGTGTGGGTGCTTACTAATGGTGGATGTTATTCTGCCTGTAGTTTTTTTATCGCTAGCGTTAACCACTATCAGCTTGGAAAAACATTGGGTGAACGACCCGGTAGTCTGGCGCGCTTTCAATTTGCCTATCCCGTGCAAATCACGCTGCCACACAGCGATCTGGAGGTGACTTTGCCAACCATGCGCGTTGATTTTGTCGAATCGCCGCTATTGCAACCCGCGTTGCCCCAGCAAATAATTGAGCGAAACCAGAGTGATATCGAGCAAAGACGCGATCCGGTGCTGAGGAGGGCGTTGTTTGAAGCTGAAGATTTACTGATTGAGATAAACTGAGCAACTATTTGATAAAAAGACTAAACTTAGGGGAGCGTATCTACTGGTATAAAAGGCTTCCAGCGGCGAAACAAGTGAGGAATTAACTATGTCTAAATGGGTCACAGAGCAGTTAGAGGAGCTACTGCATCAAATTAACGAGGTTCCCTTTACCGATGATCGTGATCGGCGACAGTTGACTATATTAATGAATGGTTTTGCTCAGCTAAATAACAAAGCCATGGATAACGCCGCAACCAAAACGCGTTCGCAAATGCGCGGCTGGAACCTGGATGAAGCCGTTGAGAGTAAAAGCTCAAAAAAGAAGCCGGAAAATGACGATTCCACCGCCGATGAGCTTACCCGACTAAGGCCCATTCGATAACTCCCTATAGATCCTTATAATTCCCTATAATCCGGGGTTGACTCGTTCGATCGCTGAACAGGCGAACCCGCTCCATATCTAGCTCGCTTTGTGTCACTGGTGTTTAGCTTTTAACCAGTGGTATAATCCGCGCCCGGAATTTGGCTGGAGTCGGGCGCGGTCTACAGAATATTATTGGTTTTTTCCTGCGCCTTAGTTGAACTGATACCCATGAGCAGACAGGGCTTTTGCCAGTTTCGTCCCTGATACATTTCCAGTATTCCTGCTGAAACAGCAAATTTTTTAGCGAAACTTAAAAAACTTATGAGCAAAAAACTTTATATCAAAACCTGGGGTTGTCAGATGAACGAGTATGATTCGTCGCGAATGGCCGACCTATTGAAAAAAACTCACGAGCTTGAGTTAACCACCGAACCGAAAGACGCAGATCTGCTGGTGTTAAACACCTGTTCAATTAGAGAAAAAGCGCAGGAAAAAGTTTTTTCACAGCTGGGTCAATGGAAAAATTTCAAGCAGACAAAACCGGATCTGCTGATTGCTGTAGGCGGGTGCGTCGCTAGCCAGGAAGGCAAATTAATCAGATCGCGTGCGCCTTTTGTCGACATGGTTTTTGGGCCGCAGACGTTGCACCGATTACCTGCGATGATCAACCAGGTTATCGACAAGCACTCACCGGTTATCGACGTTTCTTTTCCAGAAATTGAAAAATTTGATGCCTTGCCCGAACAAAGGGTTGAAGGCGTTACCGCGTTTGTCTCGGTGATGGAAGGTTGCAGCAAGTACTGTTCCTTTTGCGTAGTGCCTTATACCCGCGGCGAAGAAGTGAGTCGGCCGTTTGACGATATTATTGCCGATGTGGCCGACCTTGCCGCCAAAGGTGTCAGAGAGATCAATTTACTCGGGCAAAATGTTAATGCCTATCGGGGCAAAACCCACGATAGCAGGGAAGCTGATCTGGCGGAATTGATTGAATTGGTGGCGGCGATTGAAGGAATAGACCGCATTCGTTTTACCACCTCCCATCCGGTTGAGTTCTCGCAGCGCCTGATTGACGTTTATGCGCGCGTTCCAGAGCTGGTCAGTCACCTGCATCTGCCGGTTCAAAGTGGTTCCGATCGGGTGCTGAATATGATGAAACGCGGCCACATGGTGCTGGAATATAAGTCCAAAATAAAAAAATTACGTGCGATAAGACCCAATTTAAGCATGTCGTCCGATTTTATCATCGGATTTCCCGGCGAAACCGAAAAAGATTTTGAAGACACCATGAACCTGATAGCCGATGTCGATTTTGATATGAGTTTCAGCTTTATCTACAGCGCACGGCCGGGTACGCCTGCTGCCGATCTGGTGGACGATACGCTACAGGAAGTCAAAAAAGAACGACTGGCGCTTTTGCAGCAACGGCTGAATCAGCAGTCGCAGGCGCACGCCAGAAGAATGCTTAATACCCAACAGCGAATACTGGTGGAAGGTCCCTCCAAAAAAGATCCGATGCAGCTGTGTGGGCGTACCGAAAATAACCGGATCGTCAATTTTGACGGAATGCCTGGCATGATAGGTAATTTTGTCGAAGTGGTGATCACCGAAGTCTTGCCAAATTCGCTTCGCGGCAAGCTGGTTAATTGACATGCAACGCTACTGAGTTTTTGCTATGGCGACCAAAGAACTAATCATCGACCCCGTTGAAAATCACTATCTGGCGATTTTGGGCGGGCACCTGGACGAAAATTTTCGCTTGTTGGAAAAACGCTTTGGCGTCGAAATCAACAACCGCGCCAATGTATTCAAAATCATCGGTGAACAGTCGCACATTCAAATGGCCGCTGAAGTCATGCAACAGCTGTATGATGAAATCTGCAGTAACCATCATCTTAGTCCGGAACTGCTGCATGTGGTAGTGCAGTCCGGTTGCCAGAGGTTGGCGGACAGTAGCCGAGAAAATGATTCGGCGCGCGTGATTTCTACCAAACGAGGGCAGATCAGACCGCGCGGACTCAACCAGCAACTTTATGTCGACAACATCCTGAGTAGCGATGTCACTTTTGGCATTGGCCCTGCCGGAACCGGCAAAACCTATCTGGCTGTCGCCGCAGCGGTTGACGCGCTGGAGCGGCAGGAAGTCAGGCGCATTTTGCTTACTCGTCCTGCGGTCGAGGCGGGGGAAAAACTCGGATTTTTACCCGGCGACTTGAATCAGAAAGTCGACCCCTATTTAAGGCCGCTTTATGATGCACTTTATGAAATGCTCGGGTTTGAACGGGTCGCCAAACTGATCGAACGCAACGTGATTGAAGTTGCACCGCTGGCCTATATGCGCGGTAGAACCCTGAACGAAGCGTTCATTATTATGGACGAAAGCCAGAATACGACGGTCGAGCAGATGAAAATGTTTCTGACCCGGATCGGATTTAATTCGCGAGCGGTGATCACCGGTGATATTACTCAGGTGGATTTACCGCGCGGCAAAACGTCGGGTTTGCGTCAGGCGATCGATATTCTGGATGATGTAAAAGGCGTTAAGTTTTCTTTCTTTCAATCCGCCGACGTCGTGCGTCATCCGGTTGTACAAAGAATCGTTAGAGCCTATGAAGCCGTTGATGCGAAACTCAGCGTGACGCCACCCGTTCCATTCAAAAGCGGATCAGGTGGATCGGCAGAGTGTAACGCTGGAGAAACTGTAGACGCGCACAATTTAAACCCGGATCAGGGCTAATCGTTTGAAGATAACCATTGATTTGCAAGACGCGGCGACTGCCGAGCACGACGCGGCAAACACAGTGCCAGATAAAAAAATTCCCACCATTGCCGAGATTGAACGCTGGATAAATACTGCACTGAAGCATGCCGGTTTTGACCAGGAAAGCGTTGAGGTAACGCTTCGCGTAGTCGGCGAAGCCGAAAGCCAGCAATTGAATGATCAGTATCGTCAAAAAAACCAGCCCACCAATATTCTCAGCTTTCCATTTGAAGCGCCGCCACAATTGTCATTCGACTTACTCGGTGATCTGGTGGTGTGCTTACCGGTTCTTGAGCAGGAAGCGAGGCAGCAGAAAAAGAGTTTAACCAGCCATTGGGCGCATCTAGTTGTGCACGGCACGCTACACCTGCTCGGTTATGATCATCTGGAGCCGGAGCAAGCCGATGAAATGGAAAATCTGGAGATCGCGACGTTGCAAAGTCTGGATTTTGATAACCCTTATATTGTTTAGCTTTTAACTGGTTGTCCAAACACGCAAACGAGAATACTCCAGACAAGCATTCAATAGCACCTGAACGGATTAGCCCCGCGCCGACTCAGATCTTTTTGGTCTAAGGTTAGACTTTGGTCTAATAGCCTCTCTGGAAATAAAAGCGTTCGACTTCTTGTTCGATTAATCAGTAATATCTGAAAGATCGTCAAGATGCTAATCGGTTTTTTGCAAAACGGCGAACGCCTCGTAATTCGCGGTCGTAAGTACTGAGTAGTTTCTCCGCAAGGGTGAATCAAAAGTTTCCCATGAATCACAGTATATTTATAAACCTCTTTTACTTTTCTCAGTAGACACAATTAGTCTTTACTGAGGGAGAAAATACAAATTCGCGATCATAGGTGCTGTCTTTTTTGACTGGTTTTACAGCATTGCTCGGCCTGCGGCGTAGAACGGTTACGCTTGCAATTAAAGTTCATCTGTTTTATAAACTTTGGTGTCTGTTTTCAAAACAGAGTGC